>Ga0256405_10006175_pt1 | contig 19552 bp, 14 predicted proteins | sample RumenRJG_02DNA_FD_189096 | JGI IMG/M metagenome (GOLD analysis project Ga0256405, IMG submission 189096) | Bovine rumen microbial communities from Lethbridge, Alberta, Canada - RJG_02 | ecosystem: Host-associated > Mammals > Digestive system > Stomach > Rumen | place: Canada: Alberta... | reverse complement strand
CAATTTCTAAAAAAAGAAGGTTCAGGGACGCAAATAAATATTCTGCAAACCAAAAAAGTAGCTTTTAGACCTTAAGTTGATGATGTTATAGCATGCTACACGCGTTTTGTGCTTGTAACTATATACGGTTGCCGCTCCCGCGGCAGCACAAAACGAGTGTTTCCGTAAGCCGTTTCACTCCCTCTCGCCATTTTTAATATGAATTCGATTATAATGCGTTTGCCCTGCATGCGTTGTTGTGCCCGCTTAGATTCGAAATTACAGCGAATTCCTTAAAAGTCTTTCAAAATCGTCTGCGCACATCGGTTTTGCATAGAAAAAGCCTTGCGCGATGTCACAGCCCATTTCCCGGAGCTGTTTAGCCTGGCTTTCTTCTTCAACACCTTCTGCGACGGTCGTCATTTCGAGTTTTTTGGCCATGTCGATTACGGAATTTACGATGATGTTGTCTTTATGAATATCTTTTTCGTCGTTGTTGCCGTTGTGAGTGGTGTTTGCAAAAAATTCTTTGTCTAGCTTGATAACGCTTGCAGGGATATCTTTGAGAAGTGCAAGTGAAGAGAATCCTGAGCCAAAATCGTCAACAGAAATATCGAAACCGGCCTTTTTGATTTCATTCATAGCTTTCAAAAGACGTTTTTTATTGTCCATCATGAGGCTTTCCGTAAGTTCCAGCTCAATTTTTGACGGTTCAATCTGATACTGCGATGCAATTTTTGAATATTGTTTGGCGAATTCTGGATTGTAAAGCTGATAACGCGAAAGGTTGCATGAAATTGTGAGCGGTTTGGGACATTCGCCGTTTTTGCCAGATTTGTTCCATTTATCCAGAAACTGACAGACCTGCTCGAAAATTTTAATATCAACCTTTGAAATAAATCCGTTGCGCTCAAAAAGTGGAACGAAATATCCAGGCTCGAGAAGACCTTTTTGGGGATGATTCCATCGGACAAGAGCTTCGGCACCGATAACCTTACCGTCATCAAAATTGAATTTTGGCTGATAAAAGGCGATGAATTCGTTTGCTTCAAAGGCTCTGTTCATGTCGAAAAGAATTTCCTTTTCGTGCTCGCTGTTGAGACTCATCTGCTCGCTGTAGAAACTGATTCTTGAAGGTGTCGGGCTGTATTTTCCGGCTGTGCGGGCTGTGTTCGCTTTGTGAATCATGATCTCAATATCTTCGTGCGGATTGGAAATAGCGTAAACACCGATGCTGAATTCAAGAGTGTAGTGGAGTGGAAGCAAATTCCCCATTTTTGAAACTACACTGATCATGTTAAGGACATAATCTTCGATAATTGGCCCGAAACTTGTGTGAATCATCATCACGAAGTTGTCCGCATAACGACGTGTGAGGATTGAATCGTTTGGAACTGTTTTTTTGAAGTGCGCACCCAAAACGTTGAGAACGGAATTCGCTGTTTCGCGGCCGAGAGAATCTGTGAGATATTGGAATTTGTTGATGTCAAGGCAGACGAATGCGTATTCATCGGGCTTGGCGGTGGCAAGAATCTTTCGTGCTTCGGTCTTGAACTTTTCGATTGTATACAGGCCTGTAAGTTCGTCGTAATTGAAACGGGCCTTTGTGAATCTTACTATAAAAAGTGCGGTTATAAGCGTTACCACACAAAAAATAAGACATATACAACTAAGCAGCAAATTCATCGAGAGCAGATCCACATTGACCTTCCTAAATATATAATTTTTTTAATTTTTATATAAATAAATTGTACATTATAATCTTATAAAAAACAAATTCTAAATATCTTTTTTTTGATTCCGATAATTTTAGTATAAGAAAAATGAAATTCGTTATAAGTTTTGAGAGGTAAATATGATTCGTGGTTGGTATATCGGTTCAAGCGGAATGAATGCACAGCAGAACAGACTCGACACTATTGCTAACAACCTTGCAAATGTCGATACAGCAGGATTCAAACGTGATGTTAGCGTATCAAAGTCATTCCCGGAACTTCTTTTGAGACGAACCGAAGCTGACGGCGTTTATAAACATCCTTTCGGCTCGGCAGACGCTGCCCCAATCATCGGAAAACTCGGTCTTGGCGTTGAGACAAACGAAAATTTCACTGAATTTGAACAGGGCTCCTTCCGCGGAACAAATACAAGCACCGACATGGCACTTGCTGGCGAGGGATTCTTCGCAGTTGAGACACCAAGCGGCGAGCGATACACACGAAACGGAAATTTCATCCTCGGAAAAGAAGGAATTTTGCTCACAAAAGACGGTTATCCTCTCTTGGGTGAAAACGGTGAAATCCATGTGCCGGACGATAAATTTATCGTAAACGAAGACGGCATCATAACTACAAAAGACAACGAAGTCATCGACCGAATCAAAATCGTACGCTTTGAAAACGAAAGATACCTCAAAAAAATGGGAAATTCCCTCTGGAATTCAAACGATATTTCTGGTGAAGCATATATCGCAGAAGGCATGGAACGCCCAAAAATGCTCCAGGGCTACATGGAAACCAGCAACGTAAACGTAGTGAACGAAATGGTCAAAATGATTGAAGTGAACCGTGCTTACGAGGCAAGCCAGAAGACAATCCAGAGCGAAGACAGCATGATGAGCACACTCTGGAATAAAGTAGCATTAAGTCGATAAATCTGATTTTGAATTAATCGGATAAAAAAAGCGGGCTCTCATCGGGAACTTGCCATAAACGCACAAATGTGCTAAGCAGAACCCCGATTACGCCCGCTTTTTGCATTTCTTTGATTAGTAAAAATCAACTTCCTAGCTTTTCATTTTTTTCTAAATTCCTCTGACAAATAAAAAAAATTGCATTAAAATATAATCTGAAAAAAATTATCGTGCTCGGGGGGCTTCTCTTATATGAAAAAAATCAGCGTATTAAAAGTAATCTTTTGTAATTTCTTGCTTATCACTATACTTTTGTTAGGGGGGGGCTGCTAGTCTCGTGCGACAGTATTCTTGACGGGAATGAATTCAAGGAAAAGCTGGAAAAAGACATAGCCTACGCGAACGCCAAGGAATGTACTCTAGCCGTAAAAAGTGATTCTCAGTACGGCTCATTCCTTTCTGACGGCGAGAAAATCTGCAAGGTGGGCTACACGATTGAACTTCAGTTCACAGTCAACACAAGCGATTATATTTTCAGAAATCTTGAGGCTGTAAGCTCATCGGATACGAGCAAAAAAAGGAACAATCTTGTTACATTCACACAGACCGAGGGAAACGAAAAGACCGGCGTTTATAAAATCACGCTCAAACTTCTTGAAGCGGCAAATGACATTTTAATCCGGCCGGTTTGCACGCCGCTGCCAAAAATCACAGAAATCACGCCGAAATTTGAGTCCGCGGGCTGCGATCAGGACACTCCGATAAAGATTACGTTCAACAAGGCCGTAAATCCTGCCTCGTTCTTTGAAAATGTTGAGTCAGAAGAAGAGAGGTCTTTCGCAAATTTCAAAAAAATCACAATTTACTCTGATGACGGCGATATTTCCGAACATTATTCAAAGCCATATTTTTCTAGTGATTATAAATCTCTTTACATTCCTGTGGACACAAGCAAGCTGATTCTTGCGCCTGACGGTTCAAAAAACAGCATTAATATAGAAGTAAATTACGATTTTACGGAAGCAACTGATTTTGACGGCCTTTCTCTGAGCAGCGCTGCAGGAAACTTCCAGTATAAAGTCAATAAAAATTACGGAAACCAGAAGAAGGTAACGGTGCTGGTCAATGCCAGTGACGAGACTGGAAAATTTCTTTCCGCTGGTGAAAAAGAATGTACTGTGGGCTACACGATTGACGTTCAGTTCACGGTCAAAAAATCAGATTACAAATTCAAAGAATTTGAGGCCGTGTCGAATGTTGACGGTTCGAGCCGTGCAAGTTCAGTCAGCTTTGAAAATCTTGAAAAAGACGATGACTCTGGCGTTTACAAGGCAAAAGTTCGCGTCACAGAAGAAAAAAATGATATCCTTATCCGGCCTGTCTGCATTTTGATTCCAAAAATCACGGAAATTACGCCGAAATTTGAGTCCGCAGGCTGCGCGCAGGATTCATCAATCGCAATTTCATTTAATAAACCATTGGATTCAGAATCTTTCGCAGATTTTAAAGGAATCTTGCTTTATTCAGATGAGGACGAGCTTACAAAATATTTCGGGCCGTTGAGTCTTTCTAAGGATAAAAAAACTGCTTATCTACAGGCTCTTGCGTCTTCGGACAGTACCAAACTTCTTCTTCCTCCTGACGGTACCAAGAATACAATGACAATAAAAGTCCAGTATGATTTTTCTGGCACAAAGGATGCGGACGGGCTTGAAATCACACAAAGCGGAATCCACGAATACAAAATCAACAAAACTTACGGAAATCAAAAAACTGTAACGGTTCTCGTTGAGGCAGATGAAGCGCAGGGAAAATTCCTTTCTGCTGGTGAAAAAGAATGTTCCGTGGGCTACACGATTGACGTTCAGTTCACGCTCAAAAAGTCAGATTACAAATTCAAAGAATTTGAGGCCGTGTCGAATGTTGACGGTTTAAGCCGTGCAAGTTCGGTCAGCTTTGAAAATCTTGAAAAAGACGATGACTCTGGCGTTTACAAGGCAAAAGTTCGCGTAAAGGAAGAGAAAAATGACATCCTTATCCGCCCAGTCTGCACACCGCTGCCAAAAATTACAGAAATAACGCCGAAATTTGAGTCCGCAGGATGTGATCAGGATACGGCTATAAAAATTGAATTCAACAAGTCCGTTAATCCGGAAAGTTTCTTTGAGGATGGCATTACCGAAGAAGAGCGCAGCGTTCAGAATCTCAAGGGAATCTCAATTTACTCTGACGACGGCGACCTTGCAGAATATTTCGGAAAACCGTACTTTTCGGACGGAAACAAGGCAATGTACATTCCGACTCTCGCGCTCTCTGACAATACAATGCTCATGCTTCCGCCGGACGGTGCCAAAAGCAGCATGACCGTGAAAGTCCAGTATAATTTTACAGGCTCAGTTGATGCTGATGAAATTGCGGTCACACAAAGCGGAACTCACGAATACAAAATCAACAAAAACTACGGAAACCAGAAAAAAGTGACGGTTCTCGTTGAGGCCGACGAAGCGCAGGGAAAATTCCTTTCCGCTGGTGAAAAAGAATGTTCCGTGGGCTACACGATTGACGTTCAGTTCACTGTCAAAAAATCAGATTACAAATTCAAAGAGTTTGAGGCCGTGTCGAATACAGACGGTGCGAGCCGTTCAGGTTCTGTCAGCTTCGAAAATATTGAAAAAGACGATGAAGCAGGCGTTTACAAGGCGAAAGTGCGCGTGAACGAAGAAAAAAGCGATATCGTAATCCGCCCGAAATGCCAGCTTATTCCGAAAGTTTCTGGAACTACGCCAAAATTTGAGTCAGCCGGAGTAGAACAGGACTCAAAAATTGAAATCACGTTCAACAAGGCAGTCAATCCGGAGACTTTCACAGGCACTCATGCGGGAATTTCGATTTATAATGATGAAGGAGAGGATCTTGCCGAGTATTTTGCTCAGGCCTCATTCTCCGATGACAGCAAATCCCTGATTGTTACTCCGCTTGGCGCGACAGACATTGAAAAGCTCTTCCTGCCACCGGACAAGGCAAAGAGCAGCATGAGTATCAAGGTTCAGTACAATTTTGCCGGAGCAAAGGATTCGGAAGGTATTGAAATCACCCAGAGCGGAAGTTTCGAGTACAAAATCAACAAAAACTATGCAAACCAGAAGGTTGTCAAAGAACTCGTTGAGTCTAACGATGAATCTCTTGGAAAATTCCTCTCGGACGGCGAGAAGGAATGTTCTGTTGGTTTTACGATTGAGCTTCAGTTTACGGTTGTCACCAAGGATTATTCTTTTGAAGGACTTGAGGCCGTGAGCGCCAAGAATAATTCCGTTTCTCGTGAGGATTGTGTTTTGTTTATGCTGAATAATCCTGACGAGGCTGAATCAACCGGAGTTTACAAATACACGGTAAAACTTCTCAAAGATGAGAGTGATATCCTTATCCGCCCGAAATTTGAAAAACTTGCCAATGCAAATATAAAAATCGATGGAACACATGGACAATTTTCTCCTGCAAAAGATACGTACAACGTGATTAAGGGAAGAAACGCTGCAATCTCGTTTGAGCCGGATTCTGACTATGAATTTATCCGCTGGCAGATTTATGACGAGAAAACAGGTGAGGAGATTCCGAATGGAATTTACATCAAGCTAAATAATTCGGCAGATTCAGACACAACATATATGCTCACATCAATTCCAGAAGACAAATCTGTTAAGCTCGCAATTCGCCCGATTGTGGCTGAGAGACCGCAGATTCTTTCGTATACGCCGCTTTATGTTGCTGCGGGAACGAACAAGGACTCAACGGTTCAGGTAATGTTCGACTACGACATGGATAAGTCTTCGATTTATTACACAAAAGAAGAAATTCTTAACTTGTATGAATCAGGAATTGCATATACTGATTTTCTTCCAGAAGTTACAGAAGATGAACTTTCCGAGAACGGTTCTTTGGCAAATCACTACGGCTACAAAAAGAACAGTGATATTTTTTACAAGAATATTTCTATCAAGGATTACCGCAACGGAAGAAATCTCAACAACCGCTTTAATGCTCCTGTTTTTGAAAATTCAAAGACTCTTTCCATAACGCAGAACAAGAAAAACGAAATTGATAACTATAGCCAGATTATCGTAACGCTGGAAAAGGATTTCTGCTATGACCTTAACGGAAAGAAAATTGTAATGGCAGGAAGCAAAAAGTGGATTTATCAGGTGAACAAAGAGACTGATTCCTTAGGTCCTTCAATAGCAAATGATGGGGATATAAAAGTATCTATCTTGGGAAAGGAACTTGATATTCTTGAAAGCAAACCTGCACTTACAGACATGAAATTCATAAATCCTCCGATGGGCAAAGAGAAACATCTTTCTTTGAATGTTACATCTACAGATACAGGAAGCGGACCTTCGACATTCTTTAAAATCATCCTGAGGCAAATTCAGAATGAAAAATACGAAGATGTTGCTTCTGCTTTGGTTGATGAAGAGACAGTTTATTATGATTATGTAACAAGCCAAAATGGTTCCTACGAGGGAAAGATTGATCTTGCAAATCTAAAAGACGGTGTTTATGAGCTTTCTTTTGTGTTCAGTGATCGAAGTGGCAATTCAGGCTCATTCCCTGAGATTCCTAAGAATACTGATGGAACTGAAAATACATCGGAACAAAAGAAATATTACTTTGCGGTGGATACAGCTATTCCAGAAATAGAGCCTGCAATTAGCAGCTCAAATAGCACAACATATAATCTGAGTTGGACCGACGTTACAGATTTGAAAAACGCTGAAATCTTATATAAAGAAGATGACACTGAAATGCCTGCGGTCCTGGTTGCAAAAGGAATTCAGTCAGGAAATATAACTGATATTGCAGCAGGAAAGATTTATGATGTGAAAGTGAAATTTACAGATTTCGCCGGAAACTATACTGAAAAGACAATTCCGAAATTCCTTACTGGTTATTATACAGAAGGGACCCTTGATTTCAACAAAGAAAATGCAAGCCACGCGGCGAAAGTATTCTTTGCAGGGGACAACCTAAGTGACTATGGTGTGAATTCCATAAAAATTGCCTGGTCAGACGGAACTGTTGAGGATGTTATTCCTTCCGGCTATATAATTCCGAATGGGCCAAATAATAATAGTGTATTTAATTCTGACTGGAAGCTTTTTTATAAAAAAGAGGGCGAAATCGATAAGTATGCGGCGGCACCCGGAAGTTATTACATCGCCAAAAAAGACTCTCTCACACAGGTTCCAGAATTCTATCAGGAATCCGAGGGCTGGTGCTGCAAGTTTGGAGACTATCCGCAGAGAGTGTCCGGTAATACTAACGCTTCCTCTTTTACTACGGAAAAGGTGTACAATGGCTGGTATATTGGTGAAAACGGCTATTTTTATGAGAAGTGCCATACAAACATTTCTGGAAAAGCAACGACAACAGCCGGTGGAACACTTCCCAACAATGCAGACTGTTATTTCAGGGTTCAGCCGATTGAGTGGCGCTACGCTTCTAATAATTACAATGGAAAAAGGATTTTGATTGCAAGAAAGAATCTTGACGGAGTACAGTATTATACTTCAACCTCAGACAGAAGCGTAAACGGCAGCACAATAAAACCAAATAATTATATGTATTCCACTTTGAGGGCTTTCCTAAACGGCAAGTACGAAAGCGGTGACACGCAGACAAAAAGCTACCAGGACAAGGGCTTTTTACAGCGAGCCTTTACACCGTATGCACAGAATTTGATTTATGAGGGTGCTGTTGATAACAGTGCGGTAACAACTAACCCAAAAAATGAGCCTGGAAAATGGGGTAATGGTGCAAATGCAAATATTTGCGGCACGACTTATGACAAAGTTTTTGCATTGAGCGTTCAGGAAGCCACTAATACAGATTTTGGTTTTCACTACAAGCATGACTGGAAGATGTTTGGTCTGCGTCTGAAACATACAACCGACTATGCAAAGGCAAAGCATGTGTTTGAAAGTAGGGACTCAAATAATACAGGTACATCGGACACATTTGCTTCCATTTATTGGCTCAGAAGTCCGAGTCGGGGAAGTGGTGAAACTGGACTCACTCGTATCGTTGACACGGAGGCTATTATTAAAGATAGAGATGTAACGACAGATAATTCTGGCGTTGTCCCTGCAATCCTGCTGAAGTAGCCTCCTGCGTAAATCCTGCCCGCTGCAAGCGGTGGGCACGCCTGGATTTTCTTTCTAGGCTTTAATTTTTCGTAATCCCAGTTGAAAATTTCTTTGATTGTTGATTCAGAAGTTCTGACACTTTGCTCGGAGGCAAATCTAACGATTTGGCAATTATTTCTTCCGACAGAAAGTCAAGGAATACCACCGAATTCAGCCAGTGAGTCCGGTGGTTGCACTAATGGTTTAATTTTTCGGAATTACTGCTGCATTTCTTTTTGCAGTTCCAAAACCTTTTCCTGAGGAAGACCTACAGCCTGTGCAATTTGTTCCAACGAACCGAGTTTCATTTTAAGAAGATTTTTTGCACTCTCGATGGCATTTTCTCGTGCGCCTTCAGCGCGACCTTCGGCTCGTCCCTCAGCTCGTCCCTCAGCTCGTCCCTCAGCTCGACCTTCTTTTAGACCTTTCGCCCGGCCTTCTTTGAGTCCTCGCCGTTCTGCTGCGTTTTTCATTGTTTTCATATCGGAAACGTGCATCCAGTAGCGGGTTTCGTGATACCAGTTAAGTTCGTCCTGACTGATATTCTTTAACACTGTGACTGCCATAGCTATCCCCCTGTTTGCTTTTATGAGCTGTTCGATAAAATCCCGTTTTCCGGGAATCGCTGCATACAATAAAAATTTACCCCACATCTGGGCTGGTGTCAATAACGAAATATCGTCCGGTAAAAGTTCGATTTTGGGCAGTTCCATAAAGATAATGTTGAGTGTTTTTGAAACCGGCCGTCCGTTCTCGTTACGCATAAAATAGTGATTTACGCTGTTCTGCTCGCCTTTGTCAAAGACGAAGTTCAGCACAGAAATCTGGTATGTTTTGAGAGATTCGTTCCAGTCCATGCCCTTTTTGATGTAATGATTCAGAAGATGGGCGACATGGTACTCGGCTCTTTTCCCAAAATGGTCGTCCTTATTCAAGCCTTGCATCTCGATATTTACGATTTTGCCCTCGATGCGGCAGTTGATGTCGAATTCTGACTGTTTGTCTGTGATTGCTTCCCCTGAAAGCTCGTTTGGTTGCAAGACTACATTTGTGACCTTCTTGCCGATGATGTCGGTGAGAAAGCCAGTGAGTGCTTGATTGGATTCTTTGGACTCGTTTGTGAAAAGAATCTTGAAAATAGGGTCTGCACATGGATTTAGCAGTGCATCCGGGGATGGTCTGATAGATGGAATGTTCATAAAAGTCTTCCTTGTTCAGTGAGATAAAGACACGACTGTGCCTTAGTCCAACTGCCAGTTTCAGAAGACTTGTGGTAAATACCGTGCAGAGAGCGAAAAGAAGATGGTTCAATAAACTGGGACAATAGGTTTGATCTGCAACCTTTACGATATGAAAGATAGTGAAGAAACTTGCAGAAGTCAAGAAAAAAATCTGATTCACGCACTTTTTGGCAAAATCAGCTTATCCACAACGATATAAACGTCCTCGATGCGGAGTTTGAGTTTTTTCTCAATCATTGAGATTACGAAGGCTTTTAGCTGCTCACTTATTTGTGTCAGCTCGCGGCCAAGCGGAACATCGACTGTCATGATGAATGTGTAGCCTGATTTTTCGTTTTTGACTGTGAGTTTTTTGATTCTGACATGCTCGTTGAATTCTCCGATGAAACTCATGGTCATTTGTGCGAGAACTGCGTGAGAACATTCTTTGCGTTCTTGCTGAGAGAATGCCGGACGGACAAGGGATTTTTCGAAGAGCTTTGTGTTCTGAGAAGGTGTTGACTCTGCTTTGCCCAAAAATTTTCCGAGAATCGTTGCCAAGAATTTATTTTTTGCCGTAGAGACCCGGATTGAATCGTAGAAAATTTTTGAGTATGACTGATTTTTGACCTCGTAAGCTCGCACAGGAATAACGTGCTTTCCTTCAATCTGGCGGCTCCGGCGGGCTTCTTCCATTTGCTCCGGCGTGGCAATTTCTTCGATTTTAATATATTTTTCGGGTAATGGAAGCTGAAGACGGACTGCGATTTTATTGACCATCTTTTCGCTCGTGCCCAAAATGAGGATTTTTTTGATTTTGTTTTTTTGAATTGCGCGCGCAACTGAATCCCGGTGCCCTTTGTCGTCGAAAAGGGCGGTGCGCACGGCTCCCATATAGTTTTTTTCGAGTTTTGCGGATTTTCCGGCCAAAATATCATCGGCATGGATAAGAAGACCGTCATCGATAATGGTCTTGATTCCATACTGCTGGGCAACAAGCTTGGCCCTGAAACTTTTTCCTGTACCGCTTGGACCATAAAAAGCAAAAACAGTTGTTCCCTTTTTTTCAAGTCCAATAAATTCTTTTAGTGATTCGAGATTCATTTAAGCTATAATATTATTTTAACGCGGGGAAGGTTAATTTTCAATGAAATGTAGAAAAAAATTCAGGCACAGGTGCGCAAAGTTTTTCCGGCAATCCAATGGGATTATCTTTCGGAAAATAAAGTTCCGCCGCGTGTAAGAAAAAATCCTGCCCAAATTTTTTGGAATCAATCTTAGTTCCGCCGTAAGCCGTATCCCCTAGAAGCGGAAATCCATGATAAGCACACTGCGAGCGAATCTGGTGAGTGCGCCCGGTGGTAATCAGAATACGTGCCAAAGTAACTTCTTTTCCATTAAAACGAGCATGAGAAAGAGGAAAAACTTCCGTATGCGCAAATTTGCCCTCATCAGAAGAATTAACCGAAACCGTATGAAATCCCTCATCGTGAGCGAAGGAAACTGTACAATTGCCCTTTGTGCTTACTTCTAACTTTTGTATGTGATCTTCCCAGACCGCGTTTTGGGTAAGATTTCCTTCGAGAATTGCAAGATAGACTTTTTGAATCTCATGTGATTTTATTTTTTCACTGAACCATTTTGCTCCGTCAAGATTCTGCGAGAACGCAATCAAGCCTGTTGTTTTTCGGTCAAGACGGTGCAGAGGACCAGTTCTGAACGCGAGCGATGTGTTTTTGTGAGTGAGTTCGTAGTCGCTCTGGACGATTTCGGCCAGTGATTTTCCGTTTGATGAAGCGGACGGCTGAACCGGGATGTCGTAGGGCTTGTTCAGAATCAGGACTGATTCATTTTTGAAGATGATTATGTCCTTTGAAAGAGGGGATTGCTTCGCGTGTTTTGCGGTTTTGTCTGAATTTTCGTCTTCAAATTGTGTTTTGGATAACAAAAAATCTGCAATCTGTATGTCATCGCCTTCACTGACGCGGAAATTTCCGTCTGCTTTTTTGCCGTTGACTTTGACGAGACCTTTGCGAAGAAGTTTATATATTGAAGAAAGATTCTCTTCGTTCAAAAATCTTCGCAAAATCCTGTCCAGCCTGCGCTCAGAGTCGTCTTTTCCTGCGGTGAAGTGCGTGAAATCCATCGGACTTATTTCTTTTTTCCAAGGTAAGCCTCACGGACTTCCGGGTTCTCCAGAAGTTCCTTTCCGCTTCCCTTTAAGACAATTTCGCCGGTCTCAAGAACATAAGCGATGTCGGCTGTTTTGAGAGCCATGTTTGCGTTCTGCTCGACCAAGAGAATCGTGACGCCTTTTTTGTTGATTTCGCGTATGATCTCAAAAATGTGCTGCACGATAAGAGGCGCAAGACCCAGAGAAGGCTCGTCAAGCATGAGGATTTTTGGGCGGCTCATAAGGGCTCGTCCTACCGCAAGCATCTGCTGCTCGCCGCCGCTCAAAGTGCCCGCAAACTGCCAGTTTCGTTCCTTGAGGCGCGGAAAAAGCTCGTAAATCCATTCAAGGTCTCTCTGAATTTCTTCCTTGTCTTTTCTCAGGTATGCGCCAATCATCAGGTTTTCAAGAACAGTCAAATCAGAAAAAACATGGCGGCCTTCCGGTGAAAGAGCGATTCCTTCGGCACAGATTTTGTTGATCGGGCTCCAGATAAGCTCTTTGTTGTCGAGACGGATTGAGCCTGACTGAGGTTTTACAAGACCAGAGATTGAGCGTAGAAGGGTTGATTTTCCGGCACCGTTAGCACCAATCAGAGTGACGATTTTTCCGTCCGGAACTTCGAGATTTATTCCGCGGAGTGCTTTGATTCCGCCGTAAGAAACATGTAAATCACTAATTTTAAGCATATTCTTTTCTTCGCTCCTATCGCACGTCGTTGCTTTCGCCAAGATAAGCCGAAATGACTTCCGGATTGTTCTGAATCTCTTCTGGAGTTCCCTTTGCAATCAATGCACCGAAGTTCAATACATAAATCCTGTCAGAAATGTCCATGACCAGATCCATGTGATGCTCAATCATAAAGACCGTAAGATGGAAATCATCGCGGATTTTTCGGATAAAGTCAGTGAGCTCGGCTGTTTCCTGCGGATTCATGCCGGCAGCAGGCTCGTCCAGAAGCAGAAGGCTTGGATTTGTGGCAAGTGCGCGCGCAATTTCAAGCCGTCTCTGCAATCCATAAGGAAGACTGGTACAAAGCTCGTCCTTCACGTCGTAAAGACCTAAGATTTTCAAGAGTTCTTCGGTTTCTTCGCGCTGCTTTTTCTCTTCCTTTCGGTTGAGACGGAAAGTTGCCGTAAAGATATTGCTTGTGCGTCGCATGTGTTTTGCAATCAAAACATTTGTGAAAACGGTCTGGCTCTTCCACAAGCGGATGTTCTGGAATGTTCGGGCGATTCCAAGCTTTGTGATTACATCCGGGGTTGGTTCGATATGTTTTGTGTAGTCGCCTCGGTTTGTTCCGGCGTATAGCTTTTTCATCTTGCCGCGCGGATAATTTTCTACGATATGATTTCCGTTAAAATAGACCGCGCCGTTTGTTGGGGCGTAAACTCCTGTTACGACATTGAAAGCCGTTGTTTTGCCAGCACCGTTCGGGCCAATCAAAGAGACGATTTCGCCTTTGTTTACTTCAAGGGAAAGATTGTTCACAGCCACAACGCCGCCAAACTGCATCGTGACGTTTTTCATTTCAAGTACATGCTCTGCCATTTATTCCTCCAATCCTTCCTTTTTGAATTTGAGTTTGAGGTCTCTGAATGCTTTTTTGCAGCCTTTCAGTTTTTTGATTATGCCGGCCACAGAAAATTCGTGCTCGCCCATGATTCCTTTTTGATAGAAAAGAACGATAAGCATGATGACCACAGAGAAAACGACTTTTCGGAAGCCCGGACGCAAAATCTGAATCGGCGTGATGTTGAGGTTCGCGTTGTCGAGGAAGCGGAGCCACCATTCAGAACATGCGATGAAGAGGAAGGAAGCGATGCAGCTTCCCGTTACGCTACCGATGCCGCCGATTACGACGATGAGCAGAATTTCGTAAGTCATTGCCGACTTGAACTGGCTTGCCTGAATCGTTGTCTGGAACATAGCCAAGAGCGCACCCGAAATGCCCGCAAAGAAAGAGCTGATTGTGAACGAAAGCTGCTTGTGACGGGCAAGGTTGATTCCCATAGCCTCTGCCGCAACCTCATCGTCTCGGATTGCCTTGAATGCGCGTCCGTAAGTTGAGTTAATTAATAGGAGAATAAGAGCGATACATATTCCGCTGACTGTAAAATAGAATAGTGTTGAGCGGAAGACCGGATATTTTCGCAGAAGGTTGGAGCCGTTTGTGATGACTCCGAGTTTGTCCCATTGGAAAATTGCACGGATAATCTCTGCAAAGCCCAGGGTCGCAATCGCAAGATAATCTGACTTCAAGTGCAAAACTGGAAGACCAATCAGATATGCGAAAAGGGCAGCCACAAGACCCGCAAGAATCAGGGCAACAAAAACAGGAAGAGTGAAGTGAATCGCGCCGCCGTTAAAATACTGATAGACCTGCTCGCGGGCAGAAAGTGGAATCGTGAAAATCGCGTAAGTGTATGCGCCCAAAAGCATGAAGCCAGCCTGGCCCAAGCTGAAAAGACCTGTGAAGCCGTTAAGAAGGTTCATCGAGACCGCAACGAGTGCATAAATCGCGCCTTTTTTAAGAACCGTGAACAAAATGCTCGTGGGCGGAACCACAGCTTCCAGAATTGCAATTGCAATGAAAAGGGCAGCAAGAAAAGCCCAGGCCGCGAGCTGATATTTTTTTTCTTTGATGAAAGTAAGTTTGTTTTCCATTTTAAGCCCCCGGTTAAACCTTGTCCGTAACTTTTTCGCCGAAGATGCCAGTTGGCATGAACATAAGAACCGCAATCAAAAGCACGAAAGTGAAAGCGTCACTGAAAGTGGTGAGACCGACGCCCTTGATGATGTTCTCACAGATACCGATTAAGAATGCACCGATTACAGCTCCCGGAATAGAGCCGATGCCACCAAAGACTGCCGCAACGAAGGCCTTGAGTCCCGGCATACCGCCGACCGTTGGCGTGACACCAGGATAATTTGAGAAGAAAAGAATTGAACCGACTGCTGCAAGGAATGAGCCGATGATGAATGTCATGCTGATAACCGAGTCGATTTTGATGCCCATGAGCTGGGCTGTCTCGAAATCTTTTGAAACGGCTCGCATTGCCATGCCGATTTTGGTGTGATTGATAAGAAGGACAAGGGCAACCACGAGAAGAATCGTGAGAAACGGAGTGATGACCGTGACACGCTTGGTGATTGCGCCCGCGATAGTGATTGAGTCGCTGATCCATGGAATCACAGGATATTTTTTGAGAAGACCGCCAGTAAAGTAAAGGGCAAGGTTCTGCAAAAGATAGCTCATGCCGATTGCACTGATCATGATTGACATTCGTGGAGCCGTGCGGAGCGGTTTATAAGCCACTCGCTCAACGGCGAATCCCAGAAGAACCGTCATGATAATCGTGAACGGAATCGAAACCCATAGAGGCATAAAAGAGTAGGCTGAAATCATGATAAGACCCGCCGCCATAAATACATCGCCGTGAGCGAAGTTGATAAGACGGAGAATTCCGTAGACCATGGTGTAGCCGATTGCGATAAGCGCGTACTGGCCGCCAGTGGAAATTCCCGCAAGGATGTAAGGAAGGTTGTTCTGTAAAGCGTTCATTACTTTTTCCTATGAATAGATTTTCTTTGTTATTATATATAAAAACAATAATGTGAAAAAGTAATTAAAAGTAGAAAATTGCCGTTTTATAGCCTTTTCAAATGAAATTATCACGGACTACTTTATTCGGGAATCAAATTATTCTGTTCTGATAACAAAAAATATACTTTTGATTTAATCACTATTCTCGCATTCCGCAATCGAGTGGATTATGGAGCGTTATGCCGTAACCACAGACAAAAAAAGCGGAATCACCAATAATCCTAATGACTGGTCTCGAGAGCATCAAAAGCCACGCTACATTCTGGATTTGCTTCTGTTCGTGATTAATGTTAGCGTCCAGACGGTTGATATTGTGAACAATCTTCCAGAAGTCGATTGGGATAAAGAGTAAAAATCCTCTCATTTTTGTTTTTTTTGCTGGTTTTATTGGAAATAAAAAAACAAATTTGCTGACTTGTGTTATAATAAGTGTGGAGGTTGCTTATGCCATGTATATCTAACTTTTATGGACTTTTAATTTATATGTATGGCGATGACCATAATCCGCCTCATTTTCATGTGAATTATGGCGGGAACTGGTCTGTCGTTGATTTTGATGGAAAACTTATAGATGGTGAACTTCCAGCTTCTAAGTTAAAGCTCGTGAGCGCATGGGCTGAAATCCATAAAGACGAGCTTGTTGCCAATTGGGAACTTGCAAAAAATAAGGAAGCTCTTGTAAAAATATTGCCGTTACAGTAGTAGGAAAAAAAATTATGAGTATGTATTGGACTGTTAAAAATGTAGAGCCTCTAAAAGAATATAAAATTTTGCTTACTTTTGAGAAAGGTATTAAGAAAATTTTTGACATGAAGCCATATTTAAAATACCCGTTGTACAAGCCTCTTGAAAACCTCGCTGTTTTTAACATGGCTCATACAAATGGCGAAACAGTTGTATGGAATGACGAAATAGATATTGCTCCGGAAACTCTTTACGAAAAAGGAATTGATTATAAGGCTTGATCTATAGAGGAAGATAGGGGGTGTCCAAAAAGTTCAAAAAGTGTCATTTTCGGGCTTGACCCGAAAATCTATTTGCTTATAATGCAATAGATTGCCGTGTCGAGCACGGCAATGACATATACTTATTAGACATTCCCCTGATGTTTATTTAACTGACTGTTGTGCAACGAAGTCCCATTTTCCGGTTTCGTTGTTGACTTTCTTAACGTATGCAACATCGCGTACTGCGTCGCCTGTGCTGTCAAATGCGATTGCGCCAGAAACACCTGTGTATTTTACACCTGGAAGTGCTTTGATTACGTCTGCGCCTTTTGTGCTGCCCGCAAGTTTGAGTGCTTCGAGTGCTGTGTAGTAAGCGTCGAATCCCATTGCAGAAACTGCGGCAATCTCGTCGTCACCGCCGTTGTTTGTTTTTGCGGTTGCGTTTGTGTTGAGGTAGCCTCGGAATCCGTTGACAAATTCTGTGACCTGAGCATCTGTTGAACCTTCAACGAAGAATGTTGTTACATAGAGCTGAACATTTGTGCCTTTTGCCTGTGCGAGAACAACGTTAGAATCCCATGTATCGCCGGCGAGGATTGGAACTGAGAGCCCTTGTGTGTTTGCCTGCTCGATGATGAGGGCTGCGGCTTCGATTGAAACTGGGCTGAAGAATACATCTGCGCCGATTTTCTTTGCGTTTGCGACATAAGCTGCGAAGTCAGAAGTTCCGTCCGGGAATGTCTCTTCGACAACTTCACCGCCAAGTTTTTTGAATGCCTCGACGAAATATTTTACGAGACCGCCAGAGTAGTCATCACCGAGTTTTGAAAGGCAGTATGCTTTTTTTGCAGAGAATTTGTCTGCTGCGAGGTTTGCAAGGACTGTGCCCTGGAATGGATCAAGGAAGCAGATTCGGAAGTAGTGGTCGTTGCCCAAAGTAACCTGTGGGTTTGTACAAGTGATACCGATTGCAGGAACCTGAGCTGCCGCAAAAGTGTCGCTTGCTGCGATTGAAACGCCTGAGCCGTAAGAGCCGAGAACTACAGAAACGCCTTTTGAGATAAGCTCACTGGCAGCTGTTACGGCCTTGTCGTTTGAAGACTCGTTATCAACGATTTCGAGCTGAACTTTGTACTCTTTGCCAGCGATTGTGACGGTTGGAGTCAATGAATTTGCGTACTGAACGCCCAAAGCCTCCTGTTTTCCGCCAGCACCGTTATCGCCAGAAGCAGGCTCAAAAACACCGATTTTAACTACGGCAGCTTTTTCGCCGCCGCATGAAACGAAAGTTGCAGCCATTAAAGCCGCGCACAAAGAAAGCAAAACTTTTTTCATTTGCAATTCCTCTTTTAAGATAAAATTTTCTAAAATATACCAAAAAAATTGATTATATGGAAGTAAAAGTTTGGGGCTTGGGGCGCAGCCCCAGGAGAAGGGGGTGTGGTGAAGACAGAAATCTGGCTGAACCCAGGGGGAAGGCTTTTCCCCCTCCATTTTAAAAATTTAAATTGCTTTTTGGAAACTTGGGATGTACAATATTTTTTATGAAAAAATTGATTAAACAAACAGCTTTATTTTTGTCGGCACTTGCTGCCTTCCTTTCGTTTCCGTCTTGCCACAGGGCCAGTGACAGAATAATTTACAATGATTCAAAGACTCCTGTCGAACGCTTCGGAAAATTGAGCGTCGAAGGAACTCATCTTTGTGATTCTTCTGGAAATCCTGTTCAGCTTTGCGGTCTCAGTTCTCACGGCCTTCACTGGTATGGAAAATATGCAAATCCAGATGTCCTCAAATGGCTTCGTGATGATTTTAACGCTGATCTCTGGCGCGCCGCTATGTATGTTGGCGGGAACGGCGGTTATGCACAGAACCGAGGAATGGCCAGCAAGGTAATTGAGTCAATTGAGGCTGCAAAAGAGACTGGCCTTTACGTTATCGTTGACTGGCACGTTCTTCCTGAGTGTGACCCGCTTTTGTACGTCAAGCAGTCAGAAGAATTCTTTGAGATGATTGCCTCAACTTATGCTGATTGCCCGAACATCATTTATGAGATTTGTAATGAGCCGAACGGCGATAAAGTCACTTGGGAAGGAAACATCAAGCCTTACGCTGAGCGAATTATTCCTATTATCCGAAAGCACTGTGACAACGTAATTGTCGTTGGCACTCCATGCTGGTCAAGTGATTTGGCAAGTGCTGCCGCAAGCCCGATTGAGGGTCAGAAAAACATCATGTACACCCTTCATTTCTACGCAGGAAGTCATGGTAAGGACAGTCGAAACGTTGCCGAAAATGCAATCAAAAACGGCCTTCCGATTTTCGTAACTGAATGGGGAACAACACAGGCTTCTGGTGACGGTGGCGTATATGAAAAAGAAACCCTGGAATGGATGAAATTCCTTGCAAAGAACAAAATTTCCTGGGCAAACTGGTCTGTCAACAACAAGGGTGAAGATTCCGGCGTTCTTAAATACAACAAAGACCGAGACGCAAAAGGCGGCTGGCAGGAATCTGACCTTCAACCTTCCGGCATTCTGGTGCGCAAAATCCTGAGAGGTGAGATCAGATAAAAGAAAGGGCTGGGGAGCCTTCGCATTATAATTGATTTTATATTGAAAATGGCGTAAAGGAGCGAAACGGCTTACGGAAACACTCGTTTTGTGTTGCCGCGTGAGCGGCAAACGAATATAGTTTCAAGCACAAAACGCGTGTAGCATGCTATAACATCATCAACTTAAGGTCTAAAAGCTACTTTTTTGGTTTGCAGAATATTTATTTGCGTCCCTGAACCTTCTTTTTTTAGAAATTGAAT
>Ga0256405_10006174_pt1 | contig 19554 bp, 16 predicted proteins | sample RumenRJG_02DNA_FD_189096 | JGI IMG/M metagenome (GOLD analysis project Ga0256405, IMG submission 189096) | Bovine rumen microbial communities from Lethbridge, Alberta, Canada - RJG_02 | ecosystem: Host-associated > Mammals > Digestive system > Stomach > Rumen | place: Canada: Alberta... | reverse complement strand
TAGACGAAAAGTTTTCCTCACACGTCTTTTGGTATTTGGCTATATGCGACACCAAAAATCCAAGCAATAGAATCGGATACAGAGCCAATAAGATGCGCAAATCAACATCCAAAAACACATCTAAGGCATAAGCAATCAATACCGGAAGTCCTTGCAAAAGCGACCTCCTGATATTCAGCCAACCCGGTCGCAGGATCTCTGCCGGATAAGTCAAAAGCAACCAAGAAAGAAAATTACCACCTACTAACTCCCAGTTCTTCAAACGAACCACACCTTGTTTAGGCACATCCACAAACCAAGTCACACGAAACATCAATATTGCAGCATAAAAACCGAAAACAAGAAGCGTAAAAGCCCACAGCTTACGAGTTCGCAATCCTTCCGAATGACGAACCATCAACCAAGCAAAAGAAATACATACAACAGTAAGACTTACGTTAAAGAAATCAGCAATCGGACCATATTGCTCTACGGTCATTCGCCTTGCGCCAAAATAGCTCAAAAACAATAACAAGAGGAGAATCCCTCCAAAAACGAATTCTGATCTATACTCCCCAAAAATCTTGCTGTTTTTCATTTTTGTTTACCCTAATTATCTTTCCCTGAAAATTTAATTCTTAATTTTTAATTTTTAATTTTGAAAAATAATTTTTAATTCTTAATTTTTAATTTTTAATTCCCATTATATACCCATATTTTTCAAAAACGACTGCAAAATTACAAAAAAAATCCAACATACGCAACCCCTTTTGCAACTTTTTTACGTATTGTTACCAAATTTTTACGTATTGTTACACCTGTTCGAAAATGACAAGGCTGTCAATTTTTCCACCTCAACCACCCACAAGCATCCATTTTCCCCTCACCTCAAAACCCCGTAAATCCCCGATTTCATCGAATAAAATAGACTAACAATCAAGGACAATTTTGCCCCACCACACACCAATCAGGGCCCTTTCTTTGTAATACTGTGCAACAATCCAAGACATTTTTTGTAACTCCTCCCTCCATCTCCTAATCATACATCCATAGCAGCACGAGCTTTCATACACCCTTTTACGATCCAAACACGATATCGCGCCAAATGATACCCCAAATTTACCCATAGGATACCCCAAGGATACAGCCCAAATTTTGCAAAAATACTGCCTTATACTATATATACGTAGTATATATACTTTTTGATGCCTTCTTTCTCTTTTTTTGAATAAAATCTTCACTCTACAACGAAAATTTAATTCTTAATTTTTAATTTTTGAATTTTGAAAAATAATTTTTAATTCTTAATTTTTAATTTTTAATTTACTTTTATTTGCATATTTGCAAAAAAAATCGTACCTTTGTGCCCGATTTCATAAAACATGGTCGTAACGAATTCTAAAATAGACAATCCTGTCCTGCATTTGATCGGCGAAGAGGCCGATCGTCTTGGCATGGACTGCTACGTCATAGGAGGATGGGTTCGGGATCTGTTCCTGCATCGCGAAAGCACGGATATAGATGTAGTTTGTCTTTTTCCAAATGCTTCTGATCAGGCGGCTTCATCTGCTCGTCCCGGTATACAATTAGCGGAATCGGTAGCAAAACGCTTAGGCAAGAAAGCCCATCTCGCTATCTTCAAGACCTACGGTACCGCACAAGTGAAACGCGGAGAGATGGAGTTAGAGTTCGTTGGCGCGCGGCGGGAGAGCTACACCCGTGACAGCCGAAACCCCATCGTAGAAGACGGCACATTGGAGGAAGACCAGAATAGAAGGGATTTCACCATCAACGCTTTAGCTATCTGTCTCAACCAAAACCGCTATGGAGAATTGCTCGATCCGTTCGATGGAATAGGCGATTTGGAGCGTTGTATCATCCGCACGCCCTTAGATCCGGACATCACATTCTCCGACGACCCCTTACGAATGATGCGTGCGATCCGCTTTGCTACGCAATTAGGCTTCTTCCTTGACGATGAGACCTTTGACGCCATCATCCGCAATAAAGAACGAATACACATCATTACTAAAGAACGCATAGCGGAGGAGCTCAATAAGATCATGATGAGCCGCAAACCCTCGGAAGGATGGTTATTACTCGATAAGACCGGTCTCCTTCCGCTCATCTTCCCCGAGTTGGCAGCTCTCAAAGGCATTGAGGTAAAAGAAGGTCGCGGACACAAAGATGTCTTCCTCCACACCCTCAAAGTCCTCGATAATGTCGCCGAATTACAGTCTGTCAGTCCGAAGGACGGTCTGTCAGCCGAAGGCGGTCTGTCAGCGAAGCGGTCTGTCAGTCCGAAGGACGGTCTTCTTTGGCTCCGCTGGGCAGCATTGCTGCACGACATAGGCAAACCGCGCTCCAAAGCGTGGGATCCGCAAGCCGGATGGACATTCCGCAACCATAATTATATCGGCGCAAAGATGGTTCCGAAGATCTTTGCCAAGATGAAACTGCCGCTCAACGAGAAGATGGAGTACGTCAAGAAGATGGTCGATCTCCATATGCGACCCATCAACCTCATAGAAGACACCGTGACCGACTCCGCCGTAAGACGACTTCTCTTTGAGGCAGGAGACGATATAGACGATCTGATGATGCTCTGCGATGCCGACATCACAAGTCGCAACGAGGAGAAAAAAGCCCGATTCCATCGGAACTATCAGCTCGTTCGCGAGAAGATGGTCGAACTCGAAGAGCGAGACCGAATCCGTAATTTCCAACCGCCCGTGAACGGCGATGAGATCATGCAGATGTTCGGACTCGAACCTTGCTCCCTCGTAGGAGAACTCAAAGCGGCTGTCAAAGATGCAATCCTTGATGGCGTAATCCCCAACGAACGCGAAGCCGCTATACAATACATTAACGAACTATGGCAGAAGAAAACGAAATAAATTTGGCAGCCGTGGATTACGGCGATGAGAACATTATTCACCTCGATGACATGGAGCATATCCGGCGGCGTCCGGGTATGTATATCGGTAAATTAGGCGACGGTAGTCACTCCGATGACGGTATCTATGTCCTCATCAAAGAATCCATCGATAACTCCATCGATGAGTTCCGTATGGGCGAAGGAAAGGTGATCGAGGTAGATGTGCGGGACGGAAGAGTACGTGTGCGTGACTACGGACGCGGTATTCCTTTGGGTAAGTTGGTAGAAGTAGTCTCCGTGCTCAATACCGGCGGTAAGTACGATTCCAAAGCCTTCAAGAAATCCGTCGGTCTGAACGGTGTCGGTACCAAAGCCGTCAATGCCCTCTCCTCTTTCTTCGCTGTGGAGTCCTACCGCGAAGGCAAAACACGTCGGGCGGAGTTCGCACAAGGCAAACTGACTTCCGACACCGGTATTCTCGATTATAACGGTCCCGAGAGACGCGGTACGATCATCGAGTTCGCGCCCGATGACTGCAAAGGACTCTTTGAGAACTACCATTTCCGCGATGATTACATCGAGGAGTTGCTCCGCAACTACGCGTACCTCAACACCGGTCTGACGCTCATCTATAACGGCAAGAAATATACCTCCAAAAACGGTCTGCTCGACCTTCTGACGGAGAATATGACCGTCGCGCCGCTCTACCCGATCATACACATCGTGGGCGAAGATATTGAGATTGCCCTTACGCATACCGACCAGAACGGCGATGAGTATTACTCGTTCGTCAATGGTCAGCACACGATCCAAGGCGGTACGCACCAAACCGCTTACCGCGAAGCGATCGGACGTACCATCAAAGAGTTTTTCAATAAGAACCAAGAACTCGCTGACATCCGTAACGGCGTAGTCGGAGCAATCGCTATCAACGTAGAGGAGCCTGTCTTCGAGTCGCAGACCAAAGTCAAACTTGGCTCCAAAGATATGTCTCCTAACGGCGGTATCTCCGTTAATAAGTTTGTAAACGACTTCGTCAAGACCCAACTGGACAACTATCTCCATAAGAACCCGCAGACCGTGGAGATCATGCTCCAGAAGATCCAAGACTCCGAGAAAGAGCGTAAAGCGATTGCGGGCGTCACCAAAGCGGCACGAGAGAGAGCCAAGAAGAACCTCGTCAACAATCCCAAACTGCGGGATTGTCAGATCCACCTCAACGACACTAAGCCGGTGAAATCGGCAAAAGATGCAGATGACGATTTGCGTTTGGAGTCCTGTATCTTCATTACCGAGGGTCTCTCTGCGTCCGGTTCGATCACCAAGAGCCGTGACGTGCGCACTCAAGCCGTCTTCTCCCTCCGCGGTAAACCGCTCAACAGCTACGGGCTGAGCAAATCCGTTGTCTATGAGAACGAAGAGTTCAACTGTCTGCAATCGGCATTGAATATAGAGGACGGACTCGATGAACTGCGTTATAACAAAGTCATCATCGCTACCGATGCCGATGTGGACGGTATGCACATCCGTCTGTTGATGCTCACGTTCTTCCTGCAGTTCTTCCCGGATCTCGTTAAGAAAGGACACGTCTATATCCTCCAAACGCCGCTTTTCCGCGTCAAGGACAAGAGCCAAACGATCTATTGTTATTCCGAAGAAGAGCGTCAGAAAGCGATCTCCCAGATCAAGACGCCGGAGATCACCCGATTCAAAGGTTTGGGTGAGATTTCTCCCGATGAATTCAAGGGTTTTATAGGTGCCGGCATCCGTTTGGATCAAGTCACTTTGCGTAAGGACGATAATGTCAAAGAGTTACTTGCTTACTATATGGGCAAGAACACGACCGAGCGCCAACAGTTCATCATCGACAACCTCGTCATAGAAGAAGACCGTGTCGATGAAATCGACGATTAACAATTTAACAGTTTAACAGCTTAACAATTTAACATTTTGAAAGCGCTAATAGCATTTATAATAATGGCAGCTGGAATCCTGACGTTAATAGAAATTAACGAACGGATCAAAGCAAAACGCAAAAAAGAGGACTGCCCCAAAGAGCAGCCCGATTCTTCGGCGTGTACCGATTGCAGTTTGATAGATATCTGCGAAAAAGAAAAAAAGGACTAATCCACTAACCCTCTAACCCACTAATCCTCTAACCCTCTAATCCTCTAACCCACTAATCCTCTAATCCTCTAACCCACTAACCCCTTCACTCCCTCACCGTAATGTGGAAACAGCTCTGTTTCCATTCGTATTTGACGTAGATCTTTCCTGCCCGCTGATGGTTAAGAAGAACTTGTCCCAAGACAAGTTTCAGATTATCCTCATGCATATACATGCGCGTACGCGATACTTTATTATAGCGCATATACGCCAAATCGAAGGTCGTACCATAACAATGACAGGACTGCGTCGTCGAATTGATGTTTCCGCTCCGCTGAAGGAACTTCACATCTTCCTGTGTCCGCAAAACAGAAGTGACATAGAACTGATAGTGCGGCAAACCGTTTCGCTTTAATATATCAGACCATTCTGCCCCGATCGCATCCAACTCCTTCTTAGCCGAAGGAATCAGAAACGGTACCGAGTGCGTCAATTCATCTACGATATAGTTCTCATTTGTCTTGATTTCAACGAGACTTTTTCGCATACTGGCAGCATCGTCTCTATCCTTAGGCGGACGTGCCAAACCGATTCGGGAAGCCACCTCATGCTGCTTACTCTGCATATCGTTGAACTTCTGCTTGTAATCAAACGTCCGTCCCGGATACCAAACCAAGCTGTCTTCGGCTATAGTCCCCTGTTCCCCGTCCGTATTACGACCACTAGCGCAACCTGCCAACAAGGTCACGCTGATAACACTCACAACTATTAACTTAAAAACTACTCTCAACTCTAAACTTAAAACTTAAAACTACTCTCAACACTCAACTCTCAACACTCAACTATCATATACTCCATTCGTATCCGTCTTTGGTGTCTTTGATTTGGAAACCGAGAGCGGTCAGTTCGTTGCGGATCTTATCGGATGTAGTCCAATCTTTGTTCTGCTTTGCCTGAAGGCGGATACCCAACAGCAGATCAACAGCGCCGTGAAAAGCCTTCATCTTCTCGTCTCCTCCACCTTGCTCTTCGAGTCGCAGACCGAGGACATCAATAGCGTACGTTTTCCAAACCTCCTTCAGTTCGTTGAGGTCAGCCTCGCTAATCGTTCCCTTACCGTCCCAAACGGTATTGATGGCTTTTGCGGAATCGAAGAGCGCTGCGATCACAAACGGCGTATTCAGATCATCGTCCATCGCCTCTTGGCAACGCTCTCGAAGACCTGCTACCTCGATGCCCTTTGTACCTTGTACATTGTCCCCTTGTACTTTCAGCAGTCTTGCATAAGCTTCCTGCATTCGTTGCAGACCTTTCTCTGCGGCTTCGAGGGCTTCGGACGAGAAATCTACAGTAGAGCGGTAATGAGCCTGCAAGATGAAGAAACGAATCACCATCGGACCAAAAGGCTTGCTCAGCAAGGGGTGTTGACCATTAAAGAACTGCTCCAAGGTAATGAAGTTATTGTAGCTCTTACCCATTTTCTTACCCGCGATCGTGATCATGTTATTATGCATCCAGTAATGTACGGTCTCATGACCCAAAGCGGCACAAGACTGCGCAATCTCCGCCTCATGGTGAGGGAAAATCAGATCCAGACCACCTCCGTGGATATCAAACTGTTCGCCGAGGTACTTGGTACTCATCGTGGAGCACTCCATATGCCATCCCGGGAAACCTTCACTCCACGGACTCGGCCAATGCATGATATGTTCCGGACTCGCTTTCTTCCAAAGGGCGAAATCATAGCTGTGCTTTTTCTCCTCCTGACCGTCCAACTCACGGGTCTCGGCCACTATATCATTGAGGTTTCTGCCGCTCAACTTACCATACGGATAATCCTTCGCGTATTTCTCTACGTCCATATACACGCTGCCGTTCGACACATAGGCATAGCCTTTGTCCAGGATCTTCTGCACAAAAGCAATCTGCTCAATGATATGTCCGCTCGCATGAGGCTCAATAGAAGGCGGCAAGACATTAAGGGCTGCCATATCGCGGTGGTAACGGTTGGTATAGAACTGAACAACCTCCATCGGCTCCAACTGCTCCAAACGCGCTTTCTTAGCTATCTTATCCTCGCCTTCATCGGCGTCATGCTCCAAGTGACCCACATCGGTGATATTACGAACATAACGCACTTTGTAGCCCAAAAACTGAAGGTAGCGGTACAGCACATCGAACGTGATAGCCGGACGGGCGTGACCCAAATGGGCATCGCCATACACCGTAGGACCGCATACATACATACCGACGTGTCCCTCATGAAGGGGCTTGAATGTTTCCTTGAATCGAGTAATCGAGTTGTAAATTTCCAACATATTGTTAATTTCTTTTTTAGCTGTGATTAAAACCTTTGCGGCTGCAAAGGTACTGCTTTTTTGGCAAATATGCAAATTTTACCCCCTCTTTTGTGATGAATTTTAATATATTTGTCTTTTTTCTTGCATATTTCATAAAAAAGTAGTACCTTTGCACCGTTTATGAATAAACTGGCACACATACTGACTAAAATCATCGATTTTTTCTATCCGCCTTTCCGTAAGGTCATGTCGGAGCAGCTCTTCCGTTACGCAGCCTGCGGAGGAGGTAACCTCGTGCTCGATTGGATCCTCTATTTCCTCGTCTATAACTTTGTCATCGGGCATGAGAATGTATATTTTGGTCCATTGTCCATTGTCCATTGTCCCTTTGTCCTATGTATCACTCCCCACATCGCCTCGCTCTGCATCGTCTTCCCGATCACATTGCTGACAGGATTTTGGCTCCAAAAGAATGTTACCTTTTCGAGTTCGAACCTCCATAGTGCGCGGCAACTCGGGCGGTATATAGTGATCGTTATGATCAACTTAGCCATCAATTATTTCGGTCTCAAACTATGCGTCGAAGCACTCGGTTGGTACCCCACGCCCAGTAAGATGGTCATCACTTTAATCACCGTCGCTATCAGCTATTTGGGACAAAAATACTTTACTTTCGTAAAAAAATGACGTGCGCCCTTGCGTATGTCATTTTTTTTTCGTAACTTTGCAGCGAATTTTAAAACTATGCGTAAATAGGCAATAAACAATAACACTTTAATACAATACAACCATGTTACACACATTATGCTCAAAGCTTCACACTGAAGTATCTACATCCGAAGTACCGTTCAAGGTTTCGGATCAGTTCTTGGCAGAAAACCAAGTAGTTGCCGTTCTGTCCGGTGGTACAGAGGCACAGTTTGTAGATCTTGTTCGCGCGAAAGAGATTGACTTGAAACGTCCTGTCTATCTGATGGTCAGCGGTTATAGCAACTCGTTGGCTGCCGCTTTGGAGATTTTGAGTTATATCCGTCAGCGGAACGGAATCGGCAAAATCATGCAGCATCCCAAAGATACTGTCTTCCCGGAAGTATCGGAGACCGCTTCCCTCACCCGCGCTCCGCTGGAGAAAGTGCTCAAGAACGCTACCAAACAGCGTCTGGGAGTAGTCGGAGCACCTTCGAACTGGTTGATCGCTTCCGGCGCAGACTACAAGGATGTGCTCAAGAAAATGAATTGTGAATTGGTGGATATACCTATTACCGAAGTGAGCAGCTTAGGAGTGGTGGATCCGGGTATGCCGGGTGCCGAAGCTATTTATGAGCGGCTCAAAGAGATCATCGCTAAATATAAGCTGGATGCGATCACCTTGCGTTGCTTCGACCTGCTCTCGACGGTGAAGAACACCGGTTGTATTGCGCTTTCGAAACTCAACGACGAAGGTATTCCTGCTGCTTGCGAGAGCGATATTCCGGTGCTCCTGACCATGGTAGCTTGCAAGAACCTGACAGGCGAACCCGGCTTCATGGTCAACCCCGCACGTATTCAGCCGGACGGACAGATGCTCTTGACACACTGTACCATTCCTCTGAAGATGACTACTTCCCATGAGTACACCACCCATTTCGAGTCCGGTATCGGTGTGGCTATCCATGGTGAGTTAGAGCCCGGCGATTACACCCTCGTCAAACTGAGCGGTGACCTGAAACGTCTCTTGGCGGTTAACGTGACCTTAACGCGTTGCCAATACGAGAAGAACCTCTGCCGTACGCAGGTTTGGATTCAATCGACACCGATCGTGAGTCAGTATTTCCTGACCGACCCGATTGCAAACCACCATGTCCTCATCAAAGGCCACCATGCTGCCAAGTTCTGGCGTGAATAAAAATGTCAAATATCAAATATAAAACATCAAATATAAAATTTAAATTTTATCTATTATGGTAAGTTACAAAGAATTAGGCCTTGTGAACACCCGTGAGATGTTTGCTAAGGCAATCAAGGGAGGATATGCAATCCCTGCATTCAATTTCAACAACATGGAGCAACTCCAAGCGATCATCAAAGCTTCGGCTGAGACCAAATCGCCGGTTATTCTTCAGGTATCGAAAGGTGCGCGTAACTACGCTAACCAGACCCTGCTTCGTTACATGGCTCAAGGTGCCGTTGAGTACGCTAAAGAGCTCGGTTGGGAGCATCCGCAGATCTGCTTGCACCTCGACCACGGAGACAGCTTCGAACTCTGCAAATCCTGCGTGGACTTCGGTTTCTCCAGCGTGATGATCGACGCTTCTTCTCTGCCTTACGAGGAGAACATCGCCCTCACCAAGAAAGTAGTGGACTACGCTCACCAGTACGATGTAACCGTTGAGGCTGAGCTTGGTGTACTCGCAGGTGTTGAGGATGAGGTTTCGTCGGCTGTCAGCCACTATACCAAACCGGAAGAGGTAGTTGATTTCGCTACCCGTTCGGGTTGCGACTCACTCGCTATCTCCATCGGTACCAGCCACGGAGCATACAAGTTCACTCCGGAGCAGTGTACCCGTGACCCGAAGACCGGTCGTCTTGTTCCTCCTCCATTGGCATTTGACGTACTCGACGCTGTAATGGAGAAGCTTCCGGGCTTCCCAATCGTTCTCCACGGCTCGTCTTCTGTTCCGCAGGAGTATGTAGATATGATCAACAAATACGGAGGCAAACTGCCTGACGCAGTAGGTATTCCTGAGGAGCAACTCCGCAAGGCTGCTAAGTCCGCTGTCTGCAAGATTAACATCGACTCTGACTCTCGTCTTGCTTTCACCGCTGCTGTCCGCAAAGTGTTCGCAGAGAAACCGGCAGAGTTCGATCCGCGTAAGTACTGCGGTCCTGCACGTGACCTGATGACCGAGCTCTACAAGCATAAGATCATCAACGTCCTCGGTTCCGACGGCAAAGCAGCGTAAAATCGTACATCGTACATTTGTAAATTGTACATTAACATGGCTTTACCATTTATGTCCGCCGAAGAAGCGGCGGAATTGATTCAACATGGTGACGTCTTGGGTATGGGTGGCTTCACGGCTACCGGAGTGCCCAAGGCGGTTCCCTTTGCCTTGGCACAGCGTGCAGAGAAACTGCATGCACAGGGCATCCCCTTCCGCGTGGGATTAGAGACCGGTGCGTCCATGGGTGACAGTTGTGACGGTGCTTTGGCTCGCGCGCACGCGGTCGAGTTCCGCACGCCGTATCAGTCCAATAAATCCATGCGCGAGGAGATCAACGCCGAGGGTACGCACTATTTCGACATGCACTTGAGCCATATGGCGCAAGACCTGCGTTACGGCTTCCTGCCGAAACCCAATTGGGCGATCATCGAGGCTTCGTATGTCGGCGAAGACGGTACGATCGTGCCTGCTGCAGGAGTCGGAATCATGCCGACCATCTGCCGTATGGCGGATAAGATCATCGTCGAGCTCAATGAGATGTTCCCGGCTTCTATGCGGGGTATGCACGATCTCTATGAGCCGCTTGATCCTCCTTGCCGCCGTGAGATACCGATCTACAAACCCTCTGACCGTTGCGGTTCCGACCATCTGAAGGTCGATCCCGCGAAGATTGCAGCCGTTGTAAAGACCAACCGTCCGAACGAGATCGCGGCTTTCACACCGGTGGATGAGACAACTGCCAAGATCGGTGCTAACGTAGCTGCCTTCTTGGAGGCAGAGATGAAAGCCGGACGTATTCCTGCTTCCTTCCTGCCGATTCAATCGGGTGTGGGCAACGTAGCCAACGCTGTCCTCGGCGAGCTCGGTAAGAACCCGCATATCCCGCCGTTTGAGATGTATTCCGAGGTCATTCAGGATTCCGTCGTGGACCTCATCAAAGCAGGTCACTGTAAGTTCGCTTCCGGTTGTTCTCTGCGTCTCGTAGAGAGCAAGATGGCGGAAGTCCTTGCTGACCTTGATTTCTACCGCGACAAGCTCTTACTTCGTCCGCAGGAGACATCCAACAGCCCGGAGATCGCACGTCGTCTCGGTATCATCGCTATCAATACCGCCCTCGAGGCAGATATCTACGGCAACGTCAACTCGACGCATGTTTGCGGCACGAAGATGATGAACGGTATCGGTGGTTCCGGTGACTTCGCGCGCAACGCGTACCTTAGTATATTCACTACGGCTTCGACCGCCAAGAACGGTGCTATCTCGTCGATTGTGCCGATGGTAACGCACCTTGATCACTCCGAGCACTCTGTCAAAGTGATCGTCACCGAGCAAGGTGTAGCCGATCTGCGTGGCAAGAGTCCGCGTCAGCGTGCTGAGGAGATCATCAATAACTGCGTAGCACCCGAGTATCGCGAGATGCTCCGTGACTACCTCAAGATCGCTAAGCACGGTCAGACGCAGCACAACCTCTCCTGCGCGTTCGCAATGCACGAGGAGTTCATGAAGTCCGGCGACATGCGTAACACCAAATGGGAGAACTATATTCGGTAAAACAGATTGCTGATCCATAGAAATACAGAAAAAATGACACTTTTATTTGCGAGTGTCATTTTTTTTGTGTACCTTTGTACCCGATTTGTTTGGATTTGACCAAATGACTAAATAAATCGTACATCGTAAATATTTAAATCGTACATTTTTTCATGTATCCACAACAAGTAATAGATGCCTTGCGGCATGTGCGGTACCCGGGAACGGGCAAGGATTTGATAGAGAGCGGAATGCTGGAGGACGATATTCGTATCTCGGGTTTTGAGGTGTCCTTTTCGTTGATTTTCCCCAAGGACAACGACCCCTTCCTTAAATCGGTGGTGAAAGCTGCCGAGACGGCACTTAAGACCTATATCGATCCGAATATAGCAGCTCATATTCACACCAAGTTTATTAAACAGAATATCAAACCGTCAAACAACGCCGAAGGCGCAAACAATCAAACCATACAGGCGAAGCATGTCATCGCTATTCATAGCGGCAAAGGCGGTGTGGGCAAATCGACGGTAACGGCGAACTTAGCGGTTGCTTTGGCTCAACAGGGTTACTCGGTGGGACTGCTCGACGCCGATATCCACGGACCGTCGATGCCGAAGATGTTCCGTTGCGAAGATGCGCGTCCGTACTCGGTAGAAGAAGAGGGTCGCACCCTCATCGAACCCATTGAGCAGTACGGTGTGAAGATGCTTTCCATAGGCTTCTTCGTGAACCCCGAGCAGGCGGTTATCTGGCGAGGCGGTATGGCTTCAAACGCCATCAAACAGCTCATCGAAGATGCCCATTGGGGTGAACTCGATTATTTCCTGATTGACCTGCCTCCCGGAACGAGCGATATTCACCTCACGCTTATCTCCGAGTTGCAACTCACAGGTGTCATCGTGGTCACTACGCCGCAGCCCGTAGCACTCGTTGATGCACGCAAAGGTGTGGAGATGTTCCGCAACGAGAAAGTGAACGTGCCGATCCTTGGTCTTGTCGAGAACATGGCTTGGTTCACCCCTGCCGAACTGCCTGAAAATAAATACTATATCTTCGGCAAAGACGGAGGAAAGAACCTCGCCGAGGAACTGAATATCCCGCTTTTGGGTCAGATTCCGTTGGTTCAATCGATCCGCGAAGGAGGCGATGAAGGAATGCCGATCGCCCTGCAAGCCGGACATCCTGCCGCACAAGCGTTTAATAAAATAGCTAAAAACCTGTCGTAATCCGTAATCCCGTAATTACGTCATGACGAAAAAATAAGCACAATGTCTTTACGCACTAACGAACTCGGGACAGCTCCTGTACATAAGCTCCTTTGGAAATACGCCTTGCCTGCCATCATTGCGATGACAGCTACTTCGCTGTATAACATCGTCGATAGTATCTATATCGGTCATGGTTGCGGGGCGTTGGCATTGGGCGCCTTGACGGTGGCAAAGCCGTTCATGGACATCTGCGCGGCTTTCGGTAGTCTGGTGGGTGTCGGGGCTTCGTCACTCTTGGCTATCTACCTCGGTGAGAAAGACTACGAGCGTGCCAATAGGGTCTTGGGGAACGTCATTGTGATGAATATCCTCCTTTCGTCGATTGTGATGGTGGTGGGTCTGATTTGGCTTGATCCGATCCTTATGGCTTTCGGTGCAAGCGAGGACACCTTATTATACGCGCACGAGTATATGGAGATCATCCTGTACGGAAACATCCTCACGCATATCTATTTCGGTCTCAACGCCATGCTTCGTTCGTCAGGTCATCCGCGTTTCTCGATGGCGGCAACGATCGTGGCGGTAACCATCAATATCATCCTCGATCCTATCTTCATCTTCGGTCTCGACATGGGCGTTCGTGGAGCCGCTTTAGCTACCGTTTTGAGCCAAGCGGTCGCTGTCGTTTGGCAGTTGACGAAATTCATGGATAAGAACGAATTAGTTCGATTTCATCGGGGAATTTGGCGACTTAACAAGCACATTACGTTCCGAGCATTGGCTATTGGAATGTCGCCTTTCCTGTATAACATCGCCCATTGTTTTGTAGTCATCATCATCAATAACCAGTTGAAGAATTTCGGCGGCGACATGGCGATTGCTTCGTATGGAGTCATCAACCGTCTGACTTTCGTCTTCGCGATGATGGTAATGGGTCTCAACCAAGGTATGCAACCTATCGCAGGCTATAACTACGGGGCTAAGCAATACGAGAGGATGCTGCATTCGTTCTACCTGACTTGCGCGTATGCAACCGGTGTGATGTCAATCATCTTCATCCTTGGTGAGTGTTTCCCGCAACTCGTGACAGAGGTCTTCACGCATGACGCCGTCCTGATAGACCTTACCGTCAAACCGATGCGTATCATCTGCTCATCTATGCTCATCATCGGTTTCCAGATGGTTACGGGTAACCTCTTCACTTCCATCGGAAAAGCGGGCAAGGCTATTTTCCTAAGCCTCACCCGCCAAGTGCTGTATCTCATTCCATTGGTGCTATGGTTGCCGACGCTTTTCAACAACCCGATAGATGGTGTCTGGTGGTCTATTCCGGTAAGCGACACCCTCTCTGCTATCACCGCCATCATCGTCCTCCTCTCCTCCCGCCGAAAATTACACATGGAGTGAGAGAGGAGTGTTACTGCGAACATGGCGTATATGCGGAAAAAGCAGTACCTTTGCAGCGTGATAGGTTAGATACGATTAATAGACGATAAACAAAACAGATATGTCCAAACAATTGCAAATACGAAACTCGACAGCGGAGTTTTTGATCTTCCAAGCCGAAGACAAAGCTGAAGGTGTACAAGTCTTCTACAAAGACGAATCTATCTGGGCGACACAAAAGGCTATGGCTATGCTTTTTGATTGTTCAACGGATAATATTAGTTTACACCTAAAGAACATCTTTGAGAGTGGAGAATTGATACGCGAGTCAGTTACCGAGAAAATCTCGGCTACTGCCGCAGATGGTAAGAATTACCTTACCCAATTCTACAAATTGGATGCCATCATCTCCGTCGGATACCGTGTCAATTCGCGCCGTGCGACCCAGTTCCGTCAATGGTGTACAGTAGTGTTGCGTCAGTTCGCTATTCGTGGCTATGTCATTGACCGCAAACGCATGGAGAATGGAGCGTTCATCAACGAGGACTATTTCGAGTATCTGTTAGAGGAGATACGCGAAATCCGCTTGTCAGAGCGCCGTTTCTATCAGAAGATCACCGACATCTACGCAACCGCTATCGACTATAATCCTGACGCACCGACAACACGAGAGTTCTTCGCTAAAGTGCAGAATAAAATGCACTATGCCGTTCACGGACATACCGCTGCGGAACTCATCCTCGAACGCGCAGATGCCGACAAAGAGCACATGGGGCTGACTACATGGGAACATGCGCCTAAAGGCAAGATCCTCAAACCGGACGTGAGTGTTGCTAAGAACTACCTCAAAGAAGTCGAGCTGGAGTCTATGGGACGTATTGTCAACGGTTTCCTAGAGGTTGCAGAAGATATGGCGAAACGTCATATTCCTATGACTATGGAAGATTGGGCAAAGCGTATCGACAAGTTCCTCGATACCACCGAACGTCCTATCCTTTCCGGTGCCGGACAAGTCTCTGCCGAGCAAGCGAAAGAATACGCAGAAACGGAGTTTGAGAAATACCGTGTCATTCAAGATCGTATCTTCGAATCCGACTTCGACCGATTTGAGTTGCCGATACTACCATTTGAAGAAAACACTTCTAAATAATCTAATTCGCTCCGTGAACCGGATAACAGATTAAAATAATAAAATAACAAACAATCTTGCATATATCAAAAATTTGTAGTACCTTTGCAGCGCAAATATGAAAATGCATAAATGAGAAAATGGACTAACGACCAATCAATTCACATACTTATGAAAAAACTCTTTTTATCCCTTTTTCTGCTACTGCCGGTGATAGCAGTAGCGCAGCAAGCTAATGAGGCAGCATTAGCTGATATGTTCCGGTCTGCTTTTAATTATTCATCTTCCATCTTGAAATTTGAGAGTAAGATATACAGAGCCGGTGACATGACATCCAAAACGGATCCTACTCGTGGCGGACGAGTTGAAGGAACGGTTAAAACGGGCAGCATATACAAAGTAATAAACGTTACTAATCCCGATTATTGCGCCTATACTATCTGGACCAAGCGTGGAAAAGTAGAGGTCAGCTGCGGAGAACAGGAGTTTCCGGAAAATGCAATCTCATATAGTGCAAGGAGGTTGCAGTATCGTGGTATCGTTCCGGGTAAGAAATTCAAAGAAGACGGGGCTGTTTATGTGCCGCCTTGTGCGATGGGGGATGGAGAATCTGTATCTGCTGTTGTAACTGATGTGCAGATCAGCGATAAGACCATGCATATCCTGACTTTCGGTAATCGCCCATACTCTGACACTATCTATGCCACTCGTGGCGGTATGGTATGTTTATTTCCCTCAGAGCATAAAAACAGTATTCTTGTGAAGCATGCCGATGAGACTTTTGCGTTGTATTTCACCATCTCTGCTACGATGGTAAAACCCGGTGATATGATCCTTCCCGGACAGCCTATTGCCATCTCTAATGGAGAAGGAATAAATGTGGCTTTCTTCTATTTGGACAAGGAAAAGATGAATGCGAAAGAGGAGCCAACCGGTTATCCCTATTGCTCCTTTATGCCGGTTCTATACAGCGAGAACGGCTTGGTTCGTTGGTCGGAAGTAGGTACTTATTCCTTTCCATTTAAGGAACCTTCGATAGATATTATCACGCAAGACATGTCTAAATCCGAGATGAAGAAATACCTGAAAGCGCATAAAACGAAATAAAACTATAACAATCCAAATGGTGTAATCAAGATAATATGGCTTATTGCTCTGATGGGTATATCCTTGTCCACTCAATGCGCCAGCAAAGTATCTGAAAAATGATGGTGGTGCTGTGCTCATTCTCCATCTGCTCTCTTGACGTCTAACGGTATGCAGTTTACGGTTACAGGTCTGAATGCAGCTACTAATTATGCCTATTCTATAACGGCTAAGGCAGAGGAAGGAGATGTGATTGCTTCTTATTCCGGCACATTTGACACGTCGGGAGCACCGCAAGGAATGGATGAACTTAATGCCAATTCGCAGGCTATAAAACTTCTCCTCGACGGTCAAATCCTCATCCTCCGTGGTGACAAAATCTACACCCTCACCGGGCAAGCGGAAAAACGACCCGCTGAACAATGATACCGCTTGGCAGATGACACATAAGTGGAACATCGTAACAGTAGGCGGAACAGCACAAACTGCACTCTACCAACAACCGGCACAACGCGGCACAATGCTACATACAAGTTGGTATAGCTCTGCCGAGAAGTTAAACAGGCGGGTAAATATATACTTGCCCGTCGGATACAATGAAATGTCAAATGACAAATCTCAAATGTCAAATAACAAATATCCTGTTCTTTACTTGCTGCATGGTATCAGTGGCTATGAGGGTTCATGGAGTGAACGGGGAAGAGCAATTCAGATATTGGAGAATTTGGTGGCGCAAGGAAAGTGCCAACCGATGATTCTTGTGATGCCGGACGTAAATGTCAAACCGCAAGAAGGTACTCCAACTCATCGATCGTTGTTTAATAATATCATGAATTACTCGCGCTTGTGCCATGACCATGACATTGAACGGGCATTAGTGGAACTGACGGCATTCGTGGATTCAACGTTTCGTGTTTCCGATGACCATTATATCGCAGGTCTTTCGGATGGTGCACGGATGGCTGCCAATACCGCCAATCTATTGCCGAACTATTTCTCGGTGGTCGGGCTCTTTTCTCCGGTGGTACATAAAGAGCAGTTGCCAAAAGATAGCGCGACCTATTACGTCTATTCCGGCAAGAAAGACATGTTCCATGCGAACGCCAAACGTTTCAATCGTCGTTTGGATAAAGCTCAAGCCCCGCACGAATATACCGAGACCATCGGTGGACACACTTGGCGCAACTGGCGGCTGTATTTGTCAGATTATATGATTAAAATTAATCAATAATAGCCAATAAGGGCGCAATTTGATGATAATTTACAAAAAAACTTGTATAATTCAAAAAAATGTAGTAACTTTGCAGCGAAATTTTGAAAAAAGATGTCACATGTGACAGAATTTTGCAAACAAAAGGTTTATTAACCCAATAGTTTTTAAGTTATGAACATATTACGTCCTACCTATATGCGTCAGTTGATTGACGCACAAAACAACGGCCTTATTAAGATTGTGTCCGGTATTCGTCGTGCAGGAAAGTCCTACCTATTGAAAAACCTTTTCCGTGCGCACTTGGTGGAACAAGGTGTACCGGCAGACCATATATTGTTGATTGACTTGGAGGGACGTCAGAACAAGCCCTTCCGTAATCCTGATTATTTATTGGACTGGGTGGAGCAAAAGATGCAAGATAGCGCTCCGTACTACATCATCATAGACGAAGTTCAGCGCGTGGAAGATTTTGTGGAAATGCTTGGCTCGTTAGTGCTCAAAGAAAATGCAGATGTGTACGTAACCGGAAGTAACAGCCATTTCCTTAGTTCAGACATAGCCACCGAGTTCCGTGGTCGTAGCGATGAAATACATGTCTATCCTCTTTCGTTTGAGGAGTTTATGTCAGCATATGAAGGAGATAAAGAGGATGGATGGCAAGAATATTACACTTATGGAGGGCTGCCCAAGATATTATCTATCAAAGGTGACGACAAGAAAGCCACATACTTGCGTAATCTGTACCGAACCGTCTATTTGAGTGACATCTATGAGCGCCATACCATTGAGAACAAGGACGAGTTTGAGGAACTGGTTCGTGTATTAGCCTCCAGTGTCGGAAGCCTCGTCAGCGCCTCTAATATAGCCAACACATTCAAGTCAATAAAGAAGTTACAGAACTTAACATATAACACTATTTCAACCTATATCGGCTATTTGAAAGATGCTTTCTTAATAGAGGAATCGGAGCGTTATGACATCAAAGGTCGACAATATATAGGAGCTTTGTCTAAGTACTATTTCAAGGACTGCGGTTTGCGTAACGCTATTCTTTCTTTCCGTCAGACAGAGGAGAATCATCTCATGGAGAACGTGCTATACAATGACTTGCGCGGACGTGGTTTTCAGGTGGATGTCGGTAATATCAATATTCGCGTGCGCGATGAAAACGGAGTACAACAACGTGTAACTTTAGAGGTGGATTTTGTTTGCAATCTCGGCTCCAAACGCTATTATATTCAATCTGCTTGGAGGATGCCGGATGAGGATAAGATGGAACAAGAACAACGTTCGCTATGTCTTGTCAATGATGAGTTTCGCAAACTGATTGTAGTTGGCGAACGACTCAAACTGCGCCGTAATGAGCGTGGTATAACTATTGTCGGTATATACGATTTCTTACTGGACAAAACAACCATAGATCAATAATAGTTATTGCAAAGGTACTGCTTTTTTTTGAAACCACCAAATTTTATGGCATTTTTTCGGTTACAATCACAATAATTTCCATTTTTTATTGCAACCTCGATTTCGGTACGCAACGCCGCGAAAATGGGAAACGTATAAATAACGAGGACAAAGAATATGGTATCTTGAGTGGTACGAAATAAATTTAACTTTCCCTTAGAACAAAAACGTCCTTCGTGGCGTTTTTGTTTGCTTATCTCGAAAAAATATTGTACCTTTGGGGTATATTTTTTGCTGTAAAAAAATGAACGATTTGCGTTTATCGGTGTATGCAGTAGTGAGAGCGCACTCGTAAACTGAATATTAACCGATAAAGATTCAACCAAAATGAATAGAAAGTATTTGATT
>Ga0256405_10006172_pt1 | contig 19556 bp, 20 predicted proteins | sample RumenRJG_02DNA_FD_189096 | JGI IMG/M metagenome (GOLD analysis project Ga0256405, IMG submission 189096) | Bovine rumen microbial communities from Lethbridge, Alberta, Canada - RJG_02 | ecosystem: Host-associated > Mammals > Digestive system > Stomach > Rumen | place: Canada: Alberta... | reverse complement strand
GCTCTACAGTAACTGACGAGGCCAAACAGATTCACGCTTTCGCGTTGCGGCTCTTGTGCTCCCCTGCCTACGCTTAAACCTAACCTCACGGCTTCGGCTCCAAGGCTGGGTACTGACTGCTTGCTAGTGTAAGACCTCGTTCAGATTTAGAATAATCAATTGTTCGATATGTGGTCAGATGCTAGGAAGAGGAGGGCGACGTAGCGGTGCTACGTCAACCGACGATGACAAAGCAGATGGCTGCATAGCGGGCAATTGTTATAAAGATGAACGAGGGCTTACACTAGGCTTTATCAGGTCTGGACTTTCACCAGACTATACTACTTGCGCCGAACTGGCGCACCTGAACAATTACGTCGAAGAAAGTAACTGTGCTTGATAATTGATGACGAAGATTGACAAGGTTGTTTTTTTGTTCTATGCTATTAAGCAGAATATAGGTTGACACCTGTTGCCGCCGGGTAATGGGAAAAGCGTCATTTTCTTATCGTTAGGTCTTGGCAGATAAGAAGGTGGCGCTGTTTTTGTAGGAGGAAAATTATGTTTCGGAAGATGCGAAGATTCAAGCAACAGCTGACAGAGGAAGAATGCAAAGAAGTGTTAAGAGAAGCGAAACGGGGCGTGCTGTCCATGCTGGGTGACGACGGCTATCCCTATGGTATTCCCATGAATCATTGGTACTCAGAGGAGGACGGTATCCTTTATTTCCATAGTGCCAAGGAGGGACACCGGATGGACGCTATCCGGGCCTATGACAAGGTAAGCTATTGTGCTTATGATGAAGGCTGGCAAAAGCCCGGTGAATGGGCGCTCAATATCCGGAGTGTGGTCGTCTTTGGACGTATGCAGCTGGTGACGGATGAGGAAAAGATTCGTAAAGTTTGCAGCTCGCTGGTGCGCAAATTTACCGATGATGAGGCGTATCTGGAACAGGAATTAAAACACGCCCTGCCCAGAGTACAATGTCTGGCGCTGATGCCGGAGCATATGACGGGAAAATTGGTCAATGAATCGTAAATGGAACGTTAAAGATGCATGATATATGGAATCCGTGGCATGGTTGCAAAAAAATCAGTCCCGGTTGTGCAAATTGTTATATGTACACGCTGGATAAGCAAAGGGGAAAAAATGGTGCGGATATTTACCGGACAGAAAATTTTACCTATCCCTTGCAAAAAGACCGTCATGGCAGCTATAAAATAAAAAGCGGCGAACTCATCCGGGTATGTATGACCTCGGATTTCTTTCTGGCAGAAGCGGATAAATGGCGGGCCGAGGCATGGGAAATCATGCGTCAGCGGCCGGATGTTATCTTTTATCTGCTGACCAAGCGCCCGGAACGGGTGGCTGATTGCCTGCCGCAGGATTTTGGCAGCGGCTGGGAGAATATTTGGTTCAATGTCACCTGTGAAAATCAGGCAATGGCTGATATCCGGCTGCCGTTGCTTAAGGCGCTGCCCTTCCGGCATAAAGGCGTGATGTGTGCGCCGTTGGTCGGCGCCGTAAGCCTGAAACCGTATCTGGAGAAAGGCTTTATCGAACAGGTTGTCTGTGGCGGCGAAAATTATGAGGGGGCACGTCCCTGTAATTATGATTGGGTGCTGGCTTTGCATCAGGAGTGCCAGTCTGCTAATGTATCCTTTTCGTTTATAGAAATCGGTTCGCATTTCATCAAAGATGGCAGGCACTATCGTTTGCGAAGCAAGCAGAAGCAGGCGGAGCAAGCCTTTAAGGCAGGTCTGAATTTTGTGGGCAAGCCAATGGAATTTGACCTGCGTTACAATATTGGCCTGCCTGTTCCAGCGAAGGATCGCTATAGGCCCGCCTATGATGGGCCGCATTGCCAGGCCTGCGGCAGCAGGTTGATTTGCAATGGTTGCAGTCATTGCGGTAAATGTTTGTAATATCTCCAAAAAGAAATGGGGGAGGATTGAGAAATGGACAATAAGGAACACCCTAAAAATATTATAGTCAGGGGCGCCCGCGTGCATAATCTGAAAAATATCGATGTGGATATCCCCTTGGGCAAACTCGTGGCCATTGCTGGTGTGTCCGGTTCGGGAAAATCGTCGTTGGCCTTGGGAACCTTGTACGCGGAAGGTTCACGCCGTTATCTGGAGGCGCTGTCTACCTATACGCGCCGCCGTATCACGCAGGCCGGCAAAGCCGATGTGGAGGAAATCCGTCATGTGCCGGCGGCGCTCGCGCTCCATCAGCGCCCAGGCATTCCCGGGGTGCGCAGTACCTTTGGTACGGCCTCGGAACTTTTGAACAGCTTGCGCCTGTTGTTTTCCCGTCTGGGCAGCCATACCTGTCCCCATGGACATCTATGCCCGCCCAATATGGATGTGGCACTGATGCTGCCTACGAAATGCCCGGTCTGCGGCGAGGAGTTTTACGGCCCCGGAGCGGAGGCCATGGCGTTTAACTCAGAAGGCGCCTGCCCACATTGCTCCGGGACAGGAGTTGTGCGGACGGTTGATGAGGCCAGCCTCGTGCCGGACGAAAGCCTGTCCATTGCGGAGGGAGCGGTGGCACCGTGGCAGACTCTTATGTGGTCGTTGATGAAGGATATCGCCAAGGAAATGGGCGTGCGGATTGATGTGCCCTTCTGTGAGTTAACACCGGAAGAAAAAGAAATCGTCTTTCATGGCCCTGCAGAGAAAAAGCATATCCTCTATGTCAATGAAAAGACCAATGTAGCTGCGGAAATGGACTTTACTTATTACAATGCGGTTTATACGGTAGAAAATGCGTTGGCGAAGGTCAAGGATGAAAAAGGCATGAAACGGGTGGAAAAATTCCTGCATGAGGCCGCCTGCCCGGAATGTCAGGGTACGCGGCTCTCGGCGAAGGTGCGCTCGACCAGACTGGCCGGGAAAAATTTGGCTGAGGCCACGGCCATGACTTTGGATGAACTGATTCCCTGGGTTAGGGCTGTGCCGAATACACTGCCGCAGGAAATGCGCCCCATGGCTGAAAGTATCATTGAATCGTTTTTGGATAACGCCCGCAGGCTGAAGGAACTCGGTCTGGGGTATTTATCCCTTGACCGTGCCAGCAGCACCTTGTCAACTGGTGAGCGTCAGCGCGTGCAGCTGGCCAGAGCTGTGCGCAATGAAACCACAGGGGTACTTTACGTACTCGATGAGCCGAGTATCGGCCTGCACCCGGCCAATATTGAAGGGCTCTTGGACGTGATTGACAGCTTGCTGCGCGATGGTAATTCCGTGGTTTTGGTGGACCATGATGTGCATGTGCTCCAGCATGCCGATTATATGATTGAACTGGGGCCTTTGGCTGGCAGCGAGGGCGGTAATCTGCTGTTTGCCGGGGATATGCAGGCGGCTGCGAAAAGCAAAGTCTCTAAGATTGCCCCCTTTATGCGCGGCGGGGCAAATGGCAGCTTGCGGGAACGTGCGCCCTGGGAAAAGATGTTTGCCTTGGGGACGATTCATTTGGAAACGAATCCGCTGCACACCGTAAAGCCCTTGCAGGCAGATATTCCCAAGGGGCGGCTGACGGTGGTTACTGGCGTATCCGGTTCGGGCAAGACAACCATGGTGCTCGAATGTCTGCTGCCGGCGCTTTCGGCCAACGTTGAAGAACGCAAACTGCCGCCGCAGGTCAAGGCTATAAGCGCTGACGGCATACGCCGTGCCAATCTGATTGACGCCTCGCCCATCGGCATTAACATCCGTTCCACGGTAGCGACATACAGCGGAGTACTCGATGAATTGCGCAAGCTCTACGCGGGCACGGCTTTGGCCAAAGAGAAAAAATGGAAGGCGGGCGCTTTTTCCTATAATACGGGCAAGTTGCGCTGCCCAACCTGTGATGGCACGGGGCAGATTTCGCTTGATGTGCAGTTCCTGCCCGATGTGACAATCACCTGCCCGGATTGTAACGGGCAGCGTTATAGCGAGGCGGTCAAAGAAATCCTTTGGCAGGCAGAAGGTGCAGAGCATGGTTATACTTTGCCGGAAATTCTCTCCCTGACTGTAAAGGAGGCGCTGCCGCTCTTTGCCAAGCAGAAAAAGATTTATGGGAAACTTTCGACTTTGAACGACTTAGGCCTGGGGTATCTGACACTGGGTGAAGATACGCCCGCCCTCTCCGGCGGCGAGGCCCAACGCTTGAAACTAGCCAGTGAGATGGGAAAGACACAGGCCGATTCAGTCTTTATCTTTGACGAACCGACAATTGGCCTGCATCCCTTGGATGTGCAGGTGCTCCTGCAGGTCTTTGACCGCTTGGTGGCAGCCGGTGCAACGGTGATTGTCATCGAGCATGATTTGGATGTAATCGTCAATGCGGATTACATTATCGATATGGGGCCGGAAGGCGGTGCCAAGGGCGGACGTATCGTAGTCTGCGGCACGCCGGAAATGGCAGCTGTAAGCAAGGATAGCATTACGGGAAAATATATCGCACGAGAAATGAAAAATTAGCATGAAATAAATAATCCCTCATCCGCATGAAAATTGCAGGATGGGGGATTATTTTGCTTTGTTGGAGTTAGAGTCATTAATACATTACAGACTGTCCGTCCTTTGGCATATCATAATTGTTTACATTACGTTCAGCAAGTTTGCCCTTTAGCGTATGGCGGGTAAGTGCGGCATGGGCCACATTGTCCAGATGTGTCAGATACAGTCTGGCGTTAGGTGTAGTCTTAGCAACGCAGTGGACATCTTCAGCATCCATGATGAGGCGTCCATTTTCTACTGTCTCGGCAGCACAGCAGTTGAGTGCCACGATTTCCGGCTGCCAGCGGTTCAACGTGTCGGCTACGGCAGGATACCAGACCGTATCCCCGGCCAGATAAAAGATTTTTTCAGCGGCGCTTTCAAACATCACACCCATGGCATCACCACAGGGATTTACCGTGCCATGGAGGGCCGGTACCTTGGTCAGCTTTGCCGGACCAAACAGCATGCCGGTTTCGGACAGTACGGTCACATCGTGGAAGCCGGATTTTGGGAAGACAGCAGCATCTGCTTCATTTTGGCAGATTACAGGCACATTCTTGTCTAAAGGTGCGCCAACAGTACCATCCATAGACATATCGATGTGGTCGGGATGGATATGCGTTACCAGATAATAATCGACGCCAGCGAGGATTTCTTCCATCGGCATGGGCAAGTCATAGAAGGGCATGGGCAAATGCTCCTTCATTTCATCCGGCACATGATAAGGTCTGCCGGGAACATCGATGAAGGAAAACTGATGCTTGGGCATCAGCCACGGGTCAATCAGGAACGTTTTGCCGGCATATTCAAGGCGGTTGGTGGCATTGCGGATTTGCGTCAGTTTCATGGTCATGTCTCCTTTTTGTAGCTTCTAAATTGCGTTAGCTAGGTTATGCTTCTAGTATAATGCCCATACCGAAGTACAACAAGCAAAGAGATTCTCTTTTGACGCAACTAAAAGGTTGCTATAAAATAAAGAGGAGGGGGGATTGGATGAATCAGAAGCAAATGGAATATTTTCTCGAAGTATATCGGCAGGGCAATATACAAAGTGCCGCCGATAAGCTCTATGTGTCGCGGCAGGGCGTCAGCAAGATGCTCAAGTCTTTGGAGGAGGAACTGGGGCAACTGCTCTTTATCCGCAATCCGCATGGTCTTGTTCCAACTGACTATGCCAATGCACTTTTACCGCATGTGCAGCGGTTGCTGGCAGAATACCGGAGCATTGCAAGCATGAGCACATTGGCCTCCCAATCCAAAAGCGTGGTGACGATTTACGCACTGGATCATATTATGGCTTACTTGGGGGCAGAATTTCTTTGGGATTTTCACCAGGCATGCCCGGATATTATTCTCAGCACCGTGGATACGACAGATGATGCAGCCTTGAAGGGCGTATTGGAAAAGCAATGCAACTTTGCCATCGTCACAGGAGAAGCTGACCAAAATCGTTTTGCAGCGGAATCCCTGTTCTTTTCCCGGTACTGCGCGCGGCTGCATCGCCAGCATCCGCTGGCCGGTAAAGAAAATATTGCCTATGCAGATTTGGAAGGTGTGCGCATCGTCAGCAAGGGGCGGGCTTATCAATGCTTTCGGCATAATATCGATAAGTATATCCTGCTGCCGGGTTTGCAGGTAGACCTGGTCGCTGAAACGGCCGACGAAATGCTCATCACCGACCTGATTCTCCGGCATCAGGCGATAAACTTAGGCTATGACTACGCTGCCGTGTTGAATCTACATCCGGATATCGTTGTAAAACCTTTGGGCACGGGCGATGACCTGGGGCAAAACGTATATCTTGTCTGGGACAAGACAACAGTCCTCACGAAAGCCAGCCAAAAATTTCGTGATTTTCTGCTCGCTTGGCTGCCTAAAAATGGTAAAGACAAAGTTATCTGGTCACTTTGATATATTCTGCGATAATTTATGGTGTACCGTTCATATGTTCAGGAGCGTCGGCAAATTTACGCCGGACGAAGTCGATAAGACAGCGTTCGTCCGCGTAGATTTGCCGGCCTTTTTTTGTGACGATAAACCCTTTTTGGGCAAGACCTTCAATGGGAATGGCGATAAGATTGCTGTCCTGCAAAATGCCATTGCCCGTCAGAATCGACAGGGCAATGCCTTGTTGGACGATGTTCCAGACGCTTGAAAGGTTGGGGGAATGTATTGGACAGCGACTTCTACCTTGGTATTCGCCGCATCAAGGCGCAATTCTCGGAGAGCGGCAAGGAGGAAGTCATCGAGAACGACCATGCGCCGCTCATAAGCCGGGAGATGTTCGATGCTGTCCAAAAACGGCGGGACAGCGAATGCAGGAGATGGAAAGGCAGGGAGAGGAATGCGAAATGTGACGGTGATACCCGCCAGCCTGAATAAGTTTTCGGACGTTCCGCTGGCGACAACGAAAAAGCGGAAGGTGGCGGCTTATGCCCGTGTCTCCACGGACGATGAAGACCAGCAGACCAGCTACGCAGCCCAATGCGATTATTACGAGCGGTACATTAAGAGCCGGGAGGACTGGGAGTTTGTTGGGCTGTATTCGGACGAGGGCATTTCCGGCTGCAACACCAAGAAGCGAGAGGGATTCCGCTCGATGGTGCAGGATGCCTTGGACGGAAAAATCGAACTTATCATCGCAAATATCAAAACTCGGTATTTGATACAATCCTACCTTTGGGTGTAGTCCTCGAAATCCCTTGCTACAAGGGGCTTCGGGGATTTTGCTTTTTGGTAGCGTAAGGCATCGTAGCATAAAATGACAAGGCGTCGGCTAATTTGAGTAGGATGGGTGCAAAATTGGGTGCATCCGGACGCACCTGGGTGCAAATGGATGCATCCAGCAAAAAGTAATCGTTGGATAGTTGGGTGCAGTGATATATCACTCAACTGGATGCAAAAAAGTGAGCCTACTTCGGAAATCAATCTCCGAAGTAGGCTCGTCGCCAAAAAAAATCCAAAGTTAGAGCATTGCCTTTAGTTCCGTCAAGCGTTGCAATGTCATGCCTGTTTTCTTGACGATAGTATCAAGGGGCAAATTCTCCTTGAGCATACGGATAGCTTCCATGACACCATTCTCGCCTTTCGTGATGCCACGGCGCTCACCTTCCAGTATGCCTTCAGTCTTTGCCCTCTCAGCAATTCCCAATGCCAAACTGCCCATCTTCGTCAACTCCTCTTCCATGACTGGTGTCAGCACCAAGTCGTAGTCTCGCTTCAAAATCGTCTTCTTTTCAGCCGCTTTCAGCTTGTCTAGGAAAATCAGGTGGAGTAGCTTCAACAAGCGGTGCTTTGTGGTCTTTTTTCCCAGATAGACCATGATGGCAACCATCAGGTCGTAGTTCTTCACGTGCTCGCGACCATGCCCGTGGAGAATCTTTTCCTTGATTTCGTAGCGGCGGATGGAGTTTGAGCCGCCTTTCGGCGCATCCATCACCAGCCAGATGGTGTAGACCTTTTTGATATTGTTATAATCGTCACCGGTGAACTCCACTTCCTTCTGGGAGGAAATCATCCGGCAGGCGTAATAGATGCCACGGCGCACGAGGGAGTAGCCCGTATGTACGGTGCGCTGCGGCTCAATGTTGATGATGAGTGCAATGGTCTCGCCTGTTGTCGGCACGACAGCGCGGAACATGATGTCGAAAATCGCCGTACCTTCCGTTGCGCTGCCGTCCTCATTGCGTAAGCCCTTGATGTTCTTGGGCTGTTTCTTGGCGGCTTTGCGCGCAGCATTGGTGAGGTCGGCATCCACGGGGATTGTTCCAACGGTGAGCGTTGGGTCACCCTCAATATATTTTTCGGCGATGTCCTTGATGGAACAGTCCCGGAACTCCGCAACCAAGTACTTCAAAATCCATGCCAGAAGCATTTTCCTGGCAAGAAACCGCTTGGCGGCCTTGTCGTAGGATGCGTTGTCATCATCCATCAGCACGCCGTCCACGGTTTCGTTGTCGGTAGCCATGTGTGTTCTTCCTTCCTATAGTTCCCTGCTCTCATTCTACCCCATGTCGGGAGATTTTTCAAGATGGGGGAGACATGGACTCTCAAAAACTGGATAAATTTTTTGCCAGATAGACAGGAATTCCGTGGAGAGGCGTAGATTACGGTGTATCAGACGTAGGTAGAGAGCGATGACGAGAACCGTTGGCTGAGAATCAACACAAAAATTATTTGGATAAAAATTTTGCCATATAGAAGGATTTGGAAGGGAGATGTCGAATACAGTCAATGTAGAAGGCTTGGCAAAACTTCAACATGCGCCACCAGCGCACACGCCGTGGTGACAACAGGACGTATATGATTATGTGGAATGATGTGTGTTGCTGATGATATCGTCCGCTGCGCTCGTGTTTTTATTTGTATGGACGATGCTTAAATTCTGCACAACTAGATTTCAGCCATGTGCAAAAGATTACAACAGCGGGTACATTATAGAGTACAGTCACACCATAAACGGTTTTGTGCGGAAGAACCTGAACGGTGCGAATACTCATCTGATGATGATATGCAGCAAATGAAGGAGTTGAATACGAATCGCCGATTTGAAAATTGGTGACAAAAAAATTGTTCCGCAGGGGGAGCAAAATCCCAATCGAGGGGGTGCAAATGCACCCCCCTTCTCTTTTTCTCAAAGCCTTGTCCCGTGCGGCTTCCGAGGCGAAGGAATCGGGAGTTTTATCCTCACCCCGTACAAATTTTTCAGGAATAGTCTCGAAGCCATATTTCCTGTCAAAGCCTGTGAACAATGAAGCATAGTTATCCAGCTTCAGCATATCCCGGCACTCACGCTGCTCTATGCCCCAAGAGGCCAATTCTTCCTCTGTAAAACCGCAGCCCTTGCAATGGTACTTATCTGTTTCCTCATCATAGGAATATTTCTCCTGCCAGAAATTAGGGCCGGTATATAGCGTTCTGGGCTTTACATGCTCCAACAGAGCGGGGAAGCCCCCTGCATGGTCATAGTGGGAATGGCTAAGTGCCACGAAGTCCACCTCAGACAAATCCACGCCCATTTTTACCGCATTCCGCCAGGCAGCCCCGGTATGGCCGCAGTCAAAGAGAAATTTGCTCTCTGGTGTCTCTATGTAAAAGGAAAGTCCATGCTCCCCCTCCAACTCCCAAGGCTTTTCCTCAACCCAGTCATTAATCAGTACTCTCAAGGTGTACTTAGCTTCACATGACATGACAATACCTCCAACTGTAGCAAAACATATCTGTACTCATAATAAGGCATACTGCCAAAGCTGTCCAGAAACACACCAAAAAGCGGCCGTGTGAGCAGCACGACCGCCTTTTGGCTGTGTATTGTATTTAGGAGAACTTAACGAAAGCCTGTAATTATATTAGCATAAATGATAATGATATTCAATACATAAATGAAAATATTTTCAAATATAGAAAGAATCCCCAAGGCCAATACCAAGCCCTGGGGATTCTTTCACGTATCTAACGCTCTCCTGTAGTTATTCTATCACGCTTGAGCGTATTTGTCCAAATATTTCTCCGAATGCATCCACCTATAGCAAATATTGAATTTAGGCAGCTGCCACAATGCGCTCGATATCGCCATACTGCATCTTTCCTGCAGCATCAGTCGGCTCACCATCAAGGATAGCACTCTTGACAGCTTCCATGTCAGCCACATTGACACGTCCGGCTGTCACCTCTTCTTCCACTTTGGCCAGAAGAGCTTTGCGCCCAGCCTTGGTGTCGCTGAAAATCACATCGTTATAGAAGATGTTCATTGAGGACTGGCTCTTAGCCTCATCGCAGTTGAAGAAGATGTAAGCATACTTCTTGCTCACGGCAGCCTTCTTAGTTGCAGCTGCAGCTTTGGTAGTCTTGGCGGCCACGGTCTTGGTGGCTTTCTTGGCGGCAGTAGTAGCAGTCTTCTTTGTAGCAGTAGAAGTTTTCTTAGTAGCCAAAAATATACCCTCCCCCAATTTCACTATTTCATGTAATCCCTGACAAATTCTACCACAAAAACCGCTTAATTGCAAAAATAGCTCGCCGCCCGTAGAGTGACCTTTAGATAATATGCCGTGACCTCCACTTGCAGATAGGAGACAAATTCTTCCGAGTCATATCAATCTAAATCTATATCATTGGTCAGCCCCAGGCGCTGGAGCATTTCCCTGTCCTCTTTTATGGTGGTGCCAGATGTGGTCAGCATATTGCCGGTGATGGAAGCAGAAGCACCATGCAAGAAAGCCGTGGCACCATTTTCCGGCAGCAGCTTCCTTCCCGCTGCCAGGCGGATATTGGCAGTAGGATTGATGAGGCGGAAAATGGCAATGGTGCGAAGGATTTCTTCGCTGGCAAGTGGCTTCTGCTTTTCCAAGGGAGTGCCAGAAATTGGCATCAGGGCATTAATAGGGATAGACTTGATGCCCAGAGCTTGCAGTTCAAAGGCCATGTCCAGCCTGTCCTGCCAGTTTTCCCCCATGCCGATGATACCTCCAGAGCAGACACACAATCCTTCCTCTTGAGCAAGCCTGATTGTCCTGATGCGGTCTTCGTAAGTGTGGGTAGTACATATATTTTTAAAAAAGCGACGGGAAGTTTCTATGTTGTGATGATAGCTGGTCACGCCAGCTTTTCTTAGGCGGCGGAACTGTTCCCTGCTGATGATGCCGTGGGATGCGCAGAGATCTATGGCAAGGGTATCCCTCATTTTTTCATAGGCTGCCACAGCCATGTCAAACTCTCTGCCCTGCAATGCCCTGCCAGAGGTGACAATGGCAAAGCGGTTCACACCTGCCCTCTGGTTAGCTTGGGCATTCTCAAGGATTTCTTCGACGGGGAGAAATGGGTATTCCTCAACCCCCGTATGATGGCAGGCAGCCTGGGCGCAGTATTTGCAGTCCTCGCTGCACTTGCCACTGCGCCCGTTCAGGATGGTGCATAAATCCACGTGCTTGCCACAGAAAGCTCTTTGCACTTCACCGGCTGCTGACTGGACCTCCGCCAAAGGAGCCTCCAACAGCAAGGAAACATCATCTTCTGGCTTCAGATTTGCTCCCGCAATTATTTCTTCGGCCAAAGTAGACAAGTTAGTTATTCTCATAAATATATACCTCGTGTAGATACAATCAATCAAACAGGGCTGCGAGTTTTTCTGCCTCAAGGCCACGAATTGTCTTATCTCCCCTGGCAATACAGGCCAGCACTGGCAGCCCTGTCATTTCCTTGCACATGTGCCGGTTGTCTTCTTCCATAACATCACCGGCGTGGAAGTTATTGAAGATTATGCCTTTCAAAGGCAGCTTTTTCTGCTTCATGTACTCATGGGTCAGCACTACGCCGTTGATGGTGCCAAGGCCAGCATCTGCTACCATTACGCTGGGCAGGTCAAGCTGCCGGACGATATCCTCCAGTTGTATGCGTTCTTCGTCATAGCCGATAGGGCAGGTTATGCCACCGCTGCCTTCTACTACCACGTAATCATGTTTACGGCTGAGTTCCTGAAAGGACTTTTCCACCACGTCCATGCGGACGGGATGCCCTTCAAGGCGGGAGGCCAGGTGGGGTGAGACAGCGTGTTCGTAGACGTAAGGGCACATGCTCTCAAGGCTTTGAGAAAGGTGAGCAAACTCTTTGACAAACAAGGCATCACCAGGTATCAGGGTTCCATCTGCACATCGCTTATTGCCGCTCATGGCCGCCTTGTAATAAGCCACATCCAGACCGGCCTCATGGAGTTTTTTTACTATAAGGCCAGCCACATAGGTCTTGCCAATCTCTGTCCCCGTGCCCGTGACGAAAAGATTCCGGCTCATGCACATACCTCCTTATGGGCGGCATTATGCTTGGCTTCCTCCACCCAAATACCACTTTGCCAGCAGCGCAGACCTATGGCCGCCGCAGCCATGCATAGGAGAAAATCAGGTACAGCCTGCAGGATGCCGCAGTAGAGAACGGCCGTCCAGAGAGGGATGGGCGCATCTATCACAAAATTAGATACGAGATAGAACCAGGTGATGCCAATCAGATAAACGATGATCATGCCGCCTAAATTCGCTACCAGCAAACGGCGATAGGATATATCAGGTGAGCGACGAACAGAGAAACCGCAAAACCAGGCCTGCAGGATAAAAGCCAGCAAATAGCCAAAGGTTGGCTGCAGCAGATAGGCCGGGCCGCCGCCTGAGGCAAAGACTGGCACTCCCACCAGCCCCAGCAAAACATAAGAACCTACGGCAATAGCTCCCAGTCGGGCTCCCAGTACCAACCCTGCCAGCAGGGTGAACATGAATTGCAGAGTGTACACATCGGTTCCCACCGGGATGCGGATAAAGGTTCCCGTGGTGATAAGAGCTATAAACAGGCCACAAAGAACTATTTCACGAACAGCAAGTTGATTCATTGCTTATCTCCTTGTTAACAGTATTCTAATATAAAGTTGACTATCAGGGTAAAATAATCCACGTAAAAGAATTGTCAGCCTCTCCTGAACCATTCTTTCATGACAGTGAAGATGTGAACCAATTCTTCATCTGTGAGTATGTAAGGTACCATAGCGTAGAGATAGGTCAGGAAGGGACGGGCAAAGACACCGCGTTCGTAGGCAAACTGCTGGTAACCGGCCAAAGTTCTTGGATCATATACCTCAATACAGGCACATCCGCCCATGATGCGCACTTCCTTGATGCGTGGGTCTGTGAAGCCCATCAGCTCCTTTCGGGTGACGTCCTCGATATGAGCTACCCTGGCAGGAACATTCAGTTGGTCAAAAAGCTCTATAGAGGCTTTGGCCGCTGCACAGGCTAGGGCATTGCCCATGAAGGTAGGGCCATGCATCAGGGCTTTTTCTGAAGCATCATCGTAAAAGGCTTCAAATACTTTCTTGTTTGCTACTGTCGCCGCATGGCCTATGTGACCGCCGGTAAGGCCCTTGCCCAGCACCAGTATATCCGGCAAAACTGCATCTGCCACAAAACGATGGCCGGTACGCCCAAAGCCCGTTGCCACCTCATCGAAGATGAGCAGTACACCGTATTCGTCACAAAGCTCCCTGGCCCGCTTAAGAAAGGCCAGGTCATACATGCGCATGCCACCGGCCCCCTGCAGCAGTGGCTCCACAATGAAGCAGTTCAGACTCGCATGACAGCTCGCAAAAGCTTCCTCAAGAGCAGAAATTTCCGTGGGAATATGCATGACGTAGGGATTTTTCCCATAGACCTGCAAGATGAAGTGATAATCCTCGTCATCCCCTGCTGCCATGGTCTTGAAGGTATCACCGTGGTAAGCATGTTTGAGCGCCAAAATTGTTTTGCGTTCTGTCTCACCTTGATTCACGTAATATTGCAACGCCATCTTTAGGGCCACTTCCACGGCCACGCTGCCGGAATCGGAGAAGAAGCAGTAGTCCAAATCCCCCGGCAACCAGGATGCCATTTTCTCTGACAATTCTTCGACCGGCTTATGAGTAAGGCCGCCAAGCATGACATGGGAGAATTTGTTTGCCTGTAGGCAGATGGCTTCTGTGATTTGCGGCTGATGGTAGCCGTAGATTACGCTCCACCAGGAGGATATAGAATCCAGCAGTTTCGCGTCCTTGGTGTAAAGATACGGGCCTTCTGCATCGACAATCTCATAAGGGGAGTTCATGGTCTTCATTTGTTCATATGGATACCATATCATTACGACGACCTCCTTTTAAGCTATATACGTTTCTGCATCTGAATACTTCCTCTACAAAGATTTATGATAAACACGATACTCTTCTTGTTCACCTTTGTCAACATATATTTAAGAAACAGTTAACAAAGATAATAAAAAACAACAAAGGAGAGAATTATCAACTGTTTCTCCCCTTGACTCTTGAATTTCAGGTTAGCAAGGATGACCCCGTCCGCCTGCTTCGCCATTGCATTGGAGGTATGGATATAAAGTCACTGGAGAAGACCTATCATAGGATAGATCGAAATCTGGCGTCGCCCAGGCAGATGCTGGCTGTCCTTGTTTCATGGCCGCGTAAGCATCAGCAAAAGATTTCATACAATCAGAAACACTTGTTACGCCATGTCTTTCATTAACACTCGTATAAATTTCTCCACATCCATGGACGGCTTCTTCGCATAGAGCAAGCCATACGGTGTCACGAAATCCCAATCCATAGGGAGGGACACGAAGGACGGGTGAATGTTCGCCCATGTATCTAGGGATATGATGATGCCATCCGTTCGAGAAACGTTGTTGAACAGTTGGATATCGTAGTAGCTCGTTGATTCCATCCGTATCTTCTTGTGCAAGGAAAATTCTTCCCAAAGAGCATCAATGGAAGCGGCATCGCCTTGGGCGAACAAAAATACCGTCTGCCCGGCGAGGTCATCCAGCGAAATTTTTTCTTTGTGGGCGAGCGGATGATGCCGTGGGACGGCAGCGCAAAAACGACAGTCCCAAAGCTTATGGAAATTTACTTGACTTAGCCACAATTTGGAGTTGCAGGCAGCCACAAGAAAATCAAATTTTTTGCCCAGAGAGCCGACAATTTCTGTAATGCTGGTGTGGTCATCATCAAAGGGCAGAATTTGCAATGTGTAGCCGGGAAAATAGATTCCCAGCCGATTCCAAAGTTCGATGAAAGGCTGGCAGGGCTTGAACAGGGAACTGCCAATACGAAATGTATTTCTCTCAGGCATTTCTGTGCGTCGTGCTTCCTCAACAGCAGAGTCAAACCGCTGTGCAAGGATTTTTGCTTCTCGGCAAAGAATACTGGCGGCAGGGGTGAGGGTGATGCCATGATTGCTGCGATGAAAAAGCCGGAATCCCAATTTGCGCTCCAAGGCATTCATCTGCTTGATGATGGCAGGCGTGGAAAGGAAAAGTTTGTCGGCAGCTTTGCTGAAGCTCCCCTGTTCCGCCACACAGACCAGCGTGGCAAGCTGCTCGTTCAAAACCATGTTCGTCACCTCTTTGTGATAACTTTTAGTAATCACATGCTAACTTTTTTCTTCTTCCCTGTCAAGGATTTCTTCGCTACAATATAGTTATCGAAGACGGTCAATATGATGAAAAGGGCAATCCCATACCTAATGCCCAGTTCCCGGCAGGGGAAAAAAACTATCAGGCATTTCAGCAAAGCTGGACGATTGGCTCCGGTCCCTTGGATAATGATTTGAATGCCGATGTGCTGGCAAAATTATTCAACAAGCAGAAGGACGGTGCCGTGCTGGTTTCCCATTCCATGGGTGGAACCATTGGCTGGCGCACGGCCATCCGCACGGACAAGGTGAAAGCCATCATTGCCTACGAGCCAGGCGGTACTCCCTTCCTGTTCCCGGAAACGGAAATGCCTAAGATAAGGTCTGCCCGATTTAAGGCTCTTTCCGCCTCGGCGACGGGCGTGCCCATGGAGGATTTTCTGAAGCTCACCAAGATTCCCATTATTCTGTATTACGGAGATTACATCAAGATCGGTTCCGAAAATGTTGGCGAGGACAAATGGGGTACGGAGTACGCCATGGCGCAGCAATTCGTGGAGACTATCAACCGCCATGGGGGCGATGCCACCTTGGTACACTTGCCGGATGTCGGCATCAAGGGCAATTCCCATTTCCTCATGCAGGAAAAGAACAATCGTGAGATTTTGGAGCTGACGCTCAAGTGGCTGCACGAAAAGGGTCTTGATCAATAATGGGGTAGGCGCTTCAGAACTTGCTTCGTGTAAAGGGGACTGTATGAAATCATGATGGTATTCCGGCAAATGCTTATCTTCCTCTGCCTGATGCTCTTGGGAATTTATGCCAGACGCAAGGGGATGCTGGATGAGCACAATCAGAAGCAGATTTCTTCTCTCGTGGTAAACATCGCCTATCCGGCGATTATCCTCTCCGGTGTTTCCGGGGATGGAGTGCGCATGGAAGGAGAGGAACTTATCTTTGCTTTTTGCGTGGCTATCGCAGTCTTGCTGACTGCGGTAGCTTTGGGGCAGATTGTCCCGCGTATTTTGGGTTATGAGCGAAAATATCATGGCATCGTCAATACAATGGTGGTTTTCACGAATATTGGGTTTATGGGAATGCCGATGATCCACGGCATTTACGGCGCCGATGCGCTGATTTATATGACCGTGTTCCTGATACCCTTCAATGTCCTGTTCTATTCCTATGCGATACAGAACATGCAGCCGGAAGGAGAGGAAAAGAAGAGGTTCCGCTTGCGCGATCTTATGAATGTGGGGATGGGGGCTTGCGTTCTTTCCATCATCATATATTTTTCCGGCATACGTCTGCCTTATGTGCTGAATACTACCATACAGATGGTGGGAGGTCTTACCGCACCGCTGGCCATGATGCTTATCGGCGCATCTTTGCCAGATATACCATGGAAGTCTCTCATTACAAACGGCCGGCTGATTGCCTTTGTGCTGCTGAAAATGTTGGTATTCCCCACGTTGGTGCTTCTTGCCTTGGGACAGTTCGTGCATCATCAGGTATTGCTCGCGGTAGCCTTGTGTGCTTTGGCTACACCATCGGGCAATATGCTGGCCATGCTCGCTGCCATCTACAACAAGGACTCTTTCCTGCTGGCGACGGAGGGCATCTCGCTGACCACGGCGGTTTCCGTTATCACCATGCCACTGGTGGCATTCTTGGCAGGGATTGGGTAAAAAGGGGGCATGGTATTGTGTATAATCCACGACTTTCCATCTTTCTCCGTGCGGCAGAAACGGGGAGCTTCAACCGGGCTGCAGAGGAGCTTTTTCTCTCCGCTCCTGCGCTCATCAAGCAGATCAATGCCTTGGAGAATGAATTGGCGATTCGCCTGTTTGATCGTTCCCATCAAGGGCTGAAGCTCACTAAGGCAGGTGAGTCCTTGTATCGGGATGCCAAATACATCATCCAGTACAGCAAGGCTTCTGTCCGGCGGGCGCAGGAGGCCATGCAGGAGGAAGAGCATATTGTGCGCCTTGGCGCCTCGCCCATGACACCGCCGAATTTCCTCTTGGAGCTGTGGCCGAAGATTCATGCAGCCTGTCCCAGCATCAAGTTCCAGTTGGTTCCCTTCGAGAATACGCCGGAAAACGCTCAGGGTATCCTCCGCCATCTGGGCCTGGATATCGACGTGGTGGCGGGGCTGTTCGATGACCGCATGCTGTCCCTTTATCCCGGCTGCGCGGCGTTCAAGCTCTCCTTCGAGCCTTTTTGCTGCGCGGTTTCCCTGAATTCCCCCTTGGCCTCCAAGGAGCGGCTTTCCCTGCAAGATTTGTATGGGCAGAAATTCCTCATCATCCGCAAGGGGTGGAGCGAATATGTGGATGCCATGCGGGAAGAACTGATGGAAAAGCACCCGGAAATTTTGCTGGAGGAGTTTCCTTTCTACAATCTGCGGGTGTTCAACGAATGTGAGAACGGAAATCATCTCCTGCTGGCCATCCGCAAATGGGAGCAGGTGCATCCCCTGCTGAAGATCCTGCCCGTGGAGTGGGAGTTCGGGATGCCCTTCGGCTTGCTTCATGCGGAGGAACCTTCCGAGGCGGTGCAGTGCTTGCTCGATACGGTGCGGGATATTCTGTAGGGGTACTAACAAAAAGTTATAGGGTGCTAAAAAATCGTTACTTCCTCGGAAGTAACGATTTTTTTATAATGAGAATAGCCCATATACAGAACTGGAGGAAAGCGAAATGGAAAACTTTGTGACACTGAGCAACGAAGTCCGTATGCCGAAGGTAGGCTACGGCGTCTATCAAGTATCGAAAGAAGAATGTGAACGCTGCGTTCTCGATGCGCTGGCCACCGGCTACCGCTCCATCGATACGGCGCAGGCGTATCAGAACGAAAGCGAAGTGGGCAGCGCCATGGAGAAGTCCGGCGTGCCCAGAAGCGATATTTTCCTGACGACGAAGATATGGATCTCCAATGCGGGTCAGGAACAGGCCAAGGCGAGCATCGAAGAATCCCTCCGGCGGCTCAAGACGGAATACATCGATCTCATGCTCATTCATCAGCCATTTGGCGACTATTACGGCACTTACCGCGCCATGGAGGAGGCATACAAGGAGGGCACGCTCCGAGCCATCGGTGTGGCGAATTTCTACCCTGACCGGCTCATCGACCTCTGCCAGTTTGCCGAGATTCCCCCGATGGTGAACCAGGTGGAGACCCATGTATTCTGGCAGCAGAAGGAAGCTCATGCTGTCATGGAAAAATATCATGTTGTTCATGAGTCTTGGGGACCATTTGCCGAAGGGCGCAATGATTTCTTCAAGAATCCCACATTGAACGAAATTGGCAGGAAACACGGCAAGAGCGCGGCGCAGGTCGCCCTGCGTTTCCTGTTGCAGAAGGATGTGGTCATCATCCCGAAGTCCGTTCGCAAAAACCGAATGACGGAAAACATAGATATTTTAGGCTTTACATTGGACGAGGAGGATATGGGGAATATCGAGGCGTTGGACACGGGAGCAAGTCTCTTTTTCTCCCACTACGATCCTAAGACGGTGGAATTTTTGACGGGACTGGGGAGAAACAAAGTGTAAAAAGATGGAGGTGCCAGATATGTTGAAATGGCTCATGGTTTTGCTGCTTGTATTTGCCGCAGTTTCCTCTGCCGAGGCAAAGGAAATGGGGGGCAAGCCCTTGCCCTTCCCCTTGGGAGCGGATATTTCGGATCGTTTCGTGGGGACGGTGCATCGAAATGATTTGATTGACACGGAGGATGTTTACAAACTGCCCCAGACCAATGTGATCTCTTTTGAACCGGGCAGCCACAGCGGCTGGCATACCCACGGGGCTATGACTGTCATCGGCGTGGCAGGCATGGGAATTTATCAGGAATGGGGCAAGAGCGCTGTTTTGATAAAACCAGGCGATGTGGTGCAGATTCCTGCGGGAGTCAGTCATTTCCACGGGGCAACGCAGGATTCCCGTTTCCAGCAAATCGTGGTTTACGATAAGAATTGGCAGGCTCCCAGCGGGCGCAAAGCAGTCGCTTCACGCTCCTGCGCCCGCACTAGTGTAAAACCTCGTTCAAAAATTTAATAATAGTCATGCCATGGCGACCTATGCTATAATGAGGAAAAAGTCTCCAAGGAGGTGCGAAAGCCGTGGCAGGACGTAGAAGAAAATACAAGGT
>Ga0256405_10006170_pt1 | contig 19561 bp, 19 predicted proteins | sample RumenRJG_02DNA_FD_189096 | JGI IMG/M metagenome (GOLD analysis project Ga0256405, IMG submission 189096) | Bovine rumen microbial communities from Lethbridge, Alberta, Canada - RJG_02 | ecosystem: Host-associated > Mammals > Digestive system > Stomach > Rumen | place: Canada: Alberta... | reverse complement strand
ATAAGCAGGGCAGACAGACGCCTGATATCCGATGTGGGTAAGGGCGGTTGAGCATCATTGATTGAACAAGAGAAGAAACAGGGAACTTTTGATTTGTCACCAGTGATACAAAGCCATGGGAGGTAACTATGAAAACAGAAGGAATCTGTCGCGTAATCATTTGTACCTTTTTTATCATGTTTCTGCTGGCAGGCTTTCCGGTATTCAGTACCGGGGGTATAGACAGTATGAACGTCTATGCTGCGGACAAACAGGAGGAGCTGCAGGAGTATTATGTCTACCGTCTTGAGGATGGTCAGCTCAAATACTGGCTGGATCTGAGCGGAGACGAGATGAAGCTGCACTGCATGTTCATGTCCGGCGATCCCGAGTATTATGAGAGAATCTACACCTTCGACGCCGACTCGGCGGAAAGCTCCGGCAGGACTGTTCTCCTGAAAAAAGTCACGGATGACAGAGGAAATGATATCTCCGACTTCTTTGTCATGCTGTCATTTACCTTTGTCAACGATCACGCTGTCATGTCTGTTGTCCGGGATGAAAAAACACTGGCAGGGGGCAGCAGTGATAATCTCCTGACCGGAAGCTACACCATGACACCGGGAAAACCAGATGACGCACCCGATCATTCAGGCAGCACAGGATCATCGTCAAAAGGCGCTCTTAAAATTGTGGAAGGACTGCTCACGGCTGAAGCGTCTGCGGACCAGCCTGCGGACCAGTCAAAGATCTATACCCCTGATGAACTGTGCAAAATGGCGCAGGAATATTATAACCGGCATAAAAATTTCTATCCGCCGATCGCCGATTACCAGGCGAAGGAGGGCGGAAAATATCAGATCCATCTGTATGAGGTCGTTGATGACGGGAACGGAACTACCCACACGGCGACTTCCGCCTGGTATACTGTGGACGCCCACGGCGTTGGAACAGATGATATCTATGGTGAGGCAGTGGATCTTACGAAATAATCCTGTGGGGGGAGCGGTGATGGATTTGTCGAGATTCGATGGGAAGCATGTCCGGATAACGGATAAATGGGGACAAACCTTCACGGGTATGGCGGAGTATGGGAATTACAATTTTCTGGAGTGCGAATATGGAGGTGATGAAGACGGTATCTTCATTGAAGACTATCTCATCTACAATTCGCAGATTATCAGCATAGAGGAAATCGAAGTGCACGGAACGGTTGAGCTGTGGACAGATCGTCTGATTCTGCGCAGATACCGCCCGGAAGATGCGGAGCTGCTGTATCAGTATCTGGGGACAGATCCGGCGATGTATGCGTACTCAGGCTGGAATCCTTATGCAACTTTAGAGATGGCGGCGGAAACCGTCCGCAGATTTATAGACAGCTATGAAGATGACCACGCCTATTCGTGGGTAATGGATGTTGATGATGTTGTTGTCGGGACGATCGGAGCCTATGACTATAAGGGCGACCGGATCGAGGTCGGCTTCAGTGTTGTGAAAGGCTGGCAGGGCCGCGGTTTTGCAACCGCAGCCCTGAGAAAAGTGCTGGAGTACCTGACGGAAACGGAAGACATTCCCTGCGTGACTGCATGGTGTGCGGCTGAGAATGCAGGATCGAGGCGCGTTCTTGAAAAATCAGGAATGAAGCTCATAAATACTGCGAAAGACGGCCTTGTGGTCGGCGGCAAAGTATATGACAGGATGACATATGAATATCGGCGGGAACTTGTGCCGCAGCTGAAATGACAGCCGGTGCGGGGACTTGTACAAGGAGAGGGGCGCGGAGTATGCTGCGCCCCTCTAAATAGTTTATTCTTTTCCTTCTGCCTCGAATTTTTTGCGCAGATCCAGAATATGGTGCAGTTCCTTCAGGACGCCGAGGTCCGAGAAAGAACTTTCGATGATGTCTGCAGCGTCCTGCATCTCAGAACGGGCATTTGCTACAGTTGCGGAAATACCTGCCTGATGGAATGCGGAGAGATCATTCAGGTTGTCTCCGAAATACACGGTTTCTTCCTGACCGATGCCAAGATATTCCTGCAGCAGTGCGAAGGCTTCGCCCTTACCGGCTTCTTTTGCCGTGATATCCAGCCATTCAGCTCCTGAGATTGTCAAAGACAGGTTTTTGGCCCGGCTGGACTGATCAAGCCCTTTGGTCGCCTTTTCCACATTGGGGTGGTGAAGCGAAATCTTGATGATGTTATCCGTCGGGATTGCTGCCAGGTCTGCAACGTTTTCGACGGCGTAGCGGTATTGGTCGCGCATCAGTCTGGTAACAGGAGTGTCGAACCCTTCAATCCAGCTGACATCCGGGCCCTCGACGACGATCTCGGAGCCCTCTATGGTGCGCAGCCGCTCGATGATGGGGAGATACAGATCCGGATCTATTTTCCAGCTGTGCAGGACACGTTCGGTGGTACGGACCATGGTGCCGTTTGATGTGATGAAATAAATGTCGTCCGCCACCGGCCGGAAGAGCTTCAGCATACTTTGGTACTGCCGCCCGCTGCATGCACAGAAAGTGATTCCTGCCTCCTTGAGTTCCCGGATCACATCATAGTATGCAGGGTCAATCACGTGGGAACCCTCTTTTACCAGAGTTCCGTCAATGTCGCTGGCGATTAGTTTGATCATAAGCTTTATTCCCTTTCTTGTTCAGTTCACTGTTGGCAGCGTGTGCCCGCATGAATATAGCAGCATGTATTTTTGTCGGAAACTTAATGTGCACCAGCCGTTTTCCGGAAGCATAATGCGAAGCCTGCCGGTAACCGGAAGCATAATGCGAAGCCTGCCGGTAACCGGAAGCATAATGCAAAGCCTGCCGGTAACCGGAAGTTTAATAAGCAGCAGCCGGTTACTCAAACGTTAATCTGTAGCTGCCGTTTCCTGCTTCTTCAACGGATGAGGAAAACAGCACCCTGGCGGCTTCGATGAGGTATGCCGTATCTTTTGCGCCGGCTGTTTCATAAGGCGAGTGCATCGCAAGCTGGGGGAGCCCGATATCCACAGTGTTCAGCGCAACCTGACTCTGTAAGATGTTGCCAAGTGTCGAGCCGCCCGGCAGATCAGAGCGGTTTGTAAAAGTCTGATAAGGCACATTGGCCTGCCTGCAGATGGTCCGCATGATGGCTCCCGAAACTGCGTCGGTCGTGTACTTCTGATTTGCACTGTACTTAATGACGATCCCCTTATTGAGATATGTGCGATTGGTCGGATCGGTCTTATCCGGGTGATTGGGGTGCACGGCGTGGGCATTGTCGGCAGACACGAGAAAGCTTGAAGCGATGCTCATGAGATATTCCTCCTCTGTTCTGCCCATTGCGCGGCTGATGCGATGGAGCGTGTCTTTGAGGAATGTGCCTCCTGCGCCCTGTTTGGTGCCGGAGCCGACTTCTTCGTTGTCAAATACACAGTGGACGGCAACGGAATCCTTTGGCGCTGCTTCAAGAAAACCCTTTAGTGAAGCAAAGGCGCACTGAAGATCATCCAGGCGTCCGCCGGCGATGAATTCGCTGTTGAGGCCGAGGCTGACCGCAGGCATGCGGTTGTAAAGGAACAGATCTGTATCCAGGATATCCTCTGCCGAAACGCCTGCCTCAGCGGCAATGAGCCGCATGAATGCATCTGACTCTTCTCCCTTCTCACAAAAGAGAGGCAGCATATCAACCTGTGCATTAAATTTATATCCGTCATTTACCTGCCGGTTCATGTGAATCGCCAGATTGGGTATGATCATGAGGTCGCGATCCACATTCACAAGTCTTGTCTCGATTCCGTCTTCTGTTCGGACGATGACCCTTCCGGCTGCGGAAAGGGGCCTGTCAAACCAGGGAGCACACAGCAGACCGCCGTATTTTTCCACATTGAGCTTCACATACTGTTTGTCAATTGTGATCTCTGCATTCGTTTTGATCTTGAATACAGGTGAATCACAATGGCTGGCCATCATCTGAAATCCCGTGTAGTCAGCCTTGGGGATCCGGAAGGCGATGACGGAGGAATCATTTCTGGTGACATAGTATCCTCTGCCCGGAGCAAGATTCCAGGGTGCGCCCTCATATAGGCGGGTCATGCCGGCCTGCCGGAAGGCATCACACATGTTTTTAACTGCAAAAAAGGCATTTGGACTCTGGTTCAGAAATGAAAAAAGCTCTTTATTGACCTGATCAAACTTCATTGCTTTCTCCTCTTATCCAGGCTATACGATTTTAAAAAGGCATGTTTTCCGTTTTCGTATTCGTATACGCGAATCTCGCAGTTGTGGATCCTCTTCCAGAAAAGCCCGTCCGGGGCCTCCTCCAGGTATCCGCACAGTGCGCGCATGATGCCGCCGTGGCAGGCGACCAGAACATTTTCATAATCGCGGGTCTCCAGCTCTTTCAGGAAGGAGGAGGCCCGCTTTTTCATTGATCCGATGGTTTCGACAGTGGGCGGAGCAGGGAAGATTTTCGGCAAGACCCAGTAGGCAGTCATAGCCGGTCCCAGGGAGTAGTACTTGCGCTTCTCATATTTGCCGAAATGGGTCTCGATCAGGCGCGGATCCACGATCACTTCGGACACATCGACATTTCCGATGATAGCTCCTGTCACCTGTGCCCGCTGCAGAGGACTGGCGTAGACAGCATCAAAGCAGATTTCACCAATCATTTTGCGGGATTTCTCTGCCTGCCGGATTCCTCTTTCATTGAGAGGGCAGTCGGTTCGTCCCTGCATACGTTTGACAAGATTCAGGTCGGTCTGCCCGTGGCGGGCGATCCAGATTTTCATAATAGCGGTCAAATCCTCCTGTTCATAAAAATGAGCGGAATGCATTGTGAGCATTGGCCGCGGCGTATGAGGATGTCGGAGCTTTCCATATGACAGGCGTCTGTACAGGTCCCTTCGAAGAGAGGTTCTGCTCCGATATCAGCCGGGGATTTTTATTATAACATATTCAAACATTGAATTGCCGTGTGCAGTCTCTTTACAAAAGATATACCTGTTTGTAATATTTATATGTTTGGTGTTTGTGCCACAGGAATACAATAACATCTCATGTCATATAATGGCAAAGAAAAAACAGGACAAATGTGTTCCGCAAGCGTTACTGCCCATGCCCCCTCGAAGGACGTGGATGTGTAATGCTGCGCGCGGCGTTTCCAGTACGCTTTGCGTGCGCCGCACGCGGCCGGCGCGGAGTAAACAATAAAAAAAGGAGTATTTTGTCGTTTACTATATATTTGAGGAGTATGGATTTATGGGAAAAAAGATGTTAATGGAAGAAGAAGTCCGGACAGTAGGATCTCGGGAAAAAACGATCATCAGGACCAGCGTGATCGGAATTATTGCAAATGTTCTGCTTGCAGCATTTAAGGCGGCAATCGGTCTTCTGACGAATTCGATCGCCATTACGCTGGACGCGGTAAACAATATTTCCGATGCGGGAAGTTCTCTGATCACTATCGTGGGGACAAAGCTTGCGGCAAAAGAGCCGGACAAAAAGCATCCTTTCGGATACGGACGAATCGAATATCTCAGCGCCATGATCATTTCAGTCATCGTGCTTTATGCGGGTATTACTTCCTTTGTAGAATCTGTGAAACAGATTATTCACCCGGAGACCCCGGAATATACACATATTTCTCTTATTATTGTTGCAGTAGCAGTCGTGGTGAAGATTCTTCTGGGCCGTTACGTAAAGCGGGTAGGAAAAGAGGTCAATTCCGATTCCCTGATCAATTCCGGAGAGGATGCAACTCTGGATTCTGTGATCTCTGCGTCAACACTGATAGCAGCGGGAATCTTTCTCGTCTTCCATATTTCACTGGAGGCCTGGCTCGGCGCAATCATCTCCCTGGTCATCATTAAATCCGGTATAGAGATGCTCAGGGACACGATCTCTCAGATTCTCGGAGAAAAAAATGACGTTGAACTGGCCAGGAAAATCAAAAAGACGGTCATTGCTTTCGATCAGGTGCAGGGCGTATATGACCTGGTACTCAATAATTACGGACCGGATGCATGGAACGGCTCTCTCCATATTGAAGTGCCTGACACCTGTTCCCCTGCGGATCTGGATATGCTGATCAGAGACATCCAGCTCGCTGTATACAGAGAGCATCAGGTGGTACTGACAGCAGTCGGTGTTTACGCGGTAAATACAAAAGATCGGGAAGTGATCGAGGCCAAAAAGAAAGTTCGTGATATTGTCTTTTCACATCAGTATGCGAGGCAGATGCATGGATTTTATCTGATTAAAGAAAAGAAGGAGATTCGCTTCGACGTGGTGATCAGCTTTGACGCGAAAGACCGCAAAGCCGTGTTTGAGGAAATCCTGGCAGATGTACAGAGGGAATTTCCCGGATATAAACTTCAGGCGGCGATGGATGTCGATTACGAGGAAGAATAAGGGAGCAGCGCGTAGTTTTCATCATACATGTTTGCGGGTACTTGCCAATGGCTGCAAGTATGGACGTATGCTGCGGACTGTTTTGCTGCGTGAACGGTCAGATGTAAGACGGTCAAGGAAGGAATGCAACTAAAGCAGAGAAGGAGGTTTTCGATTATGAAGAGGAGACTGGCACTGTTATTGGCGGCCGCCGTGGTAATGTCTGCTTTTACAGCCTGCGGCGGATCCGGAAACACGACCAAAGCAGCAGAGACTGTCGAGAAGGAAGAGAGTAATGCCCAAGAAGCTCCTGCCGATCTTTCTGAAGATTCGGATTCTTCGGAAGCCGCCAAGGAGTCCGGAGCCGGAATCGGGGAAGAAGCACCTGCTGCAGACACTCAGAAAAATACAGCAGCGGGGAATGAGGTGGATGGCAAGACAGAGGAAATGCGGAGCACAGTGATCGGCGGCCTGGAGTATTTTTACGCAGATACTGCTGGTGACGATGATGTGTCCGCTTATCTCGCCGAGGTCAAGACGGATCAGGATACAAATGTATACCGCTTTGCGAAAGAGGATCTGACACAGCTGGGAGATACAGATATTTATTACACAGTCATGGATGGTGTCACACCTCTCTCCGGTACTTTGTACGGCTATATGGGCGGCGAAGAGCTTGACTATAACTATGTATACGGGGAACTGGGCGTAGAGCAAAATGAAGACTACGATGTGGTCTCCAGTGCAACGGCATTTACAGGAAGCCATTTTAAGGATATTCCGTCAGTCGTGCAGTTCGGAATGGACGAAGATGCAAACAAGATGATCGTCGGAATTATGACAGACCGTGAACCGACGACGGTTGACGCGGATACATATGTTGCAGCAAGTATTTTAAATCTTGAAGGCAAACCTCTTTCGCAGGACCAGATGGAAGCACTGATGGTTACCCTGAAAGCGGATCCTATGAACGCCCCGTCTGAATCTGTCATCACTCCCAGGGTCAAAGATGCAAGATATGTATGCGACGAAAACACGCTTAAATACGGACTCGGTGAATTCGATATCATCCCGGATGATACAGTAGAAGGATATGTCTGGAACGAGTACCTGGACAGCATCTATGCGGCAACGATCAGCGATGGGACCACAGTGGCAGGCGCTGTTCACTGGATCGACCTCTATGGAGAAGCGGAGTCAAATCCCGAAGGCGATCATTACAATAAGATTCAGATCGCCCTGAACAATGGGAAGAGCCCTGCCGAAAACGGGGCAGTAGTTGACCGCTACGCGGCATTTTTCAATGATGACAATACGATCAAGCCAGGCACCTATACGATTCGTATCTATGCGGACGGCTACGATACGCTGGAGGCGACCGTCGAGGTTCCTTAAACATCCTGATGCCAAAAAGGCGCTCTGTTTTCAGTAGGGTCTGTACTGTAACGTTTTGATGCCGGCAGCATATCGGATTTGCTCAAATTGCTTGAAATAACAGCAAAAAGGTAATAATATAAAGACACCTATTAAGAGTGCGCGAGAGACAAGCTCTAAGACCGCACAGCAACCTGCCCCGGAAAGGTAAGGTGCTAATGCTTGATCGATGGGATGAAGGATTTAATGAAACCGGCACCTGTCGATAACGATGGGTGCCTTTTTAAGTGGTATCGGCACCTGTCGAAGAGGACGGGTGCCTTTTTTAGTGATATCGGCACCTGTCGAAGAGGATAGGTGGCTTTTTAGATGATATCGACACCTGTTCTCAGGCAGCATACACAAATGCAGAATCTGAACAAATGGAGAAAAATGGAATGAAGTACAAAGAAAGAACAATTGCGGAACTGCTGTGCAGGGAAAAGAAAGATTTGAGGACGCTGGTTCGAGGGCTTACGCACAGGAATGCCCCCAGACACACGTATATTTACTGCAGGAGCAGGGCTGTTGCAAGACGGTTTTTACAGGATGCGGAGAAGGAAGGATTTCTCTTTGGGGATGGTGTCCTGCCGACCCGGAAGGAGACAGACAGCCTGTTTGCGATCAGGGATGATCTGACGATCTCCTATACCGGTTGGGCGGGGCATATGCTGTTCAGAAATCCGTCCATGGGGAATGTGGTGACAATCGACTATGGCAGTTATATCTGCGGGAAAAAGCGAGGCGGCGCAGGTGCTCAAAGAGCAGAAGATCACCACTGCGGGTAAAGAAGATAGGTGCCCCAAAAGCCGGTGCTGAAGGCAGGCTGCAGAAAAGGCAGGGACCATCTCCAATGAAACGGAAATAATCCCTGCCCTTTCGTATGCGGATATTTTACTCTTCATCGTGCAATACCCGCGTGCGGGTTTTGAACGTATGTGGTTATTGTGCTCTTTTGGCCGCCTCGATCACGTGTCCGATGAGAACGCAGGAGGTGACGCTGCCGACGCCGCCGGGGACGGGGGTGATCGCCTGAACGCAGGGTTCTACATCATCAAAAGCCACATCTCCAGAGATGCCGCCCTTTTCTTCGTCCCAGTTGATGCCGACATCAATGACGACCTGCCGGGGGTTGGTGTAGTCTCTGGTAACGCTGTGAAGCCGGCCGGATGCAGCAATCAGGATATCTGCCTGCCGTGTGATCGAAGGAACATCGATAGTGCGTGTGTGGCAGTTGACGACAGTGGCATTTTCATGCATCAGCATCATTGCGACAGGGCGCCCGATGACCAGGGAGCGTCCGATGACGGCGGCTTTTCTGCCTTTGATGGGAATGTCAAAATGATGCAGGATCTCCATGGCTGCCTGGGCAGTGCAGGGAGGGAAGCCGGTCTTTGTATTTGTAAAGACGCCCGCCAGCGACAGGTCGGTACAGCCGTCGATATCTTTGGCGGGATTAAGCATCTGTCTTGCCTTTTCGTTGTCCAGATGCCCGGGAAGCGGACGGAAGAGAAGGATACCGTGTATGGAATCGTCCTCATTGACACTCTGCAGTGTCTCGTCAAAGACTTCCTGTGATACATCAGCAGGAAGAATGACCTTTTTTACGGCGATGCCTACGGTCTCGGCCCGCTTTGTCGCTCCGCGCTCGTAGGCGAGGTCATCGGGGCGTTCTCCCACACGGAAGATGCAGAGTGTGGGAGTAATACCGGCTTCTTTTAGTGCCAGCGTGTCCTGCTGCATTTTTGCGGTCAGAGCGTCGGCGACTTCTTTGCCTTTCAGTATTTTTGCCATACAATATTCCTTTCTGCCGGGGTGATTTTACATCAGGAGTAATACCTTTACGGGGCTTTCGGCCGGCGGATTCAGCTGCGGATTCCGGTCAGCACGGCGCCGTAGATACCGTCTGCTTTCTGTGTGTATTTGGCGAGCAGGGCGTCTGCCTCTGCTTCCAGCGCCTGGGCGTATGCGCGGTCTTTCATGGACTTGGTGTTGATGTAGATATTAAGTGAAGCGGCCTGCATGGCAGCCTTGCAGAGGATGGCGCCGCAGCCGGCGTCAGAGATGGCCAGGCGGGAGCCCTTGGCGGCAAATTCCTCGATGATATCAATGGCTTCGGCACAGGCGCGCAGGATGTCCATGGGGACGCCGCAGGCGACCCGCAGGGCGTTTTCCATGACGGCGTCGCGGCCGGGGTCATCCTTGGGGATGCCGTAGGCTTTTGCAAGAGGAGCAAAAGCTTCCGCGTCTCCGTCTACGAAAGCAAGGAGTTTCACACGAAGAGCCTGGGCACGTTTCATCAGATCTTTAATATCTTCTTCCACATCAGCGTATTTTTTCTTGCCTGTCGTGAGTTCGCCGACCATATCTCCGAGAGAGATTCCGATGGCGCCTGCGAGGGCGCTGGCACCGCCGCCGCCCGGAACCGGCGCGGGAGAGGCGAGCTCTTCGGTAAAGGCAGTGACAGTTTTTTCAATCATTTTCATATATATTTCCATCCCGGTTATACTTCATGGCGCAGGACCCGTTTCTTAAGACGGGAGATGCGCATACAGCAGAGTATCTTTACATCATCGCACAGGCCGCAAAAGCGGGTCCTGAATGCGGATGACCCGATTATTACTGCTGAAAACTGCTACTACTGAAATGTGCTGTTACTGAAATGTGCCTGCCTCCGCCGATCAACACTGGCAGAAGCAGGCACATTTATTATGCTATAGGATCCGTTTTTTTTCAATCAAAACAGGCCGCTGATGACGCCGTTCTCGTCTACGTCGATCCTCTCCGCTGCGGGAACCTTGGGAAGTCCGGGCATGGTCATGATATCGCCGGTCAGGGCAACGATGAAACCTGCGCCCGCGCTGACCTTGAGGTTGCGGACGGAAACAGTGAAGCCCTTGGGAGCACCGAGCAGAGCGGGGTCATCGGAGAAAGAGTACTGGGTCTTGGCCATGCAGATGGGCAGTCCCGCGAAGCCGAGGTCAGTCAGCTGTTTGACCTGCTTGACGGCATTGCCGACCAGCTGGACGCCGTCTGCGTGATAGATCTTTTTGCAGATCATGTCCAGTTTCTCTTCGATGGAAGCATCAAGAGGATAGGACTGACGGAAGTCATTGGGTTCTTCGCAGAGACGGACGACTTCCTGTGCGAGGGCCTTGCCGCCTTCGCCGCCCTTGGCCCAGACTTCGGACAGAGCGACATTGACGCCGAGCTCTCTGCACTTGGCCTCGACCAGGTCGAGCTCTTCTTTGGTATCGGTCGGGAAAGCGTTGATGGCCACGACGCAGGGGAGACCGAATACGTTCTTAATGTTGTCGATGTGCTGCAGCAGGTTGGGAAGACCTTTCTCGAGTGCCTCGAGATTCTTGTTGTTGAGGTCTGCTTTCGGCACGCCGCCGTGATATTTCAGAGCGCGGACAGTAGCTACGAGGACAACTGCGCTGGGATGAAGGTCTGCCAGACGGCACTTGATATCAAGGAACTTCTCTGCGCCGAGGTCGGCAGCGAAGCCTGCCTCTGTGACGGTGTAGTCACTGAGCTTGAGTGCCATTCTGGTCGCGGTCACGCTGTTGCAGCCGTGTGCGATGTTGGCGAAGGGACCGCCGTGGATAAAGGCGGGAGTGTGCTCAAGGGTCTGTACCAGGTTGGGCTTGAGGGCATCCTTCAGGAGGGCTGCCATGGCGCCTTCCGCGTGCAGATCATGTGCCGTGACGGGCTTTCCGTCATAGGTGTAGGCGACGATGGTCCTGCCAAGGCGGGCCTTGAGGTCTGTGATATCGCTTGCCAGGCAGAGGATCGCCATGATCTCGGAAGCAACGGTGATCTCAAAACCGTCTTCTCTGGGAACACCCTGCATGCGTCCGCCGAGGCCGTCGACAATATTTCTGAGCTGGCGGTCGTTCATGTCGACTGCGCGCTTCCAGGTGATCTGCTTGACATCAATGCCGAGGGCATTGCCCTGCTGGATGTGGTTGTCGAGCATAGCTGCGAGCAGGTTGTTTGCTGCGCCGATGGCATGGAAGTCACCGGTAAAATGCAGGTTGATGTCCTCCATGGGGATGACCTGTGCATAGCCGCCGCCTGCAGCGCCGCCCTTGATGCCGAAGACCGGGCCGAGAGAGGGCTCGCGGAGCGCGACAACGGTCTTCTTGCCGATAGCGCGGAGTCCGTCTGCAAGACCGACGCTGGTCGTGGTCTTGCCTTCGCCTGCAGGGGTGGGGGTGATCGCTGTCACCAGGATCAGTTTACCGTCGGGAGCATCCGCATGATCTTTCAGATAATTGTAGTCAATCTTTGCCTTGTAATGGCCGTACTGTTCGATGTACTTCTCATCAATGCCAAGCCCTGCGGCAATCTCGGTAATCTTCTTAGGGCTGGCTTCCTGCGCAATCTCAATGTCTGTTTTAAATCCCATGTTGGTAATCCTCCTTGTGCTGACAGCGAAACGATTTTCAGGCTGTATCTGAGTGAGATGGTGCTGCTATATCTTCGTACATGTTAATAAGTATGTACTGTTCGCCTATAGAGTAACATAGTCTTTCACTGAAATGGAATTCGCAATTTACACTATTTTTCACGGTTTTTCTGAAAATTTATGTAGAAATGGCAGACAGGAAGGTGTTATTTGCCGCTCAGGAAGCTGTACATGCACCATATGCGGCTGAACTGGTATATAATGGCTGCAAAGAAACAGAGGAGATATGACCGCTGACCGGGAAAAGATCCGGCGGCGAGAGCTGGAACAAAACGATGGCGGCTGACTGGAAAAAAGACCGGCAGGGGAAAGGGGTACTTTCATGAGGATTTTAAAAGAAGAGACACAGGCTGTGATCGTCGATATCCAGGAGAGGCTGATGCCTGCCATGAATGAGCGGGAGGAATTTGAGAAACGCGCGCTCATGCTGATCCGGGGGCTGCGGCTGCTGGAGGTCCCGATGATGATAACGCAGGAGTACACAAAGGGATTGGGCAGGAGCATTCCGGAAGTCTATGAGGCAGCAGGCACAGAGGAATATTTTGACAAGCATGCTTTTTGCAGCACAAGAGAACCGCATATTCTGCAGAAGCTGGAGGAGCGCAAGGCGGAAGGCAGAAAGACGGTCATCGTGTGCGGGACGGAAGCTCATGTCTGTGTGCTGCAGACCTGTATCGGACTCAAGGAGGCCGGCTTTGACCCGGTGCTGGTGGTCGACGCCATCGCATCCCGCAGAGAATCCGATAAACAGGCAGCGCTCTGGCGGGCAATGCAGGAGGGGATCCTGCTGACAACGACAGAGTCGCTTCTCTTTGAACTCACTGTCGACTCGAATAATCCGAAATTCCGGGAGATCTCCAGGCTCGTGAAATAAGGCTGAAATATATCTGAAATATTTAAATCGGAATACAGCTGAGCTGAGCCGGGAATACTCCTGAAATGTTAAGCCTGGAACATAGCTGCGGTAAGCCCGCGGAAATCAGAAAGAAGATATCTGCAAAAAAAACGCCGCGGATCGGCAGAAGCCGGTCCGCGGCGTTTTTTTTGATCATTGACAGCGGGCTGCGTCAGCAGGAACCGTCCCCGGTGACTCACCCTGTGACGAATCAGATGTCGAAAAGATCAGCGTATGCCTTGAGGGCACCGTCGGTCTCGTGTGCAAGAACGCGTTTTGCAAGGAGTTTGCCGAGCTGGACACCTTCCTGGTCGAAGCTGTTGACGTTCCAGATGAAGCCCTGGAACATAACTTTGTTCTCAAAGTGGGCGAGCAGGGCACCGAGAGATTCGGGATACAGTGAATCTCCGATGATGATGCTGGAAGGACGGCCGCCGGCGAATGCCTTATTGGGGTTCTCGTCTTCCTTGCCGCAGGCAAAGGCCATGATCTGTGCGACGACGTTTGCGCACAGCTTCTTCTGGCTGGTGCTGCCCTGGATATCGACGTCCATGCCGATCTGGCTGTCCTTGAAGCCTACGAACTGCATGGGTACGATGTTTGTGCCCTGGTGCAGAAGCTGATAGAAGGAGTGCTGGCCGTTGGTGCCGGGCTCGCCGAAGATGACAGGGCCGGTCACATAGTCAACAGGTTCGCCGAAGCGGTTGACGGACTTGCCGTTGGACTCCATGTCGAGCTGCTGCAGGTGTGCAGGGAAGCGGGACAGAGCCTGGGAATAAGGCAGGACTGCGGTGCAGAGATATCCTTCGACGTTGCGCTCGTAAGCACCGATCAGGGCATCGAGCAGGGCAGCGTTCTGGCGGATATCGGGATTCAGAGCAGCTTTATCGCTCTCGGATGCACCGTTCATGATGCGTGCGAATACTTCGGGTCCGAATGCCAGAGAAAGGATCACGGCACCGACACAGGAAGAGGAGGAATAACGGCCGCCAATGTAGTCATCCATAAAGAAGGCTTCCAGGTAATCAGAACTGGATGCAAGCGGAGAAGTTTCGCTGGTGACTGCGAGCATGTGTCTGGAAGGATCCACACCTGCATTGCGCAGAGCGTCACGTACGAAGGACTCATTGGTCAGGGTCTCCAGAGTCGTACCGGACTTGGAAACGACGATGAAGAGAGTATGAGGGATATCGACGGATTTCAGTACAGCGGCTGCATCATCGGGGTCTACATTGCTGATAAAACGGGCTTCCATCTTAAGGGAATCATTTGTTTTTGCCCAGTTTTCCAGTGCCAGATAAATGGCGCGGGGACCCAGATCGCTTCCGCCGATTCCGATCTGTACAGCTGTGGTAAACTTTTCACCTGCTGCATTTGTGATCTCACCTGCATGAACCTTGTTTGCAAAATCGGCGGCCTTTTTCTGCTGGGATGTGTAGAACTCACGCTTGTTGACGCCGTCTGCGATGACGTCGCCCATGAGCTGGCCGCGGCAGAGCTGGTGAAGAACGAGACGCTTCTCACCTGTGTTGATCACAGCGCCGCCCAGAAGCTCTTTGTATTTATCAATGAGCTGATGCTCGTCTGCAAGTTCCTGAAGGACGTCGAGGGCCTCATCATCAACTGCTTTTGCAGCGTAATTGTACTTCATCCCGCATGCCATGGGAACACTGTACTTGGCTACGCGTGCTGCGCCGTTCTCGCCTGCCATGGCATCTACGATATTGACGCGGCCTTTCAGCGCCATAAATTTGTCATAAACAGCGAGGGTGTCCAGGTTTTTCCAGGAAATCATTTGAAATGTCCTCCTTCAATATGGATAAAAAAATCATACGGCTGTCTGCACGGCGCCTGTGTATAACGTAGGGGTAAACAGCCCCCCTATTTACCCCGGGTGCGCTATGCGCGGTGCGGAAATACCGTTGCTGCCTTTAACGTGTCGGTTTGGCACATCGTTTAAATTATAATGTATGTGTGTGCAATTTGTCCAGATTAGCGGCAGAGCACTTTATAAAAATTGGCTAAAATTGGCTAAGTAAGATATGTTTTTTTCGGGATTGCAGGGGAGAACTGTCTTTCTGCCTCCCCGGATTTTCCGGGGGAGCATTTTCCTGTTATTCATTGTTTTTCCTGTTTCTTTTTCTGTTTCTTTCTCTGCTCTTTCCGCCTTCATTTTCGCGTCGGCTAAACCGTCATAGACTTGCATTCATTGCCTTCCGATGATATCCTTTTTAAATGTGTGAAAAAACAGCAGGCTGTTGCAGACAGATCTGCATAGAAAGGAAATGACATCGTGATTTACCAAAATATTCTGAAAGCTGTCGGAAATACTCCTATGGTCGAGCTGCAGCGGATGCCGGCTCCCGGCAGCGCCCGGGTCCTGGTCAAGGTAGAAGGACTCAATGTGGGCGGTTCCATTAAGACGAGAACGGCGCTCAATATGATCGAGCAGGCGGAGAAGGACGGCCTGATCGGACCGGATACGATCATTGTAGAGCCCACAAGCGGAAACCAGGGAATCGGCCTGGCGCTGGTCGGCGCAGTAAAAGGCTACCGCACCATCATCATCATGCCCGACTCTGTCAGTGAGGAGCGCGCGAAACTGGTCCGTCACTATGGTGCAGAAGTACGCCTGATCCATGACGCGGGAGATATCGGCGCATGCATCGATGAGTGTCTGCAGACAGCTCTGCGCATGCAGAAGAAAGACCCCAAGGTCTTTGTCCCCCAGCAGTTCTCGAACCCGAATAATACGATGGCACAGAAAAACTTTACTGCGGAGGAGATCCTGCGGCAGGTGGATGGACCGATCGACGGTTTCTGCAGCGGCATCGGCACCGGCGGGACACTGACCGGAATCGGAGAGGTATTAAAAGAGCATAACCCCGATATCGAGATCTGGGCGGTTGAGCCTGAAAATGCCGCCATTCTCGCAGGCGGCACTATCGGAACACATATGCAGATGGGAATAGGCGACGGCATCATTCCGGATATCCTGAATCGTGAGATCTACGATGAGATCTGTGTCACAACGGATACTGAGGCGATCGAGACTTCCAAGCGTCTGGCAAGAGAGGAAGGTCTGATGGTCGGTATTTCCTCCGGAACAAATGTGGCGGCGGCGCTCAAGCTTGCAAAGAAGCTGGGAGAGGGAAAGACGGTTGTCACAGTTCTTCCCGACACAGCAGAGCGCTATTTCTCAACACCTTTGTTCGGCGAATAAGAGAAATGAAATGAAGAAAAACGGGTTGAATGTCACAAAGATCGTCCTCACGGGAGGCCCATGTGCAGGTAAGACCACCGGTCTGTCCTGGATTCAGAATACTTTTGAAAAAATGGGCTATACACTGATCTTTATGCAGGAACCGGCGACGGAGCTCAAGACGGCGGGGATTACACCTGCAAGATGCTCTTCTTCGATGGCCTATCAGCTCTTCCAGATGAAGCTGCAGCTGGAGAAGGAAGAGGTCTACACGCAGGCGGCGATCGATATCGCAAGGGCCGGCCTTGAAAACGGGCGCGCAGGTAAGGGAAAAAGCAGCTTGCAGGCAGACCAGGCCGAAAAGAAAATCCTGATCGTCTGCGACAGAGGTTTTTTTGACAACCGCGCCTATATGACCGAAAAGGAATTTGACAAGGCGCTCCGGATCCTTGGCGTATCGGAAAAGAAGAAGCTCCTGAGCTATGACGCGGTTTTCCATCTGGAGACTACAGCTAAAAATGCTGTTGTTTATTACGGTACGGCAACAAATGCCATCCGGGATGAATCGCCGGAACAGGCAGCCGCACTGGATGACCGTGTGATCAAAGCCTGGAGAGACCACCCCTATTACCGGATCATTGAAAATCTGAACGGGTTCGAGGATAAGATGCGGCATCTGGTATCGGAGATCGCGGCTTTTCTGGGAGAACCTGCTCCATATGAGGTGCGCCGCCGTTTCCTGATCGATTATCCGGATACTGCAGTGCTGGAAAGCCTTTCGAACTGCCACCGCGAAGAGATCGAACAGGTTTATCTGCATGCGCCGGAGGATGTGGAGATCCGTATCCGCAAACGCAGCTGCGGTCAGGACTGTGTCTTTTATATTACGAGAAAAAGAACGGTCAAGGGTCGAAGACAGCTGGAGGCGGAGGGACGTCTTTCGGAGCGCGAGTATCTGCAGTTTTTGGAAAATGCGGACCCCTCGCAGAAACCGATCCGAAAAACCCGCTACAGACTGAACTGGAAAAACCAGTATTATGAAATCGACCTGTACCCGTTCTGGAAAGACAGGGCGATCCTGGAAGCACCGCTTCGGGATGAAGACGAAGAGGTGCATCTTCCCGATTTCCTGCATGTGCAGAAGGAAGTGACGGAAGACAGTGAGTACCATATCACACAGCTTGCGGCAAGAAGTGATATATAAAAACAGAAAATTTCGGATGAATACCGGCATATGCAGCGGCGGGAACCGGTTCCTGCTCTGCATCAGCGGAAAAGTGAAAAAAGAGATGTCCCCGGAATGGCATGCTGCCTGTTCCGGAGACATCTCTCTTTTTGTTTTATCTATCATCGCGCAATACGCGCAATACCCGTGATTGTTACCTGTAACCTCGGTCAGTCTTTTTCAAAGACCAGATCGATGGAAATCAGGTTGCCCATAGGATCAAGCTCTGCAGGGATGAAGCCTACATAATGATAACCGTTGACGGTCTGACCGGCGATCTGATCGCGATAATCCGCAAGAACGACATTGCCGGAGTTGTCTCCCTTGTCTACGTATTTCACATTTACATAGACATACTTCTGCGCGGCGGGAGTGGCGCTTTGTACCTGTACAGGAGTAAGTGCTTTTTGAGCTTCTTCTGCCTTTTTGGCCTTTTCTTCTGCTTTCTTTTTGGCCTCTTCTGCCTTTTTGGCTTTTTCTTCCGCTTTCTTTTTGGCCTTTTTAGCCTTTTCTGCCTTTTCTTCCGCAGCTGCTAATTTATCGGCATCTTCACCGGCCTCCTCGGCAGCGAGCCTTGCTTCTTCAGCCGCCAACTCGGCTTCTTCAGCAGCTTCCCTGGCATCTTCAGCGATCTTTTTGGCTTCTTCCGCTTCTTTCTTTGCAGCGGCAGCCTCGTCTGCAGCCTTCTTTGCAGCAGCATTTGCCGCTTCGATCTTTTTTGCGTCTTCTGCAGCCTTCTTTGCAGCAGCGTCTTCTGCGGCTTTTTGCGCGGCAGCAGCATCTGCGGCAGTTTTCTGTGCATCTTCTGCAGCCTTCTTTGCAGCGGCAGCGTCTTCCTCGGCCTTCTTGGCAGCGGCAGCGTCTTCCTCGGCCTTCTTGGCAGCGGCGGCGTCTTCCTCGGCCTTCTTGGCGGCGGCAGCGTCTTCCTCAGCCTTCTTTGCGGCAGCGGCGTCTTCCTCAGCCTTCTTGGCGGCGGCAGCGTCTTCCTCAGCCTTCTTTGCGGCAGCGGCGTCTTCCTCAGCCTTCTTGGCGGCAGCGGCGTCTTCCTCGGCCTTCTTGGCGGCAGCGGCGTCTTCCTCAGCCTTCTTGGCGGCAGCGGCGTCTTCCTCGGCCTTCTTGGCAGCAGCGGCGTCTTCCTCGGCCTTCTTGGCGGCGGCAGCGTCTTCCTCGGCCTTCTTGGCGGCGGCAGCGTCTTCCTCAGCCTTCTTGGCGGCGGCAGCGTCTTCTTCAGCCTTCTTGGCGGCGGCAGCGTCTTCCTCGGCCTTCTTGGCAGCGGCGGCGTCTTCCTCGGCCTTCTTGGCGGCAGCGGCGTCTTCTGCAGCTTTCTGTTCAGACCAGGTGTTGGTTATGGTCGTTCCGTCTATGGTCTTTACAAATCCCGCAGGCTCTACTTCATCTACGGTGTAGACGATCGGAGCGCCGGCTTCATCTGTGACAGGAAGATTCTTGAAAGTGAATGCCCACTGGGTTTCGGCGGTCACTTCTACTGTATTGCAGACGACATTGTTTGCGAGAAGGTTCAGGGTGATTTTCTCGGGAAAGGTCTCTGTACCTGCGAAAACGACCTGAACGGTGATTTCTGTTGTCGCCGCCTGATCTTCAGCAGGAGCGGCCGGATCTGTTTCCGACGGTGTTCCGGCTGTCTCCTCGGCATAAACAGACAGCGGCTGCAGAACAGGTGCTGCCACGGGGACTGCACAGCCAAGGACCAGCAGAGAACTCAGAATTCTGCTCCGCATCACAAGACCGATTCCTTTACCCTTGTTCTTTCCGTTATTGATCATAGTGTTATATTGCCTCCTGAAAAAGATGTTGTCATTACAGACCGTTCTGCCGGGGGGAGTAAAAAACGATCATTCCCGGGAGCAGAGAATGAAAACTGCCGAATAGACTTGGATCCGGCAGCTTGTACGGTCGATGACAGAGTTATGTATGCCTGCTCAGAATACAGCTTTCTGAATCCGGTATACGTAACACATATTATATACTCTGGGAATGAAGATGCAAGC
>Ga0256405_10006169_pt1 | contig 19562 bp, 17 predicted proteins | sample RumenRJG_02DNA_FD_189096 | JGI IMG/M metagenome (GOLD analysis project Ga0256405, IMG submission 189096) | Bovine rumen microbial communities from Lethbridge, Alberta, Canada - RJG_02 | ecosystem: Host-associated > Mammals > Digestive system > Stomach > Rumen | place: Canada: Alberta... | reverse complement strand
ACTGAAATACAGGTCGTCTTTCAAAAGGATCTGTTTCAGATCTTTCTGTACGCTCTGCTCTGCTTTTTTGCCTGCCTTTTTGATCTGCCGTGCGTCACTTTGTTCATAGAAAAGGATCGCCAGAAAGGCCAGCGCCAGAACAAGTATTAAGATCAGTATATCAAACATATTCATCGTGAGAGTCCAACAGAAAACAGCTGTACGTTTCGCCATTTCATACAGCTGTTATTTCCCTAGTCTTATTCTAACATGTCGTGACATACTCCCACCGCCTATGCTGATGCTTAGAGGTGGGGGCTTCTCGGTCAACATCCGCGTCAGTGGTACAGATACAAGCGATCTTGAACAGGACAAAAAGCTCTTGCAGGATTATATCCGGGAAGTCTGGAACGGTTAGATCTTTGAATTGAAGGCGTATCTGATTTACGTCTTTTAATTTATGCATATCTTAGGCATGGTTTTGTACATATGCAGATTCAGATATAATAGGGTTTGTTCAAGATGAACCTTAACATAAAAACAGGAAGAAGGATCTTTATATGAAAAATATATGGGAACGGATCAAAAAAGCGGGAGGAAGACTTGAAGAATGTGCCCGCCGTTTTCCGTTCAGTTTCGTTGCATTATGTCTCATTACGGTCTATGGGATCTATCTGATCATATGGGAAGAAGAAGGGACCAAACTGCTTTTTTCGTTGATCATCGCAAGCTTGTTGTGTTTCCTTGGAGAACTCTCTTACGAATATGGCATCCATAAATTTGATAAACTGGGTCCCCTTGTCTCTGTACTTGCTGCAGCGATCAGCTATCTATTACAGAGACACTTCGACAACATCTATATCTATACAGCACTGGCTGCCCTTTGTATCTCGATCGTAGCCCTCATCGCATTTGTCTTATATCACAAAAAAGAGGATCGTCCAATCGTCAGTCATCTGATCAAGTCGGGTTTCATCGTTGCGGTCTTTACCGGTGTTGTCTTTGCCGGGGTCAGTGTCTGTCTTGCTGCTTTCCATTTTCTGATCTTTCATTTTGATCAGGTCTGGAAGATCTACGGCATTCTTTATTTACTGGCGGTCGGCTTATTTGGCGTGACACTGTTTCTTTCCTATGTGCCGCGGCCCGATGAAGAAGTAAGCATTCCGGCAACTTACCGCACGATCATTCATAAGGCGCTGTTCTTCATCTATCTGATCCTGATCGGGATCTTGTATCTTTACATCCTGAAGATCATCGTCACATGGAAGATGCCGGTGGGCAGATTAAACTGGTTTGGCAGTTTTGCGTTACTCTTCTATGTCTTCTTTTATTTGTCGGTGGATGAGAAAGACGGGCGCTATCAGGCATTGTTTAAAAAACACGGGGCTTACCTGCTTATTCCGGTCTTGGCGATCCAGATCTTTGCCATCATCATCCGTCTGAATGCGTATGGACTGACAACAGCGAGAATGATGTCGCTAATCCTCATCGTCATTGCCGTAGGATTCATGGCAGCACAGATCTTCGGTTTTCATGTGTCGCTGTGTTTCCCGCTCATCCTGCTTCTGGCTTTCGTCTTTACCTGCACGCCACTCAATATTTATGACGTTCCGAACCGCGCACAGGAAAAGCGTCTGAAGAACGCGTTAACTGAAGGCGGTGCACTTGTTGACGGCGTACTCAATGACACGGTGAACATGGAGGCACAGTATCTTGAGGATGCCCGTTCGGCCTATGACTATCTTCGCTACAGCAGCGGGAACAAATCATCTTTCTTTGAGGAATTCTCAAACTCAAAGATCGCAAGTTCCTTTGACAACAATACTTATAACAACAGGATCACCTCCTTCTATTACAGTGTCGATCTGGAAGGCAAGACTTTTGACATCAGCGCCTTTAAACAAATGAAACTCATCTCACAATTTGATGAAGAATATGCTAAGGAAGCGGAATCCTTCTTTGCCGGTCTTGATCCGAACAAGAGAGAAGAATATGAAAAAGAAGGCCTTGAGTATATCACGGCCGACGGCAACAAACTCATCTTCAGATACATCAGCTTCGAATATGATGAAGAAAACAAAGAGATCCTGGATCTCTATTGGGATGCGGTGCTCTTGAGCAAGTGAACCTCCCATAAGCTAACGACTTATGGGCTTCTTAAGAAGTTTGCTTTTACGTTTCCACCTGATATTCAATCAGGCAAAATGAGAAATAAGGAATGATGTTTATTTACTTGTTGTGCCCCCTGTTCCACTCTTCAATGACGTCTTGATAGATCTTCAAGGCGTTTGAAGCGAAGGATTCAGACGAAAATTCTTTGGCATTGGTATAAGAAGCATCCGCCATCTTCTTTCGCAATTCATCGTTATGCAAGATGCGGGTGATCGAATCGGTGAACTCTTCACAGGTATTGTAGACAAAGCCGTTGTAGCCGTCGATCAGGACACCGTCGAGGGCTTCGTCTTCATGACAGACGAGCGGTAAACTCTGGGCCAAGGCTTCAAGGTAGCTCATGGAGTGAAGCTCAAACATAGAAGCAGAGACGAAGAGGTCGCCGATCGCGTAGTAGCGCCAGACTTTGTCTGCCGGGACCCGTCCGGCAAAGAGGACTTTGCCTTGGAGCTTGTTTTTAACGGCGAGGTTTTTGAGGTTGTCTTCGTCAGGCCCGCTGCCGACGATCAGAAGAAGAGCTTCCGGGGCCTTTTTAAGAAGGGCCGGGAAGAATTCGATGAGTTCTTCAATGTTTTTTTTCTTTGCTTAAACGGGTGATCGCGACAAGGACTTTCTTGTCCTTTCTGATACCGAGAAGCGAGCGGAGCTCTTCCCTTTCGGGATCTGAAAGATGCTGATCGTGTTTTTCCAGTTCGATTCCGTTGGGTAAGACCAGAAGGCGGTCTTTAAATGTCTGTAAGAACGGGAAACGAAGGGCCTTCTTGGAAGGAACGAGGATCTTTTCTGCACGGACATAGATGGCTGCTGCCGAGACGATGGCGATCGCTTTGGCGAGGGCCTTATCACGGTTTTCACCAAATACAAAATATGCATAATCGGTGTGACAGGTCATGATCAGAGGAATGTGGCAATGCCGTTGGATCCGTCTGGCAAAAAGGAGAGCCGATCCTTCGGATTGTACGTGAATGATATCGGGATGCCACTCTGATAGTTCCTTAAGCAGAGGATCGCTGATCGCCAGGCTCATGCGCATGTCCGGTGAATACTCTGCGGAGAAGGAGCGGATGGAATAAACACCCCCTTCATGCGTTGAGGTATTGTTGTCGGAAAGGGTCAGGATCCTGACCTCGTGGCCGAGGGAACGAAGTCCGGCGCTGAGGCCAATGACAGAAGTTGTGACACCGCCGAGATTGTGTGTATAGAAATCTGTAGAAATAAGGATCTTCATGTTTATTTCCGAATCGAATGTTTTCTGTGCCTTTTCAATAAATTACCCCGGGTCAAAACCTCAATCACAAAGCGATTGACTGGCTTCGCCAGCGGGGTATTTAAATCAGCGATGCCAGAATGGTCTATTTGAACAGGTACAACTGCTTATACTCTACGCAATCTTGTCCCTGATTTTTTACATAGTTAGCTTATCATAAACAGAACATGGGTGAACTTTTCTTTAACGGTGAGATCGATCATGAAACGATAGAAATACGATCCACAGAATTCGGGGTAGCGTCAGATCCATATAAAGATCCGGACGAAGAAGCGATCATCTCTTACCTTAGCAGTCTTGATGCCTATGAGATCTTTGCATCGTCAAATTTTGAAAGAAGCTCTGTATATATGCTTTATAAAGTGGATGGCGCATTCAAAACGATCGAATTCAACAGACACTACATCACTTTGTGGCAGCAGAATAAATACAGAACATATTATGTCAAAGAAGGCATCGATATGGATCTGGTAAAAAAGATGTGTGAAAGATAATGCATTGAGTGATTTGCTCGATGTTTTGAAATCATTACAACCGTCAAAAAAAGCACCGGCGTTATTTGCTGGTGCTTTTTGTTTGTTTCTGGTTTACTCCCACTCGATGGTGCTGACACATTTTCGGATCGCTTCCAGATTGGCTTGCCAGACTTCTTCGCTGTCCCGTTCCGTAAAGCCTTCTTCCAGGGTTGAAATGCTGACCTGCTTAGCACAGGAGCTGATCTCATTTCCCTTCGTATCAAAGAGGGCACACTTGATGTCGCTTCCACCGTTGTCGATGCCCAGCAGATATTGTTTACTCATGGTCGAATCCTCCTTCCAGCATCCTGTCAATGATCTCCTGTATGGCTCCATGTTCATTGTCGTTCGCACAGACATAGTCTGCGGCAAGCTTCAATTCCTCCACGGAATTGGCTACCGCGATACCAGTACCCGCTTTCCGTATCATGTCGATGTCGTTGTAGTAATTGCCTACCGCGATCGTATCCTTAAGCGGAATATCGAGCAATTCTGATAATTCTTTGATGCCGTCAGACTTGCTGACACCTTTTTTCATGATGTCGATGGTCCCGGGTTCCGAGTGAACATAGACCAGTTCGGGAACTTCAGCATCGATATAGGAAGCGACCTCTTTCCAGTTTAACGTCGCCATCAGGCCTTCGATCTGTTCGGTGTCGACCTGCTTGAGATCTTTCACAACTTCCGGGATCACACCAAGTGTTTTTGCGTAGGCAAGCGTTGATTCGCTCATCTTCGTCACCTGCCATGAAAGACCGGAACAGATATGAAGCTGTAGATCGTTTTCTAAGGCAAAGCGAATCATTTTTACAGCGACCGGCTTATCGATCAGCTGATCACGTATGACTTTTCGGTCACTGCAGCGGATGACCTTGCCACCGTTGTTGAGGATGTGATAATCGACACACCATTGCTGCTCATTGATGCTCAACATATCGACATCTCTTCTGCCGCTGACAAAAGTGATCACATGGCCTCTGGCCTGCGCTCTTCTTATTGCATCTATGGTACTTTCTTCCATACTGTAATCGTCTTTGACGGCCGTGCCGTCAAGGTCCATTGCCAGAAGCTTTCTTGTCATGATCTGAATGTATATCTGGTTTAAATATATCATCCCCTCTCGCTTTCCAACAGCCTGGCATCTTCTTTCGTTTCAATTTGTACCTGACGTAAACTTTTACTTTTATTTTTGAAAAAGAATAGAATTAAAAGCCTTCATAGATATGTTTTTTACTGACTATTGCAATCTGTAAATCATTCATTTCTTTCTGATGTTCTGATACATCAGATTACTCAGATTTTACTCAAGCACACATTAAACCATCAAAAAAGCCCTTATTTAAAGGACTTTTTCATTTTGGTATTTATTCCCACTCTATGGTGCTGACTGATATGCTGACTTAATTAGGTTCATATCAATATTGACATCTTATACTATGTGTCATATAGTATTATGTATAAGGAGGTATTTATGGATATTCAATTAAAAAGAGGCTCTTTAGATGTTTGCGTACTAGCGGCACTCATGAGTGAAGATTCATATGGTTATAAAATTATTCAATCTTTGCAAGGAGTAATCGAGATTTCTGAATCAACATTATATCCGATACTAAAGAGGTTGGAAGCTGCAGAGTGCCTTACTTCTTACACAGTTGAATATAATGGTAGACTTCGAAAATTCTATTCAATCACTGAAAAAGGAAGAGAAAAGATTGCGGATTATATAAAGGATTTTGCACAGCTTCTAAAAATCTACAATTTCATCGTAAAGGAGGTCAGAAAGGATGCTTGAGAAATATTTTGAGGAACTAAGAAAAGAACTTGAAACAAGAAACGCAAAAGATAGTCAGGAGATTTTATCTTATTTTGAAGAAATCGTAAATGACCATCTTGATAATGGAGAAAGTGAAGAATCAATAATTGCTTCCTTAGGCAGTGTTGAGCAATTAGCTGATAGTATTTGTGAAAAACAAACCACAAATGAAATCATACCTCATGAACAACATTTAGAAAGAAGAACCTTTTCGGGAATTTCCAAAATCAACATCGATGTAAATGCTTATGACATCGTTATTGAAGGTACAGACGAAGAAGAGGGTTATCTGGAATATAACTATAGCGACGATGTCTATCTTGAAGTGAATATTGGCAATAATAAGATTTCAATAGAAGAAGAAAGTTCCGGCACCATTGTTGAATCCTTCTTTACGAAAATACTTTCTTTGAAAGGCAGAAGTTTTCAAGGCCGCTTACATGTCTGCTTTCCGAAAGATAAAATGTTTGACTTATGTATAGACTCCGTTTCCGGTGACGTGAAAATTTCAGATATCAAATGTGATGAAATAGAACTTGAAACTGTTTCGGGGGATATAGAAGTATCTAATATCTTTACGAAAGATTTAAATATTGATACAGTTTCCGGTGAAGTTGATTCACAAGACATCACAACTAATGATGTTTTTAAAGCGCAAAGCGTTTCTGGCGATTTAAATCTTAAACATCTTAAATGTGATGAGATCACAATTGAAACCGTATCAGGCGATGTTGATTTGTCTGTTGATGGCAATATGGATGACTACAATATTCATGAAGAATCATTAAGAAAGAATGTCTCTTATGAAAGTAAAGGAAACAAGTCTTTAGAAATCGAAACTGTTTCCGGTGATATTTCTTATCGCTTCCTTTCATAAACAAATTAAAAATACGATTTTGCTTTATATAGTTTTTTCTGATAAAAAACCAAACAACGATATAAAAAATGTAAGTGGCTCATTCCTGCTCGATGGTGCTGACGCATGCGCTCCCGTTGATCCGGATTGAAGATCGGCTTATGTCGTTGCGAATACTTATACTGTTGTTTATGATGCGGCAGGCCCTTGGTCTGCCGTTTCTTTTCTTTACTCCCGTTTGATGGTACTGACTTTCAAAGCAGCAAGATCGCCATCTGCTTCGCTGCCTGATCTTTATAAAGGCCTGCGAGATTCTATATATGAAATCTTGATATAGAAATTCTACAATTGTAAAATAAAATTGTACTACAAGTGTAGAGGTGATTCTATGGGCAAGATTAGAAGACTTCCGGACTCCGAATTTGAGATCATGAATATCCTGTGGGATCTTGACGATCCGATCGACAGGGGACAGATCGAAGAGCGGCTTTTTGAAAAGCATTCGATCGCTCTGACGACTCTTCTGACGCTTCTGACAAGATTATCAGACAAGGGTTTCATACGCATCGAGAAAAAGGGTAGAAGGAGCTCTTATTATAAGCTGATCGACAGAAAAGACTATCTTTCATCGCAAAGCTCGTCTTTCTTCAGACAATTGTGCAATGGCGATATGAAAGTCTTTGCCAATGCGCTTTGTGACTCGGGCTTAAGCAAAGAGGATCTTCGTGAATTGAGAAAACTGCTTGAGGAGAATGGCTGATGGCCGTAAGACTGTTTCTTTCTCTCTTCCTTTTCCTTGTCGTCTTTTTTGATGCTTCGGTAAAGAAAGAGAACGCTTCATTCAGGGAAAGATGCCGTACGATCTATGATCCTTCCGGGATCTTGAAGATCCTCATTCTTTATCTTGTTCTTGAGATCATCGGGGACAGGGAAATGGTGATGTCGAAGATGATTTCTTTCCTGTTTTGTTTTGCGATAGTTTCTTTCGTTGTTTTTTCTCTTATGTCCGTCTTTGTCGACCGACTGAGAAAAGAATATGAGGCAAAGACGATCTTCTCCTTATGGCTTTTGCCCAATCTCATGTATTTCAATTTCTATTGGGCATCTTCCACGCCAATCTTTCGTCCGTTCTTTGTCTTGTGTATCGACCGTGACGATCTTTTTCATATCCTTCTGATCGCCTGGTTTGTGATCGCTTCTTTGATCCTTTTATGGAACATCGTTTCTCATCTCCGCTTCCGAAGAAAGCTCGATGAAAGCCTCTATGAAATAAGAGATGAACGCATCCTGGCCTTATGGAATAAGAAGCAGGACGAATTGGGGATCAGGGAAAACAAACGGATCGGGATCTATACTTCGCCTTCGGTCAATTCCGCCATGACGATTGGCATCCTTCAAAGAAACTGTATCCTGGTCCTGCCGGATAAAGAATACAGCGACGAAGAGCTCGACATGATCTTTTCCCATGAACTGGTCCATATCATCAGGAATGACGGCATCACGAAGCTCTATATGGCCATCTGCAAAGCTTTCAATTTCTATGATCCGTTTGTTTATTCCGGAACAAGAAAGTGCTCTGAAGATATCGAACTTGCCTGTGACGAGATCGTATTATCCGATGCCAACGAAAAGACAAGAAAGGATTATGGAAAGCTGATCTTGTCTTCAGCAGGAGAAGAGAGGGGTTTTACTTCCAATCTTTCGGCAAGCGGGGAATCCATGAAGTACAGACTTTTGAATATACTGAAGCCGGATAAAAAAAGAAGGGGAGCGATCCTCTTGTCGATCTGTGCCTTGATTATACTGTTTGTTCCGGATCTGTTTGGCGTGGCATATCATTCTAAGAACGCAGGAGAACTCTTATTCAATGGAAACATCGATCACGGAAGCATGGAGATACGGCCGAAAGGCTTCTCTGTTCCTGGTGATCTCTATGAAGATCCGGATGAAGAAGCTCTCATTTCCTATCTTTCCGGCTTTGATGTCTATGAGATCTATGCGTCACAGATACCTGATGGAGATTCGATCTATATTTTATATAAGATGGATGACATATTCAGATCAGTCGAATTCGACCGTCACTATATCGTCTTTCATGAACAGAAAAAGGTAAGGACGTATTATGTCAAAGAAGGCATCGATATGGATCTGGTAAAAAAGATGTGTGAAAGATAATGTGTTGAGTGATTTGCTTGATGTTTTGAAATCATTACAACCGCCATAAGAAGCACCGGCGTTATTGCTGGTGCTTATTGTTTGTTTCTGGTTTATTCCCACTCGATGGTGCTGACTATTCAGAAAGAGGATCCGCTATCGCTATGAAGCAAGAAACAGAAGATCGGAAGCCTATATGAAGACGATCAATCTTCATAAGCTTTTTGATAACAATGTCATCTGTAAACTTGACATGCCGATTGATCTTTATAAAGCTTATGGGGAATACCATTACGGAATATTCGCTGACGGGAATCCCTATCCCGAAGGAATGTATGACGACAACGGCCTGTTAAACAAGAAATACCAGTCGTTAAATTAAAAAGAGCGATTTTTGATGATAAGATTTAAGTGGCAGTAAAAAGATTGCTCACTGCGTAAACACGGCGAGGACACGAAGAGGATGAACAGAAGCAAATTGACATTCAACAGCAGGAAACTAACCGAAATCTTACGCAAGATAACGACTTGTCTTGCGGTTTTGGTTGTTTTCATCTCTTCGTACATGCTGGTACTGCCGGCGATCTCCATGGACAGCGAAACAGCGAATACGGATCCGGGCATCGTTCTGGATGAAAACAGAACCGAAGAACAGGATATGTTGACGGAAGAGCTGGTTTTTGATGAGCAGGATCTCGAAGTGGAAGAGAATGTCTTAGTTACAGAAGAACCTGCTGAAACGATCGATGAGATCAACGAAGAAATCAGCCATGAGCCCGTTTACTTCTACGATGACAGCACGGATGTCACAGTCATGATCGAAGCGCCTTACGGAGCATTCCCGGAGAATACGACGATGGCGGTGACAGAAGTCCAGTATCGCGACATTGAAGGTTCCGTTACCGATGTCGTTGAAGACTTCAGTTTCGTCCAGGCAATCGATATCACGTTCTATCATAATGACGAAGCGATCGAACCGGCTCTGCCGATCAAGGTTTCGCTTGTTTCTTCCGCGATCAAGGAAGCAGATGAATCCATGGTGCTGCACATCAGCAATGAGGGACAGACCAATGTGGTCGAATTGTCGGAAGAAGACACGATGGACGATGAACTGGTTTTTGAATCGCAGGAATTCTCGACCTATGTCATCGTTTACACGGAAATCGAAAAAACATTCCTGAGCGCGGATGGTCAGACTTACAGGATCACCGTCACTTATGACCAGAGCGCGCAGATCCCGAAGGATGCCGTTCTGGAAGTTGAAGAGATCCTCCATGGCACCCCGGAATATGATTCTTATCTGGCAAGAGTGGAAGAGACGCTTGAGGAAAACAAGAGAACTTCCTTTGCCCGTTTCTTTGATATCAGCATCCTCAGTGATGGCGTCAAGATTCAGCCTGCGGATTCCATGAATGTGGAAATCGAACTGGCAGATACTTTGGATGATGAAGTTCTGGCGATGCATTTCAGTGAAGAAGAAGAATTGGAAATGCTGAAGGCGGAAGTCACAGAAGACGCGGAGGGAAACATGGAAAGCGTCGTCACTTTCACAACCGAAGGATTCTCCGTCTATGCGATTGCGGAAGTCAGATCTTATGAATCAGAAGAAACGATCGCCAATCTGGATGGCAACGGCTACTATGTCTGCATCGACAACAACAACGGCAGATATTATTTCAAGAATACATTAAACGGAAGCAAGATTGCCGCGACGAATGTATCGGATATCGGCTCTGCCGCCCTGTACTATTTTGAAGCGATCGAAGGAAGCGAAAACGGCTATCATGTTTATACTTATGATCAGAATGGTACAAAGGTTTATCTGAACATGTCTCAGACCGGTGCGTTCTCCTTTGCGGAAGAGACAATGACCGACTTCTTTGTTGAAGCAAACAACAGCGAAGGATCGTTCTACATCTACGCTTACGGCAAGAACAACAAGAAATATGCCTGGTACTACAACAGCGATGGTTTCAGCGGCAGTACCAACAACAAGAGCAATAGAAACGAAGTCTATCTGATCAAGAACGCCGGAAATGATCCGTTTGTTCTCGATGGCAAAACTTTCGGCATCGTCAACAACAGCAATACAGTCTCCGGTTACGCTTTGATGACAGGTTCTTCTGACAACAGCACGAAGCTCAAGGGCAAGAACCTGGTTGTCAGGATCGATGTCGTCGGAAGACGGGAGATCGTTCTGGTTGCGGAAAACAGCGACATTGCCATGTGGTCATTCACGTCGGTAGAAAAAGATCAGTATTACATCACAACCGAAGTCAACGGATCGCTCAAGTATCTCAGCATCAGCGATTCCGCCCTAAAACTGGTCGATGCCAACGCAGTCGATGACAGCTGCCTGATCACGATCGAAGAAGGCACCGGCACGTACAGCGGCAAATACAAGTTCTCCAGCGGCAGCAAACTGATGAAATACAGCGGCGAGAAATTCGGTGTTGAAAACGACAAGACCAACAACGCAAACGACAATGCTGTCTGGATGAATTTCGCGGAACTCTCCAATCTACATGACGATGATTTCGTTGTCTACACCGCGGCGAAAGTCAGCGTTTCCGGCACATTGAATGAACTTGGTGAAATCGCGGAATACGATGTCAAAGACGGCGATCAGGTCATCATCTATACCAGAATCTGGAACGATACGACAAAGCGCTACGACTACTATGCAGTGGACTACGATGGCGTACTGGTTAAAGCTTACGAGTCCGGCGATACGATCTCCTGGGTCGGCAGTAAGGTCAACACGATGCTTTGGGATTTCACGGAATACTGTTACGAAGGAACAGAAACGCCGAATGGATACTATGAATTCCAGAATACGTATTCCGGCAACTATTTGGCTCCTCAGATCACACAGAACCTCACCGATTCCGCGGAAACGACGACCGTGCGCGGCGTCATCCAGTCTCACCCGGTTGGCGTTCTTCTGAAGGGCAGAGAAAGCAAGGGTTATTACTCCACGATCCTGGCCTGGGATGGCGGCGATGATTTCTTTGACTTTGCTTCAATCAGAGCCAACAAGGAAGAACAAGTCGTTCAGGAAGGAGCGTTCCAGAGAGCGAGCAACTTCTACTTCGCGATCATGAAAGCGCCGGAAGAAACGACAAATGAACTGACGACAGTTACGACGATCGATCACAGCACGTTTGGCATCACCTTGAAGATCCAAGATTATGAAAACATCAACAGCAACAACCGTTCACAGGATCAGGTCGATATCTTAGGGAACACTTCCTATCAGCAGTGGACCGGAACAAAAAACCTGTTGAGCCGCTACCTGGAAGAAGATGGCTATCCGATCGCTACCGCATCAAACAGATCGTTAAGCGAATTGTATGATGAAGCAATGACCGTCAATCAGCAGTTTTTGATGAGCACTTATAACGAAACCGGTTATTTTGAATACGACAGCACCCAGAATTTCGCGCACCTGATCACCAGCACGGATGACAAGTGGTACGGCAAAGATAATGGCTATGGCGGCACGTACAAAGTTGGAGACTTCGTTGTCTATGAACAGCTGGGCACCAGCGATGAAGGCAACAAGGATACTTTGAAACACGGACAGTTCTTCCCGTTCAACGATATTACCGATCATTTTGATGAAGAGGGTAATCCAGTCGCTGTCGCGGTTTCCAAAAAATATAAGAACACAATGGATATCCATGCGAATCCGCTTTCTTCTTTGAATCCGCGCAAGGATGAAGATCTTTACAGCATTCCTTACAAAATGGGAAAGACGGTTCCGGATTATGTTGACCATTTCTATGGCATGGAAATGTCCGCAAGCTTCATGCAGAGCGAGAGTGGCTTGGATGCTTGGGGTCATGACTTGATTTTCGAATTCTCCGGCGATGATGATTTCTGGTTATATGTCGATGATGTGCTGGTGCTGGATCTGGGCGGCATTCACTCCGCTTTGGATGGAAAAATCAACTTCCGCACTGGCGAAGTCAATGAGAACGGCACAGTCACGAATCTGCGCGCGCTCTACAAGAAGGCTTATCTGGTCAAGAAACCGAATGCGGAAGACAGTGAGGTCAACGAATGGCTCAACAGCATTTTCAAGGACGATGGAAGCAACACGGGCACAGTATTCAAAGATTACTCCGGTCATACAATGAAGATGTTCTATATGGAACGCGGTGCCGGCGCATCAAACCTGCATATGCGCTTTAATCTTGCGCCTTATACCGATGGCGAAGTCCTGCTGGAGAAGCAGGTTACGGGTTCCGAGGTCGTCGATCAGAAGTTTGCTTATCAGATCTTTAAGCAGGATGCGGATGAGGCAAGACCGAGCCTGTTTGGTTCGACAGCGGAAGAAAGAGCGAAGGTTGTCGACTATGTGACAAAAGAAGACGTTCCTTATCTTAAGACTTACCAGCCAGAAAACGGACTGGTCTATAGCAACGTATTCCTACTGGATCCGGGACAGACCGTATCGATACAGCTGAATTCCGAAAATACGAAATACACGATCCGCGAATGTTCCGTTGATACAAGCACATTTGATTACGTCAAAGTCAACAATGAAGACGCGATCACTTACAATGAGAACGATGATGTTTATAAAGATTACATTGCTGACGCGGTCAAACCGGATGTCCTTGATGCGGAAAACCGCGATCTGACGGTTAAGGTTTCCGATCGCAAAAAGGTGATCTTTGAGAACCATGTCGATGCGAGATCTCTGAAGAGTGTATTGATCACCAAGAGACTTTGGGAAGATGTGGAAAAGACCAAAGAGATCTTCAGCGGCGAAGGCGCCGATCGTGATAACACCGAATTCAAGTTCCGTATCTATGTTGGTATGGGAACAGACAAGATCATCGAAACAGAAAATGGAACGCTTAGTTTGGCAGTCTACAATACAGGCAAGTACTATGTCAAGGATCCTGATGGTTTCTACTGTGCTTATATCGGCGGTCAGTTTGTTCCTTATCCTGTTGGGAATCCTACGGCAAAACTCTCGACACTGAGCAATGTTGTTCCTGAAGGCGAATTGAAGTCGGATCTTGAAAAGGTGACGTTCTATACTTCTCCGGGTGGCGCTGCTGAAAAGATCAGAGCAGGCTACAGCATCGAGATTCCGGAACTGATGAGCGGAACGCCTTACTATGCCGAAGAAAGAGATTATGAGACGCCGGTCGGCTACAACCTGATCGGTTACACGGTGAGTAAAGGCGCGTATGCGCAAGACAATATGGGCGAAGCTGTCAATTATGGCGTTGTCACATACGATACGGATGGCACAGTCCTTTCCGTCCATAACCAGCATGGCTATACGCTTGTTTTGAACAAAATCTGGTCGGATGCGGATTTCATGGAAGATCACGATGAGATTTATTTCGGTGTTTATCTTGATGGTGAACTCCTGGAAGGCTCCATCAGACAGCTAGGCAAGATTTCCACCGAGATCAGATGGTTCTTCACTGAACTGGCGGAAGGCAAGACGTTAAATAATTATCAGATCTATGAGATCACTTTGGATGGCGATTTCACGGTTTCTTCCTCAGGCGCTGTTGTTTTGGGTGAAGGATGTGAGGTCAGGAAGCTTATAGAAGGCGATGTACTGCAGGTTGGCGGCACGACGAATGAACATGGCTATGCGACAGCTTATGATTACAGTGTCAGCTATAAAAGAGAAGAATTGACAGAGGAGCAGATCGAAGACGGTGCCAACACGCGTACGGACACTGTCACAAACGCGAGGCCGGGCATCAAACTGGTCAAGACGAACATGGATGGCGGTCCTCTGGAAGGCGGCATGTTCACTCTGGTGAAGAAAGATGATGAGACGATCAAGAAGACTTTCATTTCCGGTGAAGATGGTCTGATCGCTGTCGCATATCTGACAGCCGGCGATGAATACATCCTGACGGAAACGGCTGCGCCTTACAAATACCGCAAGTTGATCAATTCTCTGAGAATCAAAGTCGGTAAGGATAACAAGCTCTATGTCAATGATTCGACAGTCAACGGCGTATACTACACGATCACGCAGGTTCCTGCGGATGAGCAGTCTGCCGACAAGATGCCGACAGTCTCGATCAAGAATATGTCGTTCAAGCTTAAGGCAATCAAAACCGATGCTGTCAACGGCGAAGCCATTGAAGGCATCACCTTTGCGCTCTATCGCGAAGTCATCGACTACAACACCGGAAAACCGATGCCTGACTATTCGCCGATGATTGGCTACGAAGAATTGACGACGGATGAGAATGGCGTGATCCCTCAGATCGATCTGGATCATCTGCGCACAGGCGTCTATTATCTGCGGGAAGTGGAAACACTGACGACGTATGAAGGTCTGGACTTTGACATCCGTCTGACCATTTCCGCGACAGGCGAGATCAGGATCGAAAAAGCCATCTACAGCAATGGCGAATGGAAAATCAGCGATTTCACGGATGGCAGCGTGACGAATGATACAGATAAAGACGGCAACGTCACCATCAATATCAAGAACACTCCGGCAAAGAGTGTGCGGATCTTGAAGAAGAACTATGACAACGAAGTATTGAGTGGCGCAACTTTTGAACTCTATAAGATGAGCCAGATCGACACAGAAACAAACAGACCGAAAGAAAACGAAGAGCCGATCCTGAGCAAAACGACAGGCGCAGACGGCATCATCGATCTGGGTGTCCTGAATCCGAGCACGTCCTACTATCTGTATGAGACGAAAGCGCCGGATGGTTATATCTTATTGAGTGCTCCGGTCATCATCACTACGACGCAGAGTGGGAAACTGAGCGCTTCCTTGAACAACGCTCCGCTGGATACCGAAACGATCAAAGTGAACAACACAGAGATCATTCAGATCACGGTGTACAATTCCAGCGGTTATGAACTGCCTAGCACAGGCGGACACGGCGTTTCGATGTACTACATCAGCGGTGCATGCCTGGTGGTATTGAGTGTCTTGCTGTCAAAGAAGATGCGCTGAGCTTCACAAAACAACGTAAGCATATTCTGATCAGGGATATGCTTTTCGTTTGAGCAAATTCATCTTATGTATGATGGAACAAAGATTTATATAATAAAGAAAAGAGAGGTTTCACACGACAGAAAAGGAAGCGATCATCGCGAGACATTCCGTAAGAAATTACAGGGATGAAGCGATTGATGACAACACCATTCAAAAGATCGAGAAACGCATCGAAGAGCTGAATGAAGAATCAGGTCTGCATCTGCAGTTTCTCAAAGATGCGGGAAAGACTTACAGTCTGTTCCTAAATAAGACGATAGGTCTTGGATCGGCTCTGGCTGTGATTGCTTGTATCGGACCGGATACGGAGGACCTGGAAGAGAAGATCGGTTATTATGGCGAACGACTGGTCCTGTTTCTGCAGCAGCTGGGCTTGAATACTTGCTGGACCGGAACGTTCAACAGGAAGGCAGTTGAGGCCAGGATCGATGAAGGAGAGCGTCTGGTCATCACGATTGCGTTGGGCTATGGCAAGGACCAGGGCAAAGCGCATCGTTCCAAGACGGTGGAACAGGTGAGTGAAGGAAAAGACTTTCCTGCGTGGTTCCTTGACGGTGTAGAGATGGCGTTATTAGCTCCTACAGCCATCAATCAGCAGAAGTTTACGATCTGTCTGAATGAAGATGGCAGCGTATCGTTCCGCGATCATAAGGGTCCTTTCAGCAAGGTCGATCTGGGGATCGTCCGATGTCATTTTGAGATCGGTTCAGGAAGGAAAACAGGATGAAAAGTGTGATCGTTTATGCTTCGATCCATCATGGCAACACCAGGAAAGTGGTCGAAGCTCTAAAAAGCGCGTATGATATCGATACGATCGATGCCATATCTTCTTATGATCTCATCCCTAATGAACCTGTATCCTTTACGGGTCTCATGGAAGATCTCTTCGATCATATCGGCCAGTTTCTCATCGAAGGAATACCGGATAGGCCTTCCTGCCCTTAACCATCTGTAATAGCCGCTTGGCGAGACACTTAGATATTTGCAGAGTTTCTTGATCGGATTGTCTTCCTTCAGATCATAGATAATCATATACCTTAGTGCTCTCCGTAGCTTTGCCGGAGAGCCTTCGCTTTTTTTAGTATGGCATTCTCCATCTTCAGGTATTCGATCTGTTCATCCTTATCGAGCTCATCGATCTTTACTTTCTTCGGCCTTCCTTTCTTTACGCCGTCCCTGACAGAAGCCTTTCCTCTGCCATCTGTATTCAGCAGTTCAGGATCTTCCTTATAGAGTTTTGCCCAGGTTTTAAGTTGCGTAGGTGATCTGAGCCCGAGTTTACGTGAGAGAATATCACATCCGCCATACTGACCGCTGAGATACTTCTCTACAGCCTCCTTCTTGAATTCCGGAGAATACTTATTATTGACTCTTCCTGTTTTTTTCATAAATGAAAAAACACCTCCTGTACTTTTATTGTACGGAAGGTGTTCCGGTCTTTTTTGAATCGCTGTCCACTTTCAGTGGGGCAGTTCAATTTAAAGGCTTTTTTTGATGGTTTTGTACTATTCCCACATGGTGCTGACTATTTCTGTTGGTTTTTAATTATAACCCATAGCGCTTTCTCTCTTTATTATTACTATTATCAATGTTCTTTTGTTTTATCAAAACTTTTTTACTCATTTTTTACTCATTTGTTTAATCAATTTTTGCTAGTAATAACTGTCATTATTTTTTATTACGTTCTTCATGACTTTTCGACTGGTCACTATAGAATCTAAATATTGGAAAGTTTTGATACTGATTATGATTTTTAGATCCTAAATGGAGCATTTCACTGATTGAAGTGTAATTAAATGAATCAATAGTATACTCTCGGAATGTAAAACTCTTTATATATATTCTCTCTGATCCGGTCGTATACGACATTATTGAATGCCCATACGGACTGATAGTACATGTTTTTGTAGTTGTCATCTTCCGAATCGGAGCCTTCTGTCTCATCTATGCCCTGATAGATGATAAGAAACGTGCTGAAGTCGCCGCAGTTTGATAGATAACAGCCCTCAGAAACGATAGAAAAACTCTTGAAAAACAGGATCGGGCAAGTTGAATTCTCTCCATAACGAAAGCCGGCATAGAAAGCGGCCGACTGTTCGTTTTCGATCAGCTCATATATGTGTGTCTCTTCTGCTATTCCAAAACGTTTCCTTAAAGAGCGAAACGCCTGCCTGTGCTTTTCGGATTTATTACGATCAAAAACGCAATAGTCGAAGGTTTTTTCCAGTTTTCTTTCATATTCATCCAATGACATTTTGGGGTTAAAGATATACGAAGACATCTCTTTCTTTACCAGAGCTTCTATTTCCTCGTTGTTCATTGTATAAATATATTCTGCTTTAGGTCTTATACTGTAAGGCTTAATTGATTGTGACGTTTCCATTGAAATTGCTGATTGATAATCCCCCCGAAGTTAAAGAATAAACAATAGGGTTTGTAATTTTTACTTTAACTTGTGCAACAGAATTTGGAATTGCGCAAGCACTCTCGACTTCAACGTTTTGTGTAATTGATGAAGAATAAGAGTAATACCCACCTCCACCGCAATACGTCGTAGTTCCGGATGTGTTTTGAACTATCCAATTGCCACGAAGCGCATATGCATAATCATTAACATTATACAAGTTACTTTATAGTTCGTTAATGATATTTATGCTTTTTAATAGTTTTATTTTTTCGTTTGTATCGTTTTCCGATAATTCACGGGGGACTTGCGCGATTGCCACGTACTTTTTATTCCCTTCGTCGTAAAGACCTTCCAAGTACGAAAAACTGTTCGAATCGCTTTCGGAAGGAATTGCTTTTATTATTGCAGCATTATTATTCTCAAAAACAGTAGACGGAACCCTATGGGAAGAAATATGACTTTTTCTTACAGATATTGTCCTCTCTTCAAGCGTTTTATCAGTTTCAATTTCTGCAATTACAATGTATACATCTTTTGAGTTAGTTCAATCCGCCATCTTTCTTAATCGCATCTATGATTTCTTCCTTTGAACTGTCAGGCGAGAAGAACCTCAATGTTTCATTCTGAGTGATGCCGTCCTTCAGTATCAGTGTTTCGATCCAGGCACATATGAGTTTATCCTTCTCCTTGATACACCAGCAAGTCGCACGGCACTGAAGGTCTTTACTTTCAAGATCCCACAGATAGGTCCTCTGATAATACTTATAATTTTCTGAATATGTGTTTTCCGGCAGCTTTGCATCTTCTATTCCGCCTTCAATGCTCATTTCAATGATTTCTGTTTCATGATCTTCTATGGAAGGAGCCAATCCCATCATCTTCTCATAATCATCAGTCAATGATATATTGGGAAATACCGATCTAAAGGCTTCTTGGTTATTAATTGAACACGAACAAAACAAAATAACCAAAATAAGAGCAATGAAAAACTTCTCGTTTTTTATACGTTTTTTATCCGTATTGTTTATCATACACACTATCATATACACGGAAATTGGTATGTGCAATAGTTCTGATAAATCCATACAAACCCGGTGCTGGTCCATCCCGAATTAATATATATTCTACTTGTTGATGGTACCGCTGTATCGCTGTAACCACACGCAATTACATAATGGTTTCCAAACGTTGGATGATTATGAAGCAATAACGGCATCGGTTTATCAGCGTTAATTTTTGAACATAACCCGGTCCAGTTATAATTTGTTGAATAAGTATATAGATAGTAACCACTTACTCCTACAGATTGGGTATGGCCAACAATTATGCTTGCTAATTGAGTGTTTGTTAATGATGTTGTTGGGAAAGATGTATTATTTACAATATAGTT
>Ga0256405_10006168_pt1 | contig 19562 bp, 18 predicted proteins | sample RumenRJG_02DNA_FD_189096 | JGI IMG/M metagenome (GOLD analysis project Ga0256405, IMG submission 189096) | Bovine rumen microbial communities from Lethbridge, Alberta, Canada - RJG_02 | ecosystem: Host-associated > Mammals > Digestive system > Stomach > Rumen | place: Canada: Alberta... | reverse complement strand
GCCGCTCTCATAGGCGTGGGGGTAGCCGCCGCCGAACCGTGGATTTACTTCGGAGATGTAATATTCTCCGTCAACTCTGAAAATATCGATATCGATCTGGCCCCGCCATCCGGACTCTCTGATAAAACGGTCAAGGAACTCAAACAGGACCGGGTCCTTGTAGCTCACCGCCTTGTCTGTTTCTCCGGCGCGCATCAGAAGTTTCTTCTTCGTAAAAACGGAAACCAGTTCCCCGGAGATCAGGTCGATATAACAGTCCGCACCGAACTCCTGTCCGTTCAGGAACTCCTGAATCATCAGTCCGGGCGTGTGTTCAAAGAGCAGATCTACAGTCTCCATATCGTATACTTTGGAGATAGCAATGGAGGCACTGCCCCGGATCGGTTTGACAAAGACCGGGAACGTGACTTCTCCCGCCTTCAGCGCCTGCCGGAAAGACGCCCTGTCCGCCCAGCTGCGGGCACAGCGATATCCGTGTGCGGTAAGCCAGTGGTACATCTCCATCTTGTCCAGCGCGCGTTCACAGAGCTCATAGCTTGAACCGATTACCGTCACACCGATTTCTTCAAAACTCGCCCGGTTCTCCGCGAGCAGGGAGAGCTCCGGATCAATCAGGGAGAGTACGCCGGTGATCTTCTCCCGGCGGCAGATATCCAGTACGATGTCAAGATAGTTGGGGTCACTGATTCTAGGGACCAGGTAGTAGGCATCCGCCTCGTAGATTGCCGGGGCAACCGCCTGCATATCCGTCGCAATCACGCGGCCTGTCGGCCCGAAAGCCCTGCGGAAGTACTGCACCACCTTGTTGCGGGTACCCGCCGAAAGAATCAGGATGTTCACAGGGTGTTCCATATCAATACGCTTTGCTCCTGTCAACAAGGTTCTGCAGCGCCTCTCCGCGGATCAGCGCCGCGATGTTCTCGATGGCTCCGTCGAGATGCGGAAGGCTTCCTTCGACGAACCCGGCCCGGTGGGGCGACATTACAACATTTTCCATATTCTGGAAGTCGTTGTGGGTAGAAGGCCAGCTTTCGGATTCACCGCGCTTTGGAGCGTTCCACCAGACATCTGCCGCAAAGCCGCCGATCTGCCCGGACTGAAGCGCGGCGTACAGCGCGTCTTCCTCGATAACCGCCGCCCGGGAAACATTCACCAGCAGGGTTCCCGGCTTCAGCGCCGCAAGGAATTCCCGGTCGATTCTGCCGCGGGTCTCCGGGGTAAGCGGGAGCGCACAGATGACAATATCCGCTTCTTCGGCTGCCGAAAGTGCTTCGGCCTGCCGAAAGACACGGTCAACAGCTTCATCCGCAGACCGGTGATCGCTGGTCCCGTATACCCTAGCCCCGAAGGCTTTGAAGAGCCCTGCGATTCGGCCGCCGATGCTGCCGAGCCCGAGAATGCAGACCGTGCTGCCCCGAAGCATGCAAGACTTCAGGTTCAGCGGCTGCTGATCCCGGTTCCAGCTTCCCCGGCGCATCTTGCGGTCGTGGTAGGACAGTTTCTTGCTCAGATCCAGCGTCAGCGCCAGGGCTAGCTCTGCCACGGCATCCGCGTTGGAGTGGGTGTTGCAGATCGGAACACGGCTGTTCTGGACTGCGGCAAAATTAAAGGTGTCCATTCCCGTCCAAGGGACCTGAATCAGCTTCAGGTTGGGCGCCTCCTGCAGGAGTTTCTCCGTTACAAAAGGTCCGAGAAGCACGTTGGCCTCCCCTGCCAGGCTGCAGAGGGTATCCTCGTCAAAGGCCGGCGGGACCATCAGTTCATACTGTCCGGGGACCCGGAGGTCCAGGCCATCCCGGATATACTGCAGATCAGCCGGCAGCATGCTTCGGGTCAGCAGGATTTTACACTTGGTCATGGTGATAACCTCATTCTGAGTATTCTGTCGGGCCGGGGCGCTGCCCCCGGTCCGGTCTGCTCAGGCCTTTGGATCATAGGCCCGCAGGAGGCCTGCCGCACGCTCAAGCGTTTCCATGGGTACCGCAAAGGAGAAACGCACATGGTCGTCCCATTCCGGTCCGAAGGCGATCCCCGGCGTAGAGGCAATCCCCGTCGCCTGCAGGAGATCTGCGCAGAAACTGTTGGAGTCCTTTCCTGTGGCGGAGATATCCGCAAAGCAGAAGAAGCCCGCATCCGGCTTAACCGCTTTCATATACGGGAGGGCATTAAGCTCTGCATGGAAGAAATCAATCCGGCGCTCCAGTTCTTTCACATAGGGTGCGATATGATCCGCCTCGTGGGTGTAGATGGAGCAGGCTCCCTTCTGGATGAAGGTGCAGGTATTGGTATTGACATGCTGCTGAAGCTTATTGATCTTCACGATAGCGTCATGCGCACCGATGGCGAAGCCGAGCCGCCAGCCGGTCATGGCGTGGGATTTGCTGAAGCCGTTGGTCACAATCAGACGGTCACGAATCTCCGGATAGCTTGCAAGGCCGATCTGGGTCTGACCGGTGTAGACCAGCTTCTCATACACTTCATCGGATATGATCCATGCGTCATTTTCCAGGGCAAGCGACACCAGCAGGTCGATTTCTTCCTTGGAAAAGACCTTGCCGGTGGGATTGTTCGGGTTGTTAAAGAGGATGCACTTCGTCTTCGGATTCACCGCAGCGCGGAGCTTATCCGGATCCAGCCGGAAGTTGCGGTCAAGGGCAACATTTACAATCTTTGCCTGCGGCTCAGCCAGCTTCACCATGGCGGGGTAGCTCACATAATAAGGCGAGAACAGAACCACCTCATCCCCCGGCTCAAGCAGGGCACAGAGGGCAAAGAACACCGCCGGCTTGATGCCCGGGGTCACGACGATATCCGCCGCCCTGTACTCAGCAGAAAAGCGGGCATTCATGTCTTTGGCAATCAGTTCACGAAACTCTGGCAGACCCTGCGTGGCAGAATAATGCGTAAAGCCGGCGTTCATTGCTTCCGCGGTTGCATCCAGAACATACTGCGGCGTCTTGAAGTCCGGTTCTCCGAGCCCCAGGGAAATAATTTCCCGTCCATGTGCCCGCATATCCGCTGCAGCCTGAGCGAACTTATAGGTCAGCGATTCTCCGACTTCTTTGGCAAATATCATGATTCCGTCTCTCCTTTTGCAGTGTTCTCTGCTTCCTGCAGTTCCTTTTTCCGCATGTCATCAAATCTGCCCCAGGGAACCGCGCTGCCGACGTAGATATCGGAGCGCTTCACTGTTTTGATTACGGTCTGCAGCAGGATTTTCACATCCAGCAGGAAGGAGCACTTTTCGACGTATTCCAGATCATAGTCAAACTTTTTCTGCCAGGACACGGCGGTACGGCCGTTCACCTGCGCCAGTCCCGTGAGGCCCGGGCGCACATCGTGGCGATGATGCTCCCGCTCGGTATAATATGGAAGATATTCCATCAGGAGGGGTCTGGGGCCAACCAGAGACATATCCCCTTTGAAGATGTTCCATACTTCCGGGAGCTCATCCAGACTCGTGGAGCGTAGCACTCGACCGAACTTCGTCAGTCTCGCATCATCCGGGAGTTCCTTCCCGTTTTTATCTCTCAGATCCTTCATGGAGCGGAATTTGTAAAGACGAAACGGCTTTTCCTTTCCGGTTTTCGGGTCATTGCGACCAGGACGCTCCTGCGAGAAGATCACAGGCTTTCCGAGGAAAAAGCGAACCAGCAGCGCAATGATTGCATACAGCCAGGAAAACAGCAGCATCCCGACCGACGAGATCATCACATCCAGGATTCTCTTGATCACTTTTTCATAAAAAGTTCTGTGTGTCATGACGTACCCTTTCCGAAGTTATCAGAGGTATAATCGGTTTATTATATCACTCGTCTGTCGGTTCCGCAAGGTAATCGTGATTTTTTTCAGCTTCTGTTTCATCGGGTTTTCTTTGTTCTGCGCTCAGCTCGGGTTTCGGTCGGCCGCAGAGCATCACCCCGACATGGGCCACATAGGCGGACATGTACCAGAGATAATAGGGCATGTTGTCGCTCAGTTGCATGAACAGGAAGAGAAACAGCAGCATTTTGCACAGGCCTGCGAGCGTTTTGTCCTCACAGCGCCGGAATCTCCAGGCCGCCCAAACCAGCATGAGGACCGCAAGAACCACCATTGGCAGTCCGCCCTCATACCAGGTCTGCAGCAGCTCGTTGTGAGCATGATACCAGGACCAGACACCGTATTCATCCGCCATCAGAATAAAGCCCGGATTGAGCTGTGCTCCGACACCGAACCAGGGCTTCTGCATCACAATCGCGACCCCAAGCTTCCAAAGCGGAAGACGTCCGGAAAGATTCCGTTTTTTCTTAAAGACTTCTTCAATAAAGAGCCCCACCGGTTCCGAGCTCACGGTGTATTCCTGGAAGAACATCAGGCAGCAGAACAACACGAGAATAATCCCGATAAAGGCCAAAAAATCCCACTTCTGCACCCACTTGCGTGCAAAGGGCAGCAGAAAATATCCAAACAGAAGAATTGTTCCGATCAGGGCCGTAATACACCAGATCAGCCGGATATTGACCAGCAGCACGGCAAAATACAGCACCGTCTTCCAGAGCCGTCCGTTCAGCTTCCAATCCATAAGCGTGAAGAATGCGCCCATCATCAGCGACCATCCGGCCTTGTTTTCAAAGCCGAGGAAGAATTCTTCTCTCCAGTCTTTTCCCTCTCCGATATAGAGCTGCGGGAAAAAACAGAAGATAATATTCAGGACCGCCAGGATCAGATAGATTGTTGATACCGTGGTGAGAAAGTATCTTTTCCCTCCGTCGCTGCAGCAGAAAAGGAAAGCGATCAGCAGCGGGATCAGGGAATAAAAGAAGGAATCTGACCATCTGGCCATGCTGCCCGTCTCCGGGTTCATCAGCGTTGCGAAAAGGTATCCGATGTAAATCGCGATATAGGGCAGCAGCATGCCGGTATCCGGCTTTTCTTTTTTGCGGTACATGCTGACCAGCTGCAGCACCGTAAGCAGATAGGCCAGCGCCAGCACGGCGTAGTTTGCGTAGATCACCAGTGTCTGCATCCTGTAGGTGAAATACAGGAAATACATGCTGCTCAGCGTAGGTTCAGTCACGATATAGGCCCCCGCGAATGCAATGGTAAACAGGATCTTCAGCAAAGCAGAGTCTTTTATTTTATTTTCAATTTTCAGTACCATGATGATCTCCTGAGATGATCTCCTGAACGGGATGGGTCTTTTTGCTCCAGCAGTTGTTTGTGATCTTTCTTTCAAGCCTGGTATCTCTTTCAAGTCTGGTATCTCGGCCGGATTGATCTCTCTGCCGGCGATGCGCAGAAGCAAAAATACGAGGTTCTGTCGGGACTCAGTTTTTCAAGAGAGTCCTTTCCTGGCCCCCTCCGTCATATTCCGCTGTATCTTATCACGATATGTTCAAAAAAGCTACAGCTTTCTTGAACGAAGCTTTCTTGCGCGATGATACTCGCTCCAGAGAAAGGTGCCGTGAGCACTGAGCACTCCAGCCACAGGCACGGATTATCTCGGAAGGGCGCATTCTCTGTGCCAATTGCCCGTTATTGTGGCAGCCGCGGCTTTCGGGAATCGCATGGGTTTTACGGCAGACATTCCTTCGTGTTCTGTTTGACAAACGATATGGCTTATTTTATAATCTGATCGGGTGCTTTCCCTGCCGGGAATACAGTTCATTTATTCCGTATCCCTGCGCGGAATGCCGTTTTCTCTCGCCAGAGAACAATTCGGAAGCAGGCCGCAGCTTCCTCGTGCAGCGAGCCTGCAATACTTCTGCAGCCCGAAGCTGCAGACTCCGGCCTCATCGTCCATCCCCTGATTCGCCGTGATTTTAACCATGAAGGGAGTATCTTCCTTTGAATAACACATCGGTTCATTCTTTTGATGCCAAATCCGGTAACACGCTCGGGCATTCCGGCAGGTCCGCCTCCTCAGACCGGCGACCTTTTCTGCTTCTCTGCGTCCTTGTTTTCCTTGTGGTGCTGGGCCTGACCGCGCTGACACCGATGGTGTCGGATGATTATGCCTATTGCTTCAGCTTTGCCGACTGGACCAGAATCCGGCATGTGGGCCAGATCATTCCCTCAATGGCGGAGCACCGGAACGGGACAAACGGCCGGGTGATCGTGCACGGCCTCGTGCAGCTGCTTCTCCTGCTCCCCCGCCCGGTGTACTGTGTGCTGAACGCGTTGAACGCGGTTCTGCTGTGCGTGCTGATCCGCCGAATGATCGCGCTCCCTTCCCGAAAGCAGGAGATGGTGATTCTCCTTTTCGGTATCTGCTGGTTCTGCTGTTTTCTTCCTGCCTTCGGTGAAAATGTGCTCTGGCTGGACGGGTCGCTCAACTACTTCTGGGGACTCTCCTGCTCGCTTCTGTTTCTGTATCCGTACCTGAACGATTATCTGAGGCTGTCCGACTGTCCGTTTATGGCGGAGCACGCCGGAACGAGCCGGGAGGAGCATGCCGGCAGGAACCGGGCGGAGCGCATGAGCAATAATCATGCGGAGCTGCCGCATTCGCATCAAGGGAATTCGGATGCCCATGGTTTTTCTCTCTCTGATGTAATTCGCATCTTCCTTGCTTTCATATTCGGCACGTGGTCGGAAAACGCCTCTCTGGTTTTTCTGTTTCTCGCAGTCTGTCTCTTGATTTTCCAATGGATGAAAACCCGGCGTTTTCGTTTGTTTCCCCTCTTCTGGATCATCGCCGCGGTCGCGGGGTATGTGTTTCTTATGACCGCCCCGGCAACCTCCGGACGAGCCGGGGCTCCGTCGATTTCGGTCATCGGGTACAATTTCCGACTTGTGTTTCAGGCTGCTCGAGACTATTTGCTCTGGCCGCTTCTGATCTATGCTGTGCTGTTTGCTTTGGCAGTCTCTTATCGTGTAGAGAAGCGGGTGCTTATTGTCTCCGTGTTTCTTTTCCTCGGCGCGCTCTCGACTCACCTGTCCTACACATTCGCTGCATACTTTGTTCCTCGGCACCTCTGTGCAACGGTGTTTCTGCTGCTTCTGGCCGCCGTTCTGCTTCTGGCCGGACTCTGTCGGGTAAATCGTCCTGTCTTCTCCGGGGTCGCACTGGCCTGCCTTTCGGTCCTGTTTCTGCTCCAGTTTCCGGTAGGCGTACTGGATGTTGCTATCTCTGATCACAAGCAACAGCTGCGAGAGCAGCAAATAAAAACTGCGCTGGCCGCCGGCCAACGCAGTGTCGTGCTGGAAAACTATTATCCCTATACCGCCTACGCGGTTCCCTTCGAGCTGAACCCCGTTGACCCCTCTGTAGGTCCAAACATCAACGTCGCGGATTATTACGGTCTCGACGAGGTGCTGGGGGAGGAGCCGGAATCGGAACAGTAATTTCAAGATGCTCCCGTAACCTACGTGAAGCCGTCATCGCATACCTCTCAGTGCTATTTGGGGCTACATCTTCAAGCAGCCAGCAGGAAATCTTGAATACAACGTTTCAACAATTACGGCCTCCAGTATTATCAACTCAGATAGAGGCCTGACATGCACCGGTTGAAAGGCAGTGTCACTAGAATGGCAAGTTTTCTTATGAAGACAAGGAAGAAATTAAACATACATACGAGCTGCAATTTTGCGATAATCTAACAGCTCTTCTGCACACATTTTTGAATGTTCTTTTAACTCTTTAAGTTTTTTCGGGTTATCGGCTATTTCTTGGAAAGCGCGCTCAATATCTTTCTGACTTTTCACAAAAATAAGATTGCCCCAATCCAATTCATGTTGATATGCCTTATGTGGGTAGGTCATTACTGGGCAAAAATTACAAACAGCATTTTGCATGGTTGCAGAAACGGAGCCGGGTTGACAATAGAGATCACTCGCACACAAATACTCAATCAATTCGTCTCCTGTTTTCCATCCCAAAAAGTTCACTCGCCTATCTCTGTAAACAAGATCCGTAATGACTTCTTTTTGTCCATCAGGAATACTGCCCATAATAATAAGCCGGGCATTCTCGTCCTCAACATTATAGAAAGCATTCAGCAGTTCTACAGTTTTCTTTTCTTTATCAAGTTTACCAGAATGCGCATATAGTCGCACGTTCTCTGGGACATTTAATTCATTTCTTTTTTTTGCCCTGACATTCCGATAAAACAGATCTCCCGGAACGTTACCGCCCAAAGGCAGGAACTCCATCATCTTTTCTGGAACTTTATAATTTTGAGCTGCAAATTGAGCTTCGTTCTCTCCTATGAAAAAGAATTTTTCGAGGTAGGGAAGAGCACTCTGTGTCCATTTTCTATATATAATTCTATGCAGAACATGTAAAGATAACCAGTTAGTCCCACTATTATACGAAGCAGTGTGTGTGTCTGCGAAAAGCTTTGTTGCGGGATTTGCTTGTTTGTATTTAACAACGTCAGAGACAGACATAAAGCACAAATCATGAATGAAAATAATATCTGGGGATAGTTCATCAAGCAACTCGTATAATCCTGAGACACACCTTAATTTATTGGTAAGCAAATTATTTCCGATCGTTACATATGGCAGACGTATCAAGCTGACACCGTCATCGAGTGTTTTCTTCTCATACCCTGTATTGACCAGCTTGCCATCAACATATTTCTGAGCATTGGAGATATAAGTTACTGTATGCCCATCCAAAGCATTCTGATGACTCAATTGATTATCTTGATATTTCATATTTTCTGTAAAGGAAGAATGAATGCCAATATGTACAATTTTCATTAATTATGCCATTTCCTTTTAATTATGTGAAACCCTATCTCAATTGTTTGCCTCAAATAATTCTTAACAGGTTGAAAACTACGATAATTGTCTTTATTGTCAATATTTTCATATTTCGTGATGATAATCCACGTAGTGGTTACAGTATAAGCAGCCCTATCGCTTTAACAACTAATTTTTATAGTCTCCAGAATCGCATACCCGATGCTTTCAATTCATCCATCCGATAGAGGCTCTTGACATCCAAAAGCACCTTTTCTTCGTCCGGTACGTTCTTAAACATCTTCTTGATCTCAAACATTGGCAGATCGCGGAATTGTTTGTGGCCAACCGCAACAATAATACAGTCAGCATCGCGTACTTCCTCTAGTGGAATTAAATCCACACCATACTCTCTTTTCGCAACTGCAGGGTCGGACCATGGATCCGTTACCTGAGGATGTATATCAAATTCTCTCAAACGCTTGATGATGTCATAGACTTTGCTGTTACGGGTATCCGGGCAGTTTTCCTTAAACGTAATGCCAAGGATAAAAACCTTTGACATTTTCGGCGCTTTCCCCGCTTCAATCATCTGTTTGATTGCCGCATCAGCCACAAAAGATCCCATGCTATCGTTGACCTGCCGACCATGAAGAATAATCTGACTGTGATAACCCAGCTTTTCTGCCGCATTAGTAAGATAATACGGATCCACCCCGATACAGTGTCCACCTACGAGCCCTGGTCTGAACCTTAACGCATTCCACTTGGTATTCATACCGGAAAGGACCTCATCTGTATCAATTCCCATCCGGTCGCAGATCATAGCAATCTCATTCATAAAAGCGATGTTGATATCACGCTGACTGTTTTCAATTACCTTTATTGCTTCGGCGGTTTTAATAGTTGAAACTGGGAAAGTTCCTGCTTTGATAACAATATCATAGACTTTTTTGATCTCGTTTGCAGATTCTTCATCCATTCCTGAGATGATTTTGCAGATATTCGTCAAAGTATGCACACGGTCACCCGGATTAATCCGCTCTGGACTATACCCTACTTTGAATTCCATACCACACTTTAAGCCGGATTCTTTTTCAAGTATAGGAATGCAAATATCCTCCGTCACACCAGGATACACAGTCGACTCATAGACGACAATCGTACCGGGAACCATATTTCTACCTACAATACGGGACGCATTCTCAACTGGTTCGAGATCTGGGTTGTTGTCATCCTTGACCGGTGTAGGGACTGCAACAATAATGAATTTGGCCTCCGCGAGCCTTTTTTCATCAGAAGTAAAATCAACTGTCGTTTTAGCAATGGCCTCGTTCCCAACCTCGTTCGTAGGGTCGATTCCACTCCTGTACTGCTGGATCCGGCTCTCATTGTGGTTAAAACCAATTACTTTCACATGTTTTGCAAATTCAACCGCAATCGGCATGCCGACATAACCCAGCCCGACCAGCGCAAGCTTCTCCTCACCGCGAATCAGCTTTTCATATAGATGATCAAAACGGACTTTCCCCATTGATTTGCTCCTCTTTTACTACTTGACATTCTCCAGTCTTCATATACTTTCGGCCACATCTGCTGCAGGTGACCTTGTTAATATCGCTGTGAAATACCATCCCACATTCACATACCCAGCCTTCTATTTTTGCAGGTACACCAAGCATCAACGCATAATCTGGAACATCGGATGTCACGACTGCCCCTGCACCTATCATGGCAAACTTTCCAATTGTATGTCCGCAGATAATCGTTGCATTCGCCCCTATAGATGCGCCTTCCCGTATCAGCGTTTTCATATAGTGCTCTCTGCCTTTTGGGTACTTAGAGCGTGGTGTCAGATCATTTGTAAAAACACATGACGGTCCACAAAACACATCGTTTTCAAGCTCCATCCCCTCATACAGGGAAACATTGTTTTGAATTTTACAGCCGTCTCCAATGATCACGTTGTTGCTGACATTGACATTCTGTCCTAAGGAGCAATGTTTGCCAATCCTTGCCCCCTTTTGGAGATGACAGAAAAACCAAATCTTTGTGCCAGCACCGATCACGACATCATCGTCCACATAACTGGACTCATGAATGAAATATTCCTTCTCCATTACAGTGCCTCCAGTAATGCTTCTATAATGTAGTTCTGTTCTTCATCCTTCATATAAGGGTGCATAGGAAGGCTCAAAACACATTGCGTTAACAAAGATGTGTTGGGATACGCCTCATCCCCCAAACTCATCCAACGATAGGCTTGTTGCTGATGCAAGCCCCTTGGATAATAGATCATCGTCGGGATGCCTTTCTCCTTAAGTTTTGCCTGAAGCTCCGCTCGCTGCTCCTGACTCTCCAGAATGATCGTATACTGTGCCCAGCTTGAATAGAATCCTTCCGGAATCACCGGAGTTCTAACCCTCCCGGAAAAAGCATTTGTATATTTCTCTGCTACTCTGTTCACCGCTTCTAATTCATATTCCACAAAGGCTTTGAATTTGGTCAATAGCACAGCTGCCTGAATGGTGTCCAAGCGGGAATTCATTCCTATTTCAAGATTATCATATTTGTCATACTGACTTTTTCCTTGAGCCCGGAGGCTCCTTAGGCGTGCATCTACCTCATCATCATCGGTGAAAATCGCACCCCCATCGCCATAACAGCCAAGTGGTTTTGCCGGGAAGAAAGATGTCGCGGAGATATCTCCAAATGAACAGGCTTTTTTGCCGCAAATTCTGCCGCCAAATCCCTGTGCACCATCTTCCAGAATCTTGAGACCGTACTTCTCTGCAATTGGTGTAATACTGTCATAATCTGCGGGAAGCCCAAAGAGATCAACCGGTACAATAACCTTTGGATTGAGTTTTCCCTCAGCAAGAACTCGCTTAATCTGTTTCTCAAGAGAGTCTGGGGCAAGGTTAAATGTTGAGAGATCAACATCCACAAAGATCGGTGTAGCTTTGATCATTGAGGCACTGCCGGCAGAGGCAAAATAAGTGAAATCAGAAGTAAAGACTGCGTCTCCGGCTCCTACGTCCATCGCCATCAAGGATAGCGTCAACGCGTCAGTCCCATTTGCGACGCCGATGCAATGCTTTCTTCCTACATACACGGCCAATTTTTCTTCCAACTCTACAACTGGTTTTCCAAGAATAAAATTAGAACTGTTTATGACCGCTTGTATGCCTGCATCTATCTCAGGTTTTAATACATCATATTGTGTGCGTAGATCTCGAAACTGCATTTTTATTCTCTCAATTCCCGATATGTTTAATGGTTCCCATTAAACATTGTGATTCTGTACATATTCCTTAAATTCATTGTAATCTCGAATATAATCAGACTCATTATATGGTTCCGATGCCAGCACCATAAGTACTGCGTCTGCTGAAAAGTCATACATTTCTCTCCACATTGCATTGGACACATATAGCCCTTCATAAGGCTTTTCAAGAGGGATAATCTTTGTCTCTTCTCCGTTGTCCAATTTGATCTTACAGCTGCCATGAATGCATATCAAAATCTGCTGAAGATTCTTATGGGCATGGCACCCTCTTATTACACCTTCTGCAGTGTCATACATGTAATACACTCTTTTGATTTGAAATGGAATATCTTTGAATTCCTCCAACGCTATGAGTTGGCCTCGTTCATCTCCATGTGGTTGGAAAACATATTTTATTACTTGCATATTATTAATGCTCCTTAGCAGCCATCCACCGCTGGAATTCTCTCTTCCATAGCTTTTTTAATAGCCGGTTTATCCAATACTCGCATTGCCCTATCCTTTAATTTCTTTTCCAGAAATGGAATCGCCTGGAAGGGATATCTTACATAATTGATTAATTTCTGTCCTTTTGTTTTTGCTTCCCGTCTTGCCCTCATAAACTTCCTTCTTCTTTCTTCATACAGCGTCAAAGGCTGACGTGTTTCAATCCCTTCAATCTCATTGAACAACATAGTGTCTTTTTGTAAAACTGGTGACAATTCTTTGTCTCCCCCTGTAGAGACTCCTCCTTGTTCATACCAAATGGAAATCAATTCCAGATAATACTTCAATGGATATTTTTTGAGATACTTAGCCAGCAGTGGCCCATCTTCCAGCAAGATATATCGTTCATCAAAATACCCCAATTCCTCCATAATAGCTCTTGTGGAGCAAAGCACAGAACCCGAAGCCATTCCACACATTCTATTATTCACAAAAGCCACGTATTGATCTTCCTTTGAACCTATTTTTTTGAGTCTATTACGCTCACTATAATGCGGCACCAGTCCAAGGGGGGTAAAATCATCCTGATACAATAGCCTGGATGTCACCATCATTTTTAATTCATCCCTCTTCATACGATCAGCGATTATGCTTATTGTCTGCTTTTCAAAAAACACATCTCCACAGCTAAGATTAATAAAAAAGTCTCCTGATGCGTGTCTATATGCATAATTTATGTTCCGGACCGTACCTACATTATCCACTTGTCGAAGAATCTTGTACTGTCTCAGATTGGGGCCCTTATTGTTTTCAATCCAGCTAACGATCTGTTCTTCCGGGAAATCTTTTGATCCATCATCACATATTATATATTCAATATCATGGTAGTCCTGCGCACATACGGAAAGAATTGTTTCCTTAAGGTGTTTAAAATTGGTGTATGTTAATGTAATTACGCTGAAAAGCTTCCCCATTATTCTTTCTCCTCACAGGTAAACAATGCACTGCTTATTTCAGTAGAGAAATCAGTCTATCTGATTTCCCGGGGACAATTTTTCTGGCAAATAGTCTGCCGCTTTGAATAACATCCTCATAATCCTCTTCGTCAAGGATCTTAATCGAATCTGTATATTTAAAAAAGGAAACCGGTGACAGGCTAATCAAGCCTTCATATTTTATTTTTGGCTCATGAATTGCTCTATCTTTCCAACGCGAATTATAGAACATCGTATGTACCCAGGCCTCGCTCGGGACAAAGGAGAAGCGCAAAAGCTGCTGTAACTGCCTGTTCTTAAGATAGTCTCTGTACAATTCTGCAACACACTCATATGTTAAGGCCCAGTATTCACTTCCAAAAAACAGATCAAACTCGACCTTTCTGTACAGAGGCCTCGGAAGACGGAGTCTAATCAGTAATGCTCGAATAATTCGGTATGTATCCATCATATAAAAACATGAGTATTTCAGCTCCATCCTTCTTTTTCCTGGCTCAATTTCATTCTTTACATCGAGTCCGCAAATATACTCAATCTGACTCTTTCTCAGTTTTTCGTGTAAGACTTCTTTTTTCACTACAGGGTAATCCGTTCCTGTCAAATTTATCACCCGTCCATAGTGAATGTTTTTGCTGAGCATCTCCCGAATCATGGACAGCTGCATTTCGACCTGGGAATATCCCCCCCAATAAACACGGATTCTTTCTTTTACAAAATACACATTTGGCATATCTATTAAGCCGCTCTGAAACGGTTCTATTGGAACCTTTTTATCAATATGGATATAAAAATCCGCATCAAGCATTCCATCCAGTTTTTTTATCAAAGCATGCAGGCTCGATGGTTCTGTGTACGCTGAAATAAGAAATGCCATTTTTTCTGCATTAGGATCCATTTCAGTCTTTTTGGAATACCTCTCCATATCTTTTGACATCTTTATTTTTCCAATACAATCAAATATTATCAAATATTATTAAACAGCGTACGATATCCAGTTTCTTCTACGCTTTCCGTGCTGAAACGTATTGCATAATCAAGCGCTTTTTCCGAAGCATTTTGGAAATCTTTCTCCGTCATCTCTGCATAGTGATCTATTACTGCTGCAAAGCGGTCTTTTTGGTCGAGAGGCAAAACATAGCCTGCCTGATTCTCTTCAAGATGTTGCCATGGAGTTTGGTCACTAATTATACATGGGCAGCCTGCCGAAAGCGCTTCCAAGATGACGTGACCATAGTTTTCTCCTAATGTTGGAAACAGGAAGACATGATAGTTATACAGTGTTTGTACGACTTCTTCTGACTCAACATATCCCCGATAACTCCACTGAATATGAGACGGTAACTCTTTCAGCCTTGCTCGACATTTATTCCAGTAATCCAAATCTTGTGCCGGTCCCATAATAGTAAAGTGAACAGATTGTTTGACCTTTTTCAAGATATCTATAGTCCCCAGCAGGTTTTTTTTGGGTGAAATACGTGAAATCCATACCACATCTAGTTGGTTCTGGGTTTTTTGTTTTTTTATTAGATTTGTATCGATCTTTCTCGGAAGATCTCTGGCAATGTAAAATTGTTTTCTGTCGCTATCCGCTTGTTGCATAATCTCACTAATTTCCATCTCAGATGTTGCAGACCAGAAGATATTTCTAAAAAAGCCAAGCTTATTCAGCAGTTCTGTATATATCTTTTTTTTAAGATATTTTCTTCTAAACTCCAATGGGGAAAATAACCCCATTGCTGCAACAACAACCGGTACTTCAATTTGTCCAATTCGCTTCGCAAATAATGTGATAAAGGAATAATCATTGAAGCATCCACAAACATAAACCAAATCAGCAAGTTTAGCTTGTTCCTTAATTATCTTAAAGTTAAATTTCCCTCCAGAAACGTAAAAAACATCAGCATTTCCCACTCGATTCCAATCATTAATTTTGATTCCGGGATATGGTGTGAGGTCTCCATGGTCTCTATCCGCAGCCAGAATCCTGAAATTATACTCATTTCCTAAATAATCAGTAAGGTTTTTGATAGACCGAACAGGCCCACCATCTTTATACCCGGGCAAGTATCTGCCCATAATGATTAGTATATCTTTTTTCCCGTTTGTCATTTTTTTCTATCCTCTACGCTTTCAAATCTCCCTGCGGCTTCATCATCGTCCCGGTCTTTTCACACTGATACATCTTCGCGTCCACCAGGAAGCGATACCAATAGGCTTGAAGAAAATGATAGATTCTCCCCTCGGTTCCATCCAGGAAACCCAAGCGGATCCAATATCGATATAGAAAGTAGAGATGCGCTCGGAAGAATTTCGGCAATTTATAATACCCGCCGTTCTTCACAACGCGCTTGATCCTGGCCTGTCTGCTGGAGCCGCCGTCTTCCTGAAGGCTGTCTCCCTGCAAGCTCAACTGATGATCTAACACTTCACGGTTGCTGTACCAGTTATGTTTCGCTGTCCACCAGTCCAGATCCTTTTGGTTATTGTCCATCAGATCGTGTTCAAAGGTCACCATCGTTCCTTCTGAGAGAATCATATGCTCATCCATAATCTTCATTTCGCATTTGGCTTTTCCCGTACGAAAGATACGAAGGAGCAGCTCAGGATACCGTCCACCGTGGCGAATCCATTTTCCCATAAAGATCGTTCGGCGCCGCAGGATGACCCCATTTACGGGTTTCTTCAACTGATCCAGTTTCTCTTTAATCTCCTGCGCAAGCTCCGGCAGCAGCTCCTCATCGGCATCCATGCGCATGGACCATTCCGTTGTAATACCGGTATGCTCCAGTCCCCAGTTAAATTGATCAGCATAGGATATCCAAGGGTGGGGATAAAAGTCCAGTCTGGTACCAGCTCCTCGCAGCTCGCCGTCAAGCTGCCTGCAAAGTGCTTCCGTTCCATCTGTTGAACCGCTGTCAACGATTACAAAGCGTTTAGCAACACCGCGAAAAGACTCAACACATTTTCTGATGTTCTTTTCTTCATTCTTCGTAAGAATAACTACTGTTAAGTCAACCATATTCGATTGCCCTCTCGGATCAGCATATGAAGCAACCATACTCCTGCGGTCGTAATGCCAAAAAAGACCGCAACAGAAAGAATTGACATCTGAAGGCTCTCCATTGTAAACGCATGGACAAGATAGATTTCAAAAGACACAAGTCCTAACTTATTCAGTACCCAATTATTTACCAGCCACATATGACGTTTTGAAATGGCCAGTCCCGCAATCGCCAACGGGAGCACTGTAAACAGAGACAGCAAGTTTTGAAAAATATAGGGCATATCCTTCACGGTCGGTAGTTGCGTTATGCCCATGAAGAGAAGACCTGTGATAGTTCCGAAGAAAAAAGGTCCCCGTTTGCTGGCTGCTTTTTCAAATGATTCTTTATGTCTTGCCATGGATACTCCGAATGGAAAACACAGCATCTGTCGTGCTCTCAGGAAAGGCATATCAGGTCTCGCCAAAAACAGACTGTCAATTACAAACCAGGTCAAAAACGCCCCATAAATAACTCTTTCTTCGTATTTCTCTGGTTCTTTCGGATTAGTTTTCTTGATCATTAGCTTGATGAAGAAGAACAGCAGATAACAGACCATGATGTACTGCATGAACCACCCTGGTCCGGTTGCCGGCTTGAGAAACAGGCAGTCCAGTAGATAGACCTTGAAAGTCAGTTGGCCGCTTGCAGCAAGCCCGATGCCCTCTGCAATCCAGTATGGCAACATCACATGAAAGAATCTTCTCTTCCAATAATCCTTGAGTCCGTTCGCTTCTACGGATAACTGTAATCCATATCCAGAGAATATGACAAATAGTGAAACGCCGATTCCGGCGATGAATTGGATCCCTCCAATTCCACAACGAGCTCCCACATGGGCCCATAAAACGCCGAGAATCGAAATGCCCTTTAGCGCTGTCGTGTAGTATCGACTCATCCATCGCAGCTGACTGAACGGGCGCTTCAGCCAACCGAAAAGAACTGCTGTCAATTCAATACCGGAGAATAACAAGAAGTATTTCATAGTCTGTTTATTGCCTCAACATATTTTCTTACGGAGGCTTCTTTCGTAAGATGCATTCCTAGATATTCATATGCGCTCTTACCCATACGCAAGAAATCTTCATCATTTGCATGGTCGATAAACCAGAGTATCGTTTTTCTTATCTCTTCGTATTCTCCCGGTTCAACGCATTTGCCGCAGCCAATCTCCTCAATCAGCATCCGGACCTCAGATCCTGACTCCAGAACAGCAAGAACGGGTTTTCCGACTGCGGCAATTCCATAAAACTTGCTTGGGCAACTGACTCCCTTGATGCCTTTCGCATTGACGCACCAGTGGATATCCGCTGCGTTGAGGCTGTAAATAAGCCGTTCCTTCTCCTGATATGGAATAAAAACCACGTTGGTCAGCCCGTGATCCTGCTGATAGCTCTTCAGCTTGTCCAGCACTGATCCAGCGCCGACAAAGGCAAACATCACCTCACGCCCATCCGGAGTTTTCGCGTTTTGGAACTCCCCTATGACCTGGATCAATCCCTCCAGATCATAATAAAGTCCAATGTTGCCACTGTACATGAAAACGAACTTTTCGTCAAGCCCGTATTCCCTTCGAAATGCGGTTACCCCCGCATCATCAGGCGGCAGAGGGTAGATTTCTTTCTCATCAATCCAATTGTTGATCATGACATAGTTTGGGACTGTTTCTCCTTGAAAGCGCTGTTCAAGGGTTTCGCAGAGGTCCCGTCCTACTGTCACGACCAAATCCGACTTTCGGCAGTTTCTCTTGTCCAGCCACATGGCCGCCTTCAGAATTGGCTTCATTCTGAAATAACCAGTCGCCATAATCTGCTCCGGGTTAAAGTCCTGGATACAGTAAATGAGTTTTGCCCCAAGCTTTTTCTTCCCATATACGCCGAGCATACCTCCCATGATCGGCGGCTGGCTGATAGCGAACACATAGTCCTGCTCTCCAACCATCCCGGTCGCTTTCCGTGCTCCAAGATAGTAGGCCAGAAGATTTTTGATCCGGCTCTTCTTGCTGCTTTTTGTAAACTCAGGAACCGGGACCCGAAGGATGCGCACATCGCCAATTTTTTCCCGAAAGACCTTCTTTCTTTTATACTCTTCAGCAATCTTACCGGTATAGCTCGGAACGGTGCAAATTACCGTCACTTCGAATTCATACGTCATTCCTTCGGCCAGGTCCTGAAGGATCTGACCCGTAGATGCCACATCAGGAGCATAATAATGCGCATAGATCAGGATTTTTTTCTTCACAATTCCGTCCCCAAAATGATAATTTAGGCTGCACGACCATCAGCAACTGACATTCAGCAGCTGCGCTTTGCCGTGTAGTTTCAATGGAATCGACTCTGCGGGGACAAATATACAGTCCCCTTTAAAAAACGGGATCATAACATGCTCTCCAAGCAGCACTCCACAGCCTTCGATGCAAAGCAAAGTATGAAAGCTGTTGCAGTCTGTCTGAAACTCGGCAAGACTTCGGTGAATCTCTGTATTCAGGAGAATCCGCTCCACCTGGAAATACTTGCATCGTCCCAGCAATTCTTCTGCACAGCCATTTCTATACTTCAGCACCCGCATAGGCTGGCGAGGGGAAACAGATGCCGTTATTTTAGCCACATCAAGCGCCTGCTCGATATGTAGGTCTCTTTTTCTTCCGGCTCGGTCTATTCTGTCATAATCATAAATCCGATAGGTTATATTGCTGCTCTCTTGGATCTCTGCCAGAAGGACTCCGGCTCCAATCGCATGAACTGTACCGGCTTCAACGAAAAAGACATCGTTCTGGTGTACCGGAACATGATTCAGAACGCTTTCCAAGCATTTCTCATCCAGTATCCTTGTCAGCTGTTGCCTGCTCATGTCTTGCCGAAACCCGTAAATCAGTCTTGCGTTCCGTTTTGCCGCTAGGACATACCACATCTCAGTCTTCCCGCGGCTGTTTTCATGCTCCAGGGCATAAACATCATCCGGATGCACCTGTATAGACAGATCCTGTTTCGCATCAATCAGCTTAATCAGGATGGGGAGCTCCGCTTTTCCTCCGGTAAGCCTCAGTGAATGATTGCCAAGATAGTTGGGGCAGCGAGACAACAGTATTCCCAGGGGCTCTCCTGTCTCTGCAACCACACTCTGGCCGTCCGGGTGAGC
>Ga0256405_10006167_pt1 | contig 19565 bp, 16 predicted proteins | sample RumenRJG_02DNA_FD_189096 | JGI IMG/M metagenome (GOLD analysis project Ga0256405, IMG submission 189096) | Bovine rumen microbial communities from Lethbridge, Alberta, Canada - RJG_02 | ecosystem: Host-associated > Mammals > Digestive system > Stomach > Rumen | place: Canada: Alberta... | reverse complement strand
TTCCCGAGCATTTTCACCTGAAGGCTGGCACCAGACGCGACAAAAAACAGAATATAGATGGGTGCCGTGATGGATTCCGCCACATCCAGAATGCTGTTTGCTTCCCGGGACAGATTCGCTACGGCTGCTCCCATTCCCATGCACAGCATCAGGGAGCTGAGTCCGAACCGGTCTGCCAGTCCGATACCCAGAAAGAGAAAGCCGCACACGAGTGCAAGCCGGTTTCCATGCTTATGGAACCTGCGCATTGGAATCAGCATCAGTATGCCAAGCAGAATTCCGAGCGCCAGTGCCCCGAAGATCTCCAGGACTGGCCGGAAAATGGCCCATGTCAGATTGGCCGCTCCACCCTTGATCGACTGCGCAGCTGCCATGCAGACAGAAAACAGGACCAGCGCAATCGCGTCATCGAGCGCGACAACCGAGAGCAGTGTCTTCGTCACCGGTCCCCTTGCCCTGTACTGGTTGATGACCATAATGGTAGATGCCGGCGCAGTCGCTGCCGCGATTGACCCCAGAACAAGGGAAAACGGGACAGAATACCCCGTCAGAATCATCATTCCTGCAACAAACACGACGGCAAACAAAGATTCGAGGCAGGCAATGATGACAGGTGCCGTCCCGACCTGCCGGAAATATGACCGCTTGAATTCATTGCCAATCGAGAACGCAATGAATCCCAGAGCAGCCTCCGGGATGATTGTCATATTGTTGATGAATGACTCGGACAGCACCGAAAACGGAATTCCCAGTGCCGGCAGGAAATATGGTCCAAGCAGAAGTCCTGCAATCAGGTACCCTGTCACATTCGGAAGCCTGAGATGCTTCATCAGCCTTCCCATAAATATGCCAGACAGAACCATAATGCCAAGATTGGCAAGGACATTCAAATCCGGTGTCATGATTCCTTTACCTTGAACCCTTCCAAATGCTCGATCGGCAGTGTGAATAGGATGCCGGTATCTCCATGCTCCAGCCCTCCTGTCACCTTGTTGACCGCTTCGATGATACTCGGAACCTTGTCATCCGTCGCAGCCATGAAAATCGTCCTGTTTTCCTTGTGCGTCGGATTCAGAATGTTCCGGAGAGACAGGACAAAGCGAAGCTCATCTTCCTCGCTGAGCTCCTGCATCATCCCGTGGGAGCTCAGAATCGTCGCTCCCTGCAGATGTCTGGCAGAAAATTCCGACAGAAGATCCTCCATGCACTCAAGCTTGTTCAATACAATCACAACCAGTTTCATGACTGTGCTCCTTGTTCATAGTGAATATCGGTATGTTGGATCTGTCCTGCTCTCTTCCCTGCCGGAAGCGGCGGCAGCTGTGCCAGCACGATGGCAGTGAACATCAGCGCACAGCCCAGGATCTCCCTGCCGCTCAGCCGCTGACCGAGAATCAGCCATCCTCCGATCGCCCCGAAGACACTCTCCAGGCACATTGCAATCGAAGCAATTGTCGGATTCAGCCCTTTCTGTCCGGTGATCTGGAGTGTGTAGGCCACTCCGCTTGAGAGAACCCCCGCGAAGACGATCGAGACGGCCGCATGCAGCAGCCCATAGGCCGTCGGGTGCTCCAACACCAGCATCATCACGGTTGCAATGACTCCCTGGAACAGCACCTGACGCTGACTGAGCCGGACCGGGTCAAGTCCCGGGGAAAAGTGATCGATCACCAGGATTTGAATGGCAAAACCGGCCGCTGCGCAGAGCATCAGCGCATCCCCTCCCCCGAAGCCTTCAAGGGAGCCAGCCTTGAAGCAGAGAAAATACAGTCCCACAATCGAGACAGCTACACAGAACCAGATCTTCCGTTCAGTCTTCTTTCCAAGAAACATGGAAAAAATCGGGACAAGAATGACATACATCGCCGTGATGAAGCTCGCCTTCGCGGTCGTTGTGGTCGCAATCCCCGTCTGCTGAAAAGCACTTGCCATGCACAGCACAGCGCCGCTCGCAGCGCCCGCGATCCACAGAGCCCTCTTCTGCTGCATCGTTACCGGCGCAAGACTGTTCCCTGTCTGCTTCAGACGAATCCTGTCAGAAACACGGATCACCGGAATCAGGAACAGGACCGCGATCCAGCTTCTGCAGGCCAGATACGTATAGGTCCCGACATACTTTGTCGCAATGCTCTGGAAGGAGAAGGTAAACCCCCAGATAAATGCGGTCAGAACAAGGAGAAGCGTCTTTGTGACTGTCGCTGATTTTCTCATATTCATTGATTTCATTGGTTCCCTGTATGATATTCCTTTGCCGTACAGCAAACAGCGAAGGAAACCCTGTCTGGATTCCCTCCGCCTTTACCGTCCACTGCATGCAATGCTTCATGTTTGTCTGCCATCTCCTGCATGTACAGTCCGAAAGACTCTTTGGCTGCCGCACATGCGCACTGCCATGAAGATCAATATGCCTTGCCCCAGTACACCATCTTCTTTGCCGGGCGTCCGCACCAGACGCAGGTATCGGAAAGATGTTCCTGCTGGAACGGAATGCAGCGGCTTGTAACGCCTCCGAGCTCGTCCTTGATCGCATTCTCACAGGCGACATCTCCACACCACATAGCCTTGATGAAGCCTGGCTTCGTGTTCGCGATCTCGGTGAATTCTTCTTTTGTGGTCGCGGTGTAGGTCATCGCGTCGCGGCGCGCCCTCGCATTCTCGTACATATCATGCTGGATCTGATCCAGGACTTCCTTCACCTTATCCGCAATCCCCTCAAGCGGTGCAACGATCTTTTCACGTGTATCCCTGCGGACGATGACGCACTGTCCTTTCTCAATATCCTTTGGTCCGATCTCGACACGAACCGGAATGCCGCGCATCTCCTGGTCGGAGAACTTCCAGCCCGGGCTCTTGTCCGCATCGTCCAGACGTGCACGGATGCCGGCTGACGTCAGAACCCTCTTCAGCTCCTCGGCCTTGTCAAGCACCCCTTCCTTCTTCTGCTGGACCGGGATCACCATGACCTGAACAGGCGCAACCAACGGCGGAAGCTTCAGTCCAGAGTTATCACCATGCACCATGATGATGGCACCGATCAGTCTTGTCGTCATCCCCCATGAGGTCTGATAAACGTACTTCTGAGTGTTGTCCTTATCCACAAACTGAATGCCGTATGCTCTGGCGAATCCGTCTCCGAAGTTGTGGGACGTTCCGCACTGCAGCGCCTTCCCGTCGTGCATCAGCGCCTCGACCGTATAGGTTGCAACCGCGCCGGCAAACTTTTCCTTCTCTGTCTTCTGTCCACGGACAACTGGAATGGCAAGAAACTGCTCCAGAAAATCCGCATACAGATTCAGCATCTGGGTCGTCCTATCCTCCGCTTCCTTCGCGGTCGCGTGGATGGTGTGGCCCTCCTGCCACAAAAACTCTCTTGACCTCAAAAACGGCCGGGTTGTCTTCTCCCAGCGCACAACCGAGCACCACTGGTTGTAAAGTCTCGGAAGATCCCTGTAGGAGTGGACATCCTTCGCATAGAAGTCGGAAAACAATGTCTCGCTCGTCGGACGAACACACATACGCTCCTCGAGCTGCTGGGTGCCCCCATATGTCACCCATGCGACTTCCGGTGCAAACCCTTCCACGTGCTCCTTTTCCTTATTCAGCAGGCTTTCCGGGATCAGGCAGGGAAGATAGACATTCTCAACCCCCGTCTCCTTGAACCTCCGATCAAGCTCATGCTGGATATTTTCCCAGATCGCATACCCGGCAGGCTTGATGACCATGAATCCCTTAACCTGAGTATAGCCGGTCAGCTCTGCCTTCTTGACAACATCCGTGTACCATTGTGCGAAATCATCTTCCATCGAGGTGATCTCTTCGACAAACTTCTTTTCTGCCATGTCCCTCTCCCGCATCTTCCGGAAAGCCCTCTTGCTTTCCTCCAGCATTCTCTGGCGCACCAGCAGGAAAGCTTCCCCACCTGGCGCTCATCTTCTTCCTGTTCCGTCTGACAGGTATTTGATTTTGCCTGTCTCCATCCGGAGCCAGGCTGCAGAGTTTCATGTTACCGTTTTCTGCCCGGACCGTCAAGCAGGCTGTCCTGCATTGACCGATTCCACAAACCGGAGAAATGCAGCCTGCCCCTCAGCCGTCCGCTTGAACACACCGGCATCCTCAAGCACTCCTGCAAAGACAATCCCGATCTCCGTTTTCAGGATCTCATCAATGTTCTGCTCCCTGATGTCCACATACTTCTTCAGGATGCCGTCCATCCAGTCCGCGTGTTTTCCAAGCTCCTCATCTCCATGGATATCGCGGCCGGCAAGAACAGCCTGCTTCAGATCTGCCATCTCCTTTTTAAGTCTTGCCGGAAGGATCGCACAGCCCATCACCTCGATCAGTCCGATGTTCTCCTTCTTGATATGGTGCTTCTCCGCATGCGGGTGAAAGACGCCCAGCGGATTCTCCTTTGTCGTGATATTGTTCCGAAGCACCAGATCCAGCTCATAGTGGCCGTCTCTTCTGCGCGCGATCGGCGTGATGGTACTGTGCTTCTCGCCCTCTGTCTCCGCAAAAATGAACGCCGACTCATCTGTGTAGGCTCTCCAGGCCTTCAGGATTCTGTCCGCCAGGTCGACAATTCTGTCCGGCTCCTCCCCGTTCAGCCGGATCACCGACATCGGCCACTTCACGATGCCGGCCCTGACATCCTCATATCCTCTGAAGGACAGCTCACGCTCAATCCCTGCCTTTGCCATCGCGAATTCATAATGTCCGCCCTGGAAATGTTCATGCGCCAGAATCGATCCGCCGACAATCGGGAGATCCGCATTCGATCCGACAAAGTAATGCGGGAACTGCCTGACAAAGTCAAACAGCTTTTCAAACGCGCTGCGGTCAATCTTCATCGGCACATGCTTCGAGTTGAACACAATACAGTGTTCATTATAGTAGACATACGGAGAGTACTGAAGGCACCAGTCCCCGCCCGCGATCCGGATCGGAATCACGCGGTGATTTTCCCGTGCCGGATGATTCGTTCTGCCGGCATATCCGACATTCTCATAGCAGAGCTGACACTTCGGATAGGCCGTCTGGGCCGCATTGCGCGCCGCGGCGATTGCCCGCGGGTCCTTCTCCGGCTTGGACAGGTTGATCGTGATGTCGAGATCCCCGTACTCCGTGGGCGCCAGCCACCGCATATCCTTTGCGATCCGGTCCCTTCTGATATAATTGGTATCCTGACTGAACGTATAATACCAGTCCGTCGCCTCACGCGGGCTTTCCGCGTAAAGGGCGTAAAACTCCCGATTCACCTCCGACGGCCTCGGCGTCAGATATCCCATCAGCTTTGTGTCAAACAAATCGCGGTACGTCACTGTGTTGTCCGCGATCATCCCCTTCTCTGCCGCATAATCGCAGAGCGTATCAAGGATCGCCGGAAGCTTCTTTCTCGCTTCCTCAGCTGTCGTATCCTCTTCGAACATCCTGGCTTCCGCTTCCTCTGTGAGGTCGTCCAGCCCGAGCTCCCGGATCAGTGCATTCGCCGCCCAGATCCGGTCCTCCGCCTCTAGAAGCCCTGTCACATATCCATATTTCACCAGTTCCGCAACCGCATTCTGAATCATCCCATGCCTCCGCTCCAGCTTTCTGCTCTGTCCATAACCGGCCGCCTGCTGCACAGTCCTCGTCTTTCCGATCTGCCGGTAAACTGCCGGTTCCCACTGATTTTATCATCTGAAATCCGGCAGAACAACCAGTCCTGAGAACTTTGCACAACTTTCCGCCGCTTGTCTGTAAATTCTGGCTGCGAAGCGATTCCATTATTCAAATCTTTCTTTTTAAATTCGTAAAGCTGTATTTACAATTCAAATTCCTGAGGATAGAATGAAGCAAAGTTCAAATTACAACGCCCGAGCGTGGAAAGGGAACGATCATGGAAGGTCTGAGGCTATACAGAAGGCGCATCATCCCGTCCGAGTGTATTTTGTTAAAGGACGACATTCTGCTGCACCGCGACAATGAGACCATCATCACGAAGTGGAAAACACTCCACCCGAAGAAGACACTGTCCCATGGATATTCGTGCTATTTTCCGGAACGAGGCATCAAGGTCAGCAAGTTCTATGACCACGAAGACCAGCTGATTTCCTGGTACTGCGACATCATTGAGACCAGCTTCTCACAGGAAGAAGAGATCGACACATACATTTTCACCGATCTTCTTGCGGATGTGATCGTCTACCCGGACGGTCAGGTGCGGGTTGTGGATCTTGATGAACTGGCAGACGCCCAGCGGGACAGCCTGATCACGCCGGATCAGCTCCAGGCAGCACTGAGGCATCTCGACCGTCTGCTTCAAATTATATATAAAGGAAATTTCGGAACGCTTCAGGCATATGTCAATGATGCAGAGAAGGCAGACAAGGACCATCTGCTGGACGCCTGATATTGTTTCCGGACAATGTTCAGTCCAGTTGTGGAGGTGTCTTTTGAAAAACCAGATTTTCGCCGCAGCCTTATCCGCGACGCTCCTTCTTTGCTCTGTCTACTCGCTTCCTGCTCTTGCGGACGATCAGGCTTTCGAGGATTATTCAAAGAGAGTGAGTGAAGAGATCGCAAAACGGGGTGACAGTGCAGAAGATTACTACGAAAACCAGGAAAAAGAAGCCGGAAAACTGGCTGCTCAAGAAAGCACCGAGGAGGAGACAGAGACAGCCGAATCCCGCGTAGATGCAGAAGATACTAGTCCGGATGGGAAGCTTTCGATTACTTCCTTTCACGGATTTCCATGGAGAACCTCTGAAGAAGACATCCGCAAAGAGGTCATCCTGCCTGACATGGAGAATACCATTGATTATTCACTGAAAGAGATTGATGCCTCCGGCCGGTCTCTCACCGGTAAGGCCGCTCTTGAAAAGAGCGGCATCACCACTCTCGGCATCAAGGGATACTCGATCGGCGGGTACGATGCCACTTCCTTTTACGTGTTTGAAAAGAAAAAACTGACCGGCGGCGTCTATGAATTTTTCATGGACCAGGATGCCTTTCTGGATCTGACCAGCCAGTGTACGCTTGCCTACGGTGCCCCGACGATGTCAGGCGGGGACAAGGACGATGACACCCATCAGCCCTATGCGCTCTGGGTCGATTCAGACAGCAACTTCATCTTCGCGGCGCTCAGCCTCGGTATTATGTATGGTCAGAAGGCCAGTGCGCTCCTCAGCGTGTTCTCTGACGGCATCCAGGACACCTGCGGCATCGACATCGAACAGGCAATCGCTGAATCTGGTCATTCCTGAGGTGCTCTTCCTCATCTGTTTCAGGTCTGTCCGGGCCGGATGAGCAGATCAGATTTCAGCGTGTCTTCTGACTTGTATGGCGTCCGCCCCTCTCACGGCGATCCACCCGGCCAGTATCCCGATCAGCGCCCCGGCCAGCACATCAGTCGGATAGTGTACATACAGATACAGCCGGGAGAAAGCAATCAGAGCTGCCAGAATCCCTGCCGGTATCCACAGTCTCTCTTTCCTGAAAAACAAGGCAGAGACAACGGCAAAAGAAGCGCTGGTATGCCCGGACGGGAACGAGAAATCAGTCGGCTTCGCAATCAGCAGCTCTACAGCCGGATTGACCGCGAACGGACGTGCCCTTGCGACCAGCGGTTTCAGAATGAGATTGCAGGGAATCGCCTCCAGGACAAGCGCCGCCGTCACGACCAGCCCCAGCTTTCTTGTTCTCGGGAGAATCAGTAAAACTACCGCCAGCACCAGCCAGACCAGTCCTGCATTCCCGAGCGCGGTGATGGCCGGAAACAGATGATCCCCGACTGTACTTCTCAGATGGTTCTGTATAAAATTCAAAATCGCCATATCCATATGGAAACCCTCTCCAAATAAACAATCGGCCTGTCAGAAAACGATCATACTCTGAAATCGTGTCTATTTTGTATCCAAAATAAAGAAGACACATCCTCAAATCTGAGGATATGCCTTCTTTCGACAATGTTGTTGGTTCTCTGTCAGATGATCCTGTCAGACCTTCAGTACCAGCGTCTCATATGGGGCCAGCAGTCTTTCTCCTTCCAGCTCCTCCCCTGTATACAGATCGACCGACTTTCTTTTAATCTGGATCAGCTGCGGTGTCTTCTCATAGTTCAGGACGAACAGATACCCCGGACGGTTCTTCCCGGTTCGAAGTGCAATCTCACAGCCCGACGGAGCTTCCACAAGATCCTTATAAGATTCGATCACATCCAGCTTTTCAAAGAATACAGCCGCCGTCTGTTCTGAGAAGCAGCCTCCGAAATAGTAAACCTTTCCCTTTCCGACGCTGTTTTCAATCAGTGCAGGCGTCCCTGTATAGTAAGAATTCTTGTAAGTTCCTACTGCCTTTGCTCCTTCCAGCGGCTGAAGCTCATCATTGAATACCGGCACCTCCACAGATGTCCCATTCCAGTCTGCATGAATCATGCCTTCATCCGCGGCAGTCAGGGTGAACTCCGTGACATCTGCGCCAGTCAGCTTTGCAGCGAGTCCCGGGAGATTCTGCTGTACGCATTTCCCGGTCGGATCCTTCAGCCCTGCGCGGCAGCCGAACACCAGCGTTCCCCCCTGCTCGACGTAGGCTGTCAGAATCCGGACCTGGCGCTCTGTCAGGATCACCGCATGCGGATAGAAGACAACCCGATGCTGGCTCAGCTTCTCCACAACTTCGCGATCATCCGCCTCGGACGTATCTGACTCTTCCGACGGCAGATAGATCAGATCGACAGGAGTATGCGTATGCTGGGAGGCCGCATACAGCCCATTCATGCTCATTCGGTCGAGGGCCCCGTGCCACTCGTCGAGTTCCGCATCGAACTTATTGTCGTAGGTTTCAATGATGCCGACCTTTGCCTCATACTGCGTCCCGGCCAGTTCAGACATTCTGACGAACTTGTCATGAATCTCCCGAACCTCGCGGATTCTGCGATTCTCCCTTCCGGAATAATCCAGGATGCCATGCCAGTAGATCTCTGTCCCCATCGTGCTTGTCCGCCAGCGGAAATAACTGATATAGTCCGCCCCATGTGCAATGCTCTGCATCGTCCACAGCGTGATCTGACCGGGTCTAGGAGTCGGCGCTTCCATCCCCGTGTTCCAGCCATTTGCGCCGGACTGCTGCTCCATGATGCCAAACGTCCCCTTCAGCGCACGCACCTCATCCAAGTTCAGCCCCCAGATCCGATCCTTAAGTGTTGTCAAAGCAGTGAAGTGTGAATGGATGCCATATGCCATATTCGGGTAGGAATCATACGTCATAAAATCCAGACTGTCGCGCGTCATCCGGTGGTTGTCCAGATCCGCGAATAATCCGTTTGTCGTGATGAAATCACCTGGCTTCACATATTTCCGGAGAATGTCACTCTGAAGCTTTGCCCAGCGGCATGCAGAGTCCGATACGAAGCGTTTGTAGTCCAGCACCTCATGGGGATTCGTGTTATTGCTCAACGTCGTCCTCGGCACATACACTTCCCCCCAGGCCGTGTAGGTCTGATTCCAGAACGCCGTTCCCCAGGCTTTGTTCAGATTCCGAATGCTTCCATACTTCGCTTTCAAAAACTCACGGAAGGCCAGCGTATCACTTTCCGAGTAAAATTCATTTTTCTCACAGTTGATTTCATTGTCAAGCTGCCAGCCGATGATGCATGCCCGCTTTGCATAGTGAGCGCCAAGCCGCTCTACGATGTTCCGTGTGAATCGCTGATAGATAACAGAATTATAGTTATAATGTCTTCTCGCACCGTGCCGGTAAAGCACACCATCCTGGCGCGCATTCAGAACTTCCGGATACTTATCCGTCATCCACGCCGGCGGTGTCGCCGTCGGCGTGCAGAAAATCACCTTCATGTTCTTCTCTTCGCACAGATCCAGGAATCTGTCAAAGAAGTCATAAGAGTATTCTCCCTCCGCTGGTTCGAATACATTCCAGGAAAATTCTGCCACCCGGATGACTTCGATGCCCGTCTCGTGCATCCTGTCCAGATCCTGTCCCCACAGTTGCTCATCCCAGTGCTCCGGGTAGTAATCCGTTCCCATGATGATGCGATCACCATTCAGCAGATAACTCATGTTGGTTTTCCTCCTGTTCTCACTCATAAACTGTTATTCTTTCACTGCCCCTGCGGTTAGACCAGACATAAAGTACTTTGACGCACAGAGAAATGCAATTAGGATTGGCAAGACCGCACACGTACTTGCCAGCATCATTGCACCGTAGTCCGTCCCTCGATCTCCGACCATCCCCCTGAGCAAAAGCGGGAGTGTCTGCATTTTGGGAGATTTCAGCACCATCATGGGCTGCATAAAGTCATTCCATACATTTACAAAATTCATAATTCCAAGTGCCGCATAGGCCGGTTTCAGAATCGGTGCAATCACACGGAAGAAAATAAAGACTTCCGGACATCCATCTATCCTGGCTGCTTCTACCAAAGCGACTGGGATGTTATTTTTGCAATACTGCCTCATCCAGTAGATTCCAAATGCATTCGCACAATTCGGAACAATCAGCGCCCAGAATGTATCAATCCAATGGAATCTGCTCATCATAATGTACCATGGAATCACACCGGCCGTTGCCGGGATCATCATCGTTCCCAGAAGAATTGCAAAGAGCGTATTTCTTCCGGGAAAATCATAGACGGCAAATGCGTATCCAGCGATGGAGCAGAAAAACAATACCAAAGCCACATAAGAAACCGTTACAATGCAGCTGTTCATAAATGACCTCATGAAATTGACCTGCTCATTCATGCTCTTGAAGTTCGCAATCAGGCTTTTTCCAAATGTCATATACGGCGGGAAATGGAATATTTCCGATGTTGTATGAGTTGACATGACGAACATCATATAAAAAGGAAGAAGCATGATCAATGCCACAATGATCAGTACTGCATATAACGCAATCTTTTTCCCACGAGGAACAAATTTTCGTATCAGAATAAGTATTACGGCAATCGCCGCGAACAATAATAGCATTCTCATACGCCAGCTGCTCCTTTCTGCCTTGCAGCCCTGCGGCGCTCTCTTCTCATGCGCTTCATATCCTGATGTGCAATATAATCAGGATCGCTCTTATCGGTTGTCCCTTTATTAACAAGAATCGAAATCAGCACGATCATCATTGTTATGATATATGCAACAGCAGAAGCATATCCATACAGTGTTCCACCCTGCGGCGCCTTGTTGAGCAAGTACATCATCAGTGTCAATCCGCCGTTATTGGTTCCGCCATTCCAGTTCTGATTGGTCAGGATAAACGGTTCCGTAAAGAGATTAAACATTCCGATCGTCGACTGTATCACCGTAAAGATAATGATCGGCTTCAGCAGTGGAATACAAATCTTGAATAAAACCTGTGTCTGACTAGCTCCGTCTATGGATGCCGCCTCATATATGTCACTGCTGATTCCCTGCATTCCTGCCAGGTATATGACCATATTCCATCCAACCCATTTCCAGGCAAACATCACAATAACCGCAACCTTGATCAGACTTCCATCTCCGCCCAGCCAGTTAATCTTGTTTCCACCAAGCAGGACATTAAAATAGTTGATAACGCCATAATTGTTACCGAACATCTGCTGAAAAACGATTGATATGGCAACTGCAGATGTCACCATTGGCATAAAGTAGATGGTTTTGAAAATATTCTCGCCCTTGATGAGTTTTGAATTCAGAATAAAGGCAAGTGCAAGTCCCCCGAGCAGGATCGGGATGTGCGCAATGATTCCGATCACAAGTGTATTTTTAAGCGCTCTCCAGAACAGAACGTCCTTGAATATACTGATATAATTTTCAATCCCGATGAAATGCATCTGAGTCATTCCATCCCAGCGGAAGAAGCTCAGATATAGTCCATACACAATTGGAAATAGTCCGAAAATACCAAACAAGATAAAAAACGGCGCAATATAGAGATAAGCAACTCGATATTTCTTTAATTCCTTCATGCCCGTTTTCCCTCCTTCCTTTATCCTGGTCAGACGGATACTCATCACAGGAACATATCGATTATTCGAGAGTCAAATTCTGATCAACTATCAGCAATCAACAAGCTGATCGTAAGCAAAAAACGGGCTGGACTGAACGCAGCCCAGCCCGTTTCATCTGATATTGTCACTCTCCAGCTTTTTTGCAGAAGAATCAGTCGCCATCCCAGACGCCTGCGTCCTTCAGTGTCTGAATCTGCTGCTTTTTGAGCTCTGCAGTTGCATCCTCAATATTCTTTCCAAGCAGATCACGGATTCCCTCCGCATCAAGTCCTTCCTGAAGTCCCTGGTTGACCGTCGTAAGAATCTGTCCTTCTGCTGTTACATCCATCTGTGTTGTGTAAACCGGGACCAGCTGCTTGGCAAGTTCTACCCAAAGTGCTTTCGTCTTTTCTCCACCAAAATACGGATCCTCCTCATCATAAATCGGATCCCCGTATGCAGGAGTATATGCCGGGAAGTAGTCTACTGCCTGGAACATCGTGTTCTGACCTTCCGCTGTGCAAAGCATATACTGAATGAAATCCCAGGCAGCTTCCTTATTCTTGCTCTGACTCGGGATTGCAAGGAAGGAACCGCCCCAGTTCTTGACACCAATCCCCGCGGGCAGATTGCACACAGCCCAATGCCCTGCCCCATTCGGGTCAATATCTGTTTTCAGGAATCCGCCAAACCACGCTCCGGAAGCAACACAGGCGATAGTTCCGTCCGCATATGCTGCATAGGCTTCCGTCGACCACATGTCGACATTCATGTCCAGCCCCTCTTCACGCATCTTGATCATGGCATTCAAACAGTCAATATCTCCATCCCGTTCAAGCTTCAGATTCAGCTTTTTGTCGTAATAATCCCTGTTCTGGAAAAGCAGCTGATAGAAGTATGCAACATCCGGGACAAACCATGCGTCTGTCTTATCCTTGACAGTCTCCGCCGCTTTTATCACACCATCCCATGTAGAAAGAAGCTGATCGACTTCTTCCGGGTCAGTCGGAAGGCCTGCTTTTTCAAATATATCTGTCCGATAGAACAGTGTCGCCGGTCCGATATCCCATGGAATCAGTTCCATCTTCTTCCCGTCATCCGATACACACTGATCCCACTTAAAGGACACAAAGTCATCCTTGTAATCCGCCGCTCCCAGTTCGTTCAGGTCTTCAAGTGCAGAAGAATTCCTGTACTGGGCAACATACGCACCTTCAACCATTGCTACATCCGGCGCTCCGGAACCCGCTGCCAGAGAAGTTGCCAGATTCTGATGATAGGATGTTGTATCCGTAAACTGAAACTCTACGTTAATATTCGGATAAAGCTTATTGAACCCTGGCAGAGCTGCCTTAAAGGCATCATCTCCGGAAGGCCATCCCCCTACAACTATATCTGCAGAGATATCCGGATCTCCTTTCAGCTGTTCAGATGCAGCCTCAGTCGATGCTTCTGTAGAATCTCCTGCAAACGCAACTGCCGCATTTGCCATGCCTGCGACCATGAGAACTGACATTCCCAGCGCAAGGTACCTGTTTGAATTCTTCATGTTATTTTCTCCTCACTTTCATTGATACAATATGTCCGGCATTGCACCAGCTGTATGCAATGCCGATTCTGGTGACTGGCCAAGCCACCTGAATATCCTGATTACACAAGTGCATTTCTATTTTTTACACTATCCCCCGGAAATACCTTGATTGGAAGTTTAGAAATATATGCGATCTTTTTGCGTTCTATTTTATCGATTAATAAATTAGCCAGCCGTTCGCCCTGATATCTCGGGTTCACACCGATATCTGTAAGTGTCGGGTAATGGGCATCTCTTTGGTTGGTACAGTCAAAGCTGACAACCGATATGTCGTCCGGCACCCGTACACCCATTCTCTGCAGTTGTGCGATCATACCAAATGCCATTTCATCATTGAAGCAGATGACTGCTGTCGCATCTGTATTTCTCTGAACAATGAGGTTTGCAGCGATTTTCCCCTTTTCAAAATAAGTCTCCTCAACTGAAAAAGGGTTCATATAATCTGCTCGGAATTTTTTCAGCTCCTCCATTGGTCCAAGCTCGCTGTAATGGATTCCATAGAAATAATCGTACAGGCGGTCCTTAAACACATTCCGCATTGTATTCTGCCATGCGATGCTTCTCGCATTATTGTCTGTTCGTGGATACGGTCCAGCGTAAGCGATATTCCGATGTCCGTTTTTTCTTAAATACTCAATGGCACGGATACAGGCTTCATACATATCGAATTCAACAATCGGAATGCTGACTGCATTTTTCTCCTGATTACCGAAACTGGCCGCTACCACCGGAAGAAAATAATTTTTCCCATACTGCTCCGCGTAAATCGAAGCAAGCCTGTCATTTTGTAATATAATTCCATCAACCATGATGTCCCTGATTCGGTCAAAATTGATAGCGGCATTGAACAATACCAGATATCCACGTAACTGAGCGGCCTCAATCATTCCATAGTACAAATCAACATTGAATGGGTTTTGCATATCCTTGCAAAAAAACAGAATCTGCCGGCTTCTCACTTGCTGGAGTGTCATTGCAACTGGATGCGGTGTATACCCATACTGTTTCGCAAGGCTTAGAATCTTCTGCTTTTTCCCCTGTTCAACATACCCACTATTATTCAACGCTCGTGATACTACAGAGACAGAAACTCCTGCCATCTCAGCGATATCTTTTCTTGTAATCTTCTTATCATCTGTCGATGGCAACTTCATCTTCTATCCTCTCTCGTCTTACTTGTTTCACCAACATAATAGTAATTTGAGAGGTTTATTGTCAATTTAGCAATATATGGTCATGTGTCCACACTAATTCATTGGTGCTTTTCACGAAACCATCTCAATAATGCAAATATCTTTACCTATCATCAGATTCCGCACCTGCTAGCAACCAGCAGATTATGTAGCTGAATGTAGCTGAAATTTTGAATTGTAGTTGAATGTAGCTGAATGTAGTTTTGATCATTCAAAAAGAGACCCAGCAAGACCATAAGGCCTTCTGAGTCTCTTCTCAACTTATCTTCAGTTCCCTCTTGTCCTCAGCCACATCCAGACAAGAACAATGCCCCAGAACACCAGGGCGCCTGCAATGATCAGGTTCTGCGCCATACTGGTCACGCTTTCTTATGCGCTGCCGCTGCATCCTGCGCTTTCTCACGCAGATCTCTCAGATGAACAAGCAGTGCGTAGAACCCAGGAAGGACAACAATAAACAGCAGAAAAAGTGCAATAAAAGTAAACATAGAAATCCTCACTTTCTACAATTTGCAATGTATGTATTTGCATCAATAAAAAGTGAGCTTTTCTGGTCCTTTCCCGTCCTGCCTCTGGATATAGCAGAGTACCCTTCTGAAGGGCAAATTGGGTGATTCAAATCTTCTGCGGATCGAAACGGTCAGAATTGTGAAGAGAAAACGGCACAGGATGAAGACAAACGGCACTGTAAAAAGAACCCTTGCCTCTTTCCTGCTCCAGTGTTCCCAGCCAGTACTGGCATCGACCCGGATCGATATCTTTTCCGGAAGTCTGATGGGCAAGATCTCATCTTCCGCGACACCCCTCAGCACGGTATGAGTCGCGGCATCCGGAAACTCGAGATTCGAGGCTTGGTTTGCAGCCGAATGAAATTCATAGGAAATGAGTACAAAAAGAAGAGCGAATAAAAGATATCCCAGATATCTTTTTCTGTTTTCTCTCTTCATCATACTGATCTCCTGCCTCCGAACTGGTCAAATTGTATCTTTAGAACATGCAAAAGTCAATCAGCGCCCTTCAGCTTCTGAAACTGAGTGGTCTTCATGATCAAACGCAGCAGATGTATCGTGCTTTTCTGAAGATCGCCAAGTGAGATATTGTTGTCTCGATAATATCCTTTGTACGTGATCGACACCGTTCCATTCTTTTTTTCTTCATACCTGGCCGCAGGTTCTTCTTCAAGCTTCTTCAGGCTTTCCTGCCTGACCGTTCCATCTTCTGAAGAAACCAGAACTGTCTCTTTTTGGAATTGATCCTGGCTGACTGTACGGGTGATGGTCTGCAGTTTTCCCTTTGATGGGTCATCAGATAACACAAATTCTCCCCACTGCGCTTCTGTTTTCTGTCCGTATATCCCCGTCAGTACCTTGACTTCCGGGTATGCCTTTCCATCCTCAAAGGATGGCTGCTCATCTGAGAAGGCCCGCACAGTGATATCTCTTATGCTTTTTCCCGGCATAATCAGGTCATTGCCAGCATGCATGCTGATCGAGGGCGTGGACTGCCCGCCGCCCCAGTCCGTGACGACGGCGGCATCCGATCCCCACTGCTGCCTCAGAATTCTCGTCAGCAGGTTATAGTCATCAGCTGCCGGGATCTGATTGTTCAGATTATAAGAGGTCATCACCATCCACGGTCTGGCACTTACAATGGCAATCTCAAATCCGCGCAGGTAGATCTCCCGGAGCGTCCGCTCATCCACCGCGTTGGATTCCCCTGTCCTGTTTGTCTCCTGATTATTACATGCAAAATGTTTGATGCAGGCTCCGTGCACTCCGTCTTCCTGAATTCCGCGGACATATGCAGCCCCGAGAAGCCCTGTCAGAATCGGATCCTCCGAATAATATTCGAAGCAGCGCCCTCCAAGCGGATCTCTGTGAATATTCATCCCGGGTGCCAGCAGAACGGAAACACCGAACCGCTCCATCTCAAGTGCTGTGTGACGAGCGACTTCTGCGACGAGATCCGGATCCCAGCTCGATCCCAGCGCAATGTTTGAAGGCCACGCTGTGCAGTACTGCGTATGAACCATCCCATTTTCATCCATGTATTCCGGCGTCAGGCGCAAGCCGCATGGGCCGTCTGCCAGGACGATGTTCGGGATCTTCAGGCTGTTGATGTAGATGCCGGCTGTTTCTCCCGCCTCTCCCTGTACGGAATTCTTCTGTGCCGCCTTCAATGTTTCCCTGTCAATCTCCTGCTCTCCCTCGTACAGTGCTCCGATCGACTGTCCATTGGCGTTCGGAAGCTTGCTCCCACCGATCACAAGATTCGCCATCTGCTCCACTGTCAGTGCGGAGACAAATTCCTCCATGCTGACACGCCCCTGCTGGACATCGATCAGGGTGCTGCCGCTGAAATCACCCGGAAGCCGGACCATTTTCTCCTTGTAAGTTTCTCCTGTATAGGGATTGTGAAGGGAATATCCCAGATTCTCATTCAGATACTCTCTCTGCGTTGTATCTGAGACATAAACACTGACATCCTCGGACCCTTTATCCTTGTTCCCGGCTGCTTTCTCTTTATTTGAGCCGTCTTCCTGTCTCGCCTTCTGTACGGCTGAAAATTTTCTTCCGGCCTTTCCATTTTCAGACGTGGTTTGAGCCCACGCCTGAGCCTCCTCTTCAGGAGACCATACCCGGTTTTTCAGATGCAGACAGGCGATCTCTCTGGCGGCATCTGATGAATTTCCCAGCAGGATATGATAATCTCCTTCTTCAAGCACGAACCTTTGATGATCCTCATCCCAGGAAGATAACGCGGCTATCGGAGCGGTTATATGAATCCGCTCCTCCTCTCCGGGCTTCAAAATTCCCGTCTTATGGAACCCCTTCAGCTCTTTTATGGGCTTATCCATCCGCCCGTCCGGCGCAGATATGTAGAGCTGAACGGTCTCCCTTCCTGCCCAGGTATCACCGCTGTTCCTCACGATGGCAGAGGCCTGCAGCACTGTATCCTCTTCGATCTCAGCCGTTTCATCGCGCAGCTCAAATTCTGTATAGGACAGACCGTATCCGAAAGCATACGCCGGTTTCACCTCTTTCCGGTCAAAATATCGGTACCCAACATAAATTCCTTCTCCGTATTCTTCATTGTTCACATCGCCATCATGATCGGCAAATGTCGCGGATGCTGGGTAATCTGAATATCGGGCTGCCCATGTATCGGTCAGCTTTCCAGACGGTGCCACCTTTCCCGTCAGAACATCCGCAAGAGCATTCCCTGCCTCCGCCCCGCAGGCTGGCATAAACAGAATGGCATCAGCGCCTTCGTCTCCGCTGACAGGCGACAGCTCCACGACACCGGTGCTGTTCAATATGACAATCACGTTTCTGAACGCTCTGCGAAGCTTTCGGAAGTTTTCCTTCTCGGTTTTGCTCAGACGAAAATCCCCCTCTGTATCTGTACGATCCGCTCCCTCCCCCGATGCTCTGGCGATCACGTAAACGGCCGTGTCTGTTTCCCCGGCAGCCGTATCAATCCAGCGGCGACCGATCGCAAGCTCTGGAATGACCTGTGTCTCCCAGCTTCTTCCCGCAAATTCCGACCGCGTTTTTTTGACATACTCCCCTACGGACGCCAGATAGTCGGAGGTTGTTAGCGTAAACCCGGCTGCGTTCATTCCGTCACGGACATTCACCAGGTAGCGTTCATTGACATCGCCGGATCCGCTTCCACCTATGACAGTTTCACAGGCGCCAACGCCGAACAGTGCAACCGGTTTATCCGTCTTCAGCGGCAGCGTCTGGTTCTGATTCTTCAGAAGCACCATGCAGTCTGCGGCGGCCTTTCTTGAGAAAGCGGCATTGGTCTTTTCAAGCTCCGTCATGCCGGCCGCACTGTAGATCCCGGATACAGGAAATTCTGTCTCCGCACAGGCACAAGCCTCCGAAAAAAGAATTCCTGCCGCCAGCGCAATCGCTGTGAAAACCCTGAATTGCTTCTTCATTCCGCACCCTCTCATCCCGTTTTCTCCGAATACTGTCCATTATATCAGGGTTTTCATCCTGTTTGCACAACTACATCTCTGGTTCTTTCATATACGCCAGGCACCATGATATGCCAGCGAGCCTGCCCCATGGCTTCCGGCTCGTCGCCTTCATAGAAAATGTCCGGGGTGCCCCTTTGCACCCCGGACATCAGCCCAGCTTATCAAATAGCTTCCAAAATCACTTCATCCCTTCTCAACTGTTACAGGGACTGTGGTTCCACCGACCGCATCTGTGTAGGAACCGACCTTGTACTGAGCCATATCCTCTCCGGATTCAGATCCATACTGATCCAGAACTTCCTGCCACTGCATCGTTCTCATCAGGACTTTCAGAATATGCTCTGTGCTCTTCTGAAGATCCGCCAGGGAAAGCATATTCAGGTCTTCCTGCCCGAGAAGATTCGTAGACTTTGTAATCGGATGTTCCGCATACTCGGAGGAATAATGTGATTTGTCGCTGCTCGACACCTGCTTCAGCTTGTAGGTGATGGTCACAATACCGTCATCCCCCTCCTCATAGGAAGCTGTTCCGGCTTCCTTCAGGCCATCGACAACATCCTTCACCGACTTGTCAACCAGTTCCGTGCTCTTATCCTCTTTCTCCTCCACCTGCTTGATCATCGTGTTTTCAAATGCTTCCTTGGTTGTCTTCACCTCATACGGAGCGCCCTCCGCATCCAGTGTATAATCACCCCAGTCTGTATTGACACTGTTCCAGACTCTTGTTCCAAAGGTCATTGATCTTCCGGTCGTATGTGGATACCCGCCTTCTGTGGAAAGTCCCTTCTCATCGACCGGTATATTCGGTGCTGCATCAAGAATATAAGCCGTAAT
>Ga0256405_10006166_pt1 | contig 19568 bp, 20 predicted proteins | sample RumenRJG_02DNA_FD_189096 | JGI IMG/M metagenome (GOLD analysis project Ga0256405, IMG submission 189096) | Bovine rumen microbial communities from Lethbridge, Alberta, Canada - RJG_02 | ecosystem: Host-associated > Mammals > Digestive system > Stomach > Rumen | place: Canada: Alberta... | reverse complement strand
ATCACAAAGCTTACCAAAGCTCTCACGAGTTGAACGATCCACACTGATTGTAAGATTCGTCTTTTCTGCCATCGCACCCATACAATCACCTCCCGCGTACGACAGTACAATAGTTTATAGTATTTCTGAATCCAATATAGCAATATTTTATGTGAATATCAACAGAATATACGTGATTATAATGTGTATTTAGTGTGTCTTCTCTATAATCGATGAATTTTTCATTGTGCGGTACACATAAATAATTTTTCCAATATTGTTGATGTTTGTTTCGATATTGAAATAAACTTAAAAACTGAGGAATTCCTCAGGCGTGCATTTCCACAGCTTGAAATCGGAGAGGTCAAAACGATTCCGGAAAGCACACAGCAGGCGACGCCGGACTCGAAGGGTGTGCGGTTTGATGTGTATGCTTCAGATGGGACATACCTGTTTGACCTGGAAATGCAGACGGTCGACAAGGGTGACCTTCCGCAGAGGAGCCGATATTACAACTGCGTTCTTGACATCGACCAGATCTACAAGGAAGGAGATTACGTGCAGCTGAAGCCGGTGTTTGTCATCTTCATCTGTACATTTGCCCTGTCCTACGGGGACAGGCACCGGTACACATTCTGCAGATACAGTACGGAGGACCGGAATGCTGCGCTGAATGACGGCACACAGATCATAATGTTCAGCACGAAAGGAACTGTCGATGATCTGGATGAGCCGATGAAGCAGTTTCTGGATTGCGTGGACGGAAAAACCGCTCCTGGAAGCGGAGATGCTTATATCCGGCAGCTTGACCAGTCGGTCAAAGAGGCCCGGATGAATAAGGAATGGAGACGTGAGTATATGAACCTGGAGATCATGCTGAAGCATGCGGCTGATGAAGCTGCGGAAAAAGCTGTCGCGGAAGCCGCTCCGAAGATCAGGGAGGAGGCTGTCTCGGAAGCCGCCCCAAAGATCAGAAAGGAAGCTGTCGCAGTTGAAAGGAAGCGTACAGCGACCAGAATGCTGTCGGAGGGAGAACTTTCAGATGAACAGATCATCCGATATTCAGGTGTAACGGAGAAGGAACTGGAGGAATGTAAAATCAGCAATAGGCATGTCTGATGTGTCTCCTCCGGAGGCAGGGAAACAGTCGGAATGTGTTTTCCGGGATTGAGCTGTCGACCCGCAGAAAGGCCGCGCGCAAGCTGACAGCTGAAGCGTGCTTTTTCTGAATCGGGCTGTCACTCCGCGGCTGGATTGCCCGCGAGGTGACAGCTCGAACGTACTTTTTCTGAATCGAGCTGTCACTCCGCGGTTAGATTACGTGGATGGCGACAGCCAAAGCCTGCTGCCGGACCAAAGCAAAAGATCCGGAGCCTCAGAACAAGGAAAATAAACTGCCCTCTCACATAATCTGAGAGAATTCAATCTTCTCATGGTTGAGCCCGACGATTGTGAAATAACAGGATCCGTTTGAATAAACCTGATTTCTACAGATCTTTCCTTCCAGAGCTTGGTATCCCAGAGATGTCACATAACGGTATGCTTCCTCGATATCATTCACGCGAAGAGCAATGTGATCGATTCCTCCATCACACTGATTCGGATGATCGCTGTGATAGATTTCCAGTACGCAGGAAGCATTTTTCAGAAAAACCGGATCTCCTGATTCATCCGACCAGTCGACTGCAAAGCCGAACTGGCGGTAGAAATGACAGGTTTCTTCCACGGAATAAGTAGGGATACCAATATGCTGCAGCCCTTGAATGAGTTGATTCACTTCCATTGATCTGTTCCCCTTCTTTCATACGTGCATGTTAATAATACAGCCATCTACACAAATCAGCATCTCGAATCATTCGTCCATCAATTCACAGGAGGAATTTTCTGATCTGCTCATACGCGCCGTCACCGTCGAGCTTATACTTGTGAAGCAGCTCCGTCGCCGGTCCGGACTCGCCGAACACATCACGGACACCGATGCGCATCATCTTCGTCGGAAGCTTCTCGGAGAGGAGCTCTGCGACCGCCCCGCCGAGTCCTCCGATGATGGAAGCCTCCTCGGCTGTAACAACCTTCCCGGTCTTCGCCGCACTCTTCAGGATGATCTCCTCATCGAGCGGCTTGATCGTGTGAATGTTGATGACCTCCGCGGATATGCCCTCGGATGCAAGCTTCTCAGCCGCCTCAAGAGCGGAGTTCACACACAGCCCTGTTGCCACGATCGTGACATCCGTGCCCTCACAGAGAAGAATGCCCTTGCCGATCTCAAACTTATAGTCCGGACGGTCATTGATCACTGGAACCGCCAGGCGGCCGAACCTCATATAAACCGGACCCTGGTATTCGTATGCCGCTTCCACAGCTGCCCTCGCCTCGATATCGTCACTCGGAACGATGATTGTCATGCCAGGAATCGTCCGCATCAGCGCGATATCCTCGTTGCACTGGTGGGTCGCGCCGTCCTCGCCGACTGAAATACCCGCATGAGTCGCACCGATTTTGACGTTCAGGTGCGGATATCCGATGGAATTTCTGACCTGCTCAAATGCACGTCCAGCCGCAAACATCGCGAATGTGGATGCAAATGGAACCTTCCCGGTCGCTGCAATTCCTGCTGCCATTCCCATCATGTTTGCTTCCGCGATTCCGGAATCGATGAAGCGCTCCGGATATGCCTTCCTGAACATCCCGGTTCTGGTCGCTCCTGCGAGATCCGCGTCCAGAACGACGACATCGTCATGCTTCTTTCCAAGCTCTACGAGCGCATTGCCGTAGCTTTCTCTCGTAGCGATCTTCTTTACATCTGGCATAATGCATCCCCCGCTTTCTTCAGATCTTCCATAGCGGCCTGATACTGTTCATCATTCGGTGCCTTTCCGTGCCATCCGACCTGATTCTCCATGAAGGACACGCCCTTGCCCTTTACCGTCTTCATGATGATTGCCGTCGGCATCCCCTTTGTCTCACGAGCCTCCTTGAACGCTGCTGCAAGCTGCTCCATGTCATTTCCGTCCGCCACATTGATCACATGAAAGTTGAACGCCTCAAACTTTTTGTCGATCGGATACGGGGAGCAGACCTCGTCAACCGGTCCGTCAATCTGAAGGTTGTTGTTGTCGACAATCACGCAGAGGTTGTCCAGCTTCCGGAAGCCTGCGGTCATTGCCGCCTCCCAGACCTGGCCTTCATCGATCTGACGGTCACCGAGAAGGGTATAGACTCTCCAGCTCTCATTCGAGAGTTCCGCAGAAATCGCCATGCCGACTGCCGCCGAGATTCCCTGTCCAAGAGAGCCCGTGCTCATATCCACCCCCGGCGTCTCCTGCATGCACGGATGACCCTGCAGGCAGGATCCCACGTGGCGAAGCGTCGGCAGGTCCTCGACCGGAAAATAGCCGCGGTTTGCCAGCGCGCTGTACAGCGCCGGTGCGCAGTGTCCTTTTGAAAGTACAAAGCGATCTCTGTCCGGCTTCTGTGGATTCTTCGGATCAATATTCATCTCCTCAAAGTAGAGATATGTCATTACATCTGCCGCAGACAGCGATCCCCCCGGATGACCGGACTTTGCACCGTGTACGGCTGTCACGATACCCTTACGGACTTCGATTGCTGTCTTCTTTAACTCAGGAATTGTCATGTAAGTTCCTTTCCTTTCTCGCTGTCAGCCAGATATGCCGCTCTCCTGTGAAAAAAAGCGCAGCGGGCTGTTTCGCCCGCCACGCCTCGAAACGCTGTTTCGTTAAAAGATCAGCAGATCTTGATGACGGATTTCACAATATTGGCCTTGTCCTTCACACTCTGAATCATCGCATTTTCAATATCATCGAAATCCCAGACATTAGACACGACACCCTTCAGATTCACCTTTCCGGACGAAACTGCCTCAATGGCCAGCGGATAGATATGACGGTAGCGGAACACGGTCTTAAATGTCAGCTCCTTGTCCAGTGCAAGACTGATCGGAAGAGTCTCCTCTCCGGATGCGGAGTATCCGACAAGAACGATGGTAGATCCGCGCTTTGCAAAATGAATTGCCTGCCGGGTCGTGATCTCTGTCCCGGCTGTCTCAATGGTCAGATCGGCTCCTGCTCCGCCTGTCAGCCTCATGACCTCATCCACTGTATTCTGCTCTTTTCCATTGATAATATCGGTCGCGCCGAGCTCAAGGGCCTTTTCCAGCCTCTTCTGCTGAACATCTACCGCAATGACACGGTTTACTCCCATCGCTTTCAGCGCCATGATGCTCATCAAGCCGATGCACCCGGTACCCGTGACAACCGCCGTCTGTCCGAGTTGTGCGTCACCCTGCCGTGCTGCATGAAATCCAACGGCCAGCGGTTCGATCAGAGCCGCCTCCATAGTATCCATATTGTCAGGGATCTTGAAGCAGAGATCCGCCTCATGAGCAACATATTCCTGGAAGACGCCATCTACCGGCGGCGTTGCGAAGAAAATGACATCCGGGCAGAGATTATATCTCCCGGTCTTGCAGAATTCGCAGTGACCGCATGTTTTTCCAGGTTCCAGAGCAACCCGGTCTCCAACCTTGAGGTTCCTGACATTGCTGCCGAGTTCCACAACCGTTCCGCCTGCCTCATGACCCAGGACAAACGGCGGATGAACAACATTCTGGCCGATTGCTCCGGACTCGAAGTAATGCAGATCAGATCCACAAACGCCTACATATTCAATTTTCACAAGGACTTCATCGTCCTTCGGCTGTGGAATAGGTCTCTCCGTGAATGCCATCTTCATCTTGTCTGTCATGATGGCTACTTTCATATTTCCTTCCATAATTCAGTTCCTTTCTCTCATGATGACACTGATTTCACATTAAGGAGCCTCTGCTGCTGCACACAGTCAATACCGACAGCAAGAAGAAGAATGACTCCCTTGACAACCATCTGGATCCAGGCGTTGATGTTCATAAGCACCATTCCATTGCTCAGAACGCCGATGATCAGAACGCCTGCCACAACATTGGACATCTTTCCGGAACCGCCGCTGGTGCTGACGCCGCCAAGGACAACACATGTGATCACATCGAATTCATAGCCAAGTCCGGCGTTCGGCTGTCCGGTATTTGCTCTTGCAAGCATGACCAGCCCTGCAATCCCCGCAAACAGACCTGAAAGCGTATAGACGAGAACCTTCACACCCTTGACACGGATACCGGAAAGTTCCGCAGCTTCCTCATTTCCTCCAAGTGCATAGAAGTATCTGCCAAAGTAGGTTCTATTCAGGATAAAGCCTCCCAGAAGGAAGATGACAACCATGATGATGACAGGGATCGGAACGGGTCCGACATATCCCTGACCAAGTGCCAGAAAGCTGTCCGGGAATCTGGAAATCGGAATACCATTGCAGATGATGTACGCGAAGCCGCCGAATATTGTCTGTGTCGCAAACGTAACAATCAGAGCAGGCATCTTGAACTGTGCAATAACGATTCCATTGATAAAACCGATCGCCGCACTGGACAGCAGAGAGATCAGAATTGCCCATCCCGGAGCCAGCCCTGCATTGACCATCAGATATGCACAGATAATATTGACGAATGAGATAATGGATCCGGTAGCAAGATCGATTCCTCCGAGAAGAATGACATAAGTCATTCCGACGGAGGCAATTCCGAATATCGATACCTGCTTTGCGACATTCATGAGATTCTTTACCGTCAGGAAGTTTTTGTTAATGATGGAAAAGAATACAATCATGATGATCAGGAACATGTAGATTGCCCGGTCTTTAATAAAATACTTTACCTTTGTCATCTTACGCCCTTTCTCTCCTTGGAAGCCAGCTTCAGAATGGTCTCCTGGTTGAACTCTTCCTTGCTCAGTTCCCCGGTCATATGGCCCTCTGACAGGATCACAATCCGGTCTGACATTCCCATCAGCTCTTCCATCTCTGATGAAATCATCAGAACCGTCTTGCCCTGCTCTACCAGACTGTTGATCAGTGTATAGATCTCCTGTTTTGCACCGACATCAATGCCTCTTGTCGGTTCGTCGAAAATCAGGAAATCCGAATTCGCTGCCAGCCACTTTGCCAGAATGACTTTCTGCTGATTCCCTCCGCTGAGGTTTTTTACCAGCTGGTCGAGCGTAGGCGTTTTAATGGAGATCTCCTCACGATACTGCTCCGCAATCTCCTTCTCTTTCTTCTGGTCGATGACAATGCCTCTGGAGATGCGCGGGTAGATTGGCATATTGATATTATTCTCAATACTCATTCCGAGAAGTACACCGTTCTTCTTCCGGTCTTCCGGGATCAGTCCAATTCCAAGGCTGATTGCTTCCTTTGGAGAATGCGGATGCACTTCTTTTCCATTGAGCAGGAACTTTCCGGAGGTTTTCTCCCGGATTCCAAAGATCATCTCGGCAAACTCTGTCCGGCCGGCACCGACCAGACCGCCAAGTCCCAGGACTTCCCCTTTGTGGATCCGGAAAGAGACGTTTTCATCCCCATTGCCCGTCACATCGACTGCCTCAAACCCAACCTCTTTCTGAATGCAGCGTTTGCTGCGGGCCGGGTATACTTCCTTCAGCTGTCTTCCGACCATGTACCTGATCAGTTCGTCCTTGTTCGTCTCACTTGTCTGAAGAGTCGTGACATACTCTCCGTCCCGTAAAATGGAAACCCGGTCTGAAAGACGGAATATCTCCTCAAGCCGGTGAGAGATATAGATAATCGTGACGCCATTTGCCTTCAGCTGATCGACAATCGCAAACATGCTCTCCACTTCGTTGTCTGTCAGTGGAGCGGAAGGTTCATCCATAATCAGAACCTGCGCATTCTGCGAAACCGCCTTCGCAATCTCAACCAGCTGCTGGTACCCAACGCTCAGTCTTTTCACAAGTGTTGATGGATTTATATCGATATGGAATGAATCAAGAATCTTCTTTGATTCAGCCTCCATCGCTTTCCGGTCTATTACAATTCCCTTGCGTATTGCCCGCCCAAGGAAGATATTCTCTGCTACAGACAAATCCCCAACGAGATTGAATTCCTGATAGATGACCCCGATTCCGTTCTGGACAGATGTAAGAGGCGTCATTCTTGAAAAAGACTTTCCGTTAATGACAATCTCACCTTTGGTCGGAGCGATTGCCCCGCTGCATGTTTTGATCAGCGTGGATTTTCCCGCTCCATTCTCGCCGACCAGGGCATGAACCTCTCCTCTCCGTATGTTCAGTGATACATCATTCAGTGCGACAACTCCGGGATACAGTTTGGTGATATGTTTCAGTTCAAGGATATTGTCCTCTGAAGCCATATACGTGTCCCTCCCGTTCTTCACAATTTCTGAAAAGGTGCGTATCATCAGGCCGCGATACGCACCTCTTGAAAACTATTGACTCAATCAGCAGCTATAGTCACTGTTGCAGGGTCAGTCGTGAGCAATCATCTCATCGAGGTTCTCCGGAGTAACCGGGACCAGGTCTCTGTACACATCATGATCAAGCTTGACGCCTGCCGCATACTGCATCGCAAGGTCGTAGACAACATCGCCGCAGACATAAGCATTACCGGTAATCGCAATGCAGCTTCTGTTGAACTCACCGTTCTGCATGGATGCAATGCATTCATCCGTAAGATCCGTCGAGAAGATTCCCACATCATCCGGAACCTTGTCACCGTAGTATCCCTTCAGTGCTTCGTTCGCACCGGCTGCTCCGCCGCCGCCAATCGTGCAGACAACCTTGACATCCGGGTTTGCCTGAAGAATGGTTTCCATTGCATTCAGTCCTTCTGTCGTATCAATTGCCGGCTGATTTGCGACGATCTTTGCATTCGGAGCCTTCTCCTTAAGGGTATCAATGATTCCATTCTCACGTTCCAGAAGGATCGGGGTCTGCGGATATCCAAGAACTACCGTTTCAACCTCCTCATCGCTGCTGAACTTGTCAGCAATGAATTCCGCTGCCTGTTCACCGATTGCGCATCCAAGGTCATAATTCTTGATAACCCAGTTGAAGCTGGAATTGGTCATCTCCTCATCCCAGCAGACCACTTCGATTCCCGCATCCAGTGCCTGCTTACATACATCCTCAATCGCGTCCGGATCAACCGGCTGGACAATGATGACATCCATCCCGGAAGTAATGAAATTCTCAAGCTGATCCATCTGAGTATTCGCGTTTTCCTGGCAATCGACGACTGTGAAGGAATTCCCGTCTGCCTTGCTGTCTTTCGTGATTGCATCCATCTGCTGTGCCCAGACCTGATTGCTCAGGGTCTGAACCGCACATCCGATTTTCAGCCCTGACGGGTGCTGAACTTCTGCCTCCGTCGTTGCCTCTGTGGAATCTGCAAATGCTGCGGTCCCCGTCCCAAGTGCTGTGACAGCTGCAAGTGCAATTGCCATCCATCCGTTTTTCATGTTGCTACCTCCTTGAAATATGTTGATATTTTTACAGCTTTCGCTGCGATTCACTTTGTATCTCCATCAGCCGTTCGGGAGGATGATATACTTTCCTTTTGCCCTCAGTGCGGGGCTTGCCAGAATCTCGGGGAGTTTTTCAAGACTCTCGCATCCCGCCAGCATGGTTGTGACATCGATTGCATGTGCATTGATCAGTTCTGCTGCCCTTCCGATATCATACGGGCTGCAGAAGGAACCCTTTACCGTAATCTCACGCTGAAAAAGATTGTATGTTTTCAGTCCGATCACATTATCGACTGCGGTCACTGCAAAGAGCACAACCGTTCCATGCCGGTCCACGATGTCCATGGCCTCTTCCGAAGTTTTCTTCAATCCGCAGGTTTCAATTACCGACTGAACGTGAAGCACGCCATGTTTCCGGAGCGTCTCCGCAACATCTTCATTCGCTGGATCAATCGTGAATGCAGCCCCAAGCCTCTCGGCCATCTCTCTCTTCGCTTCAACCGGCTCTACCAGAATCACTCTGGCCACACCTCTCATCCTGGCCAGCTGCATAAGAAGAAGACCGATTGCTCCCCCTCCGTATACGACAACATTGTCTCCTGCCTTAATGTCACTCCGGTCGATCCCGTTGATGCAGCAGGCAAGAGGTTCCGTCATCGCGCCTTCCACAAAGCTGACATCTTTCTCGAGAAGATGGACAAGCCGGCCGGGAACCTTGCAGTACTGCGCAAATCCGCCGTTTACATTGGTCCCGATTGCCCTCATATTCTCACAGTGGCTCATCAGCCCGTTTTCGCAGTACCAGCATTCATTGCAGTTATCCGCCGGATCGACCGTCACATGGTCTCCAGCCTGACAGCTCTTTACATTCTTTCCGGTTTTTTCAACAATCCCGGCAAACTCATGGCCCTGAATCAGCGGCGGCACTGTTGAAGTGGAACCCTGATCGCCATGGAAGATATGAACATCGGAGCCGCATACCCCGCACGCCATCACTTTAACAAGAACCTCATTGTCGTTCGGCTCCGGGACAGGCATGAACTCTGTGCGCATATCATCTTTCCCGTGAAATACATCACATTTCATCAGGTTCATAATGATGCTCCCTTCCTGTTTTGTATTTAGATTTTAAATGTTATTTAAAATGTGATTTCATTATAGCGCTGTTCGTCTTTGTGTCAATGGGAAATCTGATTCAAGATCGATTTTCGTGATTATTACCTATTTCATAAGCTTCTGATTGTTGATAATTGCTGAATAATCCTGTCATTCCCAAATCCGAGTCCTTCTCCTCCCGATCATACTTTTTTCCTGTTTTTAACCATCCGTAATTGACACGACCGCCTGTGGTTTCCTATAATATATATGCTTTTAAAAATACTTTTTAAAATATAGGAGGTTCTGTTATGAGTCAGATATCTTCACGTGATCATACCTGCAGGTATTCCATCGGAGTGGATTTCGGGACATTATCCGGCAGAGCGGTTCTCGTAAGCTGCAGCGACGGAAAGATCATCGCAGAAGCGGAAAAAAAATATCCGCATGCAGTGATCACCGGCAGCCTTCCGACGGGCGGCCAGCTTCCGGACGGATGGCGGCTGGAAGATCCATCCGATTATATTGAAGTACTTGAATCCGTAGTCTCTTCTGTCGTCTCGCAGAGCTCGGTTGAAAAAAGTGATATTATTGCAATAGGGGTTGATTTTACTTCATGCACGATGCTTCCGATCGACTCAAACGCAGTACCGCTCTGCGAAAGGGAAGAGTTCCGGCCGCACCGCAATGCATGGGTGAAACTGTGGAATCACCATGGCGCGCAGAAGCAGGCGGACAGAATCTCTGAACTTCTGGCGAAAGAAGGTCTGGAAGATGATGTCCGCTTCGGTGGAAGGATTTCTCCTGAATTAATGATTCCGAAAGTAACGGAGACCATTGAGGAAGATCCGGAGGTATACGAAACTGCCGATGAGTTCATAGAAGCAGGAGACTGGATCACACGGGTGCTGACAGGAAGCCGCAGTCGCAGCTGCTCCATGGCAGGATATAAGATGTGGTGGAACCGGGAGCTGGGCTACCCGTCGGAAGATTTTTTTGCAGACCTGTCTCCGGCCCTGAAAGAAGTAATACGCAGAAAGATGCCGGGTGAGATCGTCGATATGGGTCATGCGATCGGCCTGCTGTCTCCCGAGTGGGCGAAAAGGCTCTCTCTTCAGGAGGGGACGGTCGTAGCTCCCGCCATTATTGATTCCCATGCCGGTTTTCCTGGGAGCGGTGCTTCTTCCCCCAGCCAGATGATGCTCGTACTTGGGACATCCAGTGTTCTTCTGGGAATGAGCTCCCATCCGTTTTCCGGAAGCGGCGTTCTCGGCGGGGTAAAAAATGCAATTGTCCCAGGATATTACGGTTATGAATCCGGGCTGGCTGCAGTCGGAGACCTTCTGGGATGGTTTACCGACCGCTGCGTCCCGCCTGCTCTCCACAGGCAGGCAGAACAGGAAGGAATCAGCATCCATGCACTGCTCAGCAGACTTGCCGCAGAAAAACAGCCTGGCGAAAGCGGTCTTTTAGCTCTTGACTGGTGGAACGGAAACAAAACTCCTTATGTGGACGGAAGCCTGAGCGGCTGTGTGGTGGGAATGAGCATGCAGACCCGTCCGGAAGATCTGTATCGTGCCCTTGTGGAAGCGACAGCATTCGGCACTAAGGAGATTCTCCTTCTCTATGAGGAAAATGGCTGCAGTGCGGACGAAATCATTGTAAGCGGCGGCATAGCAAAGAAGAATCCGTTTGTCCTTCAGGTTTATGCGGATATCCTGAACAGGAAGCTGCGAGTGTCCGAGTCTTCCCAGGCGGCAGCTCTTGGCTCTGCAATCTACGGATCTCTCGCCGCGGGAAAACTTCGGGGCGGATATGATGACTACAGGGAGGCAGTAGAACATATGACTGCCCTTACAGGGCAGGTCGTTGTTCCGAATCCGAATCACGTCCCGGTGTATGAGGAGATGTTCTCTGATTACAGGAAACTCAGCCGTTTCATGGGACAGGGTGAAGGAGAAATCATGCATCATCTCTATCTGCGAAAACGACACACAGGAGGCTGACGTCATGGGCATGAGCAGCATACAGGTAAAAAAGGCCAATTATCAGAGCATTCTTCGATACATGCTTCAGCACAATGTCTGTTCCAAAGCAGAAATTGCCTCTGAACTCGGCCTCAGTATCCCTACAGTCGCACAGGGTCTGAAATACCTCGGTGAAAAAGGGATGATCACATCGATCGGAACCATGGATTCTGCCGGAGGCCGAAAAGCAGTCGGATATGAATCAGTCAGGGACCTGAAGCTTTCCGTTGGCGTCGAAATCACGGCTAACCATGTTGGGGTGGTAATCATCAATCTCTCCCTCAATATGGTGTATTCGAAGCGTGTCCGCATGAAGATCTATGATACGGATTCTTCCTATGATCGTTTTGCTCAGTTTCTGAATGACTGCATAGAGGAAAGCGGAGTTCAGAAAGACCGGATCACGGGGGTTGGTATCTCCCTTCCCGCAATCATCGATGAAAGCGGAAGACGGATCTTCTCCATGAATGAGGAGATGCGGATCAGCCATGATTTCTACAGTATCATGAAGGACAGGATTCCTTACCCTCTGGTTCTCTGCAACGATGCAAACTGTGCAGCGCAGGCAGAAATCACGGCACGAAATACCACAGAAGATGAGATCTATTTTCTGGTCAGCCAGAGTGTCGGAGGAGCGATCATCCGGCACGGAATTATCGATCAGGGAGACACCTGCCGGGCCGGAGAATTCGGGCATATGACTCTTCACGCAGAACCGGATGCCCGAAGATGCTACTGCGGACGGATTGGATGTGTGAATGCATATCTCTCCACCAGTATCCTTGCAGAGACTGCTGAAGGAGATCTTCAGCACTTCTTTGATGAACTTCCGAATAACAGAGACTATCATGCTGTGTGGGAAGAATACCTTGAGAATCTTTCGCTGGCAATCCACAATCTGAATATGTGCTTTAACCGAAGGGTCATCATCGGAGGATATCTCGGACAGTATATCGACCCATATCTTGAAGATGTAAGAAAGCTTGTACGCTACCGTGACCCGGCTCTTACAGAGAGAGACATTCAGATTGAATCCTCGCGGCAGAAGAACAGCGCATCCGCAATCGGCGCAGGAAGCATTCACATATTAAGCTATGTGAATGGGCTGATTGAAGATTGATCGCCCTGTTCTCTCTGCTGCTGAATCAGATATCTTTTGCCGGGCGGCTGACTGTCATTATATCGGTCTGACAATAAGAGAATTATAATCCTGATTTATTCATGACGGGCTCCAATAACACTTGAAGCCCGCGTAACCATTGACTTCTTTCCGGCTACCCGCCGTACCTGAAAGGTACGTGGAGAATTCGGCTATTTCATTACAAAAAGGCTTCTAATCTGGTAAAATATAAGCGCCTAAACTCACATAAACCAGAAAGGAAGCCCTATGCCTAGTTTAAGCGAATGCCGCCTTGAAAGCAACAACAATGTTAAGATCACCTTCGATGGAGGTGATTTATCCAGCGACGGAGGTCTGCTTCTCCTGAAGGAATTCCTGTACAAGTTTGGAGTTCCCGAACTGCTTAACAGAGTATTGATGCCGAAAGATCTCCGCAGATCTCCGATTCACAGAAACGGTGATCTGCTGCTGCAGGCAATCCTGCAGATCATCGCTGGCTATTTCTCTGATGACAGTGCCGACACTCTTCGGAAGGATCCAGTCTTCAGAGAAGTCCTTGGGAAGAAGTTCCTGGCCTCACAGCCTACAATGTCCAGGTTCTACAGCCGCCTCGGACTGGGTGACGGTCCTGCGAAGCAGTTGGAATCCATTGAGAAGACCCTGCACAAGAGAGTGTATTCCGTGGAGATGCCCGAAAAAGTCATCTTCGATATGGACACCACACTGTTTCAGACATACGGTCATCAGCTGGAAGCTGCTTTCAATGCCCACTATCAGGCAATCGGATATCATCCGTTCGTCTGCTATGACGGAGTCACCGGTGATCTTCTTCTGGCGGTACTCCGCGGCGGAGCTGACTATTGCTGCAAGGATGCCGCGTCCTTCATGGAGCCGCTCCTGAAAGAATACAGTAAGCAGTATCCTGACATCAAGCGTTATGCACGAGGCGACAGCGGATTCGCAACGCCGGAACTGTATGAGCTCTTTGAGAAGTACCACACCTGCTACGTGATCCGGCTTAAGGAGAACCAGACACTGGACAGGCTTGCCGATGATATCATCCGTAAAGCGGAATCGCAGATCGATGATGACTGGCTCAAATCCATCACATCGTACGGGGAGTTCCGGTATCAGGCCAGCAGCTGGGATCATGACCGCAGAGTTGTGGTCAAAGTCCATAAGCCAAGCGAAACCTTCACGTTTGAGTGCATGTTCATCGTCACCAATGATGAAGATTCTACTGCGGAAGAGGTGATCAAACACTACTGCGCCCGCGGCAACATGGACCATCTTCTGGATTCCGATGATCTCGCCATCCCGTCCGATCAGAATACTCGCGTCAAAGCAGCGCCCGTCTTCCTTCAGATACACATTCGGTACTGCCATGATATGGTGGTTCCGGCATGCTTGGCGAAATGCTCCGATGATGTTCCCATCAATATCGCATGCATATGCCGATACATCCCTCCCAGGATACTGCGGAAAGAATTCCGTCAGCTGCACTTCAGGAAACAGGATCAGATCTGCCCCTCTTGAAGATGCTTCGCTGACAGCCGCCAGACTCTTCTGAAGGTTCAGTGTCAGCGTTCCTGCATTGGACATCTGATACATTGCAATTTTTGCCATTCTCTTATCCTCGCAATCCTTATAAGCTGTAACAATGGTGTCTGTGATTGCCTGTATTGTTCTTCATGGCGCAAAGCCAGTCATCAGAACTGTATTGCTCATAGTCAGTCTTTCACCCAGTTCAGAATAATATTGCCAAGAAGATCATTCTTCTTTAAGTAGCTTCTGTGCGTATGTCCCGGAAGGATCATCTCCTCCGCATCCGGTATCTTTGCGGCAATATGGTCCGTTTCATTCCGAAGGATCAGGTCTCTGCTTCCTGCAATGATCAGAGACTTTGCCCTGATATTCTGCAGTTCCGCATCGGAGATGTCCGGCTCTTCGATCAGCATGCGCGATACGCCGTTTCGTGAGAAGAAGTGAATGACTTTCAGCAGACACAGCCAAGCCTGGTGAAGACCTTCCGGAATCGTATTGGCACTGCACGCAACCAGCCTGTCAATCCTCCCGGACTTAGAAGCGGCAAGCAGTCCGATGATACCGCCGTCAGAGAACCCGACGAACATGACATTCGTCAGATTAAGGACATCCAGAAAACGGACCATATCATCTGCCATCTCGCGATAATGGAATTCCTTCACCGGACTGCTTCTTCCATGTCCTCTGGAATCAACGAGGTAGCATGTGAACCGTTCTTTCAGTCTGTCGGCTGTCTTCAGGAAAATCCTGTGATTTTCCCAGGCTCCATGCACCAGAACGCAGGGAGCCCCATGACCGACGACTTCATAGTAAAGCGTGACATCGCTCAGCTGAATCGTCACTTCGCCTCTGCCTCCCACTTTGCTTTCTGCATCTCCAGAAATGCATGCACGTAATCAGAGAATCCCTGGCTGTCCAGAACAGATAAAGCAGCCATGTCCATCCACGGTGTCATATGCTTTGGGTGGCAGATCAGATAGACATTGGTCCACATCGGCTGGAACTTTGCCTTCGCCTCCTGGAGCGGTTTGAAACCATAGATGTAGTTCATATGGTCGAAGATATAATGTTCCTGTTTCTCCAGCAGTGCAGGATGATCTTCATCCATCGTGTTGAAAAACGGAGCAACGCCAAGGCTGGCATACAGAGCTCCTTCCGCCCGGATCTTTTCCATGATGTCGTGGAACAGCAGTTCCATGACTCCATGCGGAGAGCCGTCCCGACGCCTCATGATATCTACGATCCAGCCTTTCCCGGAGCAGTAAGGATTCAGTACATTGATTCCCTGAATGACGCCTTCGGGATCAGCCGCATAGAAATATCTCTTGTCGCACTTTCTGTCAAACATCAGGCTCCCGACACAGAACTGCAGCTGTGAGGTATGCTTTTCCTGAAGCCATTGCCTTGTGATATCTGTAAACTGTCTTTCAATCTCAGGGTCCCGGCTTTCCCATGGCATGTATTCACTGACAGTCAGGCCATAATGCTGCGCTGTATGCCATGAAGATCTCACCTTTGCCATCTTTCCGCCGGATATGGACCAGTTCTGAACATTAAATGTAGCTTCCTCCCCGGTTTTATAGCATCCCATTCCAAGCGAATGATAGACTGGAAGATTCTTCTCAAGAACAAACAGAAGTATAGTCTCCAGGTGCTGTGGCTTCGCATATTCTTCCAGTTCTTTCATGAATGCAGCCAGATCAGAAGAATCGCATACCGGATCACCGCATACGATCAGCCCATGACCGGACACTGCACACCCTGCGAATCCTTCAACTGATTCCGAGATCAGCCATGTTTTATCCGGCTCCAGATCCAGATAACACATGGAATTCTCCCCGTATTTTCTCAGACAGGAAAGGACATATTCCCAGTCCTCACTTCCTGCTGTCTCTGCTGAAACTGTCCGCATAACGATTCCTTTCCTGCAGATAATAGCAATGATGTATTCTTCTTCACAATCTGCCCGGCAGCCTTACTGCTCATTCAATCAGATGTCCATCGAAAATTCAGTCACCGGGTCTCCCGCTGTTCATCGAGAATCTCCGTCTCACAGGAGTCCATTATACCCGCTGACGATGACCTTGTCGCCGGATTTCCGTATATATGAAAAGACCCGGATTTCTCCGGGTCTCATACAGCATACTCTGAACTGGAAACGAATCTCAGGGAATGCTACTTCATTCCTGCGGCTGATCCACTTGCCCGTAACCCTTCAGGATTCTCTCCAGGTACTTTTTGTATTCCTTCCTTCACGTCTTCCGGTTCAACGATCTGAATTCCTTCTCCGACACCGGTAAGCCAGCCGAAGAACTGCGGACTGACCGCGATGTCCACATCCACTGAAAAGTATCCATCCTCGCCCGGGAACAGCATTGTTTCCTTTCCGAACCGGTCAATGATAACGCCGGCAAGTTCGTCTTTGCACTTCATCCGCACATTGACATTTCGCCCTCCGTACATGTTGAACGTCCTCTTCGCGAACGCTGTCAGGTCAAAGCTGTCGAATTCCTTTTTTCCTTCCCGGGGCTGATCCAGAATCTCTGTCTTCATCATCTTGTCGACACGAAAATGGCGGACTTCCTGACTTCCATCCTCCTGCTCATACACGCCGACCAGATAATAATTTTCATTGCTCCAGGTCATGCTCCACGGCGATACAGTGTAAGGCTCATCCTTCCTTGGAACCAGCTGCTTCTTCATGTTCCATCTGCAGTACTGGAACCTTACTTTCCTGTTCTGAAGAATGGCTTCATGGAGAATATCCACTGTATCAAAGATGGCCTCATGTCTCAGGCCGGGTCTTCTGCGCAGGCGCATACAATACGGCAATGAGAATGGCCGAAGAGCTGGGAATCAAAACATGTCGGACAGAAGATCTGAACGGCTATTACGCGAAGTACGGACATGGTCCGACGGTTGAAGAAAACACTATCTATACGAATCCATGGACTTTTGAGAACCCGTCCCCTGTAAATTTCGAATGTGCTTCACCATCAACCGGTGGGTGGGGAGATCACGCTCCATTTGCCCGGCGTGGAATTCACTATATCAATATGGAGGCAACCAATTGGTTTGCTGCCGGAGGTGATCCCGAGCTTGACTATTCCGGATTCTACGAAACCGCAGATACCAACATCGGGGATTCCGGAATGTTCATGAACACCAAGTACGACACCTTGGAAAACCTGGAAAAATACTTTCCCGGACGAGCACAGGAACATTTCAAAATATTTTCACCGCTCCTGTGCAAATTGATTTTAGAAGGCTGATGGCGCCCGTTCTGATAAATTTTCAGAATCTTTATGCTTTTTCTGCCAAAAGAGACTATACTGGAATCGCAGTACCGCACGAGCAATACTTTCAAAATATTCAGCAGCATGCGGTGATGTACATCCCCAACAGATGCTGCACCTTTATCCCATCCCAGATGAAAGAAGCCGGAAACGCATATGAGCGCTCCCGGCTTCCGTTTTCTATAGCTGACTCCAAATGAGCCGATCGGCTGAATCTCTGCTTATTGCGAAGAGAATTCGCCGAACGGCTCATTGTCTGTTATTGTTTATAATTTCCTGATGCGTAGGAGAAGAGCGGTGGCAGTCCTGTCAAAACTCTACCGTTCCCGCATCGCCTGAGTCCTTATGTTCCTTCAACTTCCTGTAATAGGTCTGCTTTGTAAGCCCCAGCCATTCGGCTGTCTGTGCTGCGGTGTGGGTCTTCCGGTACTCGAGGATTTCCTCCAGCATCTTGTTGGACTTTTTCTTCTTCCGTCCGGCATGGCGGGCGGTGCAGGAGGTGAACTTCTCCTCGTGAATGTCCATGCGCAGGACAGAGTTCTGGTCCGCGGCGATCTTGATTCCCAGGGGAGCAAACTTGTCATTCAGTTCCTCCAGCTGCTTCTCCAGCTCCTCTGCGTTTCCGGAATAGTATGTTCAGACTTTTTCTCCGAAGGGACAGGAGCGGCGCTGTCGACGGAGGATTCTGCATTATTATTCATCAGCTGACTGGTCACGTTGCTTTCTCCTGCGCACTGCGTATGCGATCATCCAGGACGGGATTCGAATGCTCAGATGAAAAACACTGCGGCGTTTTCCTTTCTTTCTGTATTCTTTTCCTGATATTATTCAGATTTCAGTGTCTTTTGCAAGTCAGTCAATATATTGATTGCTGGCGGGCCAGAACCACAAAATATGTATTAGTCCCTGCGTTAGTCCTTTTCATTCTCTCATCACTTCGATTGTATACAACGAAAGCCCTGAAAACCTTGATTTTACAAGGACTTTCAGGGCTTTTCCCGTTCCATAAAAAAACAGGGGATGAGAGAATCGAACTCCCGCCAAAGGTTTTGGAGACCCCTATCATACCATTTGACCAATCCCCTATCACGCCAACAAGCCTCACGGCTTTACGGCGACTTTTTATTTATAACATAGCAAGCTCTCAGATGTCAAGTATCGAGTTTTGACTGGACTTGTCCAAAAAACCTTCAAAATTTTTTTGTTCTTTCATGATTCCCTCTTCCCAATCTGAATGATCTATGCTATATTGATTTTACGCAATATAATTTATATCAACTATAAGATAATTGATTTCACAGATTTTTTTTATGGCTCTTCTGCAATGCAGAGAAAGGAGAACGTTATGAGCATCTATGATTACACCGTTACAGACCGCAGTGGTAACGAGGTTTCGCTGAAGCAGTTCGAAGGAAAGGTCCTCATCATTGTCAACACAGCAACCGGCTGCGGATTTACGCCGCACTACAAGCCGCTGGAGGAAATGTACGAAAAATACCACGATCAGGGTCTTGAGATTCTGGACATTCCCTGCAATCAGTTTGCCGGTCAGACGCCTGGGACAGACGAAGAGGTTCACTCTTTCTGCACGCTGAAATATCACACGCAGTTTGACCAGATGCACAAGTCCGATGTCAATGGTCCGAAGGCGCTTCCGCTCTACACCTACCTCAAGAGCTGCCAGCCGTTCCAGGGCTTCGGCAAGGGTCCGAAGGCACTGATGATGAGCACAATGCTCAAGAAGATCGACAAGGATTACAAGAACAATCCGGATATCAAATGGAACTTCACAAAATTCATCGTAGATCGCACGGGAAAAGTCACAGCACGCTTTGAACCGACCCAGAGCATGGAGGATGTCGAAAAATACGTCGCTTCGCTTCTTTGAAAACAGCTGCTGCGTCCGGCATCACAAACCTCTGCCCGGCCAGGGAAAGACAATGCCCCTGTTTCAAAATGTGCCGGGGATATAAATAAAAAAAGAAATAAAAAAGGGGCTGTGAAAAAACATAGCCCCAGGGTATAAGCAAAAAGGACTTTCAACCATTGCGGTTGGGAGTCCTTTTTCATGCTAAGATTGTATTGTCCATGTACAACCTTACGCCTAATTCTAA
>Ga0256405_10006165_pt1 | contig 19568 bp, 16 predicted proteins | sample RumenRJG_02DNA_FD_189096 | JGI IMG/M metagenome (GOLD analysis project Ga0256405, IMG submission 189096) | Bovine rumen microbial communities from Lethbridge, Alberta, Canada - RJG_02 | ecosystem: Host-associated > Mammals > Digestive system > Stomach > Rumen | place: Canada: Alberta... | reverse complement strand
AATATTTATGAAACTTCAGGGCGCACACTTTATGCGCTGGGGTTATAACGACGAAAAATTTTCCCGTCCGATTAAATGGGTTGTTTCAATTTTGGATAACGAAGAAGTAAAAATTAAAATCATAGATAAAGAATCTTCGGTATTTACAAGAGGACACAGGTTTGCAATGCAGAATTTCCCAATCGGCAGGCCGGAAGATTATATCGAAACAATGCGCAACGCCTGCGTTATTGTTGACCAGAATGAACGCAGAGAACTTATTATTCAAAAAGCAAAGGATGAAGCCTCAAAAATCGGTGCTGTTCCTTATTATACGGATGACCTGCTTGAAGAAGTTACATTCATTACCGAATACCCCGTTCCTGTTATCTGCGAATTTGATGAAGAATTTCTGACAATTCCCGAAGAAGTAACGGTTACTGTTATGAGTTCTCACCAAAGATACTTTGCACTCCATAAAGACGGTAAACTCATAAATAAATTTATTACAATGGCAAATTACGTCGGTAATGAGTTTAAGAACATCAAAGAGGGTAATGTTCGTGTAATTAAAGCAAGGTTAGACGATGCGGTATTTTTCTTCAGAGAAGATACCAAAAAGCCTCTTGCTGATTACGTTGAAAGCCTCAAAGGAGTAACCTTCCAAAAAGGAATGGGGACAATGTATGATAAAACCCAAAGACTTCTCAAATTATCAAAAGACATTTGTACTGATTTGGGTATTAATTCCACTGATGTTGAACGCACTGCGCTTTTATGTAAAGCGGATTTAACAACTCACCTTGTATTTGAATTTACCGAACTTCAAGGGTACATCGGCTCAGATTATGCAAGAGTTTCGGGTGAAAATGATAAAGTCATTGAGGGTATAAAAGAACATTACTTCCCGATTAACGCAGAAAGTGAAACCGCAAAAGGGCTTGAAGGACAAATTGTCGGTATTGCAGATAAAATTGATACGGTTTGCGCAGTATTTGCAGGCGGTAAAAAGCCAACCGGTTCATCCGATCCTTTGGGGGTAAGACGCGGGGCCTTAGGCGTTATTAAAACCATTTTAGATGCTGATTTAAAAATTGACGTTGATAAGTATATTAAAGAAGCATTAAAAGGCTTGCCTGTTCAATCTGACTGCGCTGATGAGATAAATGAGTTCTTTATTCAAAGAATGATTATATTCTTATCTGAAAAATACAGCAAAAATGTACTTGAAGCGTGTGCTTTGAATAATCCGCTAAAAAATTTGGCAGATTATGTCAGACGTGTTGAAATCGTTTCAAATCTTGATTCTCCGATGCTTTTAGAAAACGCAAACAGAGTCATACGCATTATAAAAGATGCTTCAGCAGGCAGTGTAAACGAACAGTATTTTACGGAAAATGCTGAAAAAGCTCTTTACGATGAAATTAAATCAGTTGAGCAGACAGCCGATTACAAGTTATATCTTGAAAAACTTGAAAAACTTAATCCTGCGATTACAAAGTTCTTTGAAGATGTACTTGTAATGGATAAAGACGAAAATGTTAAAAATAACAGGGTGTCTTTGCTCGGATTATTAAAAGAAAAATATGATTATCTTGCAGATTTCAGTAAATTGTAGGATGTAATTGTAAAAAATTGTAAAGATAATATGTAAAGTAGTCAATTAATTCTTTTACGATACTTTAAAATAATACAAGAAGTTAGTGTGAGGCGATGTCATGTTTGACCGAATTAAAAACTTAAAACTCGTTCAAAAGATTAAAGAAACTGTATCTCCGAAGTCGAGATTACAGGAGTATTCGGACAAAACACAATTAGATAAAAGCACCGTGGATTATTTGGAATCCGTCAGCGGTGTAAGCATGTTTTCTGACAGAAATGAGCTGGAAGCAATGGTCAGAACCCAACTCAAAGAGGAATTTCCGGGAATTGAAAACAAGAAATCCTATGAGTTGTTAGTCGATGCTGTTATAAACAGCATAATGAAAAAACAGCTTCAAGCCGATTCAAACCTTGATATTGAAGATTAAATTCAATTTCAAGTATTTTCAAAACAAAAAGTAATACCTGATGAGGGTATTATTTTTTTGGGGAAATATAATTATTTGTGATAGGATTCAATTATGAGAGTATTAATTGTTGACGATGTACCGGGGTGGATAAAATTTCACAGCATAAACCTAAAATATCTTGATATTGCAAATCTTGAAATTGACACAGCAGAAAGCGCAAATGAAGCCCTGTCAAAAATTGAGGTTTCTATTGATAAACCCTACGATGTTATTTTTACGGATTTGCAGATGGAAAGTAATTTTCTGCCAAAACCTGCAGGAGAATGGTTAGTAGAACAAATAAAAATGTTTGATGAATATAAAAATACAAAAATTACAATAATTTCTGCATCTCCAAATATTGAACAGATTGCCAAAAAACATCAGGTCAATTATTTATCAAAATTTAGTGCAAGAAACTCCGAATCAGAAATATACCGACAGTTTATATAAAATTCTTACCCTGTCGGGTAATTTATTTTAGACTTTACAGGTTTAATATAAATCTTGTGAAGGAGTTTAATATATGAATACAATTATCCGCAAATCGCAAACTGCAACAATGAAATCATTTGATAATCTTTTTATAGAGATGACCGCAAAATACTGCAACCAAAAATGCAAACACTGTTATATAGATTTTCCGCAGTTTAAAAAAAATGAAGATTATATAGATATTGAAACGATAGCAAACGCAATTCATGACTTGAAAAATACTGATATTAAGTGTATATACCTGACGGGAGCAGAGCCTATGACTCACCCTGAATTTAATGCTATTTTACGACTGTGTCTGAAAAAATCTTCCGTTTGCATCTGCACAAACGGTTCATTTATCAACGAAAAAAAATCAAGATTCCTTAAAAAAGTTGAAGAAGAATCAAACAATGAAATCTTTTTCAAAATAAGTCTTGACCATTATGATGAGATAAAAAACGATGATATAAGATACCGTGGAGCTTACAGGCAGGCTGTTTTTGCAATAAAATATCTTTTAAGATACAATTTTGCACCAATTATAACGGTTACAAATTATTACCATGAAAATGAACATACATTATTAAAAAAAATACAGGAAATTTTTTCCGACTGCGAAGAAATACCTCAAATAATAATAAACAAATGGCATGACCAAAATTCGGGAATAAGCAACGAAATAGCCGAACAAAAATGGAACAGGCTTGAATGTGAATACGGAAGAACTCTCAGTGCCAAAGGTGTCTATTCCTGCCCGTTTTTATCAGGCGATTACAGGGGACGATGCGGAAGTAATTTCGGAGATTATTCCGCAAAAATCCCACTCGAAACGAACTTTTGCCAGACATGCATGAAAAATCCGCAAGAAATGTTTAGTATAAACTTCAACTAATTTGATTCCTGAGAATACAATTTCAGTTTAAAATTGATAAGCAATATCTGCTTATTTTTCCTGTACGGAACAACCTCAACTGACTGAATATCAAGGAAATGTTCGTGTTTATAAAGTTCTTTTAAGAAATTGTTATAACTTGTATAATTCGCAATCATTTCCATATTAAGACGTGCAGCCTTGTATTTACCGCCGGCACCTTTAACAAAAGCATCATCCTGCGGATCATATTCATATTTTATAGTACGAACTTTGATTTTATTCGCTCTGATAAGTCCCAAAATTTCTGCAAATTCACCCTGAATTACGGCTTCCGTATTCATACCGGTTGCTGCAGGTTTATAGAAAGGCTTACTTTTTGCGGCATCTTCGGCTGTTTTTTTGGCTTCTGCCGCTTCTTCCCTCATAAATTTTTCAAGTTGAGCCTTTTTCTCCGAAAGCAGTTGCTCCTTTGTCGCTATATCATTTTTATAACTAATCATATTTTGGATATTATCAGCCAGTTTCATTCCCAAACTTACAGCCACAACAATAGATACAACGGCTATAAGAATCGGAACTATAAATTGTTTAAGTTTTTCGTTATCCATAAATATCAAATTCCTTTATATTTTTAATTTGCAGGTTGTCCCTGATTTTGCGGATTATTAGGATCCTGATTCTGATTCTGATTCTGATTCTGATCTTGCCCCATACTGCGCAAAGCATTCATAAATGATGATAATTGACCGTCATCCATGTTTGTAATTTCAAACGCATAAGGCGCACTGCTCAAATTCGGAACATTTTGTATGACATCATCAAGCGAAGCAGTTTTCAAATCAAGTTTGCTCAGGCGTAATTTTGATTCGACAAGAGAATCCTTAAGGTTCTGGTAAAACACATAGACATCCTCAACCGTATTTGCATACCCCTGAATATCAATATAACCCTGATCACCTGTCATAAAGTAACTCAGATACAAATTCTTCGGAACAGAATCACCCAAAGCCCCGTATGCCATAATTTTTGTTCTGTTATTTTTCAGGACTTTTTTTATTTCCGTATAAGGATCAAAGCCCGGACCGCCTTTATTCTGATAATTTTTCAACTGCGCCGTTACATTGGCTATTTCACTGTCAAGTTCCTCAATTTGGCTCTGATATTTTTGATTTAATACAACTGACGAACCCCAGCCTATAGTAAGCGGTACAGCAAGAGCAATTAAAAGAATTAAACTGTAAAGCATCGCTTTCGGTTTTGTTAAAATAATAGTTTTATCGGCACTTATCGGGATTTCAAGAATATCGTTTCTTGCATAACCCTCAATACAAGTCAAAAAGTTTACGCTGAGAGGGAATATTGCAGGATCAGGAAACATACCGAGCAAATGCAGAGAAACTTCCGTCTGCTGTTCCGGTATAAGCGCACGAGTAATATCCGACAGCGGTTTTTTACGGAATTTATTATCCTCAATTACCGTAACCTTTCCGCCAAACTGAATACGCTTTGATAATTCTCTTGCGGAAAGCAAATCCGTTTCGGATATGATTACCAAAGACTGAGCAGAAGAACTCATCAAAGCAATTTGTGCAGCGTTATCTATTGCAGAATAAATTTCATCACCCTCAAAAGATTTTATCGGTAAAGGTTCTTCATAAAAATCCTGCAATTTTTTGCCCTGAAAACCAAAAAGTTGAAATCCGCTGTTATTGACAATCATCAAACTCCAAACAGCAACATCCGAATTCATTTCAGATTCAGCAAAACCGCAACTTATTAAACCCTTCAAATCGGAGACAAGCGAACATGTTATTTCAATAAGGTTTGCACCCATTTCCTTGAACATATTTCGCAAAGTATCCATAACATCGGATTGTATTGCGGTATAGAAAACACTTTTTGTATCGCTGTTTAGTGAAAGCGGAGCATCAAACCAATACGGAACCGGATCGGTTCTTTTAAAAATATATGTTTGGTCAAGTTCACTGAATACAATATTTTTGATACTTTCTTCATCGCTTGTCAAAGGAATATTATCCTTATAAGCAAACCAAATTGTAGGCAAACTTATATGAACATTGCATTTTGCAGGATTAAGATTACACTCCTCAAACAATTTTTCTATTTTTGCACTAAAAATGTCATAGTCGGCAATTTCTCTTATAGCTTCATTATACTCAATAGATGCACTTGCATAAGTAGTCATAAGATTTGTATGCGGATCCACAACACCAAGTTCTATAAGGTTAGTCGGAGAAACGGCAATATATACCTCTGTAGCCCCTCCCAAAATATTATCCAAAAAATTTGCCATATATATCCTGTAATTTCTTTACTATAATCCTATTTTTATTATACAATATATTTTAGAAATAAAAAAATCTTAACATAAATTTACACCCTGAAAGGATATTATTTGTAGCAGATGGCAAATATTACGGATAAAATTAAAACCTTAAAAAAACAAAAAAATGCAATAGTACTTGCTCATTGTTATCAGCCTGTTGAAGTGGATGAAGTTGCGGATTATGTCGGAGATTCACTCTATTTAAGCCAAATCGCATCAAAAACCGATGCTGATATCATAGTTTTTGCAGGGGTATATTTTATGGCTCAAACCGCAAAACTTCTTTCTCCCGATAAAAAAGTTTTGTTACCGCAGATTGAAGCAGGATGCAGAATGGCAGATATGTTAAGCCATAAACAACTCAAGGATTTTCTCTCTCAACACCCGTCACTGCCAACTGTATGCTATGTCAATTCTACTGCGGAAGTCAAAGCGGAATGTGATATTTGCTGTACAAGTTCAAATGCCGAAAAAATCGTAAAATCTCTTGGCAAAAGCAAAGTTCTGTTTGTTCCCGATACATACTTGGGTAAATGGGTAGAAAAGCAATTAGGCAATGTGGAAGTCATTACATACCCGGGATTTTGCCCGACACACTTGCAAATCAGACCGCAGGATATTGAAAACGCAAGAAAAAAATATCCTGATGCACTTATCCTTGCACATCCCGAATGTCACATGTCAGTATCATCAATAGCAGATTTCGTCGGTTCAACTGCAGGGATTATGAAATTTGTTGAAAAAAGTAAAAATAAATCTTTTGTCATTGCAACTGAACAAGGCGTTACAGACAGATTGACAAGAGATTATCCAAACAAAAAAATTATTCCGATAAAGAGCAGTCTTATTTGTCCGAATATGAAAATGACTTCGTTAGAAGATATTTTATATGTTCTTGAAACCGGAGAAAATGAAATTTTTGTCAAAGATGAAGTCGCTAAAAAAGCAGTAAACTGCCTTAACAGAATGCTTGAGGTCTCAAAATAATGGGAAATTTTGATATAATTTACGGTAAAAATTCCGTTCTTGAAGCACTTAACGCAGGCACAAGAGAAATAAATAAAATTCTTATTTCAAAAAATATTCATACTGATGTTAAAATCGCAAAGATTAAAGAATTAGCCCAAAGCAGAGGTATCATCTTTCAGTTTGTCGGAAAAGAAAAATTCCAGCCTTATGAAGAATTTAATCATCAGGGAATTATTGCACAAATTTCTCCGATAAAATATATGGAACTTGAAGATTTTATTGAAAAAACAGAAAAAAAAGACGGATATTCTTCGCTTGTAATTTTAGACGGAGTAGAGGATTCGCATAATCTTGGTGCAATAATAAGAACATGCGTCTGCGCAGGAGTTGACGGGATTATAATTCCCTCACGCAGGAATGTTTTGGTCAATTCAACGGTTGAAAAAATCAGCGCAGGAGCAATTAATTTTATCCCTATCATAAAAGTAAATAGCCTGATTAACGCAGTTCAAAGACTAAAAGAAAACAACTGGTGGATAATTGCAACTGACGCATCAGCAAAAGATAATTATTATGATGTTAAATATGACGATATGAATTTTGCAATTATTATGGGCGCAGAACACGCAGGAGTTTCGAAATCACTCTTAAAAGCATCCGATTTTACGGTAAAAATTCCCATGCAGAATAACTTTAATTCTCTTAACGTGTCAAATGCCTTGAGTGCAGTGATTTTTGAGACACTTCGGCAAAAATTAAAGAAATAAAATTCATTTCGTGCTATTATAGAAATGTAAGAGGATAAAAATGAGCAAAGATTTTGACAGTTTTGGGATAATATCCGACGATGATATTTCGGACGAAAGCGTTGATTTTCATAAACTTCAACTTGAAGAAGAAGATGAAGAACAAGACGGCGAAGATGTTTTAAAATCCGTTGAAACCCCAAAAGTTCAGGAGAGTTTGGGTTCAGTTAATGCGGATGACAGTGTAAAAATTTATTTAAGACAAATCGGTAAAATTCCGCTTTTGACAACGGAAGAAGAACTTGAACTTGCTAAAAAAATTCAGGAAAATGACGACAGATTTGCAAAAGATTTGCTTGTTAATGCAAATTTAAGACTTGTTGTCAGCATTGCAAAAAAATATATCGGCAGAGGTTTGTCGTTTCTTGATTTAATTCAGGAAGGGAATGTCGGGTTAATCAAGGCGGCAGGGCGTTTTGATTATCGCAAAGGCTATAAATTTTCGACTTATGCGACATGGTGGATTCAGCAGTCAATTACAAGGGCTATTGCGGACAAAGCACGAATAATAAGACTTCCTATTCACATGATAGATTCCATCAGCAAAATCAGAAAGGCAACACTTGATTTGACTTCCGAACTTGGCAGAACACCGACAAAACAAGAAATTGCTTACCGTATGGGGCTGTCAGTTCAAAAACTCACGTCTATTATTAAATCTGCGCAGTCAACCATAAGTATGGATACCCCTGCAACAAACGATGAGGAATCCTCAAAAATTGCCGATTTTATCGTGGATAATTCGACAATAACCCCTGACAGCAAGGTTTCACAAGACAGTATGCTTGAAGATATAAGAAGCATTTTAGACCAGTTAAGCCAAAAAGAACGTGATGTGCTGATATTGCGATACGGACTTGATAATGACGGAACAAAAAAGACCTTAGATGAAATCGGCACTCAGTATAGTGTTTCAAGAGAACGTATCCGCCAAATTGAAACAAGGGCTATTTCTAAACTCAAAAAACTATGTAAAGATGAGAAACTGCGTGAAGGCTTGGTTAATTATTTTGCATCGTAAATTTTATTAAAAAAAATGGGCATTCAATGATGCCCATTTTTTTTGCTTAATGTCTTTGGCTTTTGAATTACATCATTCCCATACCACCCATGCCTGCAGGCATAGCAGGTGCAGCAGGTTTTTCTTCAGGTAATTCAACTACTGCCGCTTCGGTTGTGAGTAACATTGATGCAACTGATGAAGCATTTGTTAATGCAGAACGTGTAACCTTTGCAGGATCTACAATTCCTGCTTGGAACATATCAACATATTTGCTGTTCAGGGCATCATAACCGTATGCTCCGTCTTTTTCAAGAACGCAATCTACAACAACATCTGCTTTAGCACCGGCATTGCGTGCAATGGCTCTCAAAGGTACATCAAGCGCTGCCGTCAAAATCTTATACCCGATTTTTTCATCATCAGATTCAAACTCGATTGATTCAAGATTTTTAGCAAGTTCCTGCTGAATTCTTAACAAAGCAACACCGCCACCCGGAACGATGCCTTCTTCGTTTGCGGCTCTTGTTGCGTTCAATGCGTCTTCAATTCTTAGTTTTCTTTCTTTTAATTCAACTTCACTTGCTGCGCCGACTTCAATTAAAGCAACTCCGCCTGATAATTTTGCACAGCGTTCCTGTAATTTTTCTTTATCGTATTCAGAATCAGATGCTTCGATTTGCTTTTTAATAATTCTGATTCTGTCTGCGACTGCTTCTTTTGTTTCTTCGCCTACAACGATAGTTGTTTCGTCTTTTGTAACCGTAACTCTCTTTGCCTTACCGAGCATTTGAGTTGTTACGTTTTCAAGTTTGATACCGAGTTCATCAGTGAACATCTGACCGCCTGTTAATACTGCAATATCTTCAAGCATAGCCTTTCTTCTATCGCCAAACCCGGGAGCCTTAACAGCAACTGCTCTTAATACTTTTCTCATTGTATTTACAACCAATGTTGCCAACGCTTCACCTTCAACATCTTCTGCGATTAACAACAAAGATTTGCCGTCACGGGCAACCTGTTCCAAAAGCGGAACCAAATCAGCAATCAGGTTGATTTTTTTGTTACAGCAGAATACATAAGCGTCTTCCAAAACTGCTTCCATTCTTTCAGGATCGGTAACAAAATAAGGTGAAATATAACCCTTATCAAACTGCATACCTTCAACAACTTTCAAATTAGTTCCGAAAGATTTTGATTCTTCAACTGTTATAACACCGTCATGTCCGACTTTTTCCATTGCTTCGGCGATAAGTTCGCCTATTTCTTTGCTGTTGCCCGCAGAAATTGACGCAACTTGTGCAATTTCTTCTTTTGTATTAACAGGTCTTGACATAGCCTTAATTTTTGAAGTTGCATCCTCAACGGCCTTGTCTATACCTCTTTTCATAGACATCGGATTAGCACCTGCCGTTAAGTTTCTCAAACCTTCTTTTACAATAGCCTGAGCCAAAACACTTGCGGTTGTTGTACCGTCACCTGCAACGTCATTTGTTTTTGAACTTACTTCTTTTAACAACTGTGCGCCTGAATTTTCCAAAGCGTCAGCAAGTTCAATTTCTTTTGCTATAGTAACACCGTCATTAACAATCTGAGGTGCACCGAATTTTTTTGTTAAAATAACATTTCTGCCTTTTGGTCCTAATGTAACTTTTACGGCATCTGCTACCGCATCAATCCCTTTGAGAAGCGACTTTCTTGCTTCTTCATCAAAAACAATTTTCTTTGCCATTTTTATATTTCTCCTTTATTAAATTTTGTCACCCTGAACTTTTTTCAGGGTATATCAATTTGATAATTAAAATTTTAAGATTCTGAAATGAATTCAGAATGACAAAATTTTAATTATTCTATAACTGCCAAAGCGTCAGAAACAGAAAGGATTTTGTATTCTATTCCGTCAACTTTTACATCTGTTCCTGCATATTTTGCATATAAAATTTTATCCCCAACTTTTACATCCATTGGTTGTCTTTCATTTTTATCATTTAATTTACCTTCGCCTACTGCAACAACTTCACCTTTTTGAGGTTTTTCTTTTGCACTGTCCGGAATGAAAATTCCGCCTGAAGTTTGTTCTGTATCTTCGATAACTTTAATAACAATTCTGTCGCCTAACGGTTTAATCATGATTTCTCTCCTTTCGATACCGGCACTGCAATGCCGACCTGATATTTGTGTACATAATACATTTATATAACAGTTTTGAAAAATAATTAAAATTTTTAAGGAAAAATTAATTATTCATTGTATAATTATTTCATGAATAAAAAATTATTTGTAATCTCGGGTTGTTCGGGTGTCGGAAAAGGCACAGTTATCAATGAATTTATGAAACGAAATTCGGATGATTTCATTTTGTCCGTTTCCTGTACAACAAGAAATCCCCGTCCGAATGAAACAAATGGAGTAAATTACTTTTTCATATCAAAAGAAGAATTTGAACAAAATATAAAAGACGGCAAATTCCTTGAATATGCGTGTTTTGCAGGGAATTATTACGGGACAAAGAAAAAATATATTCAGCAGAAAATGGATGAAGGTTACAATGTTTTGTTGGAAATTGATACGCAGGGTGCTTTGCAGGTCAAGGAAAAAATGCCCGAATCAATATTGATTTTTATTGCGCCGCCCAGTGTTGAAGAACTTGAACATCGACTGAGAGGTCGTCATACGGAAGATGAAGAAACTATCAAAAAACGCCTTGCTCAAGTCAAAATTGAACTTGAACGTTCGCAAAAATATGATTTTACGGTTATAAACGACAACATCGAACGTGCAGTTGAAGAAATAGAAAGTATTGTGAGGGAAAATGCTGCAAGGTAAACATATTTTACTCGGTATAACAGGCGGAATTTCTGCATACAAAATCTGCACACTTATTCGTGATTTTAAAAAAGCAGGCGCAGATGTTCAGGTTATTGCAACACCGAATGCACTCAATTTTGTCACAAAACTTACCCTGCAAAATCTTTCGCAAAATGAAGTTTTTGTTGAAGAATTTAACGTAAAAGACTGGAAACCCGAACACATTTCTTTGTCCGATTGGGCAGATATTATGCTCATTGCACCTGCAACGGCGAACACAATAGGCAAAATCGCACAAGGGATTGCAGATAATCTTTTAACTTCAGTTGCCTGTGCGTTTTCAAAAAAAATAATCCTTGCTCCTGCGATGAATGTTAATATGTGGAACAATGAAGCCGTACAGCAAAATTTAAAAATTCTGCAAAAGAGAGGGGTAGAATATTTACCCCCCGAGAGCGGTTTTTTGGCTTGCGGATATACAGGGAAAGGCAGGCTTTGTTCGCTTAATAAAATTTATAATGCAGTTGATGAAGCGTTGAATTATTCGCAGATATATAAGGGCAAAAAGGTCGTAATAACAGCAGGCGGAACGATAGAAGAAATTGATCCCGTTCGCTATATTTCAAATTATTCATCAGGCAAAATGGGTTTAGCACTTGCCAAATCTGCTTACGATATGGGAGCGGAAGTTGTATTTATCACAACAAAAGACTTTGATGTACCGTTTAAAAAGGTTATGGTAAAATCTGCACAAGATATGCAAAATGCAATCAATGAAGAATTTGATACCGCCAATTATATAATAATGGCAGCCGCAGTCGCAGATTACAGAGTAAAAGAATTCTCTGAACAAAAAATAAAAAAAGAAAATAATGACTCAATTACTCTTGAACTTGTCAAAAATCCGGATATTTTGGCAGACTTATGTAAAAACAAAACTTCCCAAACAATCGTCGGTTTTTGTGCGGAAAGCGAAAATCTTATGGAAAATGCCAAAACCAAAATAGAGAAAAAAGGCTGTGATTATTTGGTTGCAAATGATATTTCGAGAAAAGATATCGGATTCAATTCTGACGAAAATGAAGTTACAATTTTATCGCAAGACGGATCAATAAAAAAAATCTCAAAAGCACCGAAAAATGTTATTGCAAGAAAGATTTTGGAATGCATAAATACAAAATAACAAAAAGAATAGAAGATTTTGCACCGCTTGAAACTCAGGAAGAATGGGACTGTTCAGGGTGGGCGGTAAATATTGACGGTTATGATGAAATCGGCAAGATAATGCTTTGTCTGACAGTTACCAAAGACGTTATAAGACAGGCAAAAGAACAAAACTGCGATATGATAGTTTCGCATCACCCTTGTTTTTATGTACCCTTAGAATGGAGTTTTATAAACATTTACTGCGCCCACACTAACATGGACAAAGCCAAAAGCGGAACAACCGATACAATTATTGATAAACTCGGATTGTCAAAATATAAAATAAATATTGAACATGAATTTTTAAGGATAGTTGATTACAAAACAACGATAGAAAACTTTAGCAAACTACTGAAACAAATTTCACCAAACGCAAGGCTTATTAACAATGACAAAGTAAAAGAACTTAATAAAATCGCATTTTGTGCAGGTTCCGGCAGTGAACTTATCAATGATGCCAAAGAACTTGGAGCAGACTGCCTTGTAACGGGCGATTTGAAATTCCACAGGGCATTAGAAAGTCCCATTGTCATTTTTGATATCGGACATTTTGAAAGCGAAATCTTAATCCTGCCGATGTTTGAAAAAATTATCGGGAATGATGTAAAAATAGTTTATGCGGATGAACACAGTCCGTTTGAACTGATATAATATTTTATTATGAATATCTTAAAAATTATAAAAGAACTATATACGGGAAAAGATAATCTTGTTGCACAACTGACTATATTTGCGCTTGTCGGAATTATGGCAATAGCATTTAATGAAGTAATTTCCGTTTTTACGGGGAATACACTCTATGCGGTATTTACCACCCCGTCTAATGAAGAAGTTGTAATATTTTCAATGGTCGGGGTTATGATTTTTATATTTTTCACGGGTTACATCTACAAATTTGTGCATGAAAATTACAAAAATGAACCGACAACATTGCCGTCAATTTCAATGAATTGCTTTACAACTTTTGTCAAAATCTTTCCTGTTATACTTGTGTGGGGACTGTATCTTGGGTTTACGGTTTTTGCAGGACTTGCGCTTTTGGGTTCAGACAATAAAGAATTTTACGCATATATAATCACTTTGGTCGTTTTATTGCCGTTTATAAATATGGTATTCATAAAATTCGCAAAGGATTTCAAATACGACAAAAAAATCTTTAATCCGCTTATTATAGCAGTTTTTATGGAAAAAACTTTTATGAAAGTCTTTTTATTAATTGTTCAGTTTATAATTTTGGCAGTAATAATATCAGGCATTAATATATTTTTACTTAAAATATCAACCGAAGGACAGTCAAGAACTTTTCAGTTGACAGCCGTTTTGACAATAATTTGTGTAGTATCATATCTTCAGCAAATTTTAAATCTTGCTTACTACAAAGGTTTAACGGAAATAATAAAAAAGAGCGAAGTTTAAAACTCCGCTCTTTTTATATGTATTGCAATTATATTATTTCTTTGTATTTCCTGCCTGATTTGCTTCCTTCTGCATTTGTTCTAACTGCTTTGTAAGTTTTTTTGTAATTTCATCAGGATTATACTGTTTATCAATATATTCAATATTTGCTTTTTTCTTTGACGCATTCAGGATATCATCAATAGCCTTGATTTCTTTTTCATTTGTCAGGCTTTCTTTTAGGTTGTTTTTAACTTTGTCAAAAGATTCAATTCCTGCAGGACGTCTGTCGGTTACAAGAATAACATGATAGCCGAACTTAGTTTTAACAGGGCCTACAATAGTATTTGGCTTTGCACCAAAAGTGGCTTTTGAAAATTCCGGAACCATAACTTTTGCTTCAAAGTAACCCAAATCTCCGCCTTTTTGTGCAGTTGTTGTATCCTGTGAATATTTTTTTGCATATTGCGCGAATTTTGTAACATCTGCCTTTAATTCTCCTGCAATTTTATTTGCAAGGGCTTCACGTTCTTTGGTTTTTTCGGCAATTTTTTGGGTCATTTCACCTTCGGACAATTCTTTTTTACTGCTTTCCGAAATCTCCTGCGCCAACTGCATCGGATCGGTTAACAGCAAAATGTGGTATGCTCTGACCTGTTCATCATGCTTGAATTTATCAATATTTTTGTTATAAAAATCTTTGACTTCTTTATCTGAAACCTTAACATTTTTAGAAGTTTGAGCAAGTTTGTGCATTTTAACCTGAGTTCTTATATCAGATTTGAACTGATTAATGCTGACGTTATTTTCTTTAAGAAGTTTTGACAAATTCTCTTTTCCGCCTATTTTGTCAATAATTTTGTTTATTGCTTCATCAACCTCTTTGTTTGTAACTTTTATTCCTCTTGTTTTTGCTTCCTGTTCAAGAAGTTTTTGAATAATAAGTTGAGTAATAACAGCACGTTCACTCATAAGGTAAAGAATACCGTCTTTATCTTTTTTTATATCACCCATTCCCATTTTTGCAAACGGAGAATTTTCAAGTTGTTTGTCCATAAGTTGGTCAAAATCATTTTGAGTAATTACGGCATCATTAACTTTTATAATCGCCTGAGAGTTTTTCAAACCGCATCCTGTAAATAACATGCCTGCAACAAGTAAAGTTGCCACTAATTTTGTACATTTCATTAATTTATCCCTCTTTCTTTTAATATTCGTAACTAACCTTGCGTATATAATAAAACAAATCATTCAAAATGTTAAATATTTCATCAAAATTTACATAGGAAGTATTTAGTATAAGTATAGATTTGCCTTCACTGCAAGTCTTTGGGGCTAATGTAAATTTTATTTTTCTCAAAATATTTGACGGAAGAGTTCTTGAAACAAGATTCCATTCAGCCTGAGAATATGGAGTGTAAATTCTTATATTATCCTGAACTTCTCTTATTGCGCTGATTTTTATTTCCGTTGCCGAAAGCCTTAACCGTATAAGTTTAATAAGATTTTCGACAGATTCGGGCGGTTTTGAAAATCTGTCTTTCCACTCATCAACTATATAATCAAGTTCGGTAACGGATTTTACATCCGCCAAACGTTTATATTCAATCATTTTTTGGTCAGAAGAACCAACCCACTCATCAGGAATATAAGCGGTTACATTTATATCGACTATTGTCGGCTGAGTGCGGTCAATTTTTTCACCCTGCAACTCTTTTACCGTTTCCTCTAACAGTTCGCAGTAAGTATCAAACCCGACATTAACCATGTGCCCGTGCTGTTTTGTGCCTAAAATGTTTCCGACACCGCGAATTTCGACATCCCGCATAGCAATCTGATAACCGCTTCCAAGTGTTGTAAATTCTTTTATTGCTTTCAACCTGTCTGTTGCATCTTTTGAAAGTTCTTTACTTCGTTTATAAAGACAATAACAGTATGCCTGTCTTTCGCTTCGCCCGACTCTCCCTCTTAACTGATACAACTGCGCAAGCCCGAACTTATCAGCGCCGTGAATTATCATTGTATTGGCATTCGGAATATCTATACCGTTTTCAATAATAGTTGTTGCAAGAAGAATATCATATTCATGGTTTGCAAAATCGACAATAACTTCTTCAAGTTCTTTTTCGTCCATCTGCCCGTGTCCGACTGCTATTCGTGCGTTAGGCACAATTCTTTGCAAGAGTGTTTTCATCTCCATAATTGTTTCAACCCTGTTATAAAGATAGAAAACCTGCCCTTCCCTGTCGATTTCGTGGTTTATTGCATTGCGAACCATATTTTCATCCCAGTTCCCGACATAAGTTTTAATCGGCAGACGGTTTTTTGGCGGAGTGTTAATCAGAGAAATATCTTTTATTCCCGACAAAGACATATAAAGCGTTCTTGGGATAGGCGTTGCAGACATTGAAAGAATATCAATGTTTTCCCTTAACTGTTTTAACCTTTCTTTATGACGCACCCCGAAACGATGCTCCTCATCAATGACCAAAAGCCCCAAATCTTTGAATATAATTCCGTCCTGCAAAAGCCTGTGAGTGCCTATAACCACATCACATTCACCCGTTGCAAGGCGCTTTATCGTTTCTTTTTGCTCTTTTGGGGTACGAAATCTTGATAAGAGTTCAACTTTTACCCCAAACGGTCTGAATCGTTCTTCCATTGTTTGATAATGCTGAAGCGCAAGAATAGTTGTCGGAACAATAACAGCCGACTGTTTACCTGAAGTTATTGCCTTGAAAATCCCTCGCATTGCAACCTCTGTCTTGCCAAACCCTACATCTCCGCAAATTAGCCTGTCCATAGGCTGAGAAGATTCCATATCGGATTTCACTTCGGTTATTGCTCTTAATTGGTCGGGAGTTTCGGTGTACTCAAAGGCTTCTTCCATTTCGATTTGCCAGTTTGTATCAGGCAAAAACTCAATACCCTGTTGCATTTTACGTCTTGCATAAAGCCGTAAAAGGTCATAGGCAACAGTTTCAACCGCTTTTTTGACTTTGGTTTTGGTATTTTCCCAATCGTGACCGCCCATTTTGGACAATTTCGGTTTCGCTGTACCCGAACCTCTGTACCTGCATAAAAGGTTTATTTGCTCTGCAGGAATGTGCAATTTATCCTTGTTTGCATATTCGATAGTCAGATAATCCTTTAACTGACCGTCTATTTCCTGCTTTGAAAGCCCTTTGTAAATTCCCAAACCGTGAATTGTATGGACAACAAACTCTCCGACTTTAATATCGTTAATGTTTTCAATAAATTCGGGCTTTTCCTTGTAATAAGATTTTTTTGTCGAGGTAATTTCTTTAGGACGCTTATTAAACATCTCCCTGTCTGTGATAATTACCGTCTTAAAATCCTCTAAAATACATCCTCCGCAGACAGTTGCGCTCTGAAAATCAACATTAAAAATTTCACGCTCCGAAAGAATTTCTTTTACACGTTCAGGATAATCTGTTGCGATTATAATTTTATAATTGGTACATTCTGTTATATAGTTTGAAATATCATCAAGATTAGCCTCAAAATTACGCAAAGGCTGGGAATTAAACTCAATCAAATCAAACATACTTCCGTCAATAAAATTATTGAACCCGATTTTTTGGAAATATGAAGTTTCACGCAAAAATTCTTCATAGGTAAAATGGTTATTTATATTGTCATTCCGAACTTGATTCGGAATCTTTTTATTTTTTAACCCCCTACGGACTTCGTCCACTTCCCCCTGAAAGGGGGCAGAATATTTACGCAAATCTTCTTTTCTTTTTTCACATTCTTCATCCAAAAATTCGTATTTGGAATAAATTTCGGTTGTTTCGTCAAAAACAAGCGCATAATCTTTAAAATAATCTAAAATTCCCACAAGTTGCTTATTAAAATATCCCTGATAAACCTCTATCCCTTCAAAATAGTTTTCTTCCGGCACATCATCCTCAAGTTCACCCTGCAAGGCTCTTACCAAGTCCTCTTGCCCTGCGGTGATAAATTTATAAACAGGATAAATGGTTGTTTCTTTTGCTTTTTCAACCGATTTTTGTGTTTCATTATCAAAATAGCGGATATCGACAACTTCATCTCCCCAGAGTTCAATACGGACAGGATGGGAATTCAGAGAAAAAACATCTGCAATATCCCCTCTTATGCTAAATTCCGATATGTCACTGACCATTGTGACTTTTTTGTAGCCCAAATTCACCAACTGTCTTGAAAATTTGCCCAAATCAAGAGTGTCACCGACCTTGATTTTCAGACAATTTTTTTTGAAAAAATCCTCGTTAGGGAATTTTTCAAGCAGAGATTTTACAGGACAAAGAACTACATCAGGCTTTTTTTGCAAAATTTCAACCTGACGTGCATAATCATACAAATTCGGGCTGACGGTTTCGTACATCGAAACATCCTGAAACGGCATTATCTCAGAATCCAAATCAAAAATCGTTTTCAAATCGCTTTGATATTTGAGGGCATTTTGCTCTGTCGAAGTTACCATCAGGACTTTTTTCTTTGAATATTTTTTGATTTTTGAAAGCAGAAACAACCGCAGAAACGTGGTTAAACCCGTAACGGCAAAAGACTCACCCTCTTTTAATCTTGCCCTGAACCGCTCATAAGGATAGGGAATATCGTTTTCGTTGATGTTAAACATATATGTATTATAGCAAAAATTTATCAATATAGGTTTGCCGTATCAGACGATTTAAAAACTTTAAAGTTCATTTTATTTTTTAACTGATATGAAAGGAGAAAATAAAATGACTTTTAATGCTTTAAAAGAAAAAGGTTTACCGTTGGAAAAACAAGTGCGCACATGGCATGATATTGCGCATAGAAAATACAACAAAAATGAGGTTGATTGTTATTCCCGCACCCGTCAGATTTTAATGAACGGAATCGAAGTCGAAGCGTGGAATTTTAAACATAATTTTGCAAGACTATGCCAAGACGAAGATACATTGGAATTTCTTGCACAAACAAAGCGTATCGAAGATGCACAACAAACTACAATAAATTGGCTTGCACCATGCGATCAGTCAGTTTTGGAAACGACTTTGGGGTATGAACAGGTTGCGGTAGATTTAACCGCATGGATGGCACAAAATGAGCCTGATCCGTATGTCAAAGAAACTTTTGATTTTGGTTTGTTAGAAGATTTTGACCACTTATACAGATATAGTCAGTGGGCATATATGATTCACGGAATTACCCCAAATGCAGTTGTTCAAGGTCAGACTGATGTAATTTTAGGGCGTCCGACACAAAACCACCACAACTGCAATATTGTAAGGCTACGCAAACACTATGACAAAGCAACAGCAACTCCGCAAACAAAAGTTAATATCTTAACCCTTGTTGCAGGCGAACAACAAACACACAACTACTACGGCGAACACGGGTTTGCATACGGAAGCGAGTTATTAAGAGAAACTTATGCAGAAATTAAAGATGTCGAAGAAGAACATGTTACTATGTATGAGTCTTTAATTGACCCGTCTGAATCCTTCTACGAAAAATTACTTATGCACGAATTTACCGAAGTTTGTACATACCACAACTGCATGACTGACGAAAACAATGAAATGCTGATGCCGATTTGGGAAGAATTTTTGGCAATGGAACTTGATCATTTGCAGACTGCGGCAAAATTATTCAAAAAATA
>Ga0256405_10006164_pt1 | contig 19573 bp, 16 predicted proteins | sample RumenRJG_02DNA_FD_189096 | JGI IMG/M metagenome (GOLD analysis project Ga0256405, IMG submission 189096) | Bovine rumen microbial communities from Lethbridge, Alberta, Canada - RJG_02 | ecosystem: Host-associated > Mammals > Digestive system > Stomach > Rumen | place: Canada: Alberta... | reverse complement strand
GATATGGATGCGGTCTGGGAAGCCCCGAACAAGGAAGTCGCCATCGCACAGATCACAGCGATGAAAGGCTTTTCCAAACAGGCGATGAACCTGCCATTCTCGGAAGGCTGGGAAAAATATCAGGTTCATCCGGATCGCGCTACTCCTCACACCGTCAGCGAACAGCTGGCCTACAAATCCACCTACGAGGAATTCGTGCAGTTTGTTTCCTATCCTCTGCCTGATAAAAAGAAGAGACACACAATCATTTCGAGCGTATCCGAACTCACTTCCGAAGTTGCCGAGCAATACGCCGCCTACCTGAAAACCTGTCCCCTCGCTGTCGATACCCACAACCGCAAGATCAAACGTCTGCGCCGGATTTTCGACTGTCTCAAGGATTACTATGCCGAGGACAATCCATTCCGGGCGAAATCACTCCTGCGAAACGAGCGTGAGGAGCAGGATACCATTGTCCGGAGACAGGCATTTACTCAGGAACAGGAGCAACAACTGCGGGATGTGCTGGCAGATACGGTACATCGCGTCATGAACAAGCCTGAAATCCGCTGCATCTATTACATCGGCATGTATGCGGGGCAACGGCTGAAAGATTGTGTGCTTCTCCAATGGCAGAACGTAGATATGGAGCATCAACGGATTTTCGTCAAGCAGTTCAAGACCGGAAAGGAAGTCACGATACCATTAGCTCCGCAATTGTTCGATGTGTTGAAGGAAGCGCAGGAATGGCGAGTAGATCAGTATGTCTGCCCGAAAACAGCATCTCGATATAATAAAACCAATGCAATCGGGAAGAACGTCGGCAACAACCTCGTGAATATTGATGTTTTGAGGGTGATACGCTGGATCGGTCTTGAGCCGTCCGTGGATGTTCCGGGCAGAGACAAGAAAATGACGGTGTATGGATTCCACTCGCTCCGGCATTCGTTCTGTTCGTTCTGCGCCGAAGCGGGAGTACCCAAGGCGGTGTTGCTTTCGATCCTTGGAACAGAAAGCGACATTGCGGATAAATACTACACTCATGTCGGCGATGCAGCCCAGCGTCAGGCTATTGAGGCTATCAGCCAAAGTATGGGGAAAAAATCCCCGCAGGACAGGATCAACGAGGCTCTGGCTTTGTTGAATTGCCATCCGGAACCGACCCCGGATTTATTGAGGAAACTTAAAACGTTATTGAGCGAGTAAATACAAATCGCTTTCTTTCGGATCATAGGGGGGGACGAGCAAAGACGGACGGGGATATCAACTCCCCTTCTTTTGAAAACCCCGGCCATTTCCGGAAATATGGGGTGCGTGCGATCGCAGCTGTGATGTTTTCCTGCTCGCGTCCGTGGCGACTGGAAAAGTATATGTGGACATGGGTAATACAAAGTGAATCGACTTGCTGCATCAGTAGATTGAAATTTTTCGCCGTTGCAGCCATGGAAACAGTCTTGCGGCAAAAATTTTTTGGGGGGTCGCGCCAGAACTCTGTATACTCTTGGTCTGAGACTTTGATTTTCTTAAGTTTTGGGCGTAAATCCTGCCACACTTCGGTATTGATATCGACTTGGAATTTTATCGAGTGGAGAATTGTCCCCGGTTTAATTGGAGCCCCGGTGACCATATCCGATATATCTGCAAGCTTCAGTCTGTCCTGTGAGGCGACCATTAATTTATGGTCGCACAGACCAGGTGCCTGCCATTTGAGTTTATTCATCGCATCAGCATCACCCAGAATTGCCGCTCGAACCCAGTATGGCCGTTTATCCTTATCTGCAATCCAGGGACAGGAAAGATACTCCTTTATGGCTGGATGATAATTTTTCCCGGCAAGCTTGCGTAATTGAGCCTCCTTTTCCCTTTTATTGTGGCAAGCCAAAGCCTTTTGGTATTCTCTCTCCAAACGACTATCGTGTGACTCCATTTTTATTGTTTCGTGCATGGCGTTGTATATCTGACGTGTCTCGATATCTGGTTCCTCGCACAGAATGTAGTTTTGCCTGTTTGAATTTTCCGGCACATACTTGACTGATATGAAGGCGCAGAACATGAGGAATTCATCGCTTGGCCACCTCTTGTCAACAGGAGTATGGTCTTTTTCGTTTTTCCATCGGTAGTATCCTCGCCTCAACGATTCATATGTCATCCCTTTCCGTTTCGCCTCATCCTCCAATAGTCCCGAGACCGAGACGTTACTTGGTGGTGAAGTTCTTTTCTTCTCATAGATTTTTCGGAATATGACTTCGTTTTTACGGGGTTTCATCTTTCCTTTTGAGGTGGAATACTTGCGAAAAAGAGTGCGCATTCGTTCGTTGAATCCTGCTGCATCTTTTTCAATAGTGGACAATTTGAGTTTAAGGTCGTTCTCTTTATTCGCCTCTGCGTAATCAAAGACTCTTTTTGTAAACTGCTGACTTTCTGTCAGCTCATTCTCCTTCGAAGCAGTGTTTTCGCTGGAGGTGTCTTCTCCCTCGCCGGAACTGTCCTTTTGAGGTAGAGGTAAGAGAGGCGGATAATAACTTTCTCCGTTCACGATCTCCTCAAAGTGGCTGGTTTGCCTGTAAACGAAGGCCAGCACATACAAGGCAAACAAGAGATATTTGTTCATATACGGTGCTTTTTCCAGCTGATCCAGCATCTCCACCACTTTTGAATCGAGGAAAACATCCCGTCCGCTCAAAACGAAATCCCAAAACAAGTAATCACACAGATCCTTGCGTCTTTCCTTTTGCAAGCATCTGATCCATTGTATCCTGTTCATCTCTCTGGCTCCATTCCGGGTTGAAGTACTTTTCTGTCAATATAGCACAATATGGAGCCAGTGACAAGTAACTTTAGAAAAAATGTCACTTTTTTAAGGGATAGAATTCAGAGTCTGGAAAAAAGAGAATCCTTCGATGAAAGGCCCTATTTTTCACGGTACATTATCCCCATGAACAAGAACGTGGTATGGACTGACGAAAGGAAAAGATGCAATGGGTATGAACGGAACAGTTCCACAATTGCGGATGCAGACGGCACATTTGGCGTGCCGTCTGCTTGCCCCGTTGCTTGATTCCGGGCTGGTGTTATCATCGGAGTATGACATTATCAAGCGGAATCTTCATGCCCTGTCCAAAACCGGGGAACTTGCTCAGCCGATCGAATCGAAATTATTGACTCCGCAGGAAGTGGCGGGAATGCTGGCGATCTCGTATTCCCAGTTCCGCGCGCTGGAGAAAGAGAATGTATTTCCATTCAAGCGAATGATGGTCGGCAATAAAACGGTGAGATACCGCAACTCGGATGTCATCAGGTACATTGAAGCCGGCAACAGTCCGGAGAGCGGAGGTGAAGCAACGGCTTGAGTTTATTCGATTGGGAACTTTTTTCACAACATCAACAACAAAAAACAAGAAGGAGAAGCTAAAAATGAAAGCTCTGAACGAAATGATTTCCAAAGTCGAAGTTATCGCTGACAACGCGCCGATCATCTGGTGTGATGATCGTATCCGAGAAGAAAAAGCATCGTTACTGTTGCTTGATCTGTTCCTTTCCGGAAACCAAGGCAAGTACATGAATTTCGCCTGTTCCGGATATTCTTGTGACCCCTTCAAGAAAGAAGGGAAAACTTTCAACCGGTTTGAAATTGATCTGAAAGAGAGAGATTTCATCAGATGTCTCTATTCGTCGCAAGAAATATCCCAGAGTGGAGAACCGAATTTTTCTCTTTACTCTCTGTTGCAGAAGGAATCCGTTTATCGTGGTCTTGATGCGACGGAGCACTTCTTTGGAGTCAACTCCCGTCAGGCATTTGCCCCGTTCCGGTTAAGCGGAAGGCATTTTTCCCTCAAGCCTTTCGCTGAGGATCCTTTCCCTGCGCCAGTCAGAGAGGATCTTCCGTATGAGGTCGCCGTACAGAGTTCGTTATGTAAATGGTACAACCGCAGATTCCCAAACAATATGAATGAAGGAGGTGTAACTGGACTTGAAGTCCATCCATCCGGACGGATACTGCAAATCTTCGATTTCAAATCTCCGTGCGGGGCTGTGATGATGAAGGTTGTAAAAATCTTTTGTCATTCTGGCAACAAGCTTGTGAAATGCTATTTGCCCCTCACAAGGTGGTACTGGAAAAGCATGAACCACAACTTTATTGCAACTGTGGGACTTCCTGAGAAACAAATCCTCATGAATTTGCCTCAAATTGCAAAAGCGGGAACAGTGGTGATCTGCCAGACTTTCGAAGATGTCGTCGCCTTGCAAAATGGCGTTCCAGATGATAGCGATGTCGCGTTCACCTCTTTTATAGCTTCGCTTTACAATCAAGTGGATTTTACTCCATTGAAAGGCAAGCAGGTCAAAATACTGATCTCCAATAGTGACGCTGTATCGTTGGCTGACGCCTACAATGATGCAAACGTGTTATACAATTATCTGAAGGACGATGTACAAGGCCTTGCCGGGATCAGTTTTATTCAGAGGCAAGCCGTATTTCCTTCCTATGATAATGTTGCTTCCATCGAAGATTTGTTGGCAGCTCATCGCAAGCAGAAGCCTTACGTTATTGAAGAGTCCGTGCGGGAAGTTTCCGAAACGGAGTTCCCGATGATGCTTGATAAAGCATTGGCGGAGATATCACGCAAGCATGAGCAAAGTCAAGATCTCCCGTTCTGGAAGACAATGGGCGAAAATGTTGCATCATCAACACCACGCGAAAAAGAACGTCCAACAGATAAAATGATACTTCGTCCTTATGTTGTCGGCGGGACTTCGACTTTGATAGTAAGTGCGCCCGGCATGGGCAAGAGTTGTTTCGCCACAGCTTTGGGCGCAAGGATTGTAGGTAGCGATGTCCCGTTCATCGAAGATCGTTGCTGGACACGGTGTACACCGACAGGCAGAAATGGCAACAAGGTTGTCTATCTTGTATTTGATTCGGATGGCACTGCCGGCATTGATGAACATCGCCGGGATTTTGCCGGCAATATCGGCGAAAACGATGCCAATTTCATCCAGCGTAATATGGCCGGAGAAGAGATTGATTATTCGTCTCCTTCTCATTATAACGATTTTGTTGCGGTCCTTAATGACATCCGCGACAATGAAGGACATCGAGGGCAACCGATAGATGTCTTGTTCATTGACACACTGTTGGCGTTTTCTCACAATAAGACGAATAATGCCTTCAGTTTGTTGATCAAGTTGAATAAGGATTTCCCGGACATGGCAATCGTTGTCATCCATCATCTGAATCTCAACGATAAGACTTATGGGGGAATCCTTACTACTATGGGCCCCCGCGTAATCATCAGTCTGCATCGGACTGCCGAGCAGGAAAAGGACTTGAAAGGAAAACCAACTTTGAATGATCCTTTTACTATTAAGATTGAGAAATTCAATTGCAATAAGATCCCCGAAGATGGGGAGTCATTTGAAGTCAAACTGGATGATCAGAACCACTTCGTTGTTGTGAATCCGGTACGTTCTCAAAAGGAGATGCGCCAGCTGCTCGCCAAACGGTATGGCGAGAAATATGATTTGTCTCAAAATGAGATCGCACGATTGTTTGATACGACTGACCGTACCATTCGAAACTGGCTCAATGAAGAACCGGAGAAGTGATCCTTCCAGATCACTTGGAGACGGGGTTGCTGTATGTGCGGCCCCGTCTCTTTTTATACCCCTGTTTTTTCCGTTTTTGCACATTTCCGTTTCCGGTTTTGAGCGTAATGCGGAAATCCATCAGCGGAAAATGCCCAGGATATGAAAAGCAGAAAACAGGAGGATGGGGACACTCATTATCACTTGTGAAGTGCCCCATCCTTCTTGAATTGCGAGACGAAGAACTTGCGGGTTGCGGTGGGTGTCGTATCCTTCGGGACATACTTTGTCAGATAGGACATCTGTCGGATCATATGATCTCTGGTCTCGGTATAATCACCGGAACCTCTCGTCAGCATGTAGCCGTTGGGATGATCCTTGTCACAGTAATCAACCAGTCCCATATTTCGGACATCCTCCTGAGATAATCCGAGTGCGTTCCCCCAGTGTCTTTCTGCTTTCTTCATGATCCCGTATCTGTTCTCGTGTTTCTTTGCATTCGTGAGCAGATTAAGATGGTAGTGCTGATGAGGTTGATCGTTCTGTTCTCTGCGTCCGAGGTACTGTGGATCATATCCATCCTTGTTCAGCTCTTTCGATAATCCCTGCAATGCTTTTGAGAAGTCTTTGTTGCTTCCATCGGTCACCATCTCCTGTGGGTATCTGAAGTCCATCCTTGTCTGCATCACCTTTCTGTGCCTTTGGCTCATGGAATCGATCATTTCAATTCCTTTTGTCAGGTATGTCTTGTAATGACTGTAACCAGTCTCTTCCTGTTTGATGATCTTCTTCCTTGGCATATTACCCTCTGCTGGATATTGTGTTGATGTCTGTGTAGCTGGTATTGTTCTTTGAAGGGATTGTTCTTTATGTGTAGATCATTCATACAGTGTATTACCTATATCCCCCTTCATGTCACACTCGAATCAACCTCAAAAAAACAATCCCGAGTTAGTTCCCTACATATTATAGTGCAATATTAAAACACGAAGAGGTGATCCATAGGAATATCAAAACATGAGTATATGATTTTCCAGTAAGAACGCTGGACTCGTCTGCGGACCAATTAACAGACTGGAACAGATTAAACAGGTTGTAAAAAAGTATCTTTCAAAAAATCTGACCTATATATTACCTCGATGTAATTAGCTCACGATCAAAATAAGCCCTGCTGGTCCTTCGGGATCGGCGTGGCTTGTTGTTTTTAAACCCTAATCCAGGAGGTATGAAGTGATCGAAGTGAACAAAAACACGTTGGCGGGTGCGCTGCCTGCACTCGGGAAGCTGATTTGCCGGACATCCGCGCTGGATTTCCGCAAAGCAATCAAACTGGAAGCCGAAGACGGGACACTGAAACTGACCACGTCGGACGTAACCGAAAACATCACCTTCGAGGCTGAATACGAGGGCGCTGACGAATTCAGCTGCATCGTCGGGTTTGATGAGTTCCGCGATGCCGTGCGGAGCGGTCGGAACAAGACGGTCGGGCTGACTTATGAGGCTGGAACATTGCTGGTCGGAGACCGGTATCTGATCACGGTCAAGGATGTGGAATGGCCGGATATGTCCCCGAAAGTGGAAGCCCCGAACTGTCTGCTGCCCGATGGCATAGTCAATCTGTTTGCCAAAGCAGCGCAGATCGTTGACAGGAACGAACCGAGAGCAATCCTGCGCGGGATCAATCTGAGCGCAGACGGGATCACCGTGACCAATGGCAAAGAACTGTTGAATTTCGACTGTCCGCTGGAACTCGAATCCAGCATCACGATCCCGCTGCCGCTGTCCTTGATGCAGAGCAAGGCATCTCATGCCGGGCTGCTCTTTTACTGGACGATGGAAAACGGAACCGGATTTTCCATTATTGTCGGGCCATGGTGCTGGACTGGCAAGGCTCTGCAGGGAATCTATCCGAACTGGAAGCAGGTCATTCCGGAATCGAATACGCTGACACGGTCGATCACATTCCCGCCTGAAAGCGCGCAGAATTTGGAGGCGTTCTTGAAGAATGTCCCGGATGATCCGCCGCACAATGCCGTTGAACTTTCCGACGGTTCCGGCATGACTCTGAACGTGCTGGCTTCAGGAGAAAAGACCAGCATCACTGCTGAGCTCACCGGAGATTGGGCAGAATCGCTCGCTTTGAGCAAAACGGTTCTGCTGCGTCTCCTGCGTGAAGGTCACACCCGGATCCAGTGCGGAGACGGACATGTACCGATCCTCGCATTGGGCGGTGGCGGTCGTTATACCGCCATGCCCATGCATCAGCCTCGAATTGAACGAAAAGAAAATACCCAAACTCAACCCCAGGAGGAAACTCAAATGGAGAACACAGAAATGAAAGTCGTGCCTGCTACGGAGCAGGCGGTCGCCCCGAAAACCGAACCCGAAACCAATCTGAACCCGCTGGATGAGCTGAGCGTATCCATCGAAGCCTTCAAGCAGAAATTGAAAGCGTCCTTTGATGAGGTCGCTGCGCTCGCCCGCAAGGTCAAGGAAGCCCAGATCGCCCAGAGACAGAAAGAGCGTGATTTTGTTCAGGCTCGCCGGGTACTCGAACGCATCCGCATGGCAAGTGGATTTTGAACTCCAAAACAAAAAGGACATCAGAGGCTCCGGCAGGCGATGAACCTGTCCGGAGCTTCCAATTTATCAGGAGGTTATTATGCTCAAACTCAACGCAAGTTATTCCAAGAAGGTCCCCGCAGAGGGAGAATACAGCAGTCAGTCTTACCATGCATCCATCGAGGTTGAACTGCCCGATGGTCTCAGTCAGGACCAGCTCAACGCCAAGATTCACGAAACCTTTGCAATGGTCCGTGATTCGGTTGAAGCCGAATTGCATGAAAATGGAGCCGCAAATCCAGAGGTGTCTGCTCCTCGTAATCCGCAAAATCAGCCTCGGCAAGGGTACCGGTCAGGCACCTCGAATTACGTCAAGAACAAAGGACAGAATCAGGAAGACCCTGCGGCATCCTCGAAACAGATCAAGTATCTGCTGGATCTCGCCCGGACCAACGGCGTAACTCCGCAGCAGATCCTTACCCGGTTCAAGGTTAATTCGCTGGAAGAGCTGACGAGAAATCAGTGCAGTATGGCGATTGACGAGTTCAACGGAAAGGCTGCTTGAAATGTCAATCCATGAACTCAGAGATCAGCCGCATTGGTCATACAGTGCCTTCAACACTTATCTTCAGTGCCCGATGAAATACAAGTTCAGATACGTGGATAACGCCCCGGTGGAGCGAACATGTTCCGCTCTGCCGTTCGGGCGTGCTTTTCATGCGGCGTTGTCTGAACGTGCCCGAGTCGGAATGGATTTGAGGCTGACCGACACCAAGGAGATCTTTGCCGACTTTTTCAAGGTCGAAACGGATGCCTCGGAGAATCTTCGCTACAAACCGAACGAGACTTTCGATTCTCTTCTGAATACCGGATTCGACATGCTGGCTGCTGCGCTCGAAAACTGGCAGGATGACTTTGCCGTAAAGAGCGTTGCTGAAAGCTTCTCGGTAAAAGTGCCGGGCTTGTGGCGACCCCTGATCGGCGAATTTGACTGCGTGGTATCGGACGGCTCTGAAACGACGATTGTTGACTGGAAGACTGCAAGCTCAAAATGGGCTCCGGGCAAGGCTAACCGGGATCTGCAAGCGAGCGCATTCTGTTACGCCTACAAACAGATTCACGGAACTTCCCCGGTCTTCCGGTTCGATGTCATCACCAAAACCAAGCAGCCGAGTGTGAACTCACATTACACGCTCAGAACGCAGGACGAGCTGGACCGTTTCGAATTCGTTGCTTGCAAGATCGAAAAGGCGGTGAACGCGGAGCTGTTTTATCCGAACGAAAACATCATCAACTGCGCCGAATGTCCTTATGCGGATCGGTGCAAGAAAGCAACATGGAAAGGAGCCTGAATCATGGGACTTTGCATGAGTGGAGGCGGTCAGATCGTTGATCGTCAGACTGTGGCGATGGTCGATACTCCCATCGGAACTGATAGCTGGAAACCCGTTCCTCATATCGAGGTCATTGATGCTGTTACCGAGGTGGTGAAAGCCCATCACTGGCAGATCACCGAGGAACAGTTCGGGCTTGCAAGAGAAGGACAGAAGCTTTTCGGTGTCATGAGAATCAACAAGACCTCAAGCAAGGACTGGACTCGCTGTATCGGTCTGCGTAACAGTCACGACAAGAGTTTTTCGGTCGGATTGAGTGCAGGGATCAGCGTAATGGTCTGTTCCAATATGGCATTCGGAGGAACCACGATCATCAAACGCAGACACACTTCCAGAATCGAACTTGCCCAGCTCGTGGATGTTGCCGTTAACGAGCTTGAAAACGAGTTTCTGATACTGGAGAAGGTCTGCGAGGAGATGAAGGTGATCTACCTCAAAGATGACGATGAAGCGAGAAGCCGAATCGTGAGAGCCGCAGAAATCGGAGCGATCAATTCGAGCGACATTGTGCCGGTCTTCCGTGAGTTCAAACAGCCTCGGCATGAGGAGTTCTCGGAACCGACCCGATGGAGCCTGCTCAATGCTTTCACGGAGACGATCAAGAAATATACGCCACAGCGCGTGGATTATTCCTACTCGGCCTTGAATCGTGCGTTTGGTCTTGACGGTAACAGTCCTGAACTGTGGTAATGAGTGCCTGACTCCTCGGTACCACCACCCTCTGGCATGGCAGAGGGCTCCGACTGTAGAATCCATGCAAATCAGTATGGTCGGAGAGCGCCCGGTATGGACGTGATGCACCCATATCGAAATTCCGAAGTCATCCCGGAGGTTTGAGGGAGTGAATGCCTTCAAGCCTCCGGTCTATTCAACCTGAAAAAACAACGGAGTTATGTAAACATGGAAGAGAACAACGAGAACAAGAATTGCTGTCCGAAGATGCCAGAGGACGAACCCGATGACTGGGCTGTCGCAGTATTGACAGCCGGATTTGCCATGGGTGTCGCCGCGACATTTGCTGCAATCAAACTGATCGGCAAGCTGATGGAAAAATGACCGTTCCCCGCCTGTCTGACACACAGGCGGGGATTTTCAATTCCGGATCTCCATTTCTTTTCGTTCAGAGGTGATTTCCGCACCGCAAGCCGGACAACAATCCGGCAGCTGTGAAACGATACGGATCACATCCTTTCCGACAGGTTCATGATAAATCACGCTGGCAGGATTGCCGATCTCAAAGAGTCCGCTCCAGGAACAGTGCAGACAATGGCATTCATAGAAGATTCGGTTCATGTGTAATAATACTCTGGTTCATATGAATTTCGGGTATGCCGTTAAGACCTTTGCAAGACCGCAAAGCGAGGCAAATTCAGCATTCTTCGCTACATTGCAGCGGAAACCGGTCTGTTGACACAATTCAATAGCAAGATTCGTTTTTTCTGCGTATTCACCAGTAATAAGGACATGCTTCGGGATACGGAGATCTTCTGTTCGAGCTGAATCAATTCCTTTTTTTATCATCCGGATCAGCATCTCCATATTAGATTTTGAGGTGAGATCGTGGTCTTCATGGGTTACCGTATCTGAATAAACATTACCGCTGAAACACGGCAAGATAAGAGTTGAACGGACTGCATTGACATCCAGCAGAAAGAATGGTGGAGCAGGCTGAGATATATCGCCACATCCACAAGCAGCGGCCATTGCTGATTCCATGAAAAGGAATTTATGGGTCAGCGAATGCAATATCGAACGTATCTCCGGCAACTCATCTTCCCGGAAATGATGAGAGAATAGGAGGCATGGCTTGAGGTATCTTCTGAATCCCTTTTGTTGTTGTTTTGTGTAGCCTATGATCTTGCGAAGACATGTTGCAAATCCGCGAGTTCCGGAAATGCAGGATTGATCCACAGAAATGCTGAGGATGTCCGTTCCCCATGTCCAGTGGATCGTTTCGATTCCCCAATCGGCGAGGATAAGGATTCTTCGTCGGTTGGCGTTGGCTTCTCTCAAAAGAGACGTAAGTTCCGTTTCCTGTCCGCATATTGAAACAGGGAAATCCTGCTCATCGTTTCGCATTTTGCCTCCGTTCTTCGTAAATCTTTCTGTATCGCCATTCTCCGTGTCAATTGTGTTTACTTTTTCCATCAGTGATGGAAAATGATAAAACTCCACCGGACTTTATTCATCGGCACGGTTCTGCTCTGTTTCGTTCTTCCGGTCAAGGACGAAATACCATTTTGTCTTCAACTCCGTGTCGGTCTGACTGTCGGTCTTCCGTTCATCTTCCATCTGATGAATGTCATTTTCCAGCAACTCAAGAGCATGACAGGCGTCATCGAAAACCTGTGCGGGGATCTCATTCCCGGCGCAAAAACTTTCGACAAGATAAATCGGATACCTTGACGCAAGTTCGGCTAACGATTTTCGAATCTCCGTCATGGAACCGGTAAGATAATCGCCAAACTCAATATATTTTTTCTCCTCGGGAGTCTCCTGATCGACTGCGGATGCCGCAGAATCGGCAGCCTGGGAAATTTTCGTTGCACCAATCGTATCTGCAACTTTGGAAATGCCCCTTAAGACCGACTTTGTACTCGAATCTACTGCTTTTGACAAGGATGAACCTTCCTGTCCTGCTGCAATACCGGAATCCCAGAAATGCATCGTTCCTCCCAGATCCTCCCCCAGCTTGGCGAACATCAGGAACTTTTTAGACAGTTCCTCAATGGAACGGCTGTTTTCTTCTCTGATCTGCTGAAAACGGTTTGCATCCGATCCCGCAGACGGGAGGTTACCGCAGTTTTCAAAAATGGAGTTCCAGATCGGCATATAACGTGAATTGGTGACGAATGCGTTGATCATGTCATTGACCGGATTCTTGGCATCTTTTGCCCACATTTTCAAATCTCTGGAAATGGCGATCCGTTTCTTGAGGCTGGCTTCCTTCTGCCACTGAACCATTTTCTGCTCCAGCGGTTTGATGAAAGTATCAGAGGCCAGCTCAAAATACTTCGGAATCAATGCATGAGCCTTATTGCAGATACGGGTCCTCTCATTGTTTTCCGCTTGAGCGAACGTATCATCAAGTTTTTCCGTCCACGGCAGGATGTTGCGCTCCCCGACACGCAGAGACAACAAATCAAAGTCTGTGCGTTGATCCAATTCCCGGTAAATACGGCTTAGCAATCTGCCGTTGAGGTAAAGATTATAGTTCTCGTTGATGAGAACGCGGAGAATCTTTATGGCTGACTGAGGTTCCGCGATATTGAGGTAATTTATAGCGCAGAGTTGAAGCACATCATAGTTCTCTCCGGCCATTTTTTCAGCACGTTCCAACAGCTGAATAATCTTCTCTTTGTCTTGGGTTCGATCCAGCATGGAAATCTTATCCAGCGCAGCCTGAGAAGCAATAATATCTTCTCGCATCAGCGGCAGATAAACTTTATCATATTCATCATAAGCGGAGCGTGCCAGTTCCTTGAATTTTCCGCTTACCGCAGCGTTGTCCTGATACTTATCCGCAGCTTCCAGCGCCGCACGGCCTTTGTAATACCAGAATGAGGGGAAAGCCCCGAATGTTGAACTCAAAACATCCAGCCGGTCATAGCGCTTATGAGGATCAGGCTCCATCAGAATTTTGTTATACCGGGTAATCTGTTTCTCTGTCAAACGCCATTCATCGGGAAAATGGTAAGTATCGGACAAGCGCCAGGCTGTCTCAAACAGGCTTTTGCGCAATCCGTGCAGTTGCTCGATCGCGGAACGGCGCAGCTTCCACAGTTCCTTTTCGTGTGCCAATTTCGCTTGAACTTTTGCCGAACGGTAATTGAGATACCCGGTGCCGACCATGGTCACAGCGGCAACCGCCATCGTAACAGGACTTCCTGAAACAAACATCATTCCTGTTGGACGGAATGCGCTCAAAAGGGCATTTTTCAGATTCTGTTCATATTCTTTCTCGATAATCTTTTTCTCTTCGTCCTGAATCATGTAGAATGTCAGAGTATCAAGAATGGATTTGATGGCATTCAGCAGGGACTCGTCCTTGATGATCTCCTGTAAATTGATATTGTTCAGAATGGCATCATACTCCTGCTTGAGGATATTGATGTCCTCATAATCTATGATCTGCGATACCGAAACGGTGCAGAGATTCAAGGCCAGTGCAGCTTTGCGGTTTTCAATGTTTTCTGGGGTCATGATTGGTTCCTTTCTATTAAAATTTGAAATTCATGGTTACAGCATTGTGGTCGGAAATCCGGCTTTTATCTTCATTATTTATCCTCATAGCCGAATTCGGAATAACACTCGTCGCATCCTCATCTATCGGAATTCGAACAGAGTCGAATGCAAAGTGATCGTAGCTTGTCGTTAGTTTCTCTTCCTTCTGGCTCCAATGGCTGTTTTCATTCTGTATTGTTCTCATATGCGGGTATTCCGAGGGGAATCCCGGACCATAAATGGCCGAGGTTTCCTTAACCGACATATTGAAATCTCCGGCTACGACCGTATAGATGGAACGATAATCTCCATTCCGGCAAGTTGTTACAGCTGTGTATAACTCGCCTTGAATAAATTCCATTTCCTTTTGACGCAGGGCAACCTCCATGTTCGGTCTTTTTTTGTTGTTTTCTTTCAGCCAATTCAGAATATTTGAGTTTTGTCCCAGCCAATTACGCAACAGAGAATCTTTTCGTTCCGGTGACTTTACATCCCATTGCACATGAGTGTTTATCATGCGAAGTTCCCAAAAAAGGCCGCTCCAGAATCCGGCAGGGCGGAAACAGGCAATAAGAGGAGGTCGCAAGGTATTTCGCAACGCTCCGGCTATAAAATCCTTTTGATCGGCTAAACTTCCCTGATCGGGAAAGCCGGGAAAAAGTAACCCCAATGCACGGGCTTTTCCCTGTGAATGACGAATGATTTCGAGGAAGAATTCAACAATTGTCAATATGAAGCGGTCCCAGCATTTCTGTGTCTGGAAATGCAGTTTCTTGTAAACCTCGGGATCACAGCACAGGGAAACTTGGCGGGTATTCCAGATAAAGGCATAATCACTTCTGAATTTTCGACCGTGACGGTTCAGAAAACCCAACGCATTCAAGGAATCATAAATGTCCCCGCAATGGCAATAGTCGTAATGCGATGGCAGATTCTTCATAATGGTTCTTACTGCATGCTCATTTTGTATTTCCTGCAAGGCGATAATATCTATCGGTGAAGTATTTTCCCGAGTGCCGGAAATAATCTCAGCAATGCCTTTGCATTTCTGCTCTTTCCTCTTTTCAGCATCTGACATTTCCTTTTGGCCTTTGGCTGAAGGCTCTTTGACATTGAGATTAAGGACATTAAATGATGCCAGTTTCAGATTCATGGACAGTTGCTCCTTACATGAATGTGTTCCACATGCGCAGAAGCTCCTCTTCTTTTTCAGATACAACGCCATCACTGGCGGCAATCAACTGAATCATTTTCTCAAAGATTTCTTTGGGGCAGTTTTTGACCTTCTTCGCTTCCTCACACGCAGTCTTCAGATCGGGCGGGTTTTGAGCGAAATCCACAATTCTGTTTTTTACATCTTCCGAGAGTTCTGAATCACGGACTTTTGCGAAAAATTCACGAATTTCCTGCATTTCGCGCCAGTTGGTTTTATCATCATAATTGGCTGTCATACAGGCAATAGCACAAAGAGCTAAAATAAACTGCTGATAATCGGCAGATGATTCGTTTTCTTTGTATGAAGCGAGAAAAGAATTAAGTTGATCGCGAATTATGATGTTTTCAGCAGCCAAATGTGTTGCTTCCTTTTCTTTTTCTTTTTTCTTCTTCCGATAATTGAGTAAAAGAGCCGTTCCCACAGCAGCTCCGCCGGCAATCGGACTCGCAATTACCGCGGCTCCGGCAATTCCAGCTCCCAGCATCTTCCACACGGTACTGCTTGTTTTGTTTTCGTGTTTTGGTGCCTCATCAGTCTTTTTTTCTGTGCACATGGCGTTTCTCCTGTTATTTTAGTTCACAATATACTAAAAAAGCGTTTCCCCGCAGCACTCAATCCGAGGAACACGCCAATGCCCTGAAGAATCATGCAAACAGGGAAACGCTGCAACGCCGATGCGAAGCAGCAGTTCCCATTAAGCTCTGATTCTTCAACTTCAACTTGGCGTGTTTTCGGATTGAATCAGCTTAATAAAACCGCTTCGATTTTATGAAAAGATCTTGTTCAGACTTGTTTGAAACCTCCTTCGTTCAAAACGCAAGACGTTGTCAAATATACTGCCAGATCGGAACTTTTGCAAATCGAAAACGGCCTTCCCAGCACGATTTCAGGAAACATTGGCATGTTCCATGTAGAATATCCGCATGAAATTGCGAAATTCCTCACTGGATTGGGAAAAAAATGGATTTTTTATTCTCCGGACAGCCTTTTCGACAGGTTCAGACGCTCTTTCAACAGTCCTTCAAGGACGGACAGCTGCATTTCATTGGGGTATTGCCTTGCGTTTTTCACGATCAAAGGGATTTGTGCGTTCAATTCGCCCAGTCGGGCAAGAAAATCATCCGGAGAAATCGGTTTTTCCGCTGATTTATAGCGTTCTGCTGCTTTTTTTCGTAATTCTTTCGGTGGTCCCGGATAACGTCGCAACAACGCATCCAAACGCTGGTCAAAGGTCTGTTCCTGATGAACTGCGGAAGAAGATTTTTGCTTCTTCAGCATCGACCATCCTGCAAAAAGAACTGCGACAGTCAGAATCAGCATCAAAACGGCAATCAGATACCTCATGCCATGCCTGGGAACCTTCTTTTCCCCGGAAAGTATGTCTCGGAACTGCTCTAGAGATATGCGGCCCTCACATGCTGATCGGCTGGCGAAAATCAAAGTGCGTGCTTCCAGCGGAAGACCTTTCGGCAAACGAGGAAAGTCCGAAGGCTGAAGCCCGGTCAAGGCACAATATGTTACCATTCCGAGCGCGTAAATATCGCATGTTTCATCTGCCGGGCGTTTCCCCTGAAGCACCTCGGCGGGCATAAATGCGGGAGTTCCGATCAACGTAGCGTGCCCGGTTTCGGCAGTCAGCCCGATGTCCCCGAGAACCGGTATGCCGCGAATGAAAAAGATATTCTCCGGCTTGATGTCCCGATGGATGAGTCCCGCCTGATGCAGCGAGGCAATACCATCAGCCAAGCTCAAAATGATCTCTTTCAGTTCAGAAGGCTGGATGCGGGATTCCATTCTTCGAGCCAGTGTATCCGGTTCATAACGATCCGGATCCCGGCTGTCTGCCGCATCCATGGTGTAGTAGAGCAAACCGTCAGGCGTCCGGTCGATGTGATGGATCTGAATCAGATTCGGATGACGGCATTCTCGATAGCGAATTAGTCCGTCCAGTTCACGCTGCTGCTGTTTTCCATGCAGAATTTTCAGCGCAACCTGCTGATGCGTCAGGGTGTTTTCAGCAAGATAGACGATACCGTAAGCACCCTTTCCACACTCGGAAATCAGGCGATAAATACCGATCATGCGAGGTTCAGCCATGAAGATCCAGCTCCCCATCCTGACGATTCAGGTCCGCAATAATCTTCCTCAAATGTTCCTCACAGCGCTGTCTTGCCAGATACACATAGGCGGGTTTGACCTGAAGCAGCTTCGAAATCCGTTCAACAGATTCTCCCTGTATCGTGAAAAGTTCGAAGATCTGATAGGTCTTCGCCTCCACCTTGGTTTTCAGCTCGGCTTGTGCCTGCTGCAACAGAAAATTGCGCCATTTCTCCAACAGCAGACGATCCAACAGTTCATCCGGAGAATTTTCATCCAGACGATCTTCAAGCGTTACTTCCCCTTCAGGACGGCGTTTTCTCAGCAGATCATAGATGCAGCCTTTTATGATCCGGTTGAAATATGTTCGAAAACGAGCAAGCGAAGCATCGTACTGAAAACCTTCATCCACCCGATGCGAGAACCGGATCATCGTATTCTGTACGAGCTCCTCGCATTCATCCGGAGTCAGTCCCTTGAATACGCCGATATCCCGAATGACTGGCTGATAAGCGTGAAAGAACACTGTCCACGCACTTTCATCGTGCGCAGACAGTTGTTTCAGCAAAGTTGTCCGAGTGGTAGGGAACCTCATAGATAATTTTCACCTCGCGCTGACACTTAAATTTACAGTGTCAGCTTCAATTTTTCAAGTGATAAATGAAAATTATACAGGACTGTGCATGTTTAAGATGACGGCATCAAAGCGTAACAATACAGACTAATCCGTGCTGCTGTGGAAAATATTCATTAGGAAATTTGCATTACAGAGCGAAATGTGCTATATTCCAGTGTCTCCGGATTATCAGGGAGCCTGGTTTGACTCCCGGTCTGGGAGATGGTTCATTGGCATTCAAAAAACATCCCCAAATTTTCCCCATGAGGGAATAGGAAAGCCCCGAAAGGTCCCCAAAAAGAGAATGACGGCTTTCTATGGAGGATGTGCAATAATGTGCCAAAAATGAGGCCGTTGTGGAAGAAAAAGCCAATTTTTGAGCTTGTTTCAGATGTCGCGGGGACAGCCCCTCTCTCCGCCAGTTTTAGCCTCGAATTGCGCAAATTTGCCCCATTTTGCCCCGTTTGGATTGCAAAAATGTGCTTTTGCGTGTTAAATTGCGGCGTTACCTGTTTTTCTCAAACAGAGGTTTCCAATGACAAGAGAAAAGAAGGGCACACCGATGAAACTTGCTCTGGTTCCCATCAGAAGAAGAGGCAAAAACGGCTGCTTCGCCTATCGCTGCCAGGTCAACGGCAGAAGAACTGAAATCTCCCTACAAACCAAAGACTATCACGAGGCTTTGAAAAAGGTCGCCGATCTGGTCCCGATTGCTCAGGCACGGACCGCTGAGGTCGTGGTGGCTCATGTCAACGAAGCCCGGGGGTTCGCCAAACAGGCGACCGATCTGGCTTTGGTCGATGCCTGGCCAAAATACGAACGGCATCCGGACCGGGCGATGCCGCATACCGTAAGCGAACAGTTGGCCTACCGCTCCAGTTTTCTGGAATTCGTTGCTTTTGCGACTCGACCTGCGACACCGGATGAACGGAAAAACCGGATCCATCATACGCAGATCACATTATTGCGCGAAATCACTCCGCCCGTTGCCGCTGAATATGCCGAATATTTGCGCCGTCAGCCTCTGGCTGTGGATACCCATAACCGCAAGTTGAAACGGATTCGGAAAGTGCTTTCCGTTCTGAAAGAATATCACGGCGGCGAAAATCCGTTTTACGCAAAATCCCTGTTCCGAAGCGAACGTGAGGAACAGGATACGATCGTCCGTCGTCAGGCATTTACCAAAGAGGAAGAAATGCGTCTGATGGAAGAATTGCGGTCTCCCGCGCATAAATTGAAGAATAAGGAAGAAGTTCTGGTTATCTATACCATTGGAATGTATACGGGGCAGCGGTTGAAGGATTGTGTCCTGCTCCAATGGCAGAATGTCGATCTGCCGCATCGCAGGATCTATGTCAAACAGTTCAAGACGGGAAAGGAAGTTTCGATCCCGCTGGCAGCGCAACTCTATGATACTTTGATAGAAGCGCAGATCGGTCATTTCAAAAAACAAAACCTTCAGATCGGTCTTGAATGCGCGGCCCGTTTATGCCGAAACGAGGAACCGATTTATGAGATCACCGCTTTCGATATGGAAACGGCTCTTCCGAAACGGATCACCATGACCGGAGAAGAAATCCGCCGGATCCTGGCTCCGATTGCCGCCCGGCAGAAAGCAGTTTTCGAGTTTCTTTCATCCGGAGAACCCGGCGGCCTCCTTCCGGGTTTCATCGAACAGACCGCCAAACGGCTCCCTATCCGCAGCCTGGCCGATTTGGAAAACCTGCTGGCCCTGTGCCGTCCGGGAGCGTTGATGTATTTGAATGATTATGAAGGGAATCGTCCATGCCGGCTGGCAAAAGCATCGGAAATCGTCCGGCAGACCCGGGGCGTCCTGCTTTACAAGGAACAGCAGGAGCAGGCCTTGGAACTTCTTACCGGTTGTTCGCCGGACGAGGC
>Ga0256405_10006162_pt1 | contig 19574 bp, 16 predicted proteins | sample RumenRJG_02DNA_FD_189096 | JGI IMG/M metagenome (GOLD analysis project Ga0256405, IMG submission 189096) | Bovine rumen microbial communities from Lethbridge, Alberta, Canada - RJG_02 | ecosystem: Host-associated > Mammals > Digestive system > Stomach > Rumen | place: Canada: Alberta... | reverse complement strand
GATTTTTTTTATGATTTTACACATTATAAATGTAATAATAACTTACAATTTTATTTTGTACTCTCGAGTAAACCAGCTATCCTTTTTTTTAAGAAATTAGCAAATTAGTCTAAATTTGATTCAGCCTAATAGCATTATGATATAATGCCTATATAAGCACCTTTCGTTCAATCTAATACGTAGCAATATCAATAAGAATTATTATTAACATAATAATAGAATATAACTATAAATCAAAATATTACAATTTACTTGTATTAATTCTACTTATAAAAAGTGGGATTTTATACAACTAAATAATATACAGCGATAAAAGAGAATGAACAATCAGCTTTACTGGATTATTGATCTGCTGTTTGCTTTGATGGTTCTTATCACCAAGGTAAAAAACCGTAACATCATCATCAACAATACTACTGATCAGCGATATGCATTTGAATCACTTACAAGCTGGGTGGTATTCTTCTGCTTTCAAGATATGCTCTGGGGCATATGCAGCAACGGCTATCTTCATGACAAGATATTCTTTTTCTCCTCAACTCTATTCCATATCAGCACCGTGTTTATGTCTCTGATGTGGCTTCGCTATATCTTCTCTTACCTCAATGTTGTAAAAAAAATCAAATACTTGGGAATGATGCTGGCCTGGGGCATGATAATGTTCCAGTTTGTGCTTTTATCAGTAAACATTTTTACCAATTCTCTTTTCCATATAGACCATGGTATCTATGTGACAAGCCCACTTAGAAACCTACTGTTTGTAAATCAGTATATTATCTTCCTGGGAGTGGGCATTTTAACTCTCTATATGGCACATAAGACCACAATAAAAAGGAAAAAGAAAAAATTCCTGACTGTGTTTGTTTTTGCGCTGGCACCAATTGTTTCAGGATTCTTCCAGTATAAATATACATATGCACCATTCCATGCCATAGGCTACTTCATAGGTGCCTTCCTGATTTATGTATTCATCATTTCAGATGATCAGCATGATTACGTGCGTGCAAAACTGGAAAAGGAAAAACTCGAAAACCAGATAAAAATCAATGCTCAGATAAATATCGCAAGAACCGACGAGTTAACGGGCATAAAAAACCGCAGAGCATATATGGCAGTGCTTAACTATTACGAGGACAATCCTATTGAGGATGACTTTATATACATGTCCATAGACGTCAATGGTCTGAAAATTGTAAATGACAATTTTGGCCACTCTGCCGGAGACGAACTTATTATCGGAGCAGCACAGTGCCTAAAAAAATGCATTGAGCCTTATGGAAGCGTCTTTAGATTAGGAGGCGACGAATTTGCGGCAATTATGCACATATCTGATGAGAATACACTTGAAAAACTCAAGCAGGAGATAAATAAAACCATCAGTTCCTGGAAAGGAAAGCTAGTTGACAAAATATCTATCTCTCTTGGTACAGTTGCAAAATGCGCCCATGATAATCTTGATATCAAGTCAATTATCAATCTTGCTGACGATCTGATGTATCAGGAAAAGCAGGAATACTATCTTGACAGAGGAATTGACAGAAAAGGCCAGAGTTATGCCTATAACGCACTTTGCAGATCTTATCAGAGTATTATTAAAATGAATCTTTCAAAGAACCTCTACCGTGTAGTCTACACAAAAGACAAGACTGTAACAAACATCGGCAAGTGTCAGAAAGATATAGGAAACTGCTTTACAAGACAGATTAACGTTAAATCAATCCATACTGATGATTTGCCGAAGATAATCGAAAAATTGAGTCTTGAGAATTTAAATTCAAGCTTTAAAGACGGTACTGAAACCATGCTTTTAAGCTACAGAAAGAAGTATCCACATATAGGTGATACCCAAACATTAGCGTCAGGAAAAACTGCAATAACCAAAGAAATCTACCACAATATCATTCTTGAGATTGTTCCTGCTGAAGACTTCACTTCAGATAACAGAACTCTGTATTTCTTTGAAAAAATAATGAATTAGGTTAATATTCTGCTTTATTAAAAAGCTCGTCTGCCTGTACAGTTATATTTTTACGTACAAATACAAGAAAACACTATATAATAGCAGACCATTATTAATATAATAATCTAAGAAATAATCAGTTAAAAAATGAATTTATATAACGTCTCAGTCAAATGGGCCATCCCGTTTGCACTGACAGGGCTTATGCGCAATGTCGTATATGCCTTTGTACATTCCTTTTTCCTTCTATACCTGTGTCGCACCGGTGCAGTAACCTACAGTTTTGCCATTGGACTTATTGTAGCAGTTAAAATCTTTGACATTCTTAAAGAACCATTTTTAGGAATGCTGCTTGACGTCGCTGGATCTCGTTTTGGCTTTAATAAATTCAAATTCTTTACCCTTACAGGCTCTCTTTTTAATGCCATTTTAACTATCTCCATTTTTAATATTCCGATGATATTAAATGGACTGAAACCAACCTACTGCCTTTTAACCTACATTCTGTGGACAATAAGTATCTCCCTGTTTGACCTGACTTACAGTTCAGTCATCTCAAGCTTTAATTCAGGTAACCGTCATCGCGAAATCCTGTCATCAATTACAAGAATTGCACAGGTAATCGGCTTCTGTCTGCCACTTATCCTGTTTTCCTTGTTTTTCAGAACAATCCAGGATATTCAGGAAAAACACTATAATAATGCGGCATTTATAATCGCGCTCTTTGAAATAACCTTTGCCTTTATTTATGCCAAGTCTGACAGCATTATTCAGACTAAAAATAAAGTTCTTGATTTCAAGCATGTAAGCACACTCTTTTTCCAGAACGATCAGCTGATGGTTACATTTGTAATTACGCTGCTCCAGCAGATTGCAATGTGCGTATTCATATTTTCATACGAACTTTACGTATCCAAGCTTGATGTTCAGACTCCGCAGGATGCATTTATAGAACTGCAGATGCCATGGATTGTAGTAGGTATTCTGTGCTTTGCTTTATACCACAAGCTTGTGGCTATCTTTTCTAGAAAATCTGTTTTCTATGTTTCTATTTTCATGATTTCAACAGCGTATTTTTTATTATTCATGATAAATCTTCTGGAAGTGCAGAACTCTGTACTCACAGGACTACTGCTAGCTGTAATTGCAGGCGGTTTTGCTCTGTCATTAAACTCCACCACAGTAATGACTGCTGACTGTGTTGATTACGGTGAATTCCGTTTCGGAAAAAGAACTGAATGTCTTTGCTTCTCAATCCAGAATATTTCAGAAAAGGTTGGTCATTTAATTGCATTTTTAATCTCCGGCCTAACATTCAGTTATGCAGATGTATTTATCAAAAACCGCACAATTTCATCACAGTTCTATTCAATCAGTCTTGATCTGATAGTAGTGTTCTCAGCTATGGCGGCAATGCTGTTTATTTATATGATGTTTTACAAACTGCATGGCAGTTTCTTTGAAAACATCCTCAATGCGGTTATCTCCTTTGGTAAGGAGTCACCAAAACCAGCTAAAGATTTGGGAAATGCAGTCAGATATGCTGTAGATGAACACTGCATAATGTATAATCTTAAGACAGACAGTCTTGAGGAAGTTCTTTCTGTTTTAACCTCAAGAATGTATGACGTAAGAGCAATCAGCTCTAAAAATGAATTTTTAAAAGGAATCAAAGCAAAGCTTTTAATGAATCCTGCTGGTATTGCCCATGGAATTGCAATACCACATACCAGAGGCAGCTTTGTAAGGCGTTCAGCCCTTGCTGTAGCACATCTTAGCACTCCAATTGACTGCGGTGCTGCAGACGGCAAGCCTTGCGATCTGATTTTCCTGATTGCAGCACCTGATGACGGAAGATCACATATAAGCCTGCTTGGCAATTTATCACTAATGCTTAGTGAGCCTGGCTTTGCAGATAAACTAAGAAAATCGACTTCTCCAGAAGAAATTAACACCAGACTTATCACATGCGAAAAACAATTATTCAAATAAGCACATTTTTAGGATCACTTTTTCTTTTTGTTAACTGTTCTCAGGCACAGCCAACAGTCTGTGCTTCAATTCAGACATATTCAGCTCTAGAGAATATTAAAGACACCTACAAGAGCAGTTTTGACACTTTCTACGGAACAACAGATGACATCTACAACCGCGTTGTTTTCCATCAGGGTGAATGTTCACTTGTAATTGCCAGTGAAGAAAAGCTGATTGCTCTTTTAATTCAGTCAGGAAAGCTGAAAAAAGAAAAAGCTATGCCTTTTGTAAAGGCACCTTTAATTCTCTGGTCACCTGATGCCAATCTTTTCATGTATGACATCAAAGCAATTACCAGAAAGAAACTCAAATCAATGGCTATTCCTAAGGCAAATTTATCCTTTGTAGGTTTTGCAGCCAGCAAGATTACCAAACGCAAGTCTTTCCCAACTGGTTATTTAAAGAATCGTATCAGCAAGGTTGATAATGAGTTTAAAGCTTACAAACTTGCTACTTCATACAAAGCACAGACTGCTTTTATCACCAAGCCTCTGGTTATGCGCGATGGTTATGCAACCGGCTCATACTGGCTGGTTAAACGAGACTACTATCCACCAATCAAATACTTTATTGCTTCACTTGCTTTAGATGATGATTATGAGACTATGAATCTTATGAATTATATTATCGGAGATAATAGAGCAATGATAAGCTTTGAAAAAGCCGGGTTTGAAAAGCTTTCAAAGAAATAGACAATAACGGCACCACTGGTGCCGTTTTTATATCAGTTATCTTCGTTTACGTAGTAGCAGTCGAAGCGACAGGCTTTACCATCTACAAAACTTGAACGGCGAACATTCAGCTCAAGAGGTTTTTCATTTCCAGGACGCTTTACCACCAGATGATGTTTTACTCTGGTACACAGGTAGTTAGCATACTCAAGAGTGTCCTCATCAAATCCTACAAGCTCGTGAAAGATCCTCATTTCTTTTTTCACAAGCGCGCTCTTGTTGCGTTCTGGAAACATCGGATCATAGTAAATAACATCTGGCTTGGTAAGTTCAGCCGAACTTTGAGTAATTTCCTTTACTGAACCGTAACCTACAAGAGCTGGCAGACCATTTTTTAAGGATGATAAAACTTCAGGATCATGCTGCGCCTCATAAAGCGCTGATTTTAAAAGAAGATAAATTACAGGGTTACGCTCAAACATGGTTACAGAGCATCCTGCTGACTGCAGGATCATACTCTCTCTGCCAAGACCTGCTGTCGCGTCAAAAACCACAGGCTTATCAAGCTTACCCATTACAGCACGGCAGACAGCCTCACTCTTTTTCCCTGAGTGATTAAGTCTCCACAAAAGCTTACCTGAGCATAGAGAGATTTGAAAAGGCTCTGAACAAAGATCTTGATCATCAAGACAGAGTCTAACCCCGTTATGTGAACATAAAAGGGTCATATTGCACTCAAGGATCTTAGGGAATCTTTCCTTTATAAGTTCGGAGACAAACTCAGCATCTGCCTTTAAAGGGCAGTTCTCTTCTATTTCAAATTTGAGCATAATCAGGAACGGAACTTTCTAATTACATCTTCAAAGGAAGGTTTTACGCCTCGCCACAGTTCAAAGCTTAAGATTGCCTGACCTATCAGCATACCAAAACCGTCATGGGCCTTAGCCACACCAAGATCTAAAGCTTTCTTTGTAAAAACAGTCTGACCTTCTTTTCTGTACATCAGATCATAGGCAAAGGAGGCTGCTTTAAGAACCTCGTCAGATACACCAGGAAGTTCATCCTTTAAAGAGGCTGAGGTTGCATTGATGATGACATCGTATTTTGCTTCAAGATCGGCTAAGGCACATGCATCTACCCTGTCCTTATACAGCAAAGAAAGTTTCTGAGCCTTTTCAAAGGTTCGGTTGGCAATGGTTATGCTCTCTGGTTCTTCTTCAAGGATTGGCTTTAGAATACCCTGTGTTGCACCACCAGCTCCGATTATCAGAACCTTTGCACCCTTTAGTACACAGCCTAAACGCTTAAGATCATAAACAAGACCTCTGCCATCAGTATTATCACCGTAGATGGTGCCATCTTCCATTTTCTTTAAGGTATTTACTGCGCCGGCAGCCTTTGCATACTCTGACAGAGTATCAGCATAGTTGTATGCATCAAGTTTGCAGGGAACTGTGATGTTGCAGCCTCTGCCACCGTTATCAAAGAATCTGTCTGCCTGTAAATTAAAACAGCCATCTTCTACAAGTTCTCTGTCGTATACGAGATCCTGATTTGTGCTATCAGCAAAAAAGGTATGCAGATCTGGAGACATGGAGTGGGCAATCGGATTGCCAAATACTAAATATTTGTCAGTCATTTGAATTATTCTTTGAAGTTAGGACCAGCTCTTAAAAGCTTATGGTTCAGAGTATCGTAAATGGAAGTTGAAACCTTCTGACCCTGGCAAGGAAGAGTCAGTACAAGGTCAACCATATCGATTAGCTTTTTATCAAGCTCCTCGACAAGTGTTGAAGATGGTAGACCTGAAAAATTAGCTGAAGTTGAAATCAGAGGAACACCTGTAAGAGCACACAGCTTTTTAAAGCCCTCAAAGGCTGTTACTCTCAGAGCAACACTATGATCTTTTCTTAAGGCAGGGCTTTCAAAGTTGTCTTTACACTTGACAATAAAGGTGTGCGGACCTGGCCAGTATTTTGATAAAAGAGCCTTGTCATCAACTGATAAAAGCTCTTTATCTAAAATATTATCAAGTCTTTTCTCACTGTCTGACACGATAATCAGACCCTTTGCACTGTCTCTGTTTTTTATGGAGATGATGCGTTTTACCGCATCATCAGAAAATACAGCACAACTTAAGCCATATACTCCTTCAGTAGGACAGATTACTACTCCTCCATCTCTGAGGACTGTGGCACAAAGGTTGATATCTTCAGTGATAATTGCGCTCATTAGAGGCTCTTTAACTTCTCCTGAAGAGCAGCATCCTTTGCCTTTACATCATCGCCAGCCTTCTTACGGTCAGCTTTTACCTTAGCATCAACCTCTGGATCGGTTAAAGCGATAATCTGAGCAGCAAGATAAGCGGCATTCTTAGCGCCAGCCTTACCTACAGCAACAGAAGCAACAGGGATACCGCCTGGCATCTGAACAGTTGAATATAAAGCGTCAACACCTGAGAGCGGACCGCCGTCACAAGGAATACCAATTACAGGACGGGTGGTTCTTGCGGCAATGGCACCGGCCAGGTGTGCAGCAAGACCTGCTGCACCGATAAATACAGCACAGCCACGGCTTTGTGCATCAGCCACATATTCTGACACAACATCTGGAGTTCTGTGTGCAGAAGCTACACGAGCCTCAAATGGAATACCAAAACCCTTTAAAACTGACATGGTATTTTCAAGTAATGGTAAATCTGAATCAGAACCCATAATGATGGCAACAAATGCTTTTGACATAAAAACCTCTAAATAAAATCAAACTGATATAATTTTATCAGATCTTGTGGCTAGGATGGACGAATAATAAGTCTTTTACGCTTATTTTTGCTTTCACATAAAGGGTTGGCACAGACAAGCCCGATACCTGCCTTAAACTTTTTTTCAAACATAAGTGGAAATGCGCAACTCTCACATATTCTCTGTACCGGCTTTCCTGGAACAGAGAATGTACAGTCTGGATAATTCGAGCAGGCATAGAAATTTCTTCCAGAACGGTTCTGTCTTTTGGCAATTTTACCTTTTTTACAGATTGGACAGTCTATATCAAGCTGTTCCTGCGTATTATGGACAAAGGTACATTCAGGATAATTTGAACAGCCAATAAAAATACCAAATCGACCTTTTTTAACCTGCAGAGGTTCTCCACAGACAGGACATGGAGCCCCAACATCCCCTAAAACAGTGATTGAATGACTTACAGATACAGGTTTTAAATAGGAACAGTCAGGATAGTTTGTACAGCCTAAAAAGTCACCATGATCTGAATGCCTGAGCACAAGCTGGCTGCCACAGTAAGGACAAGGAGAGCCTTCAGAAAGCTCTTCTTCTGGCAGAGTAAAATCCTCAGTATCACTCATAAACAATCTCCGTTAAAACTGTCTTATTTTAACATTTTGCAATGTGACTTTGGAAAAACGGTTTAAAACCTTTTATTGGACATAATGTGTATTACCGTGACAACGCTCTTATTTATCAGATCATTATGCGTTAAACATCTTATAAGTGACAAATATTATTCATTATTAAAACATTTATTATTTTTTTGGAACTATATTCAGAATATCCATATATCTGGTACAGTTTTTTCATAGTGGTACAAAAATAATTATATCATTGCCACTTTTTTCTCAGGAGCTGAAGACATGAAAAGTATAAAGTTTTTTACTTTCAATCTGTTAGCCATACTTTTTGCTGCTGTTGCGTGTTCTCAGGCAAGTGCATCAGCTGATGGTTCAATCGCCATAAACGGCAATAAAGACACCAAAGACTACCCCGTTTTAAATCCATCAAAAACAAACAATGCCATCAATATGGACGGTGGTGATGAAGAAGCCTATGAACTTTACGGTTATAAGGACGATTCACTATCTTCAGAAAACAAGGGATCAATTGCCTCTAATCAGGTTCTTGCATCAGGATCTTCAGCAAAAAACCAGAATATGACTTTAGCTGATGCTGATAAACATATAAGACATGAGCTTGCAGCTTTGAAAATGCAACTTGATGTCTTAAAGAAGGAATTAAAGGAATTAGATGAAATAAGAAGTGATATTTTAGGTCTCAAGAAGGTCGCTCTGATGCATGCTCAGGGTATCGATGACAATTCCCGCGATATAGATTACCAGCTTAGAACCTTAAAGAATCTTGGTGCTGACATTGCAACCTCAAAAACAGATTTTGACGTAATTTCAAAGGAAATTGAAAGCCGTCTTGATAGAAAGGCAACTGAGCTTAGCGACACAAATTCTGTTCTGAACCTGAAAGTTGAAAAATCAGCAGATGAATTAAAAACACTAAAGATTGTAACCTACACTCTGTTCTTTGTAATTGTTCTTCTGGCAGGTCTTTTATTCCTGCTGTATAAATTAAGCAGACAGGTATCAAAGCTTAAGAAAAAGGATGAAAAGAAAACCAGAACCATAGTCTTTAAGAAACACTCTGAAGAAGAAAAAACAGAAACTGATGACAAGAAGAACAGCAGTTCTTATGAAGAGCAGGAAGAGCCATCAGCTGATAATGAGGCAAACGAAGAATCTTTAGAAGAGGCTGAAATTAAAAAGAAAATAGGTAAAAAGAAGGATAAGAAAGCCCAAAAACCTTCTCCAAAGCCATTCCACAGCCTGGTGTTAAGGATCAGCGATGATATAGCAAAAATGGAAACTCAGCTTTTCGGGCTTGAAAAGGACAGCGAGGATTACAAAGAGCTTAACAAAGCCATTGAACGCAAAAAGAAGATTGCAAAGGACAATGGTTATATTATTTCAGGCTACTCAGGACTTGAGTACCGCATTGATATGCCTTATGAAGCAGAATTTATCAAAGACACAACTCTTGATGAGGGTAAAGCATTAGTATGCGGTATGCTGAAAATGCAGGTTGAATACAAAGGACAGATTGTTCAGCAGGCAAAACTTCTGGTTCGTGAGAATTACTAAGCATGTTTTTCCTGTTTCCACATAAGCTCTTGGTAGCTTATGTGGAAAAACCCTCATTTATCCCCCTCATTTATTCCTCTTTAATGAAATTTTGTGCTTAAAAATGGTAAAATCAGACCACTAAAGAGAGGAATTATATGTCAGTTCGCAAAGTTGTTATTTATCCAGATGAAATATTAAGAAAGCCTAATGCAGAAATTACAGAATTTAATGAGGATCTCAAGACATTAGCCAAGGATATGTTCGATACCATGTACGAATTTGAAGGTATCGGTCTTGCCGGACCTCAGATTGGCGTCAACAAACGCATTGTGGTAATTGACATCCCTGAAGAGGATGGCTCTCAGGGCAAAAATCAGCTTGTCATCATCAACCCAAAGATCGTTAAATTAGAAGGTGCGGTGGTTGAATCTCAGGAAGGCTGTCTTTCTGTACCTGGTTATCAGGATACAGTACACAGATACGAAAGAGTAACTGTGGAATATCAGGACGTCGAAGGCAACAAATGCTCTTTTGACAATGTAGACGGATTATTTGCAATCTGCCTTCAGCATGAAATTGATCATTTAGAAGGCAAAGTCTTTGTAGATCAGCTCTCAAGAATGAAAATTGAGCGTCTTAAAAAGAAATATACAAAGATTATGAAAGAGCGAGAAGAATAGTTTGGATAAGAGAATCGTATTTTGTGGAACCCCTGATTTTGCGGCGGTTCACCTCAAAGCTCTGTTAGATGCCGGAATCAGACCGGTTGCTGTATATACACAACCTGACAGACCAGCAGGCCGAGGCCACAAGCTTTGTCCTTCTGATGTAAAGAAACTTGCCCTTGAGAATAATCTTGAGGTGTATACCCCAGAGAACTTTAAGAGCGAAGAAGACATAAATTTCTTTGAAAGCTTAAACTGCGATCTCTGTATTGTGGTTGCCTATGGCGTGATTCTGCCACAGAAAGTTCTTGATGCTTCAAAATACGGATTTATCAATGTTCACGGCTCAATTCTGCCTGAATACAGAGGAGCAGCTCCTATACAGCGTGCCCTGTTAGATGGTAAAAAACAGACCGGTGTATCTATCATGAAAGTCGAGTTAAAACTCGATGCTGGAGATGTATACGCTGTTGCCACCACTGATATCAGTGCAAGCGATACTTCTGGGACACTGTTTGACCGTCTTGCAAAACTTGGTGCAAAGACTCTCGTACAGAGCATTGAAGGCGTTATTGACGGCACCTTGAAAGCAGTTGCCCAGGATGAGGCAAAAGCCACTTACGCAAAGAAAATTTCAAAAGAAGAGTCTGCTATTGACTTTAATCAGGATGCATTTACTGTTGACAGAATAGTAAGAGGTTTGAATCCATGGCCGATTGCGACAACTACACTGAATGATATCAAATATAAGGTTTTTGAAACCACACCTTCTGATGAGAAGGCAAATGCAGCTCCAGGAACCATCATTGAGTGCAATAAGGAAGGCATTAAAGTTGCCTGCGCTAATGGTGTAATTACCCTTATTACTATTCAGGCTCCAGGCAAAGGTCAGGTAAAAGCAGCCGATCTTGCCCGTTCACGTAAAGAAGAATTTGCAGCAGGTAAACAATTTGTCTGAACTTAAACCAAAACTCTCTTTAAAAAGAAAGACTGACGGACAGGCTACAAGACCTGGTACCATTAAAAAGGGTCTAGAAGTAAAAAAATCAGGCTTTCACAAAGAAGGCAAACAAAGCGAAACCTTTCACAGGGAAACCTACCGCAAGGACGGAAAGGGTAAAGGCAGTTTCAAGGCCAAGACTTCTGACAGCCGTAATTTCAAGACCCATAAAATATCAGAGAAAAACGGAGTTGCCGGTTCTTCATCCAGAGCAGCTGCCGCCCAGTGCGTAAATGCAATTGAAGAGGGTATGTCGCTCAATGAGGCTCTGCCTGCATTTACAGCTGAACTTGACAGCAGAGACAAGGCTTTCGTTCAGGAAATTGTCTACGGAACCTTAAGACACAAGAGACTGCTGTCAACTACTGCTTCAGCACTTTTAGATAAAGGTCTTAACCAGAAGAACAATCTTGCCAGAACCCTGATTATCTGTGCCATTTATCAGCTGCTTTTTACAAGAGCACCTGCTCACGCAGTAGTGAGTGCAACTGTAGGAGCCTGCCAGCTCTGTCACTGCAAGCAGTTAACTGCACTGGTAAATGCTGTCCTGCGCCGTTTCTTAAGAGAGGGAGCTCATCTAGCCCATAGTGCAGATCCATGTGTGGAACAGTCTTTCCCTCAGTGGCTTTATGAAGAGCTTGTCCGTGACTATGGAGAAAAAACACAGGAGATTATGCGTGCTTCAAATGAGCATGCTCCAATGTTCATTCGAGTAGAAACATCTAAAATAAGCATTGATAACTATCTAAAAGCTCTTAACACTGTTTCATTGGATGCAAAAAAGATTGACTCCTGCCCTAGTGCACTGATGCTTGAAGAGCCTGTTTCCGTAGACAGACTGCCGTTTTTTGACCAGGGTTATGTGGCTGTTCAGGATCTTTCAGCACAGAAAGCAAGCTACCTTTTAGACATAACAGGCAGAATGAAGATTCTTGATACCTGTTGTGCACCAGGAGGAAAGAGTGCCCATATCCTTGATATTGCAAAGGGCAATGCAGATTTAACTTGCACTGATATTGATGAAAAGCGACTTGAAAGAACCAAAGAGAATTTAAACCGACTGAATTATTATCCAAAAGTACTCTTATGCGATGTCAGTGAAGATATCTCTAAACTTGAAGGTCCTTTTGACAGGATTCTGGTTGACGCCCCATGTTCAGGCACAGGTGTAATCAGAAGACACCCTGATATCAAGTGGCTCAGACGCAAAAAAGATCTTGAGGTATTAAATAAAACTCAGGAAAAGATTTTAGATAACGCTTTCTCACTTTTAAAGGAAGGCGGAATTCTACTTTATACCACCTGCTCAATATTAAAATGTGAAAATGACAGACAGGTGGAAAACTTCCTTAACCGACATGAAAACGCAAAGCTCCATCCGTTTAATATGAATGGCGCTCAGACAGGCACCTGCCAGGTTCTGCCAGGACAGGAAAATGCCGACGGCTTTTTCTATGCACGCTTTATTAAGGTGAAAAGTTAAAGTCAAACATCAGGAAAACACATGAAGATCATTATATTAGGCTCTGGTAATGTTAGTATTGAGCTTGCCAAATACCTAGTAAGTTCAGGACACGCTGTAACCATTGCAGATCAGGATTTTGCTGCCCTGTCAGATCTTGGCAACCGCATTGATCTGCGTGTGGTCCAGGGAGATCCATCATCACCTGTAACTTTAAGAAAGGCAGGTGCTGAAAATACCGAGCTTTTAGTAGCAACCACAAGTGATGATGAAGCTAATATCACCGCATGCTGTGTTGCTCATTTCCTCTTTAAGATCCCAAGAAAGATTGCCCGTATCCGCTCTATCGATTATTTAAGAGAGCAGAATACTCTGTTTGGTCCAGACTCCATCCCTATTGACCATATCATTGCAACTGAAAGAATCATTACAGAAAACATCGAAGCAATGATGGAACTTCCTGGTATCAGTGCCTATGCTTCTTTTGATAACAACCGAGTAGTAGTCGTAAGCTCAAAGGTTGAAAGAGGAGGTAAACTGGTTAAAAAGGAAATCTCAAAATTCAACCGATATGACGGAAAGGCATGCGTTCTTGCCGTATACCGTAACGATAAATTGATTACCAATATGGATGAGGAATTCTTTGAGATTGGTGATGAGGTTTACTTCTGCTGTGAAAGAGACAGAACATTATCTCAGCTCTCAGCTCTGCGTCCTCTAAAAATTGGTGACAGAAACATTACCATCGCCGGCGGTACACATATTTCAGACTCTCTTGCAGAAACCCTTTCTGAACGTTACAACATCAAAGTTATAGAGATGGAAGAGGCAAGAGCAAACCGACTTTCAAACAAGCTGCAGTACACTGATGTGAATGTTTACTGTGCTGATCCTATGGATATTGATTTCATGCGTGAGGAAAACCTCGACAGCTCTGATTTATACATCGCGGCTACGCCTCATGATGACACCAACATCATGTCCTCCCTGATTTACAGCCGTATCCATAACGTTAAGACCCTGGCGGTTTTAAGAAGTGAAAGCTATGTAGATCTGGCTTTAAATGACAAGACTGATATTGATGCAGTAGTATTCCCTAAGGAATCTATTATTTCAGCCATGCTCTCTAACATCAGACAGGAAGGTGTTGAAAACATCCACCTGTTCAGACAGGGACGCTCTGAAGCAATTGAGCTGACTATTCGCGGATCAAAACTCTCAAGCAGAGTTGTAGGCCACAAAGTTGAATCACTGAATCTGCCTAAAGGCGTAAAACTCGGACTTGTAATACGCGATCGCAAGCTTATGATTGCAGAGAACTCTCTGGTTCTCAAAAACGGTGATAAAGTAATTGTTTATCTTGATGACAACCAACTGGTAAGAAAGGTGGTAAGCACCTTCAGACCATTCTCCTTCTGGATTCCTAAAAAGTGGTCGTAGATTTTAGACTGGTAGCAAAGCTTCTGTCACCGGCTTTATTTTTATTCGGTGTAGTAGCCACTATTCCATTTTTCTTTGCAGCCCTGACTGAAACTGACGGACAGAGTTCTTTCCTTTTTGCAGCTGCTTTAAGTCTGCTTTTAGGTATTATCTTCAGACTGATTGGTAAAGGCGCAGGTCAGTACACCTCACTTCGAGTGCTGTTTTTATTTACCACCTCGCTGTGGGTGATAGTTGCCCTGATTGCAGCTATTCCAATCTATCTTGAGCTGCCAGAGATAAACTTCTACAAGGCAGTGTTTGAATCCTGTTCAGGTCTTTCAACCACTGGTGCCACTGTAATTACTAATCTTGAATATAAACCTCGCTCCATTCTGCTGTGGAGAGCAATTCTGCAGTATTTAGGAGGCGTAGGCTTCGTGGCGTTGGCGGTGGTAATTCTTCCTGTATCAGCAATGGGTGGAATGAGTATCTTCAAAACAGAATCATCTTCTTTTGACGACTCATCAAAATTTACTCCTCATTTAAAGACTATGGCCATATCTCTGTTCGTCTGGTATGTAGCAGTGCTGATCGCATGTTCTTTATGCTATTACTTTGGCGGAATGAACAATGTCTTTGATGCCATTACAACAGCCATGTGTACGGTTGCTACCGGCGGTATGACAAATACTGATATGTCCATGAACGGTACCTCTCCGGCAATTCAGTACACAGCAATTGTATTTATGTTTATCTCAAGCTGCCCTTTTATGCTAATCCTGTCTTCTATTTCAGGAAAATTCATTACTTTCTTTAAAGATCAGCAGGTAAAAGGTTTCTTCTTCATAAACGCAATTGTTGCCATCGCAGTTATGATTTCACTAATCTTTGTTAATGGCTATGATCTGGAAAAAGCATTTAGAATAGCAACCTTTAACGTTGTTGCCATTACTTCAACCACTGGCTTTGGTTTAGAGGACTTTACCTTATGGAATCCTTTTGCCTCCTGTGTATTCCTGTTTATTCTGGCAATCGGCGGATGCTCAGGTTCCACATCAGGCGGTATCAAAACATTCCGTCTGCAAATCTGTTATTCAATGTTTAAAACTCAGCTGCAGAAGCTGATCCACCCACATATCGTTAGTGAACCTCGTTTTAAGGGCCAGGTTATCGATGCAGCCACACTGTCATCTGTTATTACCTATCTTGTGTCCTACATTCTGCTTGCAATGATATCCTGTCTGATTGCCTGCTCTTTGGGTCTTGATATTGGCGATGCGGGAACTGCCACCATTTCCTGTCTTTCAAACATCGGTCCTGCTATGGGAACCACCTTAAATCCATCTACCAATTTCTCTTCACTGTCCAATTCACTTTATGTGCTCTTCAGTGCGGATATGATCTTTGGCCGACTGGAAATTCTGCCGGTACTCCTGTGCTTTACCAGAATGTTTTACAGAAGATAATTTATCTGTTTATATACACAAATGGCGCCAGTGGCGCCATTTTTCTTAAAAACAGATTTAATTTAATAGTAAATCCAGAAATCAATAATCAGTACAATTATCCATGCAAGATTGTGAATGGTACATCCAATCAGACAGTACTTTCGCTCACGGGCAATCTTCTGGCTGTTCTCATAATGAATATTGGCTCTGAAAGTAGAAGCTGCAAGTGGCAGACAGGCAAAAGCAATTACTATAGCTTCCCACTGTTTATGATTAAAGAAGCTGGCTCCAATCGAAAGAAGCGCAGAAACACCACACAAAATTGCCATATAAATAGCGGATTTCTTATAGCCTAAACGGGAGGCAATAGTGCTCTTTCCGGACAGTCTGTCTTCCATAATATCTCTCATGGCTGAAACATGCAGCACCATCATTGACTGCAGTCCAATTGCTAAACCTAGAGCAATAGTATCGTAGTACCAGTCAATATCAACTCCGCTGGCACCCTGAATTAAGATTTGGGAGCCAATAACAGATGCAAGACCAAAGAATGCCAGAACCGCAATATCACCAAATCCCTTATAGCCGTAGGCAAAACCAATGGCGTAGAAAATTGCAGCCATAATGGCAAGTACTCCTAAAAATGCAAACTTTGACAGGAGCTCTAGGTTGTCACCTACTGCCATTACAAGAACCATGATGCCAGTGATGCTGGCCATAATAATCACAAGAGCCATTGCCTTGCGCAATGTGGTAAGAGAAATCGACCCTAACATTACAGCTCTAATCGGGCCAACTCTGTTAGGACCATCTGCTCCTTTGATTGCATCACCATAATCATCAGCAAAGTTACTTAAGATCTGCAGGAGCACGCCTGTTACGATAATTAAAAGAGCAACAGTAAGTGTGTAAGCATTAACCACACCGTAGTAAAAGCCTAATGAACAGCCTACTCCGCAGTTGGTGCTGGCTAAAAGCAATGTCTTAGGTCTTATCTCACCCATCCAGTCGCTAATCATATTTAATCCTTAGATCTTATTATCAGTAAAAAACTTTATACCTGTTAAAAGGTGCCTAGAGTATAGCCTATAAGCATTTATGAATACATAAGGTAATCTGTAAATAAAACTGCAAGCCACATTAAATTATGGCAGATAAAGCTTACAGTAAAGAAGGTGGAATTGGCAGATTCTGTAATACCCTTGATATCATGCTGTAAAAACATAAAAAGTGAGTACAGAATAGGGATCATGGTCAGCATTAAAAGACAGATTTCCCAGGCCTGATGAGATTTAAAACAGGCGATACATGAGAAAATCAGTGCCATTGACACCATTACAACCAGAATAACCTTGGAAATACTGTAGGAAAAGAGCAGCGACAGATTCTTTTTACCCTTTGAAATATCGGATTTTAATGCCTTAACAGTATGGAACTGCAGTACAACTACAGAGACAATGCCGCATGCAATGGACAAAAGAATTGAGTCAGGATAAATATCAAAACTCTCAACACTCTTGTAAATAATTAAAAGCTGAGAGCCTGAAACAAACATTGAACCTAAAAATAAAAAGACACCGGCTGATACTATAAAGTTGTTGTAATAGCTGTTTGCTGCAGTAAAAAGTACAGATAAAATTACCGCAATGGTAACCATAAAGGCAAACCAGGACACACTCTGAATATCAGAGCCTACTGCCATCACAATAGCCGTAAACCCCAGGATTGAGGTAATCAGGGTAATAATGGCCATCGTTTTGCGAACAACTGTAATCGATGTTGATCCAACCATCAGAGGAATTATTATTCCTTTATGCTTGGACTTTCTGTAACGGTTATAGGCTGAGGCGTATGAAACCGAGAAATTGCATAAAAGACATATTCCGACAGAGGTTGCAAGAATAGTAAGAGCCAGCAGCACTGAATCGAAACTGAACTTGCCATAATAAAATCCCAGTCCGCATCCAAGCAGGCAGTTGCTTGTTCCCAACAGAATATTTAAAAGATTTGAACCGCGAACAGAATCTGAAAACATAGTCTTTAAGCAAAATTGAAAATCTGCGTTATTTTAATGGATTTTTTAACATGTTTGTAAAATATATCTGAAAATCAAGTATAGAACACAAAACCTTCTGAAACGTTTGCAGATAAAACACATCAAAATACCTTTTTAACACCAGCTAAAGCGTTTATTTTATGAATATCGCAATCATATAGAGTATAATTGCGCTGAAAATTTTATGCGGAGAAAAAAATAAAAAATGTTATTTGACGATCCAGCCCTGCGTCAGCTTAAGAGCGCCTTCTCCTCTGAGAAAGTACGTAAAGAAGGTTTTGTAAAAGCAACTGACAGAGGATTTGGCTTTTTAGAGGTGGAAAAGGATTCATTCTTTATCACCCCAGATGATATGAAAAAGGTCATGAGCGGTGATCGTATCGTTGCATACTTAGAGGATGACAGGAACGGCAAGTCACATGCTGTGCCAGAAAAACTTGTTACCCCGTATTTAGACAGATTTGTTGCAAGAATTGATCACATTGCAGGCGATAAAATCACTGTAAGTGTTGATAATCCAGCTATCAAAACAAAGCTTAGAGCCGACGATGTCCGCAAGGATAAAAGCTCAAAATTAAAGCATGGTGACTGGGTTATCTGCAAGCTCAAAAAGCATGCTTTAAAAGACAACTGCTTTTTTGCAAACCTGATTGAATTTGTATGTGACAAGGATGATCCAAAGACTCCATGGACCGTAAGTCTGCGACGTTATGATCTGCCATTAGTTGAGCCTGCTGATGCCAAGTTCAACTTCCTAGAAGAAAATTTAGAGCGCGAAGACTTAAGAGAGCTTCCTTTTGTAACCATTGACTCAGCTCATACTGAAGATATGGATGATGCTCTTTATATTGAAAAGAACGGCGACACCTTCACCTTATATACAGCTATTGCAGATCCAACCGGCTATGTAAGTGAAGATAGCGAACTTAATGAGTTAGCATCAAAGCGCTCTTTCTCAATCTATCTGCCAGGAAGAGATATTCCAATGCTTCCTCGCGTGCTCTCACAGGATTTATGTTCCTTAAGAGCAAATGAGGACAGACCTGCACTGGTTGGCATCATGACCATAAAGGCTGACGGTGAGCTTGTAACCGAAAAAACACGCTTTACCCTTGCCACCATCAAATCACATGGCAAACTGATATATAACGATGTTTCTGATTATCTTGAAGGGATTGAAGAGGCTTCATTCAAGCCTGATGATGTAACCAAAGCACAGCTTGAAATACTCGTTGAGTTTACAAAAGTTCGTGATCATTACCGTTCAACTCATGCGGCAACCTTTAAGAACCGCCCTGACTATGAGTTTATCCTCAAGGATAACGGAGCTTTAGATCATATCGAGGTAAATCACCGTCGCATCGCCAACCAGATTGTTGAAGAGTGCATGATTGTATCTAATGTTGCGGCAGGTTCATTTTTAAGCGAAAACTTAAAGTCAGGTATCTTCAATATTCACCGTGGCTTTGATATGAAAAAACGTCGCGATATTGTAGAGCTTTTAAACAAAGAGAACTGTCCGTTTGAAGAAGACAAGCTTGATACCTTATCAGAGTACAACAGGATTAGACGCTTTGCTCTTGATAACAACAATGATTATCTGGACAGCCGTATCAGAAAGCTTCAGGAGTTCTCTGAAATGGGTATTGCACCAGGTCCTCACTATGCTTTAGGCGTAGAGAACTATGCCACCTGGACTTCACCTATCAGAAAATACGGCGATATGGTAAATCACCGTCTGATTAAGTCTGTAATTGCAAACACAGTATCTCCTAAGCTCCCTGATGAGGCTCTTTTGAAGATCATGAACGAGTCAAAGCGTACTAACCGTATGGCTGAACGTGATGTAAGAGACTGGTTGTATGTTGAATTCTTAGAACCTGAGATTGAAAAGAAGACTGCCTTTACCGGCCTCATCTTTGATGTTTCAAGAGG
>Ga0256405_10006161_pt1 | contig 19575 bp, 15 predicted proteins | sample RumenRJG_02DNA_FD_189096 | JGI IMG/M metagenome (GOLD analysis project Ga0256405, IMG submission 189096) | Bovine rumen microbial communities from Lethbridge, Alberta, Canada - RJG_02 | ecosystem: Host-associated > Mammals > Digestive system > Stomach > Rumen | place: Canada: Alberta... | reverse complement strand
GAAGGAAATACAATCCGAAAAAACGCGGTCGTAAGCCAAACGCTACCAATAAGGTCGGATAATCAATTCTGAGTATAAAAAAACGCAAAATTGGGAATAATTACGTTTCGAATATACCGCAGTGCTGCCCTCAATTGTTCATGAAGAGGTCCTCTGAATGTCTGCTCAATTATTTTATCTCCACCCTCTCCTTCCGGAAACTGCACCACATCAATCTGAGCACAAGGAAAAAACTTTTCCGGTTCAGGATTAAAGAACATTAAAGCAACATTCTTCGGTTTCACATACTCAGGAAGTGTACTAATCAGATTCATGTCCTTACATAACTCGATAAAATCCATCTTGTCGGCTCTGTCATATAAGTCACTCTCGATTTCTTTCAAGTAGGATTTCACCAGTGTATAATTCAAATCGGATATTTCTGCTGTATGGTTCACACGATCATCGAACGGTGTCTTATTTGCCAGTGCAAACAGTTCTTTGACTTCATCGTCATTCGGATTAACCGTTACAGAGCCCTTCCGAATGAAATTAAATCGTTCCGTATCTTTTTTAGACATAGTTTTTGGCGAAGAATACGGGCGCGAATCACCACCTGGGCACCAGATGACAATAAACGTTTTCCCGTCAAGCTCATCTATCCCAATAATCGGTGTATAGCCCGGTCTTATCATTTTACACTTTTCAAAAATATCTTTTGCCAGGCATCGACTTTATCCAAAGGAACTCCCAAATACGGTCTGAGTGGCATTCCATTTTTTTCTTTTACACCAAGTACGATATAACCGCCGCCCCAGTTATCCAGATCATTTGCAAATGCAGTAATCGTTTTTAATGATGCTTCCGGATCCCAGGTTGTTTTGAATTCAATTCGTGCCCATTCTACAACGTTTCCCATAAGAAGCGTTCTTATATTAGTAGGAATTGCCATGGCATCTTTTCACCTTTCTTCCCATCATATATTCCTTGTTTGAGATCTGTTTCACGGTAATCTTCGGTCATAACGGGAAACTGGAATTTATCTTGCCCCACTCAATAATCCTACGCTGAAATTTACGACGAACATAGCGGTATGACAGCCGTCACATATTACGTGACATGCTTGCAGTTATCTCTTTGGAAACACTTTCCCAAATGATCCTCTACGTACCTGTAAGTCCTGTCCTTTCAGCAATAATAGTATTCCTGCCCATCTGTGTTTATCTGGTATTTTATCAAGCATTGTTCTTTACACATTTCCAACAGCAACATATTATTAATTTTCCTTAGAGCTATATTTTCCATCAATTGCTGAGAGTATCTGAACAGATGGCCTCAATCCTTTTTACCTGAGTGTAATCGCTTCAAGGCCGCTTTGTCAATGATGCTTTTCTCAAAATCAGATATTCTACGTTCTTCAGCCTTGCAGCATTGTACATTTGAACACTCAAATATAGGCAAAGCTGCAAAAATTCCGTTAAACCGTTTCTTGCACAACAGTAATGAATATCGTTCCTAAAGTCCAGTCAACAGAAAGCAGGAGGAAGAATAACTCTTCCTCCTGCTTTAACAAACACAACCACTGGGAATTCAATTAGGCCCTTCCATAATTTTTGCATTCCTGGAAACAGAACAGAAAACAGCACAAAGATCTTCTGCGTTGATCTCACAGCTGTTATTTACAACAGTCTATTTGCTAGAAACGAATATGACAGCCTGTCGCCAAGTTACAGATGCACTTTTACTTCTTTGGCAGATACACACTATCCATATTGAGCACATTCAGAACGGGCGCGGCTACTCTGTTACCGTTCTTTACCAATATGCTGTTCTTCGACAGCACGATTGATTCCCATCCCGCATGTCATATAAAACTGATTTACGGCATTTTCCTTCCCAGTCCTGTCCATCATCGAAAACCCTTCGAAGAAAGCCCGATGCGCTCAAAATAAGGTTGCTGTAACGCACAGTACGGACCGGAAACCATCACGGAATCGTTTCCCGGAAGATCTGCGCCAGACGACAGATTAGCCGAATCAACTATTTCCTTCGCATTTCAGGATGTCTGTCATAAAACGCTTTTTTATCTGCGTACATTCTCTCATCCGCAATCTTAAAGACTTCCCTCATATCCATCGTTCCATCTGTCCAGAAGTCGCCTATTGCAAAACTGATGTTGGCATTTTTCGCAACGTCCCTGCGCAGACGCTCCACTTTTCGTTCAAACGCTTCCCTGCTGATTCCGTCGGTAATCACCACAAACTCATCTCCGCCTGTACGGAAAAGATCCTCCTGATAGAAGACTTTGCTCAGAAGTTCGCTGCCCTGAATCAGCATCCTGTCTCCGGCCTCATGTCCATCCCTGTCGTTGACCACTTTCAAACCGTTAAGATCAATGTTCACCACACCGTAACAGGCGCCATTTCCCTGCAGGATCTTCATTTTTTCCTTCATTGCCCGCCGGTTTCTGATTCCCGTCAGTGAATCAACCTGGCTGATCTCCTCCAGCTTTTTCAGCAGGAGATGATTGTAGATCTCTGAACCGAGAACAAAGGACATCAGCTCAACGAGTTCTTTCACTTCCACTGTTCTCGCTGTATTGAAATTCAGCACATACAGATACCCGATGACCTCTTTGCCCCGGCGCAGCGGAACCAGAACCAGTGTCCTGACATGATTCTTTTCCATTGATTCCGCCCACTCGGGATTCAACTGCCATATCTGCTCCATATCCTGTTCATTCTGAATGATAATCTCATTGCTGACACCGATCAGTTTTTCCCATGAACACAGGAGCTCGTACGTAATCGTCTGCACGCTCACCTCATGCACCGGTTTTGCATCCGCTGAGAGTACCCGGCATAAATTGACCGCCCGTCCGTTTTCATGGTCGATGAGCAGAATCTGTCCGACCTTCGCCTCCGCCTCATCCATGATCACCCGGAGCACTTCAGATAAGCTTGCCTCAAAATTCTCGGATCGGATCAGTGTCAGGCCGGCTTTGACAACCGCGTTGGCTGTATTGACAGATACGGCGGCCATCCGCTCCGTTTCAGCCTCTCTGGTAAACTCGAAGATAAACTGACAATACCCGATGCGGTCACTGTCAGAGGCCAGCGGAATCAGCGTCTGATCCGTCCAGGATTGAAGAGCCTTTGTTTCCACGTAGGCATGCATCCGCTGTTTAAGGATCGCGGCCCGGAAACAGTAATCCTCAAACTTGTTATCCCTCGGAACAAGCTCATGATAGACCATTCCATCATGGTAACCCGGACCCATTATGGCTTTATACACCTGGTTTGCCGCGAGTATACGGATTTCTCCGCACGTCTCTTTTTCTGTCTTTTCAACCGACATCACGCAGCATGGTATATCGACCATATCCACAAACGTCTGAAAATTCACAGTCTGTCTCCTTCTCAGCAGCTCGGTTTCCCGGCGCTGCTGCCTGTTCTGCTCAGAATTAACAACCATTCACTGCGGGCACAGGCCCGTCTTTTTCCGAAGCTGCCCACTGATTTCGGCCGGACAAATCACGCCATCCCTCCGGCGCAAATCCACCGCCGGATTCCCGGAAACTGCCTCAAGACACGTTCTGCCCAGCCTTCAGTCGGAAAAGCCGGGCAGAATATCAGGTCAATAACATGACCGCAACGTATCCGGGAGTCACAGACGGTCTATGACCCTGCAGCGAATCCGGGCATTAATTGTCCTTTGTGTACTTCCCTCTTTCCCGTCCGGGAAAGCATGTTACAGGCGGCGTTCAAGCAGTTCCTCAAGGGATACCTGCCGGTAATTTTCGGGCAGCGGCTCCGGTTCCCGGTTCCATTCAAGCGCCGCCAGGACAGTCATGGCCGCCCCCGTCAGCATGCCATCCTCATCCAGATCAAAATCCGGCATATGATGGCCGGCCGTGCATCCCTTTTCGGGATTCCGGACGCCGGTAAAACTGAGGACACCCGGCCAGAGCCTGAAATAGGAGCCCATCGTCTCCGAGGCCATCCAGGGCGAATCCTCCCCGATCCGGATCTCCGGCAGCTGCCCCGCCGCCCGCAGAAGGCGCTCACGCCAGTGTTCATCATTCTGCGTTTCATAGATCGGTTTCGGCGCGTGAAGGAACTCGGCCTGGCAGTTAAAGGATTCGGCGGTTTTTCGAACCGTCTCAAACATCTCCTCCCGGAAACCGTCTGCCACCCCTTTAACATCATACGTGCGTACCGTTCCGGAAAACGTCAGCGTGTCCGGAATCACATTTGGGCGGCTGCCGGCATGTACCATTCCGAGGGAATACGTAAGACTCTTATCCGGGCGGACAGATGTCATCCGAAGCCCGTTCAGCCGGGTGTGCAGTGCCGCAAAGCAGTCAATGGGGCTGGCTGAGAGATCCGGCCGCGCCCCGTGTCCGCCATGCCCTTTCAGACAGATTTCAAATCCGAATCCGCCGGAGGTGGCCGGCCCGCGGCACAGGCTCACCGTGCCGGTCGGAATGTCTGAACGGACATGGGTGGCATAGCAGGCGCCAATGTCAAAATGATCCATGAGAAAGGGAAGCAGTTTGACAAAACCGGAGTTATTTTCCTCGCCGCTTTCAAACACGAAGATCAGCGGGATGGAGAGATTCCGTTCCGCGAGAATACGGGCGGCGCACAGCAGCATGGCCATGTGCGCATCATGTCCGCAGGCGTGCATTTTCCCGGGAATCTGCGAGATACAGGTTCTCTCGCAGTTCTCATGGCGCTGCGTTTCCTGAACCGGCAGCGCATCCATGTCTGCCCTAAGAAGCAGAGCGGGCATTGCACTGTTCCCATTCAGCACGCCAATCACGCCGCCTGCCGGGATTTCCGTCACCTGCATCCCCAGCTGGCGCAGCTCCGCGACCACGTACTGAGCCGTTTCCGTCTCCTCGCCCGAGAGCTCGGGACGCGCATGAAACGCTCTGCGTTCCGTGACCATCTGCGGCATTCTTGCCCGAACGGCGGTCAGTATATCCAGTTCGTTCATCGTTTATCCTTTCACAAAAATCAGGTAGATCAGTGTCGCACACAGCCCCAGGCCAAACATGAGGAGGGCATAGCTCATGGTGTGCGTCAGTCGGCGTCGTGCATCCCCGGCACCATCCATGAGGCCGGCCAGCCAGCCGGCAAAGTGATGCTCTCTGAGACGGCCCTTGAAGATCGTCCGGTTGAGCCCGTCTGCCGCCAGATCTGCCGCGTTCCCCGCTGCATAAACCAGTTCATTTCCCACATGCGCCGCAGGCGCTTTTTTGTGCTGTGCCGGGAAAAAGAGGCGGGTGATGAGCGCCGCAAGGCCATCCGTCACGGAGGAAACCACCCGTGCCACCGTAAATCCCGCCAGGGACAGCGCCCGTCCCAGCGGAACATAGAACCGGTTTTCGATGTTTTCCTCGCGGAAAGGCGCGGTCAGGCACGCCCCGACGCGGGTCAGACCGCTGATCACGGGGCGATAGATCCGTCCTTCCAGGAACTGCGGATCCGCCATCACGGTCAGCTTTCCAAAGAACGCCAGAATGGCTGCAATCGCGGGCCGATAGACCCGGTCCTCCAGATCCAGTTTCTCCGGCCAGGCATTGATATAGACCGGGCCGTCCTTGGTCTTTCGGATCAGCAGCGGCCGGATAATGCCCAGATACACCGCCAGGCCGATGGCGATGGAGATGAATGCCCCTTTCAGGTTGGCCATGGAAAAGTAGTCAACCGCATGACTCAGATGCCCCTGATGCGTCATTCCGCCCATCAGGTCGGCGATTCGGTCCATGATCAGGCTGGGCCGTACGCCCAGCAGCGGCACCAGAATTGCGCTCAGAAACAGAGCGGCAGAGCTGAGGCCGGACATGGGATACGCCACATCGTCATAGGCAGCCTGGTAAATCGGATGCTTCTCCCAGAAAATGCAGATGTACAGTTTCAGCATATAGGCGCCTGTCAGGCCGCCGGAAAGCAGGAAAATCCATTCGATGACCGTATAAATGAGCGCCAACGTCGGCATGCCGTGCTCGGTCATGTGCTCCGCCAGTTCCACGATTCCCTCGTGAATCAGCGTCTTGCTGACATAGCCGGAGAAATAGGGAATGCCCATCAGGCCAAACATGCCCATGAGGAACGCGAAGTGCAGAAGCAGCTTGCCGCGTCCGAAGCCCCGGACATCGTTGAGATCCAGCTTGTGCAGATTCATGTAGATGACGCCCGCCGCCATAAAGAGAATCAGCTTGAACAGCGAATGGTTCATCATGTACAGGACGGTGCCCCTGGCCGCCAGCGCGTTGTGTTCACCCAGCAGGCTGGCACAGGCGATTCCGGTGAGGATAAACCCGATCTGGGACATGGATGAACAGGCCAGCGTCCGCTTGAGGTTGATGGAAAATACCCCCAGCAGCGCGCCCAGGAACATGGTAATCACGCCCAGGAACAGCACCAGATTGGCAAAGGCGGCATTCCCCCGGAAGATTTCCAGGGTCACCACAATGATGCCGTAGATGCCTGTCTTGGTCAGAATGCCCGAGAGGAGCGCGGAGGCCGGTGCGGGGGCAACCGGGTGTGCCTTGGGCAGCCAGATATGCAGCGGGAACATGCCCGCCTTGGCGCCAAAGCCCAATAAAATGCAGATGGAGGGCACCCACAGCCGGGCCGTGTCAGCCCCGGCGGCGGCCTCATACAGTTTCGCAATTTCAAGGGTCCCCAGCTCCAGCTTGAGCAGGAAGAGGCCCATCAGCATCACCATGCCGCCGATGACGGCTACGGCCAGATAGGTCTCTGCCGAGCGCATGGCCAGGGCATTTTCATCATGTGCCACCCAAGTATAGGAGGTAAAGGACATGATTTCAAAGAAAATGAAGGTGGTGTACAGGTCCGCGGAGAGAAAGACCCCCACGGTAGCCCCCAGAGTAAACAGGTAGAAGAAATAATACCGGTTGCGGTTATGGTAGTGCCGGCTGAAGTATTCCTTTGAGAGCATGGCGCACATGGTCCACATGACGCCGCCGATCAGGGCATACATGGCACGGAAGCCATCCAGCCGGAACGAGAGACCGAACTCGCAGAATCCGGGCACGGTCACCGCCAGGTCTGCACCGATGATGACCAGGAACAGGGCCACAGCAGCGGCGGCCAGCTCCACGGCGGAGTACAGAATGACCAGCCGGTCCCGCAGATCCTTGTTCCGGCGTCCCGTGACATAGGACAGGCAGGCGGCAACCATCGGAAAGAATACAAGAAACAGCAGTAACATGATCTCTCCTCCCCTACATCTGCGCCTGGGCTGCCATAAAGGTCAGCAGCTGGTTGGAATAAACACTGATCAAAACAATGGACAGAACCAGAATCACCATGGCCGTTTTCATGCAGAGGCCGGGATCCCCCGCCATCTCCGTATCTGACTCATCCGGGGCGCGGAACAGCATGAAAAAGGCCGGATAAAGCACATACACGGCACAAAGGACCGCGGAAATCAGCATGGCGATCAGGCCCACAAGACCAAACGGCCTGACTGCCAGTGCCGCATTGCCAATCGTCCATTTGCTCAGGAACGCCGGCAGCATCGGGGTGCCGGCCAGGGCCAGGGCCGCAATGGCATAGACGCCGCAGACCAGCGGCATCCTTGCCCGAAGGCCGCGCATGCTCTCAATCTGCGTCCTGCCGGTCTGTACCAGAATGGCGCCTGCGCAGTAGAACAGCGTAATCTTGATCAGGGCATGGAACACCAGATGCGCCAGCGCACCGGTCATCCCTGCCGGGGTCAGCAGCGCCGCCGAGAAAACGATGTACGAAAGATTGGAAACGGTCGACCAGGCCAACCGCCGCTTCAGGTGATGCTCCCGGACCGCCCGCACCGCGCCATACACGATGGTCAGGGCGGCCAGGATAATCAGCACCGCCTGCGCAGGGGTTCCATACAGGTTCTGGCTGCCAAAGGTAAAATAGCAGACCCGGATCACCGCGAAAGCGCCCGCCTTGACCACCGCCGCCGCATGCAGCAGCGCCGTTACCGGCGTGGGGGCTACGGCCGCCTCCGGAAGCCAGCGGTGAAAGGGCACGATGGCCGCCTTAACGCCAAAGCCCAGCGCCATGCACAGGAACAGGCCCTGCATGAGAACCGGGTTTTGTGTAAACCGCACTGCCTCCAGTGCGCCGCCGGGAACAAAGTATCCGCCGCCCCAGGCGATCACCGGAATGACGCCGATCTGGGCCAGTGCCGCACCGCCAAAGGTATAGGCCATATAGATCCGCCCGGCGCGCACCGACTCCGGACGGCTCGAATGCATCACAAGGGGCAGGGTACTCAGGGACAGCAGTTCATAGAAGATGTACAGGGTAACCAGGTTTCCGGCCATGGCCACGCCCAGGGTGACGCCATAGGAAACCGTGTACAGCGCAAAGAATGCCCGCTCCCGGCCCTCATGGCGCATGTATTCAAATCCATAGAGCGTGGCCAGCGGCCACAGGAAAGCGGCAAGAACGGCAAAAATCGCGCCGGTTCCATCCAGCGAAAAGGTGATGACGAGATTTGAAACAATGGGAAAAACTGTTTCCACCGTTCCCTGCTGACGCAGCACCACCCCAACAACCACTGCCGAGGTCAGCAGGGCGATCAATTCCACCAGCACGCACCTCAGCTTCCGGTGCGGTTCCGGAATGAGGAACAGCAGAAGCCCGGCCAGAATGGGAAAGAATACGGCAAAAGAAAGCATGTGCAACGCTCCTTCATGGGCCACACGCGGGTCATTTGCCGCTGTGGCTTTGCTAGGACCCAAATTCGACATACTGTCGCTACGCGACAGAGCCAGCTTTATAACACCGACGCGCCAATGCCCGCAGCGGCCGTGATAATCGGTGAGGCAAAGATGCCGGTCAGGACGACCAGCGCCGCCAGGATGATCATGGGAACGGTCATATGCGGTCCGCCCTCGCAGACCGGATTCGCCTCGTAATCAAAGTCCCCGCCCGGGAAGAAGCCATAGATGGTCACCGGCAGCAGATACGCGGCCGTCAGAAGGGCAGAGATGATCAGGATGATGGGGCCCGCGATGGAAAAGCCGGCCGGCGCGCCTGCCAGTGAACCGGTGGCCAGCGCCCACTTGGACACAAAGCCGCTGGTGGGCGGGATGCCGATCAGGCCCATGGAGGCAATGGTCCAGCACCAGGTGGTCACCGGCATCCGCTTGCCGATGCCCCGCAGATCCGCCACATAGGTCTTGCCGGTTTCATGAATCATGGCACCGGCGCAGAGGAACAGACAGTCCTTAATGACCGAATGCGCCACCACGTGCAGAATGCCGCCCGTAAAGGATTCCGGATACAGGCAGGAGAGGCCGAACAGCACATAGCTGACCTGGGAGACGGTCGAGAAGGCCAGCCGCTTTTTCAGCAGCGGCTCCCGGTAGGCCAGCATGGAGCCCATGAAAACGGTAATGAGGGTCAGCGTCATAAACGTAAACTGTACCCAGGTTCCCGCAATCACTTTGGCACCCACCAGGAAGTAAATGACGCGGATGATGGCCAGCACGCCGGCTTTGGTGATGACGCCCGAGAGGACCGCCGAGGCAGGTGCCGGCGCAACCGGATGCGCGGTGGGCAGCCAGCCGTGCAGCGGGAACATGCCCGCCTTGGTGCCAAAGCCCAGAATAACCAGGAAGGTAATCACCAGCAGCGCCGGAGAGGCCTCTGCCGCCGCACCGCCGGGAACAAAGGTCACCGTTCCCAGCATGTTGTTGTAGAAGAAGATGCCAAGCAGACCCATCATGGCGCCGAAAATGGAATAGATGAGGTATTTGACGCCGGCAGCCACCGCCTCCGGTGTCCGTTCATGCACCACCATGGGGACGGAGAGCATGGTCATCAGCTCATAGAAAATGTACAGCGTGATCATGGACCCGGCATAGCACTGGCCGACCATCGCGGTGAGAACGCACAGGTAAAACGCCTGATACGAATGCTCATGCTCACTGCCCTTGAGATAGTCCAGCGCAAACACGCCGCCCAGCAGCCACATGGCCGTCATCAGGACGGAAAAGATGCAGCCGATGGTATCCAGGTGCAGATGAACGGCCAGGGTCGGCGTCATCTGCAGCAGGACAAAGTCTGTTCCGTTTCCAAAACAGGCAAGAATCACGGCCGCCATTTCGAGAATCAGCGCGCCCACGACCATTCTGCCTCTTGTCACCGGCTCTTTGGCCGCCGGCAAAAGCCATACCATTGCCCCTGCCACGGCAGGCCAGAGCAGTGCAAGGATTAACAAGATCTTCATGAGAAATCCCCCTAAACTCATTGTATTTGAGTGGTATCGATTTCCGGGAACTGACCGGACACCGTCCCTGCAGGCTCAGCCGAATACGCTGAACCCGGAGAGAAACATCTGATAAATCGGTCCGGCACAAAGGCCGAGGACGAGATTGAGAATCAGGAAACCCGCGAGACTTACCCGAACCAGGTGATCCGGTTTCCGGCGGACCGTGTTCCCCTCATGCACATACAGGGACATGGCCGTGGACATGAAATAACCGAGATTCAGCAGCGTGGAGACGGCCAGACAGATCAGCGTGATGATCATGTGACGACCGCCCACGGCCACCGCCGTCTGTCCCATCATGAGCTTGGTGACAAACACGCTGAGCAGCGGCAGTCCCACCAGATTGACCGCCCCCAGGCTGAACGCAAACGCCGCCAGCGGGGTGCGGTAAAACGCTCCCCGGACATCCTTTCGCAGGTGCGTGCCGCCCGCTGCCTCATCCATCTCCGCGGAGGAGATGAACAGCATCGACTTGGTGGCGGCGTGCGCCAGAAGATGCCACAGGGCAACCATCAGACCGTCCATGGTTCCAAGACCAATGGCCAGGAAAATATAGCCGATCTGCGCTACCGAGGAATAGGCAATCATCATGCGGACCGTTTTGGCCCGGATGGCCGCCACCGATCCCATGATCATCCCGGCGGCGCCAAACACAAACATCACATCCGTGATGCCGAGAGCCTCAATCACCGGCAGCCCGATGGTTCTCACGTAGATCTTAATCAGAAGGAAGATGTATCCTTTGGATACAACGGAGGACAGCAGGGCTGAGGAGGTGGTGGTGGCATTGCTGTATGCTGCCGGCACCCACTTTTCAAAGGGATACAGGGCACTTTTCATGCCAAGTCCCACCGAGATCAGCGCAACCGTCACATCCAGCGGAATCCGGTATTCCCGGTTTGCCGCCAGCTGGGCCACCGCGTCATGAATGGGCGACATCAGCAGATGACCGGTAATGGAATAGAGAATGACCACGCCCAGCAGAAAAAGGCTTGAGCCCAGCAGGTTCATGATCATGTAACGGACACCCGCCACCAGACTGCTGCCCGTCTGCTTCGCCATGATCAGGCCGGCGGCGGCCAGCGTGCTGATTTCAATGAACACGTACGCGGTAAACAGGTCATTGGTATAGATCAGCGCCAGCAGAGACAGGACACACAGGTCCACCATGACGCCATACAGATTGTATTTCGTCGGCTCAATCCGCTGGCTGGACCGCCGGTACGCGCCAAGGTAGGAAAACAGGACCACCAGCAAAAGAACCACCGCCGTCCCCGTCTCAAGAACGCCCACCCGCAGTTCATTGCCCCAGGGCGCCGGGAAATGGCCCATGCGGTATACATAGCTTTCCCCTGTCTGCAGGGTATACACCAGCGTCATGACATTCAGGACCAGATTGATGACCAGGACAACCCCAGTCAGAATCGCCGCGCTCCGGCGCCTGAGCACACTGGTCACAACAGCGGACACCAGTGTCAGCAGGATGCAAAAGGCAGGAAAGTTCTGAACCAGCGTCATCACACTTCCTCCCTTCCCGCCAGGGCCACAATTTTGTCCAGATCCAGCGTATGATACACATGATACAGCCGGATGGACAGGGCCATCATCAGGGCGGAAACACTCACCGCCACGACAATGCCTGTCAGGACAAGCCCCGCCGGAATCGGATTGATATACGCCTCCATGCTCTGAACCCCGTCGGTCACAATCGGCGCCTTATGCCCCGCAATGTATCCCTGAGAGGCCAGAAACAGATAAATGGAGGAATCCATGATGTCCATTCCGATGATTTTCTTGATCAGGTTCCGATTAAAGAGCATGGTCGAAAACCCGATGCAGAAAAGGATCACGGCCGTGGTTTCCTCATAGTTGAGCAACCATTTTGAAAACATGCTAGACCTCCCCTTTCCTGAAAACAGCATACAGCACGTAGACCGTGCAGGTGACGATCAGGCCGACGCAGATATTGAGCAGCAGAATCAGCCCGCTTGAGAGAATCGCCCCCGGCGTGCCCAGCGGAATCGCACTGGGGATGCCGTTCGCCCCCGTATAAAACGAATACGTCTTGGAAATCGCATAGGTCAGAAGCGCGGCGACCACGATCCGCTGATAGGTTTTGTATGTAAAGAACCGCCGGATGTCACGAAAGCCAAAGGCAGTGACGTGGAGCACCAGGCCGGCGCCCACAATGGCGCCGCCGGAGAAGCCGCCGCCCGGTGACAGATGCCCGTTGAGAATCACATAGATTCCCAGAAGGAAGGCCACCGGAGTCAGCACCTTGGCCGTATGCTGCAAAATCGCATCATGCTTGGGCTCATAAAAGGTATCCGCATGCGGTTCCTCCCGGATGGACCTGGCCAGCGTGCTGTATCTGGCGCTTTCCGGATCCAGCCGCAGAAGAAACAGGACCACCATGACGGCGGCAAACAGCACCGTCGACTCACCCAGGGTATCAAAGGCACGATAGTCAAGAATCATGCCGGTGACAATATTGACCGCGCCCGTTTCCTGCAGTCCCTGTTCAATGTACCGCTTCGGAACCTCGTTCTGGATCGGATCGATTTCACCGCCAAATCCGGGCAGATTGGTCACGGTATACAAAAGCAGCACAATCATGGCCACGCAGATCAGGAAACAACCCGCCAGATAGATTCCCCTGCCCACCAGCGGAACATTTTTCTCGTTCAGCGTCTCAAGGCGGCGGGCTATGGCTTCCTCTTCCTGTTTATCCTCCAGGTAGCGCTGCCGGCGCCACTCCTCCTCCAGTTCCGCCTCCGAATCCGGTTTTCGGGTCTGGGAGGCGATCATCTGCCTCTCCAGAACATCCTGGTCCTGATTCAGCCATTTCGCAAACCGGCTGCCGGGCTGATTCTTTTTTTCTTCACTCATGCCCTTCGCCTCCGTCCCTGCCGTCTTTCCCCTGTTTCCGTTTTGCTTCATTCCTTGCGTCAATGGCATGGATCTTTTTCAGCGTCAGGAAATACAGGAGACTGGTAATGCCGGTTCCAACCGCCGCCTCGGTAATGGCCAGGTCCGGCGATTCCAGCGTAATCCAGATAATGCACATCACCATGGAAAAGCAGGTATAAATGATCACGCTGGTCAGCAGATTACGGGTAACGGAAACCGCAAGTGCACAGCCGATCAGAAAAAGCAGCAGTATCTGTGTTACACCTGTCATATCCTTTCCCCCTTTTCTGAATCCACCGTCTCCGTCCGGACATTGTCCTCAGCCGTCTCTCCGGCGTCTTTGGGCAGTTCTGTTCCGTCCGCATTTTCCGGGCCCTCCGCCTCCGTTTCCTGCAGAGGATCCCCGGCCGCTTCCGTTCCCTCAATGACATGCAGTTCCATGTACCGGTCCCGCTCCTCATTGGTCTCGATTTCAAGGCGGCACAAAAGATGACTGGCCACCGGGGCACTGATCCAGAAAAAGACCACCACCAGCAGCATTTTAAGCGCCGAGGCGATGTCCGGCGCCAGAATGGCCAGTCCGATCATGCACAGGCTGATTCCCAGCGTATCGTTAATGGCCGCCGCATGCATCCGGTTTGCCGCATATCGGAATTTGAACACGCCGATCACGCCGACGATACAGGCCAGAAGGCCGGCGGTCAGGAAAACGGCGCCGGCAATAAAGCGTACTAACTGCACGACGTCCCCTCCTCTTCTCTATGCGCAGCATCCTGGTCTTTGGGCTCCGCTGCATTTTCAATATTCATATCCGGCATATCGGCGCTCGGCGCCAAGTCCTCTTCGTTATGCGCAGCATCCTGGTCCTTTGGCTCCGCTGCGTTTTCAATACTCATATCCGGCACAGGGCCTGCTTCTCTCTGTTCGGCCATCTGCTCCGCTTCCACATGGCGCCGCTCACGGTAAATGCCCGTATAGACCTTGCAAAGGACGATAACGGCCAGAAAGCTGAGGATGGCATACACCAGCGCCACATCCGCCAGATAGCCCTCTTTCAGCGTTACCGTCATGACGGCCACCATGATAATGGTCAGCGTGCTGATCATATTGACGGCCATGATCCGGTCTGAAATCCGCGGCCCGATGGCACACCGGATCAGACAGACCACCATCAGAACAGCCAGAATCCCCATGGCGCCCACACTGAGCACCTGGTACGCATCTGCCATCATTCCTGCTGTCCCTCCTGTTCATCGGTCTCCTCTAAAACCGCGGAATCGGCATTTTCACTGATCGGCGGATTCGGCTCCGGCGCCGCGGCAGACTCATCCATGACCTGATCGCCCTTCTTCATTTCCTCATTCCGCTGCCGCTCCAGCTGTCGTTCTTCGATTCGGGATAGTGCCTGCGCAAAGCAGGTGTTGTCAATTCCCTCATACTGTTCGGTGTCCAGGCAGTGAACGGTAAAAAGGTCCTCATTCAGTTCACAGGTAATCGTCCCCGGCGTCAGCGTAATGGAATCCGCCAGCGCCACACGATGTCCCTCATCCCTGAGGCCGGAGCGAAACTGGACCAGTTTCGGTTTCGGTTCAAACCCCGGCGTCAGGATCATCCGGATCACCGTCAGATTTGCCTTTACAATTTCCCAGGCCAGCATCATCAGGTAACGGATTCCATCCGCCGCCCCCCGGACCATGGCGAAATCCTTTTGGATACTGTATCCCAGATATTTGCAGCTGAATGCATACAAAGCGGCTGCAAACACCACACCGAAGAGAGCAATTTCCAGAGTCAGTTTCCCGTTAAAAAGCACAAAAAGCAAAAAGTACGCGATAAACATATTGACCCGGTTATCCTTTCTCTCCAGGACCGGTTCCGTGTACACTTTCCGGTCCATTTGAAAACCATGCCGGACAATTGTCCGGCATGAAGCATCATCTATATCCTGTACTCAGCGGATTTTTCCGCATTCGGCCACCAGTTTTTCCTGATACGTGTCACGAATCAGGGCAAAGGTCTTCTCATCCCGCATGCCCACCGGTTTTCCGTCGATCTCACAGACCCGGCTGGTCAGTGCACTGGAGCTGGAGAAGAATACCTCATCCGCCGCCATCATTTCCTCAACCGTAAACGGCTCCTCGATCACCGGAATTCCCTTTTCCCGGCAGATCTCAAGAATATGCGCTCTGGCAATTCCCGGGAGAATCAGGTCATCACAGGGCGCGGTATGAAGCGCACCGTCCCTGATGATATGAACATTGGAATGGGCACACTCCGTTACCCGGTCCCCGCGGTGGAAAATGGCCTCATCGCAGCCCGCCCGGGCAGCTGCTTCGCTGGCCAGAACAGACGGAAGGAGGTCAATGGTCTTGATGTTGCAGAAGAAGAAGCGCCGGTCCTCCTGCGTAATGCATTTATACGCGCCATACGGATCCCGCATGCTGATCGGCTTGACAAACGCCCACAGGCTGGGTTTCGTCTCCGCGCCGCTGAAGGCATGATTCCGCATTCCCACGCCGCGGGTCACCTGCCAGTAAAGCATCGTTACCGGTGCCTCCACCTGGTCCACCAGTCCCTGCAGAATCGCTTTCATCTCAGCCTTCTCCATGGGAATGGTGATGTCAATCAGTCCGGCACTCCGGTAAATCCGGTCGATATGATCATCAAAATGCATCGGGATCTGGTTGACGACGCAGGTGGCATCATAGACCCCATCGCCAAAGTAACAGCCCCTGTCATTCATGGGAACCTGAATCGACTCAATCGGTCCGGTTACACCATTGTAATATCCAATGTTCTTCACGCGTTATTCCTCCTCCTCGGCAGCAACAAAGTCTTTTGCTGCTCTTCTGATTTGCCTCTCTGATAAACCGCCCCTTTGATATCGGGCCGTATCTCTGTCTGAAACCGTGTCTGTTCCCGGCGTTCCCGTTCTGTCTTCCCGGCCCTGGCTGAAACGCTTCCCTGCCGCAAGAGACAGAAACATCTCCTGAAAAAATAAGAAGAGGTGTTCGTTCCTTCTGCGAATGGGCCATCTTTTCCATCATTAACCGGCGCCTGAAGTCAGAAACACTGCTATTTTCAAACTTTCATAACAATTTGACTTAAAATCCGCTGCTAGTTTACTCCCCGTCTTATACTTTGTCAAACCATTTGACGATTTTTTGAGAAAGTTATGGCTTTGCCGCAGCACCCTCTGTCAGTTCCCGTCATTCGATATTGCGTCATTGTCGCCGTCACTGTTTCAGCCGCTGCTTTTCCCTGAAATGAACCGTTCCGCCGGCAAACGGCCGATATCGCCCCGCTGTCCGGTCTTTCCGAATCCCAAAACGGTCTGCGTGACGCATCGGCACAAAACAGGTATTTCAGGAAACACACAAAGAGAGTATAATGTTGCAGAAATATGACCCATTTCATACGTGAAGGTGATTGAACGAATGGATAAAACTCGTAATCATGCTGCTTTGCCTAATCTCGGAAAGATTGTCACCGTACAGATTGTCACCGTGATGGTCGCCGTGATTTCCATGCTGATTGACTGCGTGATGATCGGCATCTACCTGGGCGATGACTGTGTCGCGGCTTACGGACTGACAAATCCCGTGAGTATGCTCCTTGTCGCATTGGGCGGCCTCCTTGCCTCCGGTTCCCAGATTCTTTGCGGCCGGTATGCCGGCAATGAGGACATGACAGGCCTCAACCGGGTGCTCACCACCTCTGTCACAGCCGGATTTGGCGGCGGCCTGATCATCTCTGTTCTGCTCTCCGCGTTTATCGGCCCGTTATGCGTGCTACTGGGTGCCTCTACCCCGACACTTCAGCACTTTACCGGTCAGTATCTGAGCGGAATTGTGTTCTGCCTGCCCGCGCTCGTGCTCGGCCAGATTCTCCCCTCTTTTCTGCAGATAAAAAACTGCCAGCGTCAGCTTGTCATCGCTGCTTTCGCACAGATTGCCGCAGATGTAATCCTCGACTATCTCAATGTCACGCTGTTCCACGGCGGGATGTTTGGCATGGCGATGGCAACCGTCATCAGCGTCTATCTGTACATTCTCCTGATGCTCGTTCCCTGTTTCACACGTGCCGGTTATCGGTTTTCGCTGCGGTTTTTTTCCTTTGCTGAACTGGCACAGATCTGCGGGTTCGGATTGCTGTATCTCGTTTATAAAGCCTGTGTGGCGTTTATGAATCTCTTCCTGAACCGGCTCCTTTCAGCCCGCGGAGGCGTCCACTATGTAACGGCAAACTCCATTATTTTTTCCGTGGAACTCCTCATCGGCGCCTTCCCGTCCGGTTTTGGCAGTACAACCCACATGCTCATCGGAATGGAAAAAGAGCAGCACGGCTCATTGGCCGCGGCCGGACTGTGTCAGCGAATCATCCGGCTCTCCGTGATTGTCAACCTCATTCAGATCATTGTTGTGATGCTCGGCGCCCGTCCGATCGTGTCGCTGTTTTCGCCGGAATCGGAGGCAACCGCTGCGCTGAGCGTCTGGGGTCTCCGGCTTTACGTGCTCTCTGTCCTGCCCAATACCATCAACTACATCATCCGCAATTATGAGCAGGACATCAACCACCAGGGGGCTGCCTATCTGATCTGCCTCCTGAACCATATCATCCTGCCCGTGGCGGCAGGGCTTGCACTGACCGTTCTTGCCCCGATCCGGCACATCTGGCTCTGCTTTGTCATCGGCCAGGGCATCTGCCTGTTTATCTCCTTCGCCATTATGCACAAGGACATGAACCGTCTCAGAAAGGAGAGCATCTGATGGAAACGACACAGATCAGCTCATTGCCCGTTCAGAAAAAAACGTTTACCTTTGATGACTACGCCCAAGGCCTCCTGCGTTCCTTCCAGGAACACGAAAAGGAGATTGCCATCAGCTGCCTGATGAAGAATCATTCCATCTGGAAGATTTCCTTTGGCATGCTGGTCCGTTATATCCGGGATTTTCAGGAAATCAAGCAGTTTCTGGCCCTCAGGGACGGCGACCGGGTACTGGTGCTCTCCGGCTTTACCGTTGACGCCTTTATCACGTTCCTCATCGTTACCGCCAATCACCTCACGGCTGTCATGGCAGATGCCGCCATTCCGGACGAGGAACTGATGCCCCTGATTGATTACTGTCAGATATCTGCCGTTTTCACGGATCTTAACAATGCCGACAAGATGACGCGGACACAGTCGGTGCCCATCCTTCTGACCTATGGCCTCCGTTCCTGCGGCCGGGTGCTCAGCAAAGGAAACGGTCCGGCAGAACACGGGGAGCCGACGCCTGACACCATGGCCATCATTTTTTCCTCCGGAACCACGGCACGCCGCAAATGCGTTGAACTTTCCCACGCAACTGCCCTGATTACCCACCAGAAGATCAGGGGAAAGGGCGTTCTGTATGCCGGGAAGCCCGGCTGTCCCATGCTGGAAGTGTTCCCGATGAGTCACGTTTCCGGACTCCTTTCCGCCTTTACCCTTCTCTACGAAGGAATGAGCATTGCAGGCGTGGAAAATCTCTCCAGCGACACCATTCAGGAAGGGCTCAAGGTATTCAAACCCATCGCCTTCGGCATGGTCCCCCGGGTCAATGATCTGTTCATCAACAAGCTGGAGGAGGGACTGAAAGCAAAGCATCTCTTCTGGCTCTATTCGTTTCTGTCCTCCAGAGCAGAGGCCTCCATTGCCAAATCCGGACGCCTTAACACGGCCAGATGGTTAATGACGCCTTTCCGGCGTCTTCTGTACGGTCCCAATTTCCACTGCCTGTTTTCCGGCGGTGCCGGCGGCACACCCCATACCGCCCAGGCTATTCAGAATCTGGGCATCGAATACCTTGACCTGTTCGCCTCCACGGAATGCGGCGTCTATATCTCCGCCACAGCCCCGGGGGATTCGCAGTCCGTGGGGTCGGTGGGAAATGTGCGGAATGATCCCTATACCGAGGTGATCATTCATAACCCCGATGCAGACGGGATCGGTGAAATCTACGTCCGGACCGATCAGATCATGAACGGGTATTACCGCGAACGTGAAAAGACCGAGGAGTCCTTTGACGGCCTCTATTTCAAGACCGGAGATCTGGGCCGGGTTGACGGGGATGGCTATCTCTATGTCACGGGCCGCATCAAGGAAAGCATCCTGATGCCCAACGGCGCCAAAGTTGCGCCGGCGGACCTTGAGCGTCTGCTCGCCCCGGTAATGCCGGATAAAGTCATTTATGCCGTTGCCGGTGTGCCTGCCCCCGAGGAGGGCGGGGATCAGATCCATCTGTTTATCCAGAAGGATGCGCTGACAAAAGACGGTCAGGACCGACTGCGGGAACAGATCCTGCAGTTCCAGCGCAAGTCCATGAATCAGTACCGGATCCAGAATATTCTCTTTATGGATGA
>Ga0256405_10006160_pt1 | contig 19575 bp, 16 predicted proteins | sample RumenRJG_02DNA_FD_189096 | JGI IMG/M metagenome (GOLD analysis project Ga0256405, IMG submission 189096) | Bovine rumen microbial communities from Lethbridge, Alberta, Canada - RJG_02 | ecosystem: Host-associated > Mammals > Digestive system > Stomach > Rumen | place: Canada: Alberta... | reverse complement strand
TGTATGTGTCCAGCAGTTCCTTACAGGTCGGGAACTGTTCAAGCAGCTGTTCCTCGGTGGAACAAATAGTCTCTCTGGTCTTTATGTACTTTTCGGTGTTCGGTGCCGGTTTCTCGCACGGAATGATTTCTCCGTAGTAGAGCTTGTTAATAATGTTATTCATTGTGGTATTCTCCTGCAAATTATTGTAGCTTTTGATTAGTTAGATATATTACAGGAAATGCCTTATTCTTGGTCATTAAATGGTCATTATTTTTACTGAAAAAGGCTATATTTTGCTCCAAAAGATTTAAAGCCGATAGCCGTTAGTTGGCTTTATACCGCGGTTTGCGAGACTTTACAAAATTTTGCAAAACAACTGTGCCTTACTTCAATTCCCGTACGGGTCACCAACATCGTTCTCGCGAGTGCGTTTGTAGAGCGCACTCGCGGTTTTTCTTTTTATCTCATTTTGCCGTATGGGTCTTATATGGGTCTTATTGTAACGTCGAGTATTCTGTGGAAATCTGAGGTACTATGCGGACTGCTTGGTGGGCGGGTTTTCAGCGGACTGGTCAGCGCTGTTGTTTGTGGGGAGATTCTTATTAAAACTGAGTGCATTGACAACCGCATCGCACGCCTTCGCCTGAAACTCCTTGAACATATGACTGTAAATTGAAAGCGTCGTGACCTGATTATTGTGCCCTAAACTGCCCGAAACGGTTGCTACATCAATACCTGCCCCGATGAGGAAGCTGGCATACAAATGATATGCTGCGTGTTTCTTTTATGCATATATTTAATCGCGGTAAGCTCGGAGATTTGGTCAGCCTGTTATCAGGTCGTGATTTTAAGGAACGTACATTCAAAGAGGAAATCGCATCAGACAGCTTTAAGAAATTAGAAACCGGTGTATTAAACTTTATGAACGAGTATAGCTTTAATCAGTTTGTCCTTGCCATAAAGTCGGCTGGATTTATTTCTCCAAAGTTGTTGAATTCAAAAATGACATTGGATTTTGCTTACACCCTGTTTTTAATTCTACAAAAAGGCGATGAAGTACCCAAAATCGAGGTTAAACGATACATCCAGAAATGGTTTATCCTTTCAACTTTGACCGGCAGATATATCGGATCGCCTGAATCTCAAATGGATAGAGATTTAAGAGGTATTTCCTCTAAAGGCTTTATTTCTTTCTTGAAAGAAAATGAAGATGCATTATTATCAGATGCTTTTTGGAATGTCAGACTTGTTCAAAATCTTGAAACATCTTCCATAAACAGTCCGTACTTCAGTACATTTATTGCCGCACAAATCTTTAACGGAGATCGTTCTTTGCTGTCTAACTCCTGTAGAGTAAGTGATTTAGTATCAATAGCCGGAGATATTCATCATATTTTCCCGAAGGAATACCTGAAAGAAAGCGGACATGATGAAAAATCAATCTATAATCAGGTCGCAAACTATACCTATTTTGATACAGTTGTTAATATTGCAGTTGGAAAGAAAGCTCCAAATGAATATTTTAAAACAGCTCTTGAACAGTGTAACACGGGAAATATACTGATAGGCACTATTACAGGTAAGGGTGAATACTTGAAAAATCTTGAAGCTAACTGTATTCCGACATCAATTGTTGAAATGAAATCTGATGATTATCTTGATTTTTTGAAACAGCGACGCTCACTTATGGCTGCCAAAATTAAGGCTTACTATTATAGTTTATAAAATCAAGGCTCTATTCATATTTGTATTGGAGGGTTCTGTATAAGATACTCTAACCTTCTTCCGTATTATCACAATATCCTCAATGAAGGAATCGGATATGAAGTCTGATGCAAGGCGATAGCAAAACATCACTATTAGTAAATGCGTGTTCCCTCTATTCTATGTAAATAGTTGCACAAGCGGTATATACTATATGTACAGGCAAGTAACATATAGTAAATACTAGGTGCAGCAAATGAAGTTGGATACAATAGGCAGGTAAGTCAGAGAATACCGTTTAGCCAAAGGAATTACGCAGGAACAGCTCACATAAATGGTTGATATATCGCCGTCTTATGTGAGCATGATCGAACGCTCCGAAAAAATCCCCCGCCCTTGAAACAATGATAGATCTGGCAAACGCTCTCGGCGTGTCAACGGATATGCTCCTTTGCGAAGCCTTAATTCAATAGCCCGTAGTCTATTGGAACACTTATATGATGTATCGAAGGAATTTCCTGACTATTATGATCTTGATGACTATCTGGCAACTCCCGGTCTTTGCGAGGAATGTTTTGATATCGTTCTGAAAGAACACAGTGGCGATGAAACCGCCGGCGCAAAGCAAAAACAGTTTATTACAGAGCACAGCAGACCGGTAGATTACACCAGCACCGGAGAATATGAGAATAACAATAACGGTTTCCGTTGGGTCGATTACAAACTGCCGTGATAAAAGAAATCCGCACTATTACTATTGCGTAATGGTGCGGTATGGCATTTATTGACCAACTTCAAGCGTATTCGCATCTATGTACATGATCGGTTTGCCCTTGTCATGGGTATAGACAAGAGCGTCCGCTCTTCATCACCGGCTGTTATATTGATGACCATATAACCGCTTCCTCGATCTTATCAGCATTGTATGAAGCGCTTCCATCGCACTCGCAACGGTGCCACGTTCTGCTGCTGCATTGATATCCTGTTCAGCCATTCGCGCTTGATGAGCGAGTGAAATGATTCAATGCAGGCATTGTCATACGGGTAACCTTTCTTTGAATAGCTTAGAATAAAACAAAAAGAGCTGTCAGATTCAAAACAGAATCAGATAGCTCTTTTCTATTCAGACAATTATATTATCATTGCCGCAAGTCAGCTTGACCGTCCCATAAAACCCGGTATTGCGCTGTTTTGGCAGGCGTTTTAATTATTCCTGCTCAACACCCTGACTTGTTAATATCAGAGAAAAGGAGAGTATCATCTCATATAGCCTTCCATTACATAAACCGAGGAACAGGGTGAATATAAGCGGACCCGGCACGCCAAAGGCTGTGTATTATGAGCAGCCGGCTGGTTTTGATTTAAGCAAGATCATCTATGTATTTCGTCAGCCATTCTCTGTCGAACAGGTGTTCAAGCTTGGTTATCGAGATATCGGGCTCCGCTCCCTGATCCACGTTATAGAACGAACCGTTCTTTATATAGCTCAGACGTGTGTTGCTGGAGATATCCAGTACCGTACCGGTGGCTGTAGAGATCGTACCTACCGAGCAAGCGCCGCCGCCTGACTTCTGCCCGATTATAGATACATGAGGATCTTCCTTGAATACGCAGGGCACAAGATTTCCGCAGGAGAAGCTTGCCTTTGTAGTAAGGCAGTAAAGGTTGAGTCCCTTGCCTGCAAGCGTCTCATTTTCGTCAAACTTCGTATCAAAATTGATGTCGCACATATAATCGTTTGTGATCCGGGACCCACTGAGAGCATTTTCTACGCTGAATGAAGCCTTGCCAAGGAACGCAGCGACAACATAAGCAGCCGCATCAACTGCTCCGCCGCCATTTAATGAGAGATCAAGAACAACGTTCTTTATCGGGCTGTCCTTGCGGAGTATCTGCTGTACAGAATATGAGATCAGTCCTACTGTATCGTGTACTCTGTCCAACGTAATATTATTGGGTTTTCCGAGTTCATCTCCGAAAAGGTCTCCTATGTTGGCAATATTAAAGTCAAAACCGTCAAATGTGATATATGCAGTATCGCCGTGCTCCTCGTATATTTTCAGATCAGGATTGTATTTCTTTCTGAATTCTTTAAGTTCCTCATCGAACGCAAAAATGAAATCTCTTGCGTAACCCTGTCCATATTTCTCATTGAGCTTCCATTTGTAATCAGCACCTGAAGCATAAGAGCTCAAAGCATATCTGCTGTGAATATCATCAACATTCTTATAAATGAGATTCCAGAGTTCTCTGTCGATCTTCTTGGCATTTGTGCTGTACATATTCAGTCCGGTCTGGTTCTGGATGATGACATCTTTGAAATTTGTGATATTATGCTCTTTCTTAAGGCCATAAAGAGTGTCCATAGCGAAGCAGAATTCATTCACGCTGAATTCGGACATAGTTTCACTGACTTTGCCTGTAGCGTATTTGCCGTCCTTACCGTAATACACCTGACCGAGCTTAGAATATTTGCCTGTTGTGTTATCATAAAGAGATTCTATTCCATCGAGATAGAAGATCAGCGAACGGGTATTATAAAGTGCTACACCCGCACCACAGCTGGAAAGGAATATATCAGAGAACGTCTGTACAGGGATATAATACTTATCGCCTTTGCGAACAAAATCAATGTCATAATCACCTGCGTCCAGAGTAACTGTATTTCCGGTGCGCTCGTTAGACTCCAGAGTCTTCAGCATAAATGTGAAACCCGAAGTTTCGTAAACCGGCATGATCAGATCCAGAAGAGTCTTGGTCTTGCTCGATGTAAAGAATCCATCATAATCCAAGAAAAATATAGTGTCGTCTTCAAAATCCAGAACAATAAAGAATCCATTCTCTCTTGTAAGAGTGACTTTATTGCCTTCTTTCTTGACTTCAAGATCAAATTCAGGCCTTCCGCACTGTTTAAGTATCGTTATATAAGCAGATACCATATCCGTGATCTCGAAATACGGAACATCACTGCCGTTCATGTAGTAGAGCGGTATCTTCTTGTTGTCTTCCGACTTATACTCGTAGAAATATGTCGGGATATTCCTTTTTGTGATCTTGTACGACTTTGATGCCGTTTCAGTGACAGCGGCGGTCGTCTCATTCACCGCATATACCGGCGCGGCAAGTGATGTGATCGCGAGACACGCCGCAAGACCAAGACCTAAAATCTTTCTTTTTTTCATAGAAAAGCTCCTTTTTTGAAAATTATGTGAAACGCCTCAGCGTTATCATCTGAACATAGCTTTTGCTTTTGCAAGGTAAACGAAATAAATAATATATCCCACAAAAGCAAGCACCGCCGCAACTATCCCCATTATACCGTCCGAAAGTCCCGTTACCGCGGATGAAGCATATACTATCGACTCGATAATGATTATCGGCATACTCATTGACACAATATCCTTTCTGCCGAGCTTTTCCGCGATCGTCTTTATGCCAAGCACGGTCATTATAAGCAAAAGCACTGTGCTGAGCGGTACAAGACCCGCAAGGTAATTGTCGAACTGAGCAAGAAACGGAACAGTCGAGCCAAGGCCTCTCAATATCTGCGCGACGAGCACCAGAACCGCCAGACCCAGCGCTCCGCCGAAATATTTGGGCTCGTCCTTACGCGCCAAACTGAGTCCCTTGATCTGAAGCACCGTCGCAACAATAGTGAGAACTATCAGCGCTATAACGGCAAACAGCGCGCCGATACCGGCTCCTACCGCGGCGACCGTGGCTTCATCAGCTCCGGCTTCCACGGCAGTGGCGGAGCCTACGAACAAAGCGGCGAGTACCGCGATCAAAATACCGAGCAGCCCTATAACTATCTCGATGATCTGACAGGTAAAGAGCTTCCCGATCCCATTCCGGGCATTTTCAAATTCCATTATGATTTCTCCTTTCAAATTATCGGTCGACCGATTTAATTCATATATTATAACACACCCACTATCACAGCAATATCACAAAAAACGGCGGTTTTGGCACTTTTTCAAAAAAAGTCCGAAATTTCTGCGCTTTGCACAATTTCTCACAAAATGATTTGTACAACAATAATAAAAAACCGCCGCGGGAGAGCGACGGTCATCATTCTGTTTTATTGGTTAAGTACAGCCCAGCTGTACTGGCTCATATATTCTCCTCTGTATTCCGAAATTTCATTTCTTTTCAGCGCCGTGTAATAATCGCAGCGTATTTTCTTCGCGTCGACCGCGTAAGAGTCACGGCTTTGTATGAATATATCCGCGGCTCCGTACTCTTCGAGCTTCTGCCGTAGCTCATAGGCAAGCTGCGCTAAGTATTTGCGCTGTTTTACATCATCGGTCGCCTCGTCCTGCCACAGCACGGCGCGTATCTCGGCATTCGTTGCCGTCGAACCGCGTCTGTCGATAAGATAAGCGAAGAACTCCTTTACCTTTGCGCGTCCGAAGTGTACCGGCTCTCCGTCAAAGAACACCTCAAAGCTGCCGAGGCACCGCACATACAGCCCCTTGTAGATCTCCGACACGGGATAGCGCAGGTTTGCAAGAGCGCGGGAGAGATCCTCCGGCAGAACTGGCTTGACTATATAATCGCTGACATACAGCCGCACAGCGTCAAGCGCGTACTGCGAGAAACCCGTCACCATAATGACATTTATCAGCGGACGGTACTGCTTCATTTCCTTCGCTATCGTAAGTCCGTCCTTTACCGGCATCTTTATGTCGAGGAAAGCCACGTCGAACTCACACTCCCGGAATAGTTCAAGCGCTTTCTCCGCTTCATCGGCTGTCTCGATATGCGCGTCGGGAACGACCTTCTTCAGCATTCGTGAAATGTCGTGCAGAGCGCTCTCTTCATCATCAACTATCAGTATTCTCATCGCGTTTTCCTCTTTGTACAACTTTCTGTTTATAGCGAGCCGCTTCCGCCCCCTCGTATAATTCCGCTGCGCGTCGTCCGGTACTTTGGGAACGCTCTCGCCTTCGGCGGACAGCTCCGGAGCTTTCGGTATCTTTATCCGCGCAAGCGTTCCCTTGTCCGGCTCACTTATGATCTCCAGCTTTCCACCGCACATCATTTCAAGGCGCTTTCGCAGATTTGAAAGCCCGATATGCGACCTGTCATCGTCTTTCGGTTCCTCGAAGGTAAATCCCTTTCCGTCGTCCTCGACCTCTATGATATGCTCCGTATCTGTCGCGAAGCTACGCACAGTGACCGATCCCTTGCCGGTCTTACTCTCGCGGATACCGTGATTGACCGCGTTCTCCGCAAGCACCTGCACCGAGAACGCCGGAATGAAGAAGTCCTCGTCACGCAGGTCATACACGACATCGAGCGACTTGCCGAAGCGTTCCTTTTCCATATACAGATAATCCCGCACGGTTTTAAGCTCGCGACCTGCTGTTATGCAGTTTTCCTCCTCCAGCAAGTCTATACTGCCCCGAAGAAATCCGGAAAAGTGGTTTATAGCGGCTTCTGCGCGATCCGGCTCATCGAGATACGCGCGTATCGCAGTGAGGCTGTTGTAGATGAAATGCGGCTGTATCTGAGCCATAAGGAGCTTGGTTCTGTCCTGTTCGAGCTCAATAAGGCTTTCGTAGAGTTTTTTCTGTGTTTCGCTGTGATTGATCGCCGCGAGGAAGAAATAATAAACAAGTATGTTCAGAGCGATGACCGTCTCGGTATGATCCTTAAGGAAATTATTCTTTTCACCTATCACGGTAATGATCGTCGATAATGTGATAAACAGCACTATAATACCTTTCGATCTCTCGTTTTTGCCAAGAATTCTTATTGAATATACTCCGAGCGCGATCACATAAAAAAGCGTCGCTGCAGCAGGGATCACGGTCAGAGGACCTACTTGATACTCGTGTCCGACCCCGTAATAATAAATGATGCGGGTGTCAAATATATCTGTAAATACAAGGATAAAGTTTACCGCATACGGTATCGCCATTAGGAATTTATGCTTTATCGGAGCCACGAGATACAGCTCCAGCATCGCGGCAAGCGGATACAGCCAGTATGTCGCCGCGCATTTGTAATACAGTATCCTGTGGCTCCAGCCGTATCTGTCACACATCAGCTCGACAGCCTGCAATACCGTGATCGCCAATGTTATCCCTATCATCAGCCACACATAATTCGTACCGCTTATCTTCATCTTCCGGTTGCCTATTAGCATGATGATAAGCGCGGATAACAGCAGCAGCGTAATATAGTTGTCCTGTATGTATGTGCCGAATGTATATGTCAGCAGCGGGATCACCGGCTTTCCGTCAGTTTTATTGTTTATAGATTTTAGAATTATTATAGCATAATATTCTGAGTTTGTAAACAGAAAGATCAATTTTTGAAGACATTAAAAATGATCTCCCGAACAGAGCCGCGATCCGGCTCTATTCGGGATATTATTATTCAATATCATCATCAACCACAACAAACGACTGCTTCTTCGTCTTGACCTTGCCCGACATCGGAACTTTCGTCTGCTGCGGCGTAGGCGGCTCCTGAACGGTTATCCCATACTTCACCACTATTGCCTTCTCAACCTCTGTGACATCGCTGTAATACACCTTACGCTCGGATTTTTCGGGAATGGAGTACGGCTCTTTCTCAAACACAATGCCCCATTTGAAGAACAGTTTTAACACCGTCTGCATCGGGTGACAGCCTGTTTTCATCACGACGAAGTAACCTTTCGGCATTGACTTCAGCTCATCTACGGTCATGAGCGGACGCTCGATCATCTGAAGCTGACGGTTGTTGCCGTCGCGTCCTGCCGATCTTGTCAGCGAACCGGACAGCACGGTCAATGTGACCGGCGGAGGTGCGGGAGGAGTTCAGGTAGCCGGCGGCGGTACGCTTTACGGAAATAATCTTACCGTTACAAGCGCAAGCAAAGCGGCTATACGTTCGGATCGAGGCGGCGGTATTATGGTGATCGACGGAGGAACATATACCTCCGAAGGTTCAAGCGGCTGTCCGGTGATATACAGTACGGCAGACATAACGGTAAAGAACGCGGTGGGAGTTTCCGAACAGTCGCGAGCTGTCATAATCGAGGGCAAGAACAGCGTTTCGCTTGAAAACTGCACCCTGACCGGTAATGACCAGTCAACTAAATCCGGCAGTATCAGAGCAAATGTGCTGTTGTATCAGAGCGCCTCGGGCGATGCAAAAGAGGGTACGAGCGTATTCTCAATGACGGGCGGCAAAATGATCTCACAAAGCGGTGCAATGTTCTACTGCACCAACACAAGCAGCGTCGTAAACCTGAGATTGGCGGAGCTTGTGCTGTCTGACACCGGAGATCTGCTGATTGTTTCGGCAGGACGCTGGGGCAAGGACGGCAAGAACGGCGGCAAATGCGTATTCAACGCCGAAGATCAGACTCTCGAAGGCAACATCACTGTTGACAGCATAAAAAGGCTGTTGAATATGCTCAAAATCATCCTTACACGGGAACAGCGACTCGATTATAAAAATAATGCACCTGATTTCGATCAGGTGCATCGATTTTTTATATGGAATATGTGCAGCTATGGGTCTTATATGGGTCTTACGGGGGCATATTTGGAGAGTGCATTGTTTCGTTGCTTCAACAGGAGCAATGCGCACAAAACCGCATTATAAGCGAGATTGCCGCATTTAACTCGACAAAAAATCAGATAGAAAAATGACAGGATTGCCTTTCAATTCCCGTACGGGTCACCAGTTGCACATTCTCCCGTTGGCTTGGTTAAGCCATTCAGGAGATTTTATTTTTTCCCGAAAACGCTTTTGTCCATTAACTGTCCATTATTTGCCATTTCCTGTCCTTCACGTATCTTTACGCGCTTTCTCTGTTCTCGTCTTTCTTATCTTTCTTGTACTTGTTAAAGTCGAGTACAGAAGCAATTGCGTCCGCTACTTTCGCCTGTGCCTGCTGGAATACATGGCAGTATATTGAGGTCGTGGTCGAGATGACTGAATGACCTAACGCACCGGACACGGCAGCTGCGTCAACACCTTCATTGATCAAAGCCGAGGCATAAAAATGTCCAAACAATATGAAAAGATGTTTATAAAGGAATGGCTTCGCAAGCGTCTATGAACACATCGAACTGATGTCCTCTGTTATACTTGTGAATATGATACCTGATCTTAAAGCCGAACGGGATACATGTTAAGAAAATATCAATCTCATAGTTGTCATAAACCACTACCTTTTTGAGCATTTCTCCATAGACTTTAATGCTACCGGTATCCATTTCGGCTGTCTGATCGACTAGAGCAATATAATTCTTGATAGTATCAAGCTGTCGATTATGAACTTCTGTAACATTCTGTCTTGAGGCAATTGTTTCTGATAGTTTGTTGATCTCATCGTCATAATAAGCGGTCTGCTGTTTAAGTTCCTCTTTTGTGATAAGTTCATCAAGCATCAGATCAATAGCTTTTCTCTTTTTGATGTTGAGGGCTTCAATCTCAGCTTTCAACGGTTCAACATCGAATGTCGGTTCACATGACTGCATTTCAGAAATATTTTCCAGAAGTCTTTTAGTAATCCTATCTCGGGTAAACTGGACATATTCAAGAATATGCTTCATGCAAACTTCAAGCACGCGCTCATTTATTGCATGATTGTCGCAGCCAACTTCGGCACCGTTAGCATCGACCCTTGGATTTGCACCATACTTTGAACGGTTTACGCATCTTAGCGAGCGTTTGATTTTCTTTGTTTTTCCGGTAATGTTGTAGGTATATCCGCATTTTCCGCAGAAAACCTTACTACTGAACCAATAGTGCTGAGAAAACTTTCTACCCTCGCGGGACATTTCACCGCGTTCAAAGACCTGCTTCTGTGCCAAATCCCATACTTCACGAGAAATTATCGGCTCATGATGATCCTTTATCGTAATCAAAGGTACATCAGGATTATCGCCGTTGTTCTGCAAAACTCTTTTGGTCAGGAAATCCGTTGAATAATGTTTCCACTGGGTGAGATCACCGACATACTTGTCATTTTTCAGAATTCTGCAAACCGCATCTTCTCGCCACATCTTGCCTTTTATCGTAAAAAGACCTGCGGCGTTCAACTCATTTGCGATAGCGTGGCATCCTTTTCCTTCATATACATAACTGTGAAATATGCGTTTTACTATCTCAGCTTCTTCGGGTACTATCTCTAACTTTCCGTCAATCGTTTTGTATCCGAGCATGGATGAATACCCATATACCCAACCGGATTCCATTTTTCTTCGGATACCCCACTTGACGCGTTCGGAGATCTTACGGGATTCCTCCTGAGCTATGCTTGCCATGATCGTCAGGCGGAGCTCGCCGTCTTTATCGCTGGTGTCGATACCGTCATTCATAAAAATGACTCTTATGCCGAGCGCCGTGAGCTTTCGCGTGAAGCAAAGGGTGTCAACGGTGTTTCTTGCAAAGCGGGATACTTCTTTGGTGATGACAAGTTCGATTTTTCCAGCCTCGCAGTCTGCGATCATGCGATTGAACGCATCGCGCTTTTTTACCGATGTACCGGTAATGCCCTCATCGTAATAAACTTCGACCAGATCCCAGCCCTCATGTTCGCTGATATATTCAGTAAAGTATTTTATTTGAGCTGCGAGCGAGTGCAGCTGATCGGAAAGGTCTGTACTTACACGGCAGTATGCCGCGACTTTTGTGTTATTCATGTTCCTCCTTCCCTCCGATAATCGGAGATACACAAAGTATCTCCCCACAGATCCATTATATCACTTTCACACACTAATGTCAAGAATTATTTAATTGCCATAAGAGCGTCTGTGATACGGATTTTTATCTATCCCGGATCTGCGGGGATAGATAAAATTATGCTGCGCTTAAATCTGATTTTTTATTTTTCTTTTCTTCGGCTTTCTTTTTCTGTAACTGCAAAAGGATGTCAAGTTCATCCGCAGTTATTAAGCCTTGTCTGTAGAATTCCTTATAGTAGCCGATCTCAACAGCGGCGATAAATGCTTCGGCACACTCTTCGGGAATTTCTATTTTCGGAGATTCAGAAACAGTTTTTTCAGTATCAGTCTCCGCGGGTACAACGGTCGGCGCAGCAGAAGAACATTCCTTCGGTTCTACGTCAGTCGTTTTAAGTAATTCATTTTCTCTCATTTAGCTCCTTTCGTGCAAAAATGCAACTTCCATGTTTCTCCCAAACTTATCTTTTCTGTTTAATGCAGCGATATTTCTATTTTTATTCTTCATCGTCCGCATCATAGTTATCATCGGAATCGTTAATAATATCGTCAATGATACTATTCAAGGATTTCGATTTTTCATTTTCCGGCGGCATCGGCTCCGGTGCGCTATCGCTGATTTCTGTACCTTTTACGATAGCGATCTCGACTGCCTTTCGCTTTTTCTTTTCGGTTTCGACATACTCCCGGATCTCATCGTTGAGAAAAATGAACGCGATCATATCCTCAAACTCGGACGGAGTAATGTCATCCCCGAATTTTTCGTAGATAAGTTCTCCCATTTTACGGCAATTCTGCGTTTTCTGCCTGTCCAGCTCGGCGCTGAGTTCTTTTTCGAGTTTTGCGAGCTTCGCCTCGGTCTTATCGACCTCGGACATCAGCTCGCGCTGTCTTTTCTGCGCTTTAGCGATGCTCGTGCGCAGAGCTTCGGTCTTCTGTTCTTTTGTCATTGTGTGGTTCCTCCCTCATTTTTGTCTGTTTTTCTTTATCTGCAAAGTGCTATCCCCGAAGCTGCCGTAACTGCGGTTCCGGTACGCCGGCGATAATACCGGAGAACACAGCTACCGGCGGCGGGGGCGGTATGCAGCCAACTCATCCGGCAAAACAAACTACTTTTCATATCGAGTGAAAGTAATCTGAAAAACCAAATAGCTAACCGCCCCCGGAGGGCGCACTTATACAAACGCTCCGCGTTTGTGTGCGCAAGGGACACATTCCCTTGACTCTTTAACGAACGGCTTCGAGGACGAAGCCGAAATAAATTCGGCTACCGCCGCGCGTTAGCGCCGCAGGAGCGGCGAAAATGGAAAGCGTTAATGCCGCAGCGGTTTACTTCTGTTCGTAGGTTTGGAAGGCGTATCAGGTGTAGGCTGTACAGGATTTTCTTCGGTTTTGTTCCGCTGTTCTTCCTGCTGCTTGAGTTCATTGTAAGTTCTCATGATGTTGCTCCACCCGGTAGGATAAAGATTATGGTTGTGTACATAAACACTTGCAGTGTGCATTTCGTCCATTATCTTATCTAGCATTTCGTGATCCCGCCTTGCAAAGTAAAGCCTTGAATATTCATCATCGATCCGTGCTTTTATTGCATTTTGATTTCTGCGTTCCATTTCATTTTTCAGGAATGATATGTAATCATCCTTTTCTCTAAGCTCACAGGTTTCAGACATCGTACACCCAAGCAATTCCTGAAACAGAATGTTTCGACTTTGTTGGATATATTGTTTATTATCTTCCATTTCCTGCCGCATACTTGTAAGAGCATTGCTTGTGTTATCTATCTCTATTTGCAGGTTCAGCAGTCCACGATCTGTCTTTTTTCCTTTTTTCTCTATTGCACAAGCACCAGCACCGAGATGAACAGTCGGGATTTTGTCTATGCCCTGATCCTTGTAACTACGGTGATCTATACGCTCATCGGAAACGAAGTACAGCTTGTGGTTGCACCAGTCCGCCCATGATTCACGCCATTGCTCCAGCACCGCTCTGTCATTCCACGACCGGTCTTTTACCGTAAAACCGTTCTTATCTACGCAACGGGTCGGCAATAAAATGTGAACATGGGGATTTCCGTCGTCTTTGTCGTGAATCGCAAAATCCACGCACATGCCTTTTGCGACAAAGTTCTGATTGCAAAAATTCCGTACAAGGTCGATCTGCTCCGCCAGTGATATTTCTCGCGGAAGCGCAGCATCAATGCTCCTTGCAGTCTGACTGTTTTTTCGAGTTTCTTTCTGTTCCGCAGCATTCCAGAGCACGGCGCGTTCCCGAAACTGTTCCGGAGCTCCCGCAGGCAGCATGATCTCCTTATGAACGACTTCATGCTTGAGACGATAGTCATGGATGACACCGTCACGCTCGTTTTTGATCTTCTCCCCGGCGATGTAGGCTGCTTTGGCGACACAGCTTGCACCGGCACTTCGGGATACGATCTTGACACTAAAATGGTAAATAGCAATTTTGGTTTCCTCCTCCGTGATTATAATTTTTTGAAAATGTTCCGGAACATTATGTTCGTTGAGCTCAAAAATATTATCGCACGGTATTGACAAAAAATCAAGGGTTTGGTATCATATTTATTGGAACGATATGGATTTCGGGATTTTGGCAAAATCCATATTGTCAAAAATCAAAAGTGAGGTTTTAGGCTTCAATGAGCGAAACATACGAAATGACTCCGGTAGAAAAATATGATTTCATTCGCCAAAATAAGAAAACCATATCTTTCGACGGCTATTATAATCATGTGCATATTGATTCCGCTGCACGGACTATTACCATAGATGTTGACGATGATTATGAATTTATTGAAGAAGGCAATGAATATATGCGTCTCAAAAATTTCGATTCTCCTGAGCAGCGATTGATAGATGCAATATTCCGTCCGCATTTAATTGATGATGACGGCAAGCGCATAGGAACTCCGGAAAATGAAGATGACTATCGGTTCTTCCCGATAGTCAGTCACAAGGATATTACGAAAAAGTTTAACGGTGATTATGTTTACCGTGATGTTTTTCATTTAAATGCACATTATGGAGAAAACAACAGAACGCTGTTCAATCCGTTTGCCGGGCTTCTTATAACATTTCCCATTGGCGAGGGATTACTCGATTTTTGCTTTTCGATGTTTGGTGCATCGCCGGAAGATTTGTTAGAATGTGCATTGGAGAATTTCGAATATAACAACATCAATAAAGAGATCACTACGCCCAAAGCTCGCAATAAAGACGAATTGCGTGATCTTGAATGTGAATATATGCGGCGCTCGATAGTTGCACTTGACCCGTATATGTATCGTTCGCTGTATTCTTCGATATTCCCGCCGGAACTGGAAGAAATCTCCGAGACAAGTCTGAAATATTACATTTTCTATCTTAATGAACTGAAACGGGAGATGCGCAATCGCCTGAAATTTGTTTTCGACGATACGTTCTATCCGGAAGAATTATCGGGATTGCGAGCACACGAACGTTTTGCTCTATATGCTCAAAAGTACGGAGTTCCGAGATCATTCAGACGTGAGGAATCCTTTTGGATCACTTCAAGAATGGACAAGACATCTCTGGAGTGCAGCCGCCTTCCTATGGACGTTATTCTGAAAAAGCTGCATAGCAATGTTACGCGCAAAGAACAAAGTCCGCTTGAAAAAGAAATGGAGCTTGCTCCCGGAAAAGTTGGAGTTTATCACAGCGTACCGTTGTTCATGTCCGTTGCCTATAAATGCTGCACCATTCATGATATGCTCGAACTGGAATTTACAAAAATGCTTGAATATGACATCAAGCTTCATAAATGCAAGAATTGCGGAAGATACTTTATTGTCAAGGGTAACTACAACGCTGAATACTGTGACCGCATTCGTGAGGGTAATACCCAAACTTGTCAGCAGATCGCCGCACAGAAGAAATATGAGGAAAAGCTTCAGAATGATAAAGCTGTTTCCGTATTCCGGAAATACTATAAACGCTACTATGCCCGTAAGCAGGTAGGCACAATAAAGCCTGATAAATTCCGGTTGTGGAATTATCAGGCTTGTGAAAAACGGGATATGTGCCAGCGTGGGGAGATAACGCTTGACGAGTTTGAAGAATGGTTGGATGGGAGCTTTAGGAATAGAAACAAGAATTAACAACCGACCCTTTCATTACTCATTTTCTTCCTCCATTTTTTCTAACGCTCTATAATCAATTTTCCCGCTTGTGCTATACGGCATACTGTCAATTATGATAATTTGACTCGGACGCATATGTTCTGGGAGTTCGTGTTCTGATAAATCAAACAGTCTACTCTTAATTTCGGAAATATTGCACTGAGTTTCTTTCTTATTAGCCGTAATGAATGCGATTGCAATATTAAGTCTTTCATTATCAGGCTTCACAATGACACCGCATCTATCAATATAATTTTGATTTTCAAAAAGTTCTTCAATTCTTTGAGGAAAAAGCTTGTTAACCATATTATCTTTTCCTTTAGCTATGAATATCCTTTTTATTCTACCTTTTATAAATATGAATCCGTCTTTATCAATCAACCCGAGGTCACCTGTATGCAACCATTTGACATTATTAGCATCAGTTTCTACAATTTCATTGTATGAAATTTCATTATTATAATATCCTATCATAAGATTAGGGGCGCTAAAGCATAGTTCTCCCTCATTACCACACTGCAATTCTTTTCCACTATCTGTATCAATAACTTTTGCTATAGTTCTAGGAAGTGGGATGCCGACGCTCCCCTCACGATAAACATTATTTTGATTCATTGCAACAACAGCACTTAACTCTGTCATACCATATCCTGTTAGATACTTAGAAGATGATTTTTTGCATAACAAAAATTTATTTACTTCTCGTTCTTTTTCTATTGATAATGATTCGCCACCGCCTGTAAAATCAATTAAGAAATTCAAATCAGAGGTGCACTGTTTCATAATTGCCTCAACAACAGCTGGTCCAGAAGCAAATCTATTAGGTTTTGTTCTTTCAAATTCTTTTGCAATTGCATTAACATCTAGATTGATCCATAATATACTTGTCATTCCTGTACATATAAATAGATGGAGCATAGAAATACCAAAACCAATAAAAGGAGGCAACATTAAAAAAGCAGTTTCATCATTTTTATAGTCTTTTCCTGAAAAAATCAATTGAAATACTACTGCATTTAAACAATCATCACTTAACATTACACCTTTTGGAATGCCTGTTGTTCCGCTTGTGTGGACTATTACTGCGCATTTTTCTGAGTCGCAATCGCATAATCCTCCTTTTTCGGGAACACCTGTTTTTATGAAACTATCAAAAGTAGTAAACGGGTGTTTTATAGGCTTGTTTTTTAAACAGTATCCTATTTTAATAGGTAATGGCATAGAATCTGCAACTGAAACAATAATTACTGGAATATTAATATTGTCTTTAATATCTAAAATAGTTGGTAAAACAACATCTAATCCAATTAACATTTTTGAATGATTGCTTACAATATTTTTATGTAATTCTTTACTACTTAAATTCATATATACCAAATCAGCAATAGCGCCAATATAGTCCAAGGCATATATTGCGTAAATAGTTTCAGGTGTCTGCATTGATATTATTGTTACAATGTCGCCTTTGCCGATACCAAAATGTTTGAATGAAGATACGGACTTCCTAATATTTTCAAAGAATTTGTCAAAAGAAATTGTTGTACCAAAGTATTGTAATGCAGTCTTTTTCATGTTGTCGATATTATTATCATAGGCAAACTGATACATTGTCTTTTTCGGTAATGGTGTTGTAATAGCCGCGTCATTATAATATTTCAGCCACGGCTTATCTATCGACGGGTAGCCTGTAAGTTCTTTTTTTGTGTTCATTGTTTTGTCCTCCGTTTAATATAATCTTTGAAAATCATTTTCTTTGATTTCCTTAATATGCCTTTGTGCATATATAACAGCCTCCGCATTATACGGCGTTATATCATTGATTTGTGCAATTGACGAGAATACATCTTCGGGTCTTATTATGTCTTTCGGTCTGTAATCCGCACATTTTTCAATAGAAGAATCATACCTTGATACGCCTTTCATACGTTCTCTTAAATGAGCGTGCCATTTCTCATCGGAACTACTAAACCCTTGTAATTCTTCATCTCTTGTCGAGATGCCATACTTTTCCATCATCTCCCATTGACGAGTAGCCATTATTTCACGCAGATAAGTAAGCGCTTCTTTTTCCGGCATTTCATAAAGCGGAATAGGCTCATCAATAAACGTATGTATAAAATTGTTCCGCTTAAACAGTTCCATATCTCTTACATAATGAGTGATTGGAACAACATCACATTTTGCAATGTGTGATATTGTATATACTCCTCTCCATAAATCTAATACAGGGATGCTAATTGTTTTATTCCAGCCACCTTCTGGAAACAAAATTATATCTGTTCCATATTCCAACAATTTACTGCACTTAAATATTGCCGAAGCTCTGCTTTTTTTATTTTTTCTGTTAATAATAACGCATCCAACCGCAAGAAGTGCGGCGGCACCTCCAAAAGCATTATATAATATCGGAAGACTACCCATAACTAAATACGCATGACGATTAATTGCAAGAACTGTAGCCAAAATATCATCATAAAACCCGTGATTTGCAATAAATATAACTGGCTTATCAGGCAATGTTATCGTATTCTTGTTTTCATAAACCTGTTTGCATTTAAGCATACTCGGACCGATTATTTGCAGCAGTTTATAAAACTTTCTGCGGAATCGTGTTTCTTTTTCGCTGACAGCGACATCGGGGTCGCAATCAAGCCAGTGCAGGTATTTCTTGTTATAGAGATAGAACAGGTTTGACATCCCGGTATAACCGTCACCCAGCAGATCGGAAAAATCGTTAAGCACATCTCCGTACTTTTCCATAACGAAATTGTTAAATTTTTGTTTTTGCTTTTTGGTAAGTATCATATAGTTCTTATTCCCTAATCATGGTTTCTTTTACTGAATAAAAATACCGTGCTTTTATTTGGCATTATATGCCTTAAATGCTTGAAAACCTCATCAACGCCTATGTATTCCTTTATTACAACAGAACGTTCATACTCAAAATCAAGTTTTTATATGTATCAAGCTGTTGTTTAACCCATTTGTTATAGTAATCTTTATCTATCTGATTTCTATGACATACCCCGCCTTGTTCAATAAGCTCCCACATCATAGTTGCCATAATTTCTCGCAGTTTATTGATGTTTTCCTTTTTGTCAGTTTCTTGCTCGGGATAAAACGGGTCACCTATCTTGCAATATGTCTTTCCGCCGGTATATGAGATTATTATTGGCTGTATAGGCTTCCCGGAGCTTATTGAGAGATCTATAATTCCCCAATTCAGCGGTAAAGTAAGCAGATTGGGTGAGAGATTCCATGTGCCTTCCGGGAACAAAAGCACATTCTTGTTATTATTCAAAAGATAAATTAGATCATCTTTTGCTTTTGCACGGCTCTGTCGGCTCTTTCTGTCAACGTACACCACACCGTTAAGGCGATTCAGAATATTGACCCCGATGTCCTTTTTCATTGTAAAATCAGCCAGTATGTAAAAATGGTGTTTTACGATCTGGGCGGCAGTCGGAAAATCATTGCCGTTAGTATGATTTATGGCATATATACAGCCGTTGACTATCTTGCCGCTGATGATTTCAGGTTTTACGGGTCTGATTGCCTTAACACCGAGATACATTAATGGGTGTAGGAGCGTTTTAATAAAAATGTTGATTTTATTCATTTATTTTCTATCGCCGGGTAGCCTGTAAATTTTGTGTTTTCATTGTTGTATTCTCCGTTAACAACTTATTTATTCCAATTCTCGTGCATGTACTTCTTGAAATCATATCTTGTGATCTCTGATTGTTGTAACAACAGCGGAGCTAATATAGATGCATTGTTTACCGTAATGTTCACATTTTCCAAGAAGGATAGCACATCCTTCATCTCAGTGTAGCTTTTATCTTTATATGTTGTCAGCTCTTCTTCCCAGACATCACGAGTCCAACGAACCCTTAGCATAACTTAGATTTTTATGGTAAAATAGATTATAGGATTTTCGCAAAATACGCTATTTCACGAAAAGCGTAATCTGCACATAATAATCCATATTGCATTATACTACAAAATCTACCAAAAGTCAAGGAGAAATAGAAGATTATGACA
>Ga0256405_10006159_pt1 | contig 19584 bp, 16 predicted proteins | sample RumenRJG_02DNA_FD_189096 | JGI IMG/M metagenome (GOLD analysis project Ga0256405, IMG submission 189096) | Bovine rumen microbial communities from Lethbridge, Alberta, Canada - RJG_02 | ecosystem: Host-associated > Mammals > Digestive system > Stomach > Rumen | place: Canada: Alberta... | reverse complement strand
AGGCTGAGATAAAGGAAAAGTTCGAGAAAAGCGGCGGAAAAGTCATACAGATTGCCCGGAAGGTCTCTTATGAGGCTGCGGAAAAAATCCAGGATCTGCAGAAAAGCGGAGAGCTTTCCGGTATCCGTGTGGATAATGACTATGGCCGCAGTTATCCCGAGAAGGAGCTGGCATCTCATCTTATAGGCTTTGCAGGAGAGGACAACAAAGGACTTGACGGTGTGGAGCTTCAGATGGACAAGTATCTGTATCCGGACGGGGCAGAGAAAGCTTTCTCCGGTGTAGTGTATGGCAATCAGGTGTATCTGACCATCGATGTGAACATACAGAACTTTGCTCAGCAGGCTTCCATGGATGTCATGGAGCAGTATGAGCCGCTGGACGGTGTGATCACTTTGGTGGCCGATGCAAAGACCGGAGAGATCCTGGCTTATGTATCCATGCCTGAGCTGGATCTTAACAACTATACAAAATACCAAGCTGACGACCCTATAAAGATGAATAAGCCTGCCATCTACACCTATGAGCCTGGTTCGGTATTCAAGGTGTTCAGCATAAGCTCTTTCCTCCATCTTCCCGGCAGCGTGGAAGGGAAGGAGAAGGTTACACCGAACTCCCATTTCTATTGCAACGGTTTTTATACCAATGTCCCAGGACCTCCTATCAAGTGTACCGGACGGCATGGCGATATCGATACCGGCGATATAATCAAGTATTCCTGCAACCCAGGTACCTGCACTGCATCTGAATCTGTTACCAACGAGGCTTTCTATTACATGATAAAACAGTTTGGCTTCGGAGAACCTACAGGTACAGAGGTGCCAAAGGAAGAGCCCGGATATGTAAGCCCTGTCAAGACATGGACAGGTTATTCAAAGCCTACCAAGGCGATGGGACAGGAGATATCTGTCAATGCGCTTCAGATAATCAAGGCAGCCACAGTTGTTGCGAACCATGGAATGATGCTGGTGCCTCATGTCATAAAGAAGGTGGTGGATGCCACCGGCCATGTGGTCTATGAGACAGAAAAGCAGCCGGTGCAGGAAGTTGTTTCTCCTGATGTTGCCGATGCCATGCTCCTTATGATGGAGCGGGCTTCTGTGGACCGGGGTACTGCACGGCGGCACAATGTAGGCGGTGTCCGGATGTCCATGAAGACAGGAACTGCACAGGTATATGATGATGCTATCAAAACCTATTCTGCAGAGAAGTTCACAGCATCCTGCATTGCAATTTTCCCTACCGAAGATCCTCAGTACATAATTTACAATGTAGTGTTCCATCCAATGAAGGGTGGTATCACCACAGGTGCGGGAATTGCGGTTCCGGCTGTAGGAAAGCTGGCTAACGACATAATCTCCTACAAGGGAATGCAGCGCAAGGGCGACACAGTTCTCGGTTTTGACGGTGCTATCGATGTACATGAAAGAAATTATACAGTTATTGATGTGATTCCAGACTTCACAGGGGCTTCAAAGAAGCATCTGCTTCCACTTTTCAAAGATGACCGCTTCAATCTCAAGATAAAGGGAGAAGGCTGGGTTGTAAAGCAGTCGCCGGCACCCGGCACACCTGTTGAACCTGGTATGACCCTTGAGTTCGAACTTCAATAATCAGAGCGAAAAATCAGAAAGAACTTTTTTCTTCTCTTCTGCAGTTTTCCCGTCAGACATCGTGTAGGTCTCGATGGAGCGCACTGCCTCAGGCAGAAGGTCATCTATCCTAAGATAATCGTAGGACTCTTTGATCTTCTCGAACACAGGCTTTGTCAGGGGGAACTCCGGGGCAAACATGCTGCAGCAGTCGTCGTAAGGAAGAATGGATGTTTCGTATGTGCCTATCCGTTTTGCTATGGTGGTTATCTCCTCTTTGTCCATACCTATGAGAGGACGGAAGATAGGGTAGTCGGTGCTGCTTCCGGTAAACCTCAGGCTCTCTGCAGTCTGGCTTGCCACCTGGCTTAAGCTTTCTCCTGTGACTAATGAGTTGCAGTCCCGCGCTCTGCATACATAGTGGGATATCTTCATCATGGCTGCCCTTGAGAGCAGTGTGGATTCGTTCTTGTGGCACTTCTCTGATATATGAGTCTGAACAGGAGTGTAGTTCACAACATGGAGCTTTATGCTTGGCATATACTGTGAAAGAATCTCTGCCAGATGGATGACTTTATTCAGAGATTTGTCTGATGTAAAGGGGTAGGTGTGGAAATATATAGATTCGATTGCAAGGCCACGCTTTGCCATCATGTAGCCAGCCACAGGAGAATCGATTCCGCCCGAAAGAAGCAGTATGCCGCGCCCTGCGCATCCAGTGGGGAGTCCTTGTAATCCCCGGGTGTCAGGACCGTACAGATATGCCTTGTCCCGGAGCTCCACAGTGATGGAGAAATCGGGATGCTTAAGATCCACTTTAAGCTCTGGATATTTATCCAGAACCACACCGCCAAGCTCGCAGGAAAGCTGGTAGGATGAGAGAGGGAAACTCTTGTCAGCCCGCATCGCCTTTATCTTGAAGGTCTTGTGATTTCCCTCTGCCATAAGCTTGTCAGCTATGTCACCGCAGGCCTTTTTTATATCCTCAATATTTTTCTCAACCTTTACAGTTTTGGAGAATGCGACGATTCCGAAAACATGGGCAAGTGTGTATTCTATTTTTTCTATTTCTGTCTGATTGTCACCATCGTAATGCAGATAGAAGCGGCCCGAACGGCCGGTGATCACAACATGGATATCGCCCAGCTGACGGTGGATGTTGTTGGTCAGCTTTTTCTCGAATACTCTGCGGTTTCCTCCCTTAAGGGAAATCTCGCCGATTTTTATGACATACATTCTTTCCATGTTTTACCTCAAAGTCTTAAGCAGAATGCTGCTCTCCTGGTCCAGTGTTTTCAAAAACTGCTCTATCTCTTCCTCTGTTGTGGTGCTGCCTGTTGATACCCTGATGCGGGAGAATGAGACATTGTCTGCAACTCCCATGGCAGCCAAGGTCTTGGACTGCCCCTTCTTGCGGTTTGAGCAGGCTGATCCTGTACCTACGCATATGCCTTTGTCATCCAGAGTTCTTGCCAGTACTTCTGCAGGGATCGGTGTTGCTGCCAAAGATAGTACATACGGAGAATAATCTGCATCTCCGGGTTTTCTGTCTGCAGGAATAATCTGATAAGCCGGATTCTTGGTCAGTGCTTCCAGAAGAGTGTCCATCAGGTGATATGCATGAGCGCTGTTTTTATCCAGGTCTGCAATAGCTTTTTCAAGGGCCAGTGTCATGCCGTAGATTGCAGATGTGTTCTCGGTACCAGGCCGTATGCCGCTCTCCTGGCCGCCGCCCCGTACCATAGTCTGGATTGTATTCTTGAGCACCAGTATCCCGGCACCCCTCGGCCCCTGTATCTTATGGGCGCTGATTGCCCAGGAGTGGATTGCCGGGTCTGCAAAGTTAAGTCTTACTTTTCCTGTGCCCTGCACAGCATCGCAGTGGAAGTGTATCTTGTGTCCGCATTCTTTTGCATATTCCTGTACGGCGGCGGCCAGCTGATGCACCGGCTGTACTGCCCCGGTCTCGTTGTTCACTGCCATTACAGTCACCAGCTTGGTGTCTGGTGTGAGAGCCTTTTCCAGTGTGCTTGGCCGGATGATGCCGTCGGCACCTGGTTTTAAGTATGCCACCTTGTAGCCATTCTCGGCCAGCACTGCGGCTGGCTCAAGTACAGCCGGGTGCTCTATGGCGCTGACCAGTACTGTACCACGAGAAGGCTTCCGAAGCAGGGAAAGGAGCACTATGTTGTCGCTCTCGGTGCCGCCGGAGGTGAAGAATATTTCCTCTTTCTTTACCCCAAGAACTGCGGCGCATCTGGTCCGGCATTCCTCCAGCACAGTATTGGCCTGCTGCCCTGTCTGGTGCACAGAAGAAGGATTTCCGAAAGTACCGAGTGCACAGTTGTATGAGGCTTTGATGATGTCCGGATCCGGCACAGCAGTAGCTGCCCAGTCTAGGTAGATACTCATAGTACGGAGTATAATATATAACCGCCTTTGAGTCACCCCCGACCATGCTTTACATTTTTTTGGTATCTTGCGCTTTTTCCCAGAAATATGGTTTTAGTATCTTGCGTAATTTCCTAAATTTTGAAATATTATATCTTGCGTTTTTTCCTTTTTTTTAATATAATTTCATTATAGGTAAATAAATATGGTATTTAATAGAAAGATTTACAATGATTTCCTAAAATGGAAAGCTAATAATGGAACCGAGGCACTTCTTGTAGAAGGGGCTAGACGTATCGGTAAATCTACTATTGTAGAGGAGTTTGCCAAGAAAGAATATGACTCCTATGTTTTCATTGATTTCAATGATTGTCCAAAACAGATTATAGATGCATTCAACACTAAGCTGGCGAACCTTGATGATTTTTTTGCAATCCTTTCGTATGTCTATAATGTTCCTCTTTATCCCCGCAGATCTATAATTGTTTTTGATGAAGTCCAGCAGTTCCCAAAGGCACGCCAGACTATAAAAATGCTGGTTAAAGATGGCCGCTTCGATTATATCGAGACAGGTTCGCTTATCTCCATAAACGAAAATGTCAAAGACATTACAATTCCATCGGAAGAGACATCCATAAAAATGTATCCCATGGATTTTGAGGAATTTGCATGGGCTTTTGGAAAGTTTACAATCTGCGATTATATCCGAGAATGTTTTGATAAGAAAATTCCACTGGAGAGAGGACTGCATAATGAGGTCATGTTTCTGTTCAAACAGTATATGCTGATAGGTGGTATGCCACAATCAGTACTGGATTATATCTTAAATACATTCAGCTTTGCCTCCTGTGATAAAAGGAAACGTTCAATTGTCAATCTCTACAGGAAGGATATAAGAAAAATAAAGGGTGCTTATAAGAACAAGGTTGAGGCTGTGTTTAATCAAATACCCTCATTTCTGTCCAAGCATGAGAAAAAGATTGTTCTTTCTGCCATTAATAAGAATTTCCGTAGCGAAGATTCTTACGAGAAAACATTCATGTGGCTGGAAGATTCTATGTTTGTGAATAACTGTTTCAAGTTCAACGATCCTAATGTTGGCTTAAGCCTTAATCAAGATGATTCCGCAATTAAATGTTATATGGGAGATACGGGGCTGCTGTTCTCTCTAGCTTTTAATGAGAATACCATCACCTCCGAGAATCTTTATGTGCAGATAATGAATGACAAACTCTCTATAAACAAAGGGATGCTCTATGAGAACGCTATTGCCCAGATGCTGGCTGCAAAAGGGCATAAGCTGTTTTTCTATACCCACTATAACGAGGCAAAACACCGTAACGATATAGAAGTTGATTTTATCCTTTCGACCTCTGATTCAAGGGGAAGCAAGATTATCCCGATAGAGGTGAAGTCTGGAAAAAACTACAGCACCGGCTCGCTTGGTGTTTTTAAGAAAAAGTATAAATCACGTGTTGGCCAGTGCTATCTTATTCATCCTAAGAATCTCTCCCTTAAGGAAGATGGCATTTTAGCGATTCCCCCGTACATGACCATGTGCTTGTAACTATTAACGTCAATCGAGGTAGGCTTTTCTGATGGTTAAATATTTGTGCTGATTTCTTATTCTGCGAATGTCATAGATTAGCCCTAATTGCGTTTTCCCACATAACAATAGATCCCATAATGCTGTCTTCAGTAGGGCCAAGAAGTTCGTTTTTTAAGCCCTGGAAGTACTCGTTAAAGCCTGCTTTGAGTTCACGTTTTCCTTTGTCTGCAGTTTTCCTATAATCCCATAGATCCCAAACAATTACTACAATGGCAATTCCCATGCCGATTCCTGGAACAAACTTGCCAAGGGATTTAGCTCCTGTGGCTCCTGCTGCTTTTGCACCCGCCTTAGCTGCCATCTTATGTCCCACCTTCTGGCCAATTTGGGTAATAATTGGGGTTGTTGCCTTGAATGTCAGCACTCCAAGGGATGCCAACACCATTTTTGCCGATATTGGAACACTTTTGGTTTCAAACTCGGATGTTAGTCCACATAGTCTGGCAATATGCTTGTTCCAGACTGGTGTTGGGATGTTGTGCTTTTCTTGTATCTCTTTGAACTGGTTATCCAGTGCCTTCATGTATTCAGCTACTGTATTGTTGGTGATAGTCTCAACCCTCTGCTGTGCTACTTCTGGCATTATGACATGGGTAGAGATATCTTTTTCCAAGGCCTTCATGTGGGCCTCTGCTGCAGTGGGATACCCGCTTATTATTTTGTTTGCGATATAATGGTATACTGCAATGGTCTCTCTTCCTTTAACATTTGTCAGCTTGAAATAATCGTCGATAAAAACTTCGGAACGCCTCATTAGTTCCTGTATCCAGATATTTATCTCCTGTTCGGCATAGTGGCGTGCAGCTTTTTCGGCTGTATCCATTGCAACAAGGATTTCTTTGTCCAGGTTATAAGTGAAAGTAGGTACTACCTTGTAGTTCTCGAACTTTGGCATCTTCCAGTCAGACCAGCTTACAGTGCTTCCAAACCGGGTGACAGCTATAAAAACAACTGCGGCAATCAATACTATGTTTACAAACATTAAAATTTTTTTCATGATTTTTCTGCTCCTTATGACAGGAGCATACAAGGGGATGTGTGGTGTAATTGCCACAGAATTGAAAAAAGTGAAAAAATTACCACATATCAGCAGGTGATAGAGGTAGTCATCGCATTAATATCTTCAAGAATGCTGTCCCGGAGCCATTTCGGCTCTATTTTCTTTACGTTCTTTGCCTGCCCCATAATCCATTTTTTAACAACATGAAGTCCTCTGGTTTTTGCGGTGAGAGTACAGGTGCCATCGGGGTTTTTTCTTACTTTGATGCTTTCGGGCCAGCGTTTCTGCATATTGTACCAGCCCTGCCAGAAGTCAAAAGTGACAGAGAATGTAAAGGGCTCTTTCTCGCAGAAGGGACCGAATGGGTCTTCCAGCCGACCGTCGTAGGGGAGTGGCTTTGGCCTTTTTCTGGGAGAGATAATCTTGGGGACATCCTGGATACGCTCTATGGCAAAAGTGCGGAGCTCCCCGTTCTCCAGTTTCTGTGCATTCAGATAGAGGCCGCCATCATAGACAAACATATATAGTGGCATGACATCGCGTCTGGCAAGCTTACTGTTGCCAGCGTTGTCATAGGTAAAGCTCAAACAATTGCCCTGCTGTATCGCCTTAAGAGTTATGCCTACAGCCTCTTTAGCCTCTTCACTTATTATTTTCTCGGTGGCATTGACATTGTATATCTGGTAGTTCTGGGCATCTTTAAACCAGCTCAGCTTGGTCTGGAGTCCTTGGGCTGCATCCTTAAGTACAGGTGTCTGCTGGGACTGGCTCATCATAAGAGCAAGCAGCATTCCTTCGTCATCAGACAATGACAAGCCGGGGAGGGTGAGTGTCCACAGGTTTGCGCGGTCTATCTGGTAGTATGTCTTACGCTTGTCGTTTGGATCTTTGTATTCGGTGATGCAGAGCCCTTTGCCGTCGGTGTTCATAGCTTCAAGGCTGTCTATCATATCCTTGATTGTCCAGCGGTCTATGTCGGTGGCCTTCTCCATTTCGGATAGAGTGGCACCTCCCACCTGGCTCATGAGTTTTACGATCTGCAGCATCCGGGCGATGCTTTCGATAGTGCTGTGTCTGCCCATAGGCTCCTCCTATAGGCAGATTATAGCACGATATGTGGTATATTTACCACGGAGATTTAATATTATTTTTAGCAGTTTATCCTATTTTTAGGGTTTTTCCTTGGATCATGGTCTTGCCAATGCTTAAAAAAATAAATTGCGATAGGAATGCAGACTATAAACGCCAGGGTAGGGAAAATTAATCCGATGATGGCTCCAATTGCAGCACCAATCTTTGCAATATTTTCTGTAGGTAATTCGGCTATCGTTGCATAAATCATTGCGATTACAGCCCCATCAATTGTGCCTACTATAAGGCCCCCGATGTGTTTAAGAATGGTCATCCTTTATCCTCAATATTTATCTACAGGTTTTGTATGAATAATGTTTCCATCTTTATCATACCACCTTTCATCGCCGTTGGCTTCAATTGAATGGATAGGTTTACCATCTTTGTCATACCAACATTCAGCACCATATTCATCTATTAAATGGAGTAGCCTCCCCTGGTCATCATACCAGCTTTCAGTGCCATTTATTTGTTTATGGTGAATTATTTCTTCGTTTTCATTAGCCCAAATCTCATTACCATTGGGATGAATAACATGAACCGCTTTCCAATTGATGTACCATGCTTCTGTTCCATCAGCCAGTTTTGCATGTATCAATTTCTCATTCTCGTCATACCAAAATTCTCCGTCTTTGTCTTTTTCATACCTTGCAAAAGAAGAAGAAATGATTACCAGAAAAAATACTAATACCAAGAACATTTTTTTGTTTAAGTTTGCCATTTTAAAATCTCCTAATTGTTATATCTGCGTTTTTGATCTGGGCGGGTGTCCAGAATCATTCTTGGGCTTGGACGCCATATTTTGTCATATACATATCGCTGGGTCTGATATTCCAGGTTTTCACACAAGGTTCTATGGTAGTAGTCAGCATCATCGTCCGAGAATGCATGCTGCAGGTCGTCGATGAAGGAAGCAATCATTGATTTTTCAGCATAATCATTGGTGTTCCTATATGCTGCTTTCCCCTTCTTTGTTATGCGTTTTGTACCAAAATTTTGTCCACCAATGGTTACGGTATCAACATTTACACGTAAATTCTTCCAATCTCCATACTGGAAATATCTGGGGGCTTTGTTGGCGCCAAAGATTGCACCAATTACATTAGCTGATTTTTCCATAAAGTTCTGTGATCCGATATTAGGGAATATTCGCAATGTGGAATCATCAAATACTATAGCATGAATATCTTCATCTAGGATACTTACATCAGTATGATGTTTATCTGTTCCAAGTGTAAAGTCCCAGTCCCATTCGGTTTGAGAGAATACGAAGATGAACGAATTATTTATTGCATGGCCTCTGTTGAGCTTGACTAGTTTATCATATACATCTCCATCTGACATCTCTTTAAACTTTGGTATTTTATAATATGCGAATAAGCTGTTACCTCTCTGAGAGTGTTTGATATCATCATCAATTTTCCCAGCCGTATCTACAAAATAATCGGCCATTGATAACCTGTTTCTGAAAAGACTGAAGAAATATTTATTCCTTTCTGTGTCACTCATTGAAACAATTAGTGGCCTGGATGCAATATATGTATCACCATACTGTAAGTCTGTCTTGTATTGATTGATTTTCTCTGGAGAAAGATTGAAAAGATTCTGGCTTTGGAGGAACCATGTTAATAAGTATTGGGAATTAGCCGCTTTTAAATTCTGTTTATGATATATTTTTGAGTCAAGTTCAGATGCTATTTCTAATGCCCTTTCTCTGGATTCATCGGAACTGAACTCATCTCTTGACACAAGGAGTTGTCTGATGAGATCAGTTAAGTTATCAAATTCTCTGTCGCCGGTTTTTCTGACATCAACTTGGTCAGTTGTTCTGCCTAGCAGTTTGACATCAGTAGTAGCAAGAAGATACTTTTCATCCTGTGAACAGTCATTCCCGGTAGGACGTAGAATATTACTCTCAATCAGCTTGTTTGTAGTGTTTTTCAGTTCAAGTCTGGATGCGTTTGTCCTGATGTTCTCCTGCGCATCAAAATAGTTGGAAATATAATTTCTATATTCTTCTTCATGTGGGACTTTTTCAAGCGTTTTCCTGATTGAAGATGACAGATAAATGATGGTTGGTGCAATTGTATCAATCATTGTCTGTTGATTCTCATAAACTGCATCAACATAATAGATTCTTCCGTTGTTTAAGATAAAGAAAGTTCTGTAATTGTCGCTGGCATAGCTCAAAATCTCACTTTCCTTAGGATACATCGGGTCAAAGTATCTGAATATTTCGACCCGGTCTTTCCCCTGATTGTTTTCATCTGTATTTGTTTCAAATACATTTTTATAGAAATTGTCAAAAGATTCAAAATAAGTTCTGCCGGAATCTCCAATTCGTATAGACCAATTATCATTTGTGGTAGTTTTTAAAATCATAGAGTCGCGGTTAAACTGGTTGTTCGGTAAGTTTTCAATCTCAATTCTATTGTTGGCCAAATAATTGCTTGCAATTTCCAAATGGAGAGGTAAATATGGCAGTGGTATTTCTTCTTTGTATTTGTTGATATCCATATCCACTGTCAGATTCAACATTTTTTTCAAAGTTTTCTCTACACCGGTCTTTGCATTCTCAAGAAGTCCAAGCTCTACGGAATAATCTTTTGCTTTCTGCTCATAAGCTCGGTTTACTGGCTTGATGCAAGCATCATAGAAATCTGCATTGTTCCTTTCAGCAGCAAGGCGTGGAGCAACAGAATGGATTTTTGAGCATTCCAATATCTCAACCGGTGGGTATGCAGTGTATGTATTCCCTTCTTGATCAACTTTATTCTCAATTTTTGAGCAGTCAATGCCAGCCTTGACTTCATAAGTGGATATTTCAAGATACCGCCCATCTTTACCATCCATTATGGTGATAAAATCAAGCTGCTGTTTTGCAGTGACAAGTTTCATCTCATCTCTTATGCCGGTAATTGATGTATATGTGGGGAAGTTTTTCTGCACAAAGTTCTTGACAATAGGAATATTTGACATAATTGCTTTCTTAAGATATTCACTGAAGGAACAGCTGCAGCACATCATAATAAAAAGGGAAATTAAAAATAATTTAATGGTAGTTAAGTATCTTGATTTCATATTATTCTCCCTTTGCAAATTCAATTTCGACGGTTTTCCAGTCGGATAAGCCTGTTATTATTTCTGTGAGGCGTGTTATAAATGTCTGATAAAGATCAGATTCAGTAAGGTCTTTCTGATTTTTGATTGTTCCTATAATTTGCCTATAGAATTCTTCCTGTAGTTCTTTTTTTATTGCCTCGACAGCCTGGGATTGCGACATATCAGGAGTAATAACGTCTTTTTTGAATCCTAATATATTTATTTCATCTGATTCAAAACTTGCAACTTTATAAGTATCATTTTCACCAATGACAACCGAGATATTGAAAGGGGTAGCTTTCTGACTGTTTTTGTATTTAATTCTGCATATTCCATTAGCTATATCTGATTTTTCTGCATCCAATTCAAGGTTTTCAATATCAGTGAAAGCAATATTTGCATGTCCCGATACATGGTAAACCTGCAGTTCATCAGTGATCTTATCAAGAGTGGACTTGCCTTTGTTCTCTGTGCCATAGACATAGAATTTCTTGAAATCTATCTGCTGGATAATCAGTTCCTGTCTCTTTAGTTCTGCCAAATCGAAACTTTTGAAATTTTTCTTCTGCAGATAATACTGGAAACAAGAAATACCAATAGGAGAACCGACGCAGAGAATAAATGCTATTGGTATAATAATTTTACACAACTTCTTTAAAAAGATAATTGAACAGATAATAATGACTAATAAGACAATGAAACTGAGTGAGAAAATCATTCTTTAAATACCCCATAATCTTCAAGTTTGCTTTTTACTTCTTCTGAATTATTATTCTTTTCTGCAAGCTGTCTTGCATTTTCTTTTTCATTTGTTACCGCATACACATTTGCGGTGTAGGCTCTGAATACTTTAAGTACAGCAGCATCTGGATTATAAGCAGCAGCATAGAGGAAAGGAGTCATGCCAGCTCTATCACGGCTTTCCAATGCTGATTTTTTCTGTTTTACAAGAGGTGGTACTGTAGCTTGGGCAAAGTTGAAATCCCCATATTTTGCTATGAACATTAACAGAGTTGCTCTGTTATCAGCCGAGTTCTGCAACTGAAAATCCTGGAAGTTTGTTCCCATCTTCTGGATAATTAGATTAGCAAGTTCGAATTTTTTGTTCTCAATAGCATAGAACAGTGCATTTCGTCCTGCTTGCTGCCCTTTATTTGCCAGATTGACATTGGCATTGTTTTCCAGCAGAAATTGAGCTACTTCAGTATTATTGTTCATTGTTGCAAAAATTAGTGCTGTATTCCCATTATAATTACCACCCGATACTGTTTCATCTGGGCTGAAGCCAGAAGCAAACAGCTCGCTTAAAATCTGAATCCGTTTGGATGGTAAAGGTGACTCGCTTTTTACCATAGTCGAATAAACAACTGGACCACACTGGATAATCTGATTATTAACTGTGATTTTTCTCGTTATATTTGATGATTTGATTTTTCCGTCAAGTTGGATAAAATCGGCAATGTGCGAATCATGACCTTCTAGTTCATTATCAATAGCATAAAACAAAGAGTTGCCGATTTTTGCTTTGTGTTCCAATAGCCAGTCTATGACAAAAATCTGATTCTTCTCAAAAGCATAATCAATTGCATTTTTTCTATTATTGTCAGTGAGTTCATAATTTGCCCCATAATCAAGCAGTTTTACAATAACTTCTTCATCCTCTGTTGCCAAGATTGGATATTGACCATCATCTGTAATTTTGGAATCACGGCCTGTAACTGTAAACTTTGCTTTATTATCCAAAAGCAGTTCCATTACATTGTTTCTGTTTTTAGATAAACCTTCTGTATTCTGCATGACTAAAGCGGCGTAAATTATCGGATCTACTGGAGTTCTATTGTCACCGAACCGTTTAGTAACTCCCTTGAAGTCTTGATATTGCAAGAATTGTGACAAGAATTCCATATTGCCATCTTTTATGGCATAATCAATTACATAGAAAATAGATTTCCCGATTTTAATCTTTTTCTCAATAAAATAATCAATGACTTTAGTTCTGTTATAAATTAAGGCGTAAGATAAGGCATTTGTCCCTTGGTTATCCTCCTGTGCCCAACTTACAAGATTCTTTTCAATGATATGCCGTGCCAGATCATCATCATTGTTGCTTATTGCAATCTGTAATATTGATACCCCGGTTTTTGTTTTGTCATCCCACTTAGGATTACTGTTAAGAAATGCTTCTGTAGACATTCCATTTTTATAATAAAAATTTAACCTGTCAGCATCATTATCAATATGCTGGCTCATATAGAAAAGAGCATTTTTCCCTTTACTGTCTTCTAACTTTAAATCTCCTCCATATTTTTCCAAGAGATTAAGTAGTTCTGTGTTATTAACAGCAGCGGCATATTGAACTGCAGTATAGGAGAATGCGTTTTTATTCTCATCTACATTAGTATTATAGATATTTGGATCAGCTCCATTTTTTAGAAGAAACTCAATTTTATCAAGAGGAATAGGCGCATCTGCTGATTCGATAAAATTCATTAGAACTGACTCTTTTTGTTCACTATCAAATAAAAATGAATTCGGGTTTGCCCCTTTTTGAATAAGCTGTTCAATTATGAACCAATAAAACTTAGGGTTATCAGAAGAATAAAGCGCTGTGGTCCACGATAGTACAGTTCCATGAAAATTTTTAATAGAAACCTCATTATCTATTTGGCTTTTATTAATATGCCCTAGAATAAAACTTGCTAACTCGGAATTCTCACTCAAAACTGCTTCAAATAATGGCGTTGATATCATGGGGTTATTATCACTATCCAATCTGTGAAAAATTGCACCACAATCAGAACCTTTTTCTGATAATTTCTCTATAATTCTTAATTTGTCTTTATCATAGTAAAGGCATAAAGCTTGAATAAGTGTCCAATCATCAATTTTAGCATTAATATTTGCCCCTCTATCAATTAAACTGTAGATAAGTTCATCATATGTCGTAGTTTTATTTGATATGCTTTTTATAATTAACTCTTGCAGAGGGGTGAATGAATCATTTTGCCCATTTTCTTCGACCATATACACAGTATTAACATTATTAGTTTGTGAAAGAATAAATTTGATTATTTCAATATTATCACAAAAAGTAGCTTTCATCAGCGGAGTCATGTTCTTTTTTGTACTGCTGGAGAGGTTGCTATTACAATCAGCCCCATAAGCAACAAGTAGTTTTACTATGGAATAATCTTGAACGGCTATCGCTTGTATAAGTGGTGTGTAAATATCTTGAACAATCGCATTTGGATTAGCGCCATAGTCAAGCATTTTCTTGGTTAATTGGTAGTTCTTTTGAGTAATGGGGAAAAAAATAGGGTATGTTCCATATTTGTTAACAGTATTCAACATATTAACTAATTTTTCCCTTTCTTTTTCTGCACTTGAAAAAAGTCCTGGATTTCTAATTTTGTTTTCTTGTGTTTGAATTTGTTTTTCAATTTCATTTAATGCGTTAGGGTCTTCAAGTTCATAGGATTCCATTGTTTTCTGTAATTTTTTTTCGGAATCGCCAAATGGATTAACCCAAATAGTATTCTTTGTTCTTTCAAGCCAATCAGCCCATGAAGGGGTTATAAAAATAAAAGCAAAAAAGAGAAAGAGAAGTCTTTTTTTCATATTAAACCTAACCTAAATATGTAAAAATAAGAATATTTAATTAATATATTTTAATAAACATATTTTCAAGTGGGAAATATACCACCTATTTTTTTCCGTAAAGAGGAAGTCATCTCCTTGGTGTCGGCCAGGATACTGTCCATGAGCCATTTTGGTGTTATCTTCTTTACGTTCTTGGCCTGGCCCAGAATCCATTTTTTTACAACATGAAGTCCTCTTGTTTTGGCAGTGAGGGTATAGGTTCCGTCTGGATTCTTCTTTACCTTTATATTGTCAGGCCAGCGTTTCTGCATATTGTACCAGCCTTGCCAGAAATCGAAGGTGACAGAAAAAGCAAAGGGCATGATCTCCAGTTTGGCCAGCTTGGTGTTGCTTGTGTTGTCGTAGGTGAAACTCAAGCACTTGTACTGTTGTATTGTTTTGAGTATTACACCAACAGTCTCTTTGGTCTCTTCGCTTATTGTTTTCTTTATGGCATTCACATTGTATATTGGGTAGTTCTGGGCACCATTGAACCATCCGAGTTTGGGCTGGAGCCCCTGTGCCGCATCCGGGCGATACTTTCTATAGTGCTGTGTCTGTTCATAATCTCCAACTATAAAAACAGTATAGCATGATATGTGGTTAATTTTACACATATATTATCACCTCTTTCGCACCCACTTCCCCAGTCCATTCATATGCACCACTGGTTTTCCGGTTTCCAGAACAGTATCGTCCACCAGTTCAAGCTGCTTGTCGTCCAGAACCTTGATGAGCGTCCGGTGTACCACCCCGGATGTTCGGCCTTGATGGCTTATCACCCTAGGCCAGGTTGCTTCCAGAATATCCCCGCTTTTTACTGTGCCCTTAATCTTTGCGCTTCCTATGGTGTCGTCGTTCATCTGGAATATGATGAAACAAGTAAACTGATAGATTTTGATCACTAGGCCAGGATGGCTGCTGTCAACCCAGGATCCGCTCAAGATGATGGGTTCTGTTTCCTCTAAGTTTTTCATGCCCTGATTATGGCTTATGATATGTGGTGTATTTCTCACCTACATTAAATATATGTGTATGTTAATCTACATAATTATAAGCCATTTGTCTTTTATTAAACATAAAACTGACGGAAAAATATGTAAATTAGGCTATCATTAGATTATGGGATTTAAGGAAAACCTTAAGAGCGAGCTTCAGTACACAGGTATGACAGTTCGGGCCTTGGCAGAGAAGTCCGGGGTGAACAAGCAGACTATCGATAACTATCTTAGCACCCACAGCTCCATGCCATCGGCAGAAGCAGCGGTCAAGATTGCAAAGGTCCTTGATGTCTCGGTTGAATACCTGGTGACAGGAAAGGACCGTTCTCCTGCCTCGGTGTCCCGCTATTCCCCAGATGTGCGTAAGATTGCAGACCAGGCTCAGGCTATGAGTCCCTACGAACGCCGCCTTATCTCGGCTCTGATCAAGGCCATGGGCGAGAAATAGGGCATTACAATTCTCCTAAAATTAAAGAAATAAAAGAAGAATCCATTATATTGAATGCAAAGCACTTTTTACCTAAATCTTTGACAGATGCACCTATAAAGTAAATCTCACTATTATCGAGTATCAGGAATCGGTCGTGCATTTTTGATGTATGCTTTATTATCAAAGTAGGATACTGGGCATTGAATTTGGCTATATCAAGGTTGGTTATATGGGTATCCGCTCTTGTATAAATAGTTACATTTACTCCAGGTTTTTTTTGGGCAAGCCTTTCCAAAACAGTCAAATCTATATAGTTATCTATCAGTATTATCTCTTTTTGGGCTTTCTGTATTAGATTTTGGAAGGTGATATAAGCATCAAAAATCTGTCCTTGGACAAAGACACCTTGCCTATTCTCAATCTTATACTTATCCATGATAGTAAAAAGCGTTTCAATCTTCTGGTCTGATTCCAACTGCTTTGTTTCAAGTCTATCTAATCGCTGAAAAACCTGTGCGTTGGAAAGGAGGAATTTTCTCATGGCTACGAAGGCATCCATAATTTTAATGCTTACTTGTATAGCAGTTTGACTTTTTAGTACAGAAGCCAGCATTGCTACACCCTGCTCGGTGAATGCATAAGGTAAATATTGCCGTCCCCCTCTGGTTTCTAGTTTTGAGGTCACAATTTGTGACCTCAAAACATTAAATTCCTCATTTGTCAGTTGGAACATAAATCGTTCCGGGAATCTATCAATATTTCTTTTGACTGCCTGATTAAGTACTTTTGTCTCCACCCCGTACAGCTCTGCTAAATCCCGGTCCAGCATCACCTGCTGCCCCCTGATTACCAGTATCTTATTTTCGATATTCAGTAACTCATTCATACAATCCTCCTGCATGGTTTATCTATATACACAACGAAAAATGCGATTCTGCTTCAAGTTTTAGAAAAAAAGTTGAAAAAATTTTAAGCGTAGTTCTTCTATCCCAGGCATAGAAAAGAATGGAAAAATAGATATGTGCCAAGCTGAGGGCACCCCTGGCGGTGTTACAGGCTATGCCTGTTTACCGAGCAGGGGTGTTCTTGAGCTTGTCTTGTATTTTTGTTGGGATTTTCTATCACTTGTCAAACAAGAACTATGTTTATATATTTAAACTATGAAGGTTGGCTTTTATCAGTTTGTCCCGGAATTCGGGAATGTAGATAAGAATGTAGAGACCATGGTTAACGCAGTCCGTTCTGCCGATGCAGACCTTGTTGTGTTCCCTGAACTGTCTACATCGGGCTATCTTTTCCTTGAGCAGGAGGAGGTGGAGAAAACAGCCAGCACTGTTCCAGGTCCTATGTCTGACGCATTCTCAAAAGTGGCTTCAGAGACAGATACCGCAGTAGTTGCGGGTTTCCCGGAGAAGGCTGACGGTGTTTACTACAACTCAGCCCTTATAGCCACACCTGACGGAAAAGTGCAGGTATACCGGAAGAACCATGTGTTCAACGAGGAAAAGCTTTTCTTCAAGGCTGGCAACTTGGGCTTCCCTGTATTCGAGGTAAAAGGTGTGAAGGTGGGCGTCATGGTATGCTTTGACCATATGTTCCCGGAATCGGCCCGGACTCTGGCTCTTGAGGGGGCTCAGATAATCTGCCATCCTGCAAACCTGGTGCTGCCAGGCTTTGCCCAGATAACATCCTGCTGCAGAGCTTTGGAGAACGGCGTTTTCTGGATTCTGGCAAACCGGCATGGAACTGAGGACCGTAAAGGTAGGAGCTTGTCCTATTCCGGTTTAAGCCGTATAGTGGACAACCGGGGAAAGGTGATTGTATCGGCAGGGCCGACAGATACTGGCTTCTACGGTGTGGAAATCGATCCCTCCAAGGCTTTTGATAAAAAAGTGGCACCTATGGCAGACCTCTTTGCAGACCGGCGCCCAGAGTTGTATAATGAGATAATAAAATAACGAGGTAAAAAGATGAAATATAAGGCAATGCTTGTTTTAGGCTCCACAGGAGCAGGAAAAACTCCCTTTGGCGACCAGATGGAGACCCAGGAGCTTTGGTATAACACCTATCATCACTTCGATTTCGGTCAGCAGCTGCGGGATGCAGTTAAAGATGATGCCACACTTCTGACACCGGAAGAGAAAGCTACTGTAAAAGGACTTCTTGAGTCCAACCAGCTCCTTGAGGATAAGGACTTCCCTATTGCAGAGAAGCTGCTGAAAGCTTTCATCGAAAAGCGTCAGGTGCAGCCTGAGGATGTAATTATCTTAAACGGTCTGCCACGCCATGTGGGACAGGCAAATGCACTGAGCAATCTTGTGAATATCAAGTTTGTACTTTTCCTCAACTGTCCACCGGAAGTGGCATACGAGCGGATCAAGTATAACTCTGGTGGAGACAGGACCGACAGAACAGATGATTCTCTGGAAGAAGTAAAGAGAAAAGTGAATATCTTCTACGACCAGACATTCCCTCTGATTGAGTATTACAGAAGCCGGGACATAAATATTGTTGAGGTGGCTGTGGATATAGACACCCTGCCGCTCTTTATTATCCAGGATCTGGGTACTCTGGATGCTATGGTCTAAGCCTCGGCAAAATGACTGAATGACAGACTGAAAGTTCCTCTTCCCTGGGTCAGGCTCCGCAGAGTAGTGGAGTAGCCGAACATCTTGGCCAGCGCTGCCTGTGCCTTCACATGCTCGCTGCCATTGCGGCTTTCCAGGCTCTCTACCAGACCGCCCCGGGCAGTCATGTTGCTTATCACTTCGCCTATGTACTCCTTAGGAGTTGCGATATCCACATTCATTATTGGCTCCAGCTTGACCGGGGCGGCCTCTCGGCAGGCGTTGTCAAAGCCCATGGCTCCGGCAGCCTCGTAGGCGAACTCGGTGGCTGTAAGCTCGTTGTATTCGGCATCTATAAGCTCAACTGCAACCTCTACCATCGGATAACCGAACAGGGAACCTGAAGTGAAGCTGCCGGTGACACCCCGCTTTACTGCCTCGATAAACTCCATCGGGAGCTTCTTCTTAAGTTTGTCATCATATGTGAACTTGTTCTCTGAGCCTTGACCGGCAGGAGCAACCCGCAGGGTGATCTGGGCAAAGTTCTCCTTGTTGGCAATGACTTTGTCAAACTTCTCTACATGGGTGACTTCCTTGGTTATGGACTCCTTGTAGGATACCTGCGGGTTGCCCACATTGGCCGCAACCTTGAAATCCTTTACAATTCTGGTCACCAGAATATCCAGGTGCAGCTCTCCCATGCCGGAGATAATAAGCTGTCCGGTCTCCTCGCTCTCTTTTGCCACAAAGGTAGGGTCTTCCTTGGAAAGGATTTCAAGGACGCTCTTAAGCTTGTCACGGTCAGACATGGTCTTAGGCTCGATGGCAACCGAGATTACAGGCTCCGGGAACTCAATGTTCTCAAGGAGCACCTGGAAGGACTCGTTGCCTATGGTGTCGCCGGTCTGGGCCAGCTTGAAGCCGATGACAGCTCCGATGTCGCCTGCCGAGAGGGTGTCTATAGCCTCCTGCTTGTTGGAGTGCATTCTGAAGAGTCTTGTTATTCTTTCACGTTTTCCTTTGCTTATGTTCATTACAGCAGTGCCATTGGAGATACTGCCTGAATACATCCTGATAAAGCACAGAGAACCTGCAGCCGGGTCATTCTGGATCTTGAATACC
>Ga0256405_10006158_pt1 | contig 19584 bp, 18 predicted proteins | sample RumenRJG_02DNA_FD_189096 | JGI IMG/M metagenome (GOLD analysis project Ga0256405, IMG submission 189096) | Bovine rumen microbial communities from Lethbridge, Alberta, Canada - RJG_02 | ecosystem: Host-associated > Mammals > Digestive system > Stomach > Rumen | place: Canada: Alberta... | reverse complement strand
TAGAGGAGAAATGGTTGTATGCCTGCTGGTAGCCCGGGTGGTCTGCGAGCTTCACGAGATCGACGAAGCCCTGCAGGGCGGGTGTGTCGAGAATCGCGCTTTCGCCTTCCCACACGACGCCGCCCATTCCCTTGAGTTTCAGGTACGCGGCGATCTTCTCGCCTGTCGCGTTGCTCCTGACGAGAACTGCGGCGGCGATTGACCGCTTCACTGGATCGACGGCGGCAAGCGCGTTGAACACCGGCTCCAAGTAGTCGTCGAACTTCGGACTTGCCGCGACGACCGCCTGAACGAACCCTGGCATGTTCGGCTTCGCCGAGACGTGCTCGTCCGCTTCCCAGCCGGGGAACTCGACGCGCAGCCGCCCGCGCACGAAGACGCGGTTCACCGCCTCGACGACGGCGGGCGACGAGCGGTAGGTCTCGTTTAGCTTGCGCGTTTCGTAGGCATTGCTGTCCGCCGCCTCGCGATTGAATATCCCGACATCGCCGTTGCGCCAGCCGTAGATCGCCTGCTTCCTGTCGCCGACGATGAAGACCGACTTCTCGCCGTCTGACTCCTTCGCCTCTTCGACAAGCGGCGAGAGCGCGGCCCACTGCTCGCGGCTCGTGTCCTGGAATTCGTCGAGCGCCCACGCGCGGATCTTCGCGTCGAGGCGGTATTCGAGCGCGAGGCGAACGTCGTCCGGGAGAGACGCGACGAGGCGCGGCACATCGTCGAAGACGAGAAGCCCCTTCCCGCGCACCTTGGCGTCGTAGTCCTTCTCGTATTCCGATATGAGGCGGTAGACGCCGCGTGCGAACTCAAGCCGGCGCCGGACGACGAAGCCGCAGACGCCAATGATGGCAGCACGCACGGCTCGCGCCTCGGCACCGCCGAAGGAATACGCCTTTCGGTTGAACGACACGTCGATTGTCGCGCCCGAGAGGAAGTCGTCCATCTCAAAGAACTTCTTGGCAAATCCCTTGAGTCCGTCGAAACTGCCGCGGAAGTTCCGCACCCATTCGACGAACTCCGGCCACGAACTTGAATCGCATATTCCAACGAGATCGTCGGCGAGCCGAGAAAGCTCCTTCTCGTCGGTCGCAGCCCATGCAGGCGACTCGCCCCATATCGACGACGCTTCGCCCCATGCGCTTTCCGACGGATTCGCGCGAACGAGCGACTGCCACTTCTTGACGAAGTCGCGGTAGGAGCCAATGAAACTTCTGACGTCCTCGCCGTTCATGGCGAGCGAAAACGCGTCGGTGAACGCGCGGCGCGCGGACGCGTCTGTCCGGCGCAGGATAGAGAACGAAGTGCGGGCGAGTTCCTGCCCCGCACGGTAGTCGTCCATTATCTCGACGCCGCCGTCAAGCCCGAGTTCGAGGGGGAAGCTCCTCACGATACGCATGAGGAAGCTGTCGAGAGTTCCTATCTGCGAGAGGTGCTGCGTCGCAATGACCTTGCGGAGAAGCGCCGCGCAGGAAGGGTCGTCCTTCGCGCGCTCCGCGAGAAGCGAGACGAACCGCTCGAAGATCTCGCCCGCCGCCGCGCGCGAGAATGTAAGCGCGACGATCTCGTGCGGTTCGAGCCCGCCCTTTACGAGCGCAATCAGCCGCTCGGCAAGCGCCTGCGTCTTGCCAGTTCCGGCCGACGCCGCGATAAGGACGTTCGCTTTCATTCAGATTGTCCTTGATATACGCCCTTCACGGTTGATAGTATATCAAAAAAGCGCACAGCCATGCTTCTGCTGACTGTGGAAGACGACGAATAGACCATGCGCGGCGGATAGTTAGCACCGCCGCGCAGGTGAATTAGATACGAACGAACTTCACGAGATATCGCAGGCTACTGCCCCAAATAGTCTATGACTTTCCAACTACCATCGACCTTCTTGGCCACGAAAACAGGGCCAGTCGAAATTTCACCGCCTATGGTGAATGTCGACTGGACAATGGCAATGTCGGTGCCGTATTTCTCGATGTCACGAGCCTCTGTTTCCTTGATTTCGCCGGAGAACACAGGGTTTTTCCCCTGGATTTCTTTCATTTGCGCCTGAAAGCCTTCGTCGCCGAAGGCCGCCAGAAGCTTCGAAAGTTTACCGGACATCGCCTCGTCGGTGCAGAGCTTGAGGAACGCCTCTTTGTCTTGCTGGACCATGGCTTTCCCGAACATGCCCCCCAGTTCCTGCGGCGTATTCGCCACCGGATCAGCCGATTTGGCAGGAGGCGTGGCAGAACTTGAATCACCGCACCCGGCAATCATGAATGCCAGTGCGCAGCCAACAGCCATCATCATTAGTTTTTTCATTGCATTTTACCTTTCTTCTTGACCTTGTTAGTGAGTCGCTGCGGCGGCGAGGTCGCGCCGCCGCAGGATGTTGAAAAGCGTGCAGTGACGATTCCTCAATATATTATCGGATTGTTGCGACGGAAGCGATTAAGCTCTCTGTCGAATAAGGCGTCCGAGTCCTGCCACGTCGAAGGAAGGATCTTCTTGGTCGGCGTTTCCACCCATATAAGATTCTTGCAGTCATGGAATGCATTGCCCTTGATTGCCGTATCTTCATTCTTCAAGACGAATTTATTCAGCAAAATGCATTCCCAGAATGCGTTTTCCTCTATCACCTCGACGCTTTGTGGAACCACGACTTCCCTCAGTGCCTTGCATCCTCCGAATGCTGCCGCACCTATTCGTTTCACCCCCTCTGGGATGACAATGGCCTTCAATCTTTTATTGCCGTTGAATGCAAGCGGACAAATGTCCGTGACTCCATCAGGAATCACAACTGAAGTTGCATCGCCATAATACTTTTCAAGGACGCCCTTGATAATGCGAAAGCCGTTTTCATCATGATAACTATCACATCCATCAAATGTGCTCCCCGGGTAGAATCGCCAAGTTCCTCCGATTGGCCTGAGTTTCTTGCAGTTTTTGAAAGCTTCCTTTCCAAAAGTCAAATCCTTGTTTCCGCTATAAATCGTGACATTCGTCAGATTCGCGCAACGCCCAAAGGCACTTTCCGCGACATTTGTGACACCAGTTCCGATAACAACATTTTCAAGGGATTTTTGACAAGGATAATATTCTGAACCAGCGAACGAATAATTGCCAAACGCGCATTCGCCTATGTCGCGCACACTGCTGGGCATTACGACGCTTTTCAACTTGAAATGTTGAAAGGCATTCCTTGCGATACGAGTGACTGGACAGCCGGCAAGAGATGAGGGTATTGTCAAATGAGCGGGAAAGTGATCTTCTTTCAGCTTGTGGTAAGCAGGAAAGTTTTCCGTAATGACAGCCTCTCCGTCAAAAATGTCAAAAAGCCCGTTCCAGTCGATGCCATCAACGATGCATGACTGTTTCGCACGAAGCGTGTTCAGCACGTTCTGAGGCCCCTTCTGTTTGTCTTTAGGTAGTTTTTCAATTAGCTTTATGATTAGATCCTTATTTGTAAGGTATTTAAAATCCAAGAACTGCCTCTCGTGTTGGCCGTTGTCCATTAAGAGTTTTTCTGCCATGTCAACTGAAATATTCTCGGCATTGGGCAATAGATTGTTGTTCAATGTATTGCGAAGATTATTTTCGGTATTAACATCGCCGACACCAAGTAAGATGCGCTTTTCTGTGAGAAGACGGAAAATGACATCTGGTGATTTTGCCGTCGTCGCAAGATGTACGCTCAAATCATGCGCTACGCTATCACTGTCGTAGTAGTTCTGCGCTTTATTGTCTATAATAGTTACCATGTCTTTCTCGTCAAGAATGCCAAATACTCTTTTCGCTTTTTCGCGGAAGGCGGCATCACTTGATGGTAGTGCCCGCATAATAAACCCTATGGCCTCAGTTTTTGCGGAAAGATCAATCCTTTCAATGACTGTTGCCCTCATTCCATCATGGCCATTCATCTTCTCATATGCTTCATAACGAGCATTGTTGTCTGGCAAGATATCAAGCCATTGTAAACGCTCCTGCATGGAAAGGTTACGGCCGTCACAAACTTTGTTGATTGCAATCTGCCTTGCCTCTCTTTGCTTTGCCGGGTCGCCAGAGGCGAGCTGCGCCTTTGTTCCCTCGACGCTTACGCAGCCAACGAGGGCGAACATGAATGCGGAGACGGCGATTGCCGCACTGCTTGCCATTGTCTTACTGTGCATTTTGCATTTCCTTTCTTATGGAGTATTTATTTCATAACGTCACAGACCATGTCACAAATGTCCCCCGTAGCCACGGCTTTAGCTCTGCCACCAAAATCGAGGCTGCGGGGGACATTGGTGTATTATTGCGTTATCGACCCTCTTTGAGACGCTCGATTGCCTCCATGCTGTCTTTGACAGCTCGGCCCGCCCTTTCGGCATCTTTCACCGTTCTGTCGAAAGCTGCTGCGGCGGCAGCGCGTCGCTCCTGCTCCTCTTTTTCTATGTAATACCACCATCCACCCAATATTGCCAGTGTTGCAACTATGCACACCACGAGCGTTATGATCATTCCCTTGCTTGGCTTTGCCATCGTCTTGCTCCTTTCTTATTTGGCCCTTGACCTGGTTGCGGAAAGAAGAAAGGGCGCGTTCCCCGATCCGCAGTCATCCGAGGCCCTGAGAAAGCCCGTGCAAGACTCGCGGGAAGGAACGCGCCACATGTGGCGCGTTGTCCCATTCTCGGCTCTTGCATTCGAAGTTTCTCAGGTTTCGGATGAGCCGACAATGCTACAACACTTAAGTCGCAAAATTGTCTGTTCGGTATTATACCAAAACCATGCGAGGCCCAGCAATGACCGATTTTGACAACCAGCGACGCAAGCGCCCCCTCCCGCGAGAAAGGCGGGGCGATCCACAACCTCTACCTATATACTAACCGCACGAGGAGGAATCTGACAGGTCTATTTTCCGACGTATGGCGCAGCGGGCCTTTCGGCTGGATCTCTCTTGTACTTTACCGACGCCTGAGTCGGATCGACACCCCTGTGCTCCGCCGTGTCGTCGGCAGGGAACACCCCCGTACTCATTGAAAGAAAACTCCTTTCGCCATCAACGTCCCTTGGAATGTTCGGGAAATCCAAGGCAGTGTTCTTGTAGATGACATATCGGATGCCCGCGTCCTTCAGAGGCTCGTCAGTCCGGTTTACCAGTCTGCAGTTGGAAATACGCAGCACCGCTCCCCTTGAATCCCTGAAGACCGCATCCAGCGCGCCTGGTCCGACTATCCAGTGTTCGCGGCCGGGACTTAACTTCAGCGGATGGCTAAATGCATTTGTCGCGCCGTTGAGCGAGAGTATCGTCGCTTCAACCGACTGCGTGGTGCGGCGGTAGGTGGCGCCGGATGGATATGCAATCATCACGCCGTTCACTTCGTTCGTCCTGAATTCCTGGCTGCACAGCGCACTGGTCACGATGTTTGTCGTGACGGTCTCGCACATGAGCCTCCACCTTAAGTCATCGACGCCTCCCTTGGCCGCCCAAAGCAATGTCGCGCAGGCCAAAGTTGCCGCCGCGAGCGCCGAGGCTGCGACATTCCTGGCGGAATGCCTTCTTCGGACGGCGTGGATGAAGTCAGCGGCGGACTGATAGCGTTCGCCGGGGATCGAGGAGGTGGCGCGGCGGATTATCCGCGACCAGGCGCGCGAAGGCTTCCCGCCGAAGCACTCGTATGCAAGGCGGCCAAGCGCATGGATGTCCGTCGCGGGCGTCGCCTGTCCGCCTTCGAACTGCTCGGGCGCGGCATAGCGCGGCGTCCCAACGCCGACGGCCTTCCCGTCCACAATGGACAGACACTCGCCTTTCGGCAGGGATTCGCGGACTTTCTCCTTGATCAGGCCAAAGTCTACAAGGACTGGTTCGGAGCCAGCGCTGGATGTCCTCCACAGGATGTTGCCGGGCTTGATGTCGCGATGGACGTATCCGCAAAGATGGAGCCATTCGAGGCCTTCGGCCACCGCACATACATATCGTGCGACGGCTCTGTCGCCACGCGGAAGAGGCCGCGGCTCAAGCAGCTCCATGACGAAATAGGGATGCGTGTCCACTACGCCTTTCGCGTGGAATAGCGGCAGTGCCTTGTTCTTGTTCCGCGCAAGGAACCCCTCCTCGCGCAGGAAACGCACCCTGAGTCGTTCTTCGGAGCGGTGCAGGACCTTCATCGCCGCCGACGCTCCCGTCCTGCTGTGGCGAACACAGTACACCTCCGACGAACCGCCGCGCCCGAGGAAACCGGTGACCACCCATCCACCTATCTCCGAGCCGTTCGCATAGATTGGCTTGTCGACCACATCGGCGTGGCTCGACAGGAACTCGCCGAGAAGTCTGTCGCCGTCAGTTGCCATCGGCGTTTCTCAGTCTGTCTATTGCCTTGCGCAGACGTTCCGTCATACGTTTCTTTGTCTGATCCACGACATCGCGGCTGACGATGAGGGACTCGGCAACGGCTTCGGGCCGTTCGCCCTTTATGGCTGTGCGTATGAATATCTGCTTGCTGCGCTGCGCGATGTCTGGATTCGCCATGAGCTGCTGAAGGGCGATTTCGTAGATCGTTTCGCGCCAATGTCTTTGCTCGTCCTCCGAGGCTTGCGCCACTGCCCTTGGTTCGGCGGCAAACTTCTCCAGCAAGTCGGAATGCCGCCGTGCGCTTCTCAGGGCATTGAGGGCTTTGTTGTGGAGTATGCCGGTGAGAAAGTTGTGGAAGTGCCCCTTTTCCTGCGGGACATACCTGTAGTTGGGGAGCGCCCTTGCAACGGCGATGAACGTCTCCTGGATGATGTCGTCAGGTTCAAACCCTGGGAAGCGTTCGGCCATAAACGACGCCATGGCCGGACGATACCGCGCTATGAACTCTCCCCAGCGGGGATTGTCCGCACCTCCTGCGACGTCCCGAAGAAGGGTTGTTGATGTCTCTGGTGTCTTTGCCATCCGGGTTCGGTTTTGCGTACTTTCTACAAACATGCTTGCCACTCTCGGTGAAGACGGTCTCCGTCAACGCGTATTATACCATTTCCCAAGGGCGATGAAGCGGCTCGACTCCGTATTATATCTTCAGGATCAAATAGGGAGACACCCCTTTGGCGTTGCTCCTGTCATCGCCCTTCTCGATGTCTTCTTTCACTTTCCTCATTTCCAACGGCGTTGGGCATATTATAGCGAAACTGCCGCGCTGGAATCAACCACGGAAAAATGAGATTACGGTGCGGACGAAATCTATGTGCCATTTGTGTTATCCGCGCGCGCGGAATTTTGGTATACTTTAGCCGCGAATGAAACATCCAGCCATATTCAGGCGTACGGAGCTGATGCTCGGAACGGAGACCCTCGACGCGCTCGCGCACACCAAGGTCGCCGTCTTCGGGCTCGGCGGCGTCGGCAGCTGGTGCGCCGAGTCGCTCGTCAGGTCCGGCATTGGAAAACTGCTTCTCGTAGACTCCGACCGGGTCTGCATCACGAACGTGAACCGCCAGCTGATGGCGACGACGAAGACCGCGGGACAGGTCAAGGTCGACGTCCTCGCAAGGCGGCTGAAGGAGATCAACCCCCTCGTCGAGCTCGACGTGCGGCAGCAGATATACTCGCCCGAAACGGCCGGGGAATTCGCGCTGGACGAATACGACTACGTGATCGACGCCATCGACTCGCTTCGCGAAAAGGCGGCGCTCATACGACACGCACTCTCGATTCCGACGGTAACGCTCTTCGCCTCGATGGGCGCGGCGCTGAAGATGGACCCGTTCCAGATCCGCGCAACCGAGTTCCGCAAGGTCGAAGGCGACGGGCTCGCGCGTGCGCTGCGCACGAAGTTCAAGAAGACCGGCGGCATGCCGGCGCGAAAGTTCAAATGCGTGTGGAGTCCAGAGCGCCGCGAGAACCTGGGCCCGGCGGGCGCAGGATGCGGCCTCGGGGAGTGCGTCTGCCCGAAAGACCCCGGCGTCGGGGAAAGTTCGCTTGCCACGCATGAGTGGTGTTCGTCAAAGGCCCGCATAAACGGCACCATCGCGCACACGACGGCGATCTTCGGCTTTGCCCTCGCAGGGCTAGTCATCCAAGACGTCGAACAAAAAGTCGTCTGAACCCCAAGACCGATCCGTCAGAGGCGTCAAGTCCTGACGCCAGCTTCAATCCGGCGCTTCTGGTCTTCGATCCATGCGGGGTCGACGCTTTCCTCGGGAGAGTTGAAGATCCAGTCGGCGAAATCCCACCGCCACTCGGACGTGTCAGCCGCAGGCCAGAAGACGCCGCGCTCGATGCCGTCGACAAGCTCCTTCACCTTCGCCTCCGCGTCTGGGACATCCGCGCCCGAGAACGACTCGGAGTAGCACGTGTCCGCGGCAGTCTTGGCGAGAATGCAGTACGAGGCCGTGATGCGCTCGCGCTTCGCTTCGGGGAAATCGGGGTCTGCGTCAAGCATCGCGCAGTAGAGCGGAAGCTGCAAGCTCTTCCAGACGCGGGTGCCGTCCTTCTTCGTCTCGAACGCAGCGGCGCGCGCCGCGCTGTCCCACGTCTTGTAGTCGACGACGCACCACTCGCCGGTCCGGTCGTTGAAGTCGATGCGGTCGCAGCGTCCCGCGACGAGCGTGTGGCCGTAGGCGACCTTCATCTTGCGCTCCGTCGCCATGACGCGCCAGCCGTCCGCCGCACGCGCGGCCTGAAGCGCGGCAAATCGGCGAAGCCGCCGCTTCACGCTCTCGCCCTGCAAGGCGACAATCGCAGGGATCTCGAGCCCGAAGCGCTCCACGAGAATCGCGTCGACCTTCTCCTCGAGCGCCGCGGCGATTGCATCTGCGTCAGTCGAGTCCTTTAGCTCGCCCTGCCCCCACGCCTCGAGCGCGTCGTGCGCGAGATTGCCGAACTCCGACGCGTCAAGCTCCTCGGCGCGGTAGTCCTCGCTCTCGTTGAAGGTCTTGCGGAGAAGGTAGGTGAAGGGGCAGTGCATGTAGAGGTCGAGACTCGACGGGGAAGTCTTGCGAAGCTCGGCGTACTCCGGCGGCACGGGCAGCTTTATCTTCCACCGGTCGGGGAGGTCTGCTGGCGGCGTTTCGCCTGTTCCGGCGCGCGTCGCGTAGAGCGCAGTCACGCGGCGGACGAGTTCTTCGTCATCCCTGCAGTCGAAGAGAAGGCGCGAGGGCTTCATGACGTCGCCCTTCCCGTCGACGGAATGGAAATGCACCGTTACCGCAGCCGTCTTGCGGCAGGCGAGCGTCATCGCAAGAATCGTCCTGTCGCGCACCGTCCGCGCCGTGTTGTCGGCAAGGCCGAGCCCGCGGCGGAGCGAGTCGGGAAGAAAGGCATGGCCTACGACAGATTCCGGCACCTTCCCCTCGGCAAAGCCGGAGATCGCGACTTCGTCGGCGTCGAGAAACGGAAGCTCAAGCCAGCCGTCTGTCAGGATCGTATCGCCCTCGTCGGGCTCGAGCGCGTATGTCGTCTCGCCAAGACGTCGCTCGAAGAGCTCAAGCGCAAGATCGCGCGGCACGTCCTTCGCGAAGCATTCGTCGATAAGGTTGTTCACCGCTTCCGCGGCCGCCGCGAACTCGCGGGAGCGCTCGTCGCGTTCGTCGAGGGCGAGGGTCGAGAAGATCGAAGCAAGAATCTGCCGAAGGCCGCGCTTTCTGAGCTGCACCTTCACAAGCTCGAAAATCGCGCGCAGCGTATGCTCCGTCTTCGGCGCAATGTCGTCGACCTTCGCGGGGATGAGCTGCTGCTGTCGGTTGTCGAGGTCGACGAGAGCCGCGGTGAGCTTCGCGTCGTCGATCTTCAGCTCCGCCTTGAGCCAGCGCCTGACGTCGCCGCCGCGCACGAACGCGGAGAAGACGGAATAGGATGACGTTCGCGCGAGCGCGGCAAGCTGGTGGGCGAGATGTCCGAGCGAGGAGGTGGAAAGCGCCATCGCAGAGGGATTGTGCACCTTCAGCCCCTTTGCGCGGAGCGCCCCCTGTATCTCGGGGAAAGTCTCGGGGTCCGCGAGACAAAGCGCGGGAAGCGCCTCGTCCGGCTTTACTGACGCAAAAAGCGACGCGATTTTCGCGGCTTCGCTTGCAGCGGTTCCCGATACAGAGATCTGCGACATCTTGAGCTCGGGGGCAGACGAGACGTCGGGCACGAGTTCCGTCACGGGAAGGCCGGATTTCTCGAGGACGAGGTTCATCACCGGAAGCGGATCGAGAACGCATGCGACTACGGCTTCCTCGATACCCGGGAACGCGACCGGCTTTGCAAGCTCGTCCTTGAGGGCCGCAACGCGATCGCGCTTCCCGCGCAACTGAAGAGCGGCAAAGTACCGCGACTCCAAACCCGCGAGTTTCTGCCAGCGCTCTATCTCCACGTCGGCAAGATCGCCCGTGAGTACCGAGCCGACCTTCTCGGCGACGTCCGAAAAGGAAAGTGCGTTAGCGCCGAGGATGCGGCGGATGTCTGCAAGTTCGGCGGCGACGTCAAAGCCACCCTTCCCGCCGTTCGCCTCCCTGAGCGCAAGCAGTTCGTCGGCGCGTCCGGCGATGTCTGGAGCGGAAAGGTCGACGAGGTGCGCGGGGGTCCTGACGAGCGGAGGGATTAGTCCTGCGGGGAAGCGACGCGCGAGCGCATGGCGGAGGCGGCGTCCGCTCTCGGCCGTCGGCACGACGACGAGTAGATGCGCAAGAGACTTTACCCCGGCTGCGTCAGGCCTCGCCCGCGCGGAGAGAAAGTCGGCAACCGCGTCGACCGCCTTCCGCCGCGCGTCAAAGGACTCGGTTCTTCTCACGCGAGCTCTTCCTGAAGAAGCCTGCGCGCCGAGCCTGGCCCGGAAAGGAGCCGCGCATAGTAGCCCTCGATTCTGTCGGCGAGCGGAGTCGTCGTGAGGTCGAGGCCGAAAATCGTCGGGTTCGAGAGGATTTCGCGGATCTTCCCCTCCTTCACCTTAGCCATGAGCTCGTCCTTAAGCGGATCGGGCGAGACTTCGAGCGGAGTGCCGTCGTCGAACGTGCCGTTCAAATAGCGGAGCCACCCGGCGATCGCGAGGGGAATCGCGACGAGCGAGCCGAGGTCGCGCCCTTCGCGGATGTAGCTCTTGATCGTCTCGCCGAAGCGGATGCCGACCTTCTGCGAAGTGTCGGTCGCGATGCGCCTTGGGTCGTCGGGCATGAAGGGATTGGGCAGACGCTCGTTCACAACTTCGTCGATGAACGCCTTCGGCGAGAGTATCTTCGGGTCGACGACGACGGGCAGCCCCTCGACGTAGCCAAGGCGCTTCACGAGCTTCACGATGTCGGCGTCCTTCATCTCCTCGCAGATGAGCGTGTACCCGAGCAGGCACCCATACATCGACATCGCCGTGTGGAGCGGATTGAGGCACGTCGTCACCTTCATCTTCTCGCACATGTTCACGGTGTCGCGGTCGCAGAAGTAGACGCCCGCCTTTTCGAGCGGCGGGCGGCCGTTCGGGAACTTGTCTTCGACGACGAGGTACTGCGGCTTCTCCGCGTTGACGAACGCCGCGATGAACGTCTTCTTGTCCGTCACGATCGGCGCCATTCCCTCGATGCCGGCCTCGGAGAGCGACTTCTCGACCATCGGGTGCGGACGCGGCGTGATCTTGTCGATCATCGACCACGGGAACGAGATCTTCGACTCGTCCTTGAGGTAGTCGAGAAACGCGGCGGGCGCAAAGCCGTTCTTGACCCACGCCTCGGCGACTTCAAGGACTGCGGACATAAGCTTCTCGCCGTTGTGCGAGCAGTTGTCCATCGAGACGACGGCCATCGGGAGAGCGCCTGCGCCGAAGCGCTCGAGCAGAAGCGCGGCGACGATCGACATCGCGTGGCGCGCCTTTGCCGGGCCCTCTTTCATGTCCGCCTCGACGACAGGCATGAGCGAGCCGTCGGTGCGGCGAAGCTGGTAGCCCTTCTCGGTGATCGTGAAGGAAAGCATCTTGAGCGACGGCGCGCGGAAGATCGCCTTCAGCTGCGCGGCGGCCTTCTCGTCCGCGAAGTTCGCCTTGAGCCCCTGGGCTACGCCGGCGAGTATCTCGCGCGATGTCGTGCCGTCGGGGTTGAGGAGGACGTTGAGCGTCAGGTTGTCGTGCGCGTCGTAGATTTTGTCGATCACCTCGTAGTCGAAGGTGTCGCACGCGATTATGCCGGTCTTGGCGAGCCCCGCGTTCAGGAGGCGCTGGCTGAGCGAGCCGATGAAGCCGCGGAAGATGTTCCCCGCGCCGAAGTGGACCCACTCTGGCGTCTTCGCCGTCGCCTCGCGCATGGCGGCGATGTCGAACTTCGGAAGCGCCACTCCGGCGGCAGCCCATGCGTCCTTTTCGTTCAATACGGAATCAATGTTCAACTTCATTGCATCTCTCCTTTAGTTTCGTAGATTATATCAGATTTCGACGCCGCCACGGCGCAAAACTTCCATCTCCCCCCCTGGGCCGACCTTGACGACTGTCGACGGTACTCCGCCGGGGCTTATGCCGTCGTCGACTACGATGTCTGCGGAAAGACCGACATCGGCAAGCGCCTGCGGCGCGTCGGTCGCCGCGCGCTGACCCGAGAGATTCGCGCTCGTGACGCGCAGAAGCCCGCCGCACTTCGCGAGAAGCCGCCGAGTCCAGCCGTGGTCGGGAACGCGGTAGCCCTCTCCGTCAAACACTATCGTAAGACCACCCGGCCACTTTCCCGTGAGCTGGTGCTTTACAGGCGTCGCCTCGACGCTCGCGGCAAGCAAGGCGATTGGCTTCTTCGCCTCGCGCCCCTTGATCGTGTAGAGCCGGTCAACGGCCTCCGGGAAGTCGGGGTGCGCGGCAAGGCCATAGACCGTGTCGGTCGGAATCACCGCTACGCCGCCCGCAAGCAGAACCTTTGCAGCGGCCTCAAGCCCTTCCTCATCGCTCTTTACTACTTGCATCTTTGGAATAAGACCACGAAATACACAAAATACACGAAAAGAAGTTCTACACGATCTACACGTTCTACACGGCTAAATCTTCCTCCAACAGCCGCGCGGCGAGTTTCACGAGCTCAACGCAGGGGCGCTTCTTGTAATACCCCTCGGTCCGCGCCTCAGGCGCTCCGCCCTGAGTCGCGCCCGTTCCGGCCAGAAGCTCGCGGCAGATGATAGAGCCGCACTCCGCCTTGAACTTCTCCGCAAACGCCTGCACATGCGGATATGTCGCCACCTTGTCTGGGCCGTGGCGCATCCCGAGGACGAGCGTGGCGCCAGTTACCGCGCCGCACACTTCGCGCATCCGCCCGACGCCGCCGCCGAGCCCGCACGAGACCTTCGCCGCCGTCTCGCGGTCCATGCCAAGTTCGTCGGCGAACGCACAGAACACGGACTGCGAGCAATTCATGCCGCTTCTGAAAAGCTCCTCCGCCTTCTCCTCGTGCGTCATTTCAGCAGCTCCAGTTCTTCGGGCGTGAGGTCTCGCCATTCGCCGGGGGCAAGCGCAGGGTCGAGCGCGAGTCGTCCGACGGCAACGCGCTTAAGCGAGACGACGACGAGATGCGCGGCAGAGCACATGTAGCGGATCTGGCGCTTCCGCCCTTCGCGCAGGCGGAACTCGAGCGTCGTGACGTTGTTCACGGGGCCTTCGAGCACCTTCACCGGCACAGGGCGAGTCACATAGCCGTCGGGCATCTTGACGGGCCCCCTAAGGACGCGCAGCTTGTCCTCGCTCCAGCGCCCTGCGGCGCGTACAATGTACGTCTTCTCGTGTTCGTAGCGCGGATGTGTGAGGCGGAGAGTGAGGTCGCCGTCGTTCGACATGAGGAGCATTCCCTCGGAATCCTTGTCGAGACGGCCGACGGGAACGAGCCGCTCGGGCGTAGTGACGAGTTCCGCGACCGTCTTTCCGCCAAAAGGATCGCTCGTGGAGCTCAAGACCCCTACAGGCTTGTAGAGCATCACCGTCCGCTTCGGCTCCGGCGCGGCGAGCGGTCTGCCGTCGACCGCGATTTTCACCGCGGCGGGATCGACGCGCGCACCAGCCTCCTTTATCACCACTCCATCGACGGTGACGCGCCCCTCGGCGATGATCTCGGCCGCCCTGCGGCGCGAGGCGACGCCTGCGTGGCTCAATACGTTCTGAAGTCGTTCTTCCATGCGTTTTGTTCATTATACCAAAGTGCGCCCCCGGCCCGCAAGGCACTTGACCGCGTGCGTGAAAATTGGTATATTTTGCGGCTAACTTTTTTGGGCAAAAAGCACCATGAACAGAATCATATCGAAAAGTAGACTGTCCGACAACGTCTACAAGATGCAGCTCGAGGCGCCACTCGTCGCGCAGGAGCGCAAGGCGGGCCAGTTCGTCATCCTTATGGTCGACGACGAGCTGGGCGAACGCATTCCGCTCACCATCGCCGACGCCGATACCGAAAAAGGCACGATCACCGTCATCTTCCAGACAGTCGGCGCAACGACTACGAAGCTTTCGCGCCTTGAGCCCGGAGACTCCATCGCCGCCCTTCTCGGCCCACTCGGACGCCCCACCTCGATCCGCGGCGAAAACGGCGAGAAGCCCGGTCATGTCGTCTGCGTTGGCGGCGGCATAGGCGTCGCGCCGATGCACCCGATCGCCCAAGCGCTTAAGGCGGCGGGCAACAAGGTGACTATCATCATGGGCGCGAGGAACGAAGGGCTTTTCGTCATGAAGGACGAAATGGCCGCGATCGCCGGTGAAAACCTGATCCTCATGACCGATGACGGAAGCTCCGGCCGCAAAGGTCTCGTGACGGAGCCCCTGAAGGAGCTCTGCGAAGCAGGCGCGGTCGACGAAGTGATTGCAATCGGTCCGCCCATCATGATGAAGTTCTGCGCGCTCGCGACGAAGCCCTACGGCGTCAAGACGACCGTTTCGCTCAACACGATCATGATCGACGGCACGGGAATGTGCGGCGGCTGCCGCGTGTCGGTCGGCGGCAAAACGAAGTTCGTCTGCGTCGACGGCCCGGAATTCGACGGCCACGAAGTCGACTGGGACCAGATGCTTTCGCGCATGGGCGCGTTCAAGCCGCAGGAGCAGGCCGCGAAGGAACACGTTTGCAAGGCGGGGATTTTCAAATGACACCGAAAGAGAAGATGGCTATTCCGCCGCAGGCGATGCCCCAGCAGGACGCCGCCGTGCGCGCGCGCAACATGAACGAAGTCGCGCTCGGCTACACGGCCGAGATGGCGAAGACCGAGGCGTCGCGCTGCCTCCAGTGTCCGACTAAGCCGTGCATGCAGGGCTGCCCCGTAGCGATCAATATCCCCGGCTTTCTCGCAAAGGCCGCGGAGGGGGATTTCGCCGGAGCCCTCGACATAATCAAGGAGACTTCGCTACTCCCGGCTGTCTGCGGACGCGTCTGCCCGCAGGAGAAGCAGTGCCAGAAGTTCTGTACGATGGGCAAGCTTCTCAAGGACGTCGACAAGGCGGTCGCTATCGGCCGCGTGGAGCGCTTCTGCGCCGACCTCGCGCGCGAGACCGGCGCGGAGAAGCCCGTCGCCTGTGCGCCAAAGACCGGGAAGAAGGTTGCCGTCATCGGCTCAGGCCCCGCGTCGATAACGTGCGCGGCGGACTGCGCGAAGGCGGGCCACGACGTCACGGTGTTCGAGGCGTTCCACCGCTGCGGCGGCGTTCTCGTCTACGGCATCCCCGAGTTCCGTCTCCCGAAGGCGATCGTCAGGCACGAGATCGAGGCGATCAAGCAGCTCGGCGTCAAGATCGAGAACAACTTCGTGATCGGCCGCACGCGCAAGCTGAAGGACCTCATCGAGAAGGATGGCTTCGACGCCGTTTTCGTCGGCACGGGCGCGGGGCTTCCGAAGTTCATGGGGATCGAAGGCGAGAACCTCAACGGCGTCTTTTCGGCGAACGAGTATCTGACTCGCGCAAACCTCATGAAGGCCTACCTCGAAGGCAATGCCGACACTCCTTTCTGGCACGGCAAGAAGGTCGCAGTCCTTGGCGGCGGAAACGTCGCGATGGACGCGAGCCGCATGGCTCTCCGGCTCGGCGCAGAGAAAGTCTACCTCATCTACCGCCGCAGCGAAGCCGAAATGCCCGCGCGCAAGGAAGAGGTCGAGCACGCGAAGGAAGAGGGTGTCGAGTTCCACATGCTCGAGAACGCCAAGCGCGTCTTGAGCGACGGCAAGGGCGCTGTTGCGGGACTTGAGTGCCTAAAGTACGAGCTTGGCGAGCCCGACGCATCTGGACGCCGCAGCCCCGTCGCAATCGAGGGCAGCGAATTCGTCCTCGACGTCGACACCGTGGTGGTCGCGGTCGGAAACGCATCGAACCCGCTTATCCCGACGACGACCGAGGGGCTCGAGATCAACAAGCGCGGAAACATCGTCGTCGATCCCGAGACGAATATGACGTCAATCCCCGGCGTATTCGCCGGTGGTGATATCGTACTTGGAGCCGCGACCGTGATTCTCGCCATGGGCGAGGGGCGGAAAGCCGCGGCGGGAATTTCCGCCTACCTCAAGAAGTAATCACATTTCCTCGAACTGGTCCTTGCCCACGCCGCACATGGGGCAGGTCCAGTCTTCGGGCAGGTCCTCGAACGCGACGCCGTTGTTGTTCGCGGGGTCGTAGACGTATCCGCAGACCTTGCATACGTATTTCTTCATTGTCCTGTTCCTTTCTTGAGCAGTACTGACGATACCGGGCACATTGCCCGATGCGTGGATTATACCAAATTACACAAGGTTTGTGCCGCCTCTGGCGAGAAGCGGCGAGGCGTGGGCGTGGCAGATGGCGAGCGCAAGGGCGTCGGCCGCATCGTTCTGCGGAAGTTCCGAGAGCGATAAAAGCGTCTTAACCATGCGCTGTATCTGCTCCTTCTCGGCAAGTCCGTTGCCGCATACCGCCATCTTGACGCGGCGCGGCTCGTATTCGTAGATGGGCTTTCCTGCGTCGACGCCTGCGACTATCACGGCTCCGCGCGCCTCGCCGAGCACCATCATCGTGTTAGCGTTCTTGCCGTAGATCACCTTCTCCACGCTCATGACGTCAGGGTTCCATGCGGCGATCAGCTCGGCGATCTTCTCGTGAATGCGCCTCAGGCACTCCGACAGCGGCAGCTTTGCCGCGTTCGGGATGTTGCCGTAGTCGAGCGCAACGAGGCGCGAGCCCTTCGTCTCAAGGACGCCGAAGCCCGTCGAGCGAAGCGAGGTGTCGACACCGAGAATTATCATATGTTCCTCTCCTTGCTGATGGCGGTCCAAGCGGCGTTGATCCGCGACATCCGCTCGGTCGCCTCGGCGATTTTCCGTTCCGACGCTCCCTGCGAGCGCAGGATGTCGGGATGGCACGACTTCGCCTTCTCGCGATAGGCGCGCTTCACCTCCTCGTCCGACGCCGACGGCTTCACACCGAGCGTTCGGTAGGCGTTGGCAAGGGGGTTCGCGCGCTGACGCGGAGACCGGCGGGCACCGCCGGCACGCCACCGCTCCTCGCGGATGCGCCGCTCGACCCAGCCGCCGAGGAGCGATCCCACGAGAGCGCCGAGCAGGCCGCCGCGCGAGAACAGTATCGCTCCGGCGAGTGGGCCGATCCAGAGCATCAGGCGAGCTTCTCCGCGAACTCCTCGAAACCGGGGATCTCGATCAGCTCCGCGGCACCTGCGTCGATCGACGCCGCGAACGAGGGATCAATCGGAAGTCGCACCACGGCGGGGATGTCGAACTTCTTCGCAATCGCCTCGGCCTTCGATTCTCCGAACAAGGCGATTTCCCTTCCGCAGTCAGGGCACTTCAGGTAGCTCATGTTCTCGACGAGCCCTATGACGGGCTTCTCCATCATCTTCGCCATCTTGACGGACTTCGATACGATCATCTCGACGAGCTCCTGCGGCGAGGATACGACAACAACGCCGTCGACCGGTAGCGACTGGAAGACCGTGAGCGGCACGTCGCCCGTTCCCGGCGGCATGTCGACGAACATAACGTCGAGCTCACCCCAGTGGACATCCGTCCAGAACTGCTTAACAAGTCCCGCGATCACCGGGCCGCGCCAAACGACGGGATCGGATGGATCTTCGACAAGCATGTTGAGCGAGATGACCTTGATTCCGGAATTCGTCATTGTCGGCTCGATGCCGTCGTCAGACTTCCAGGTCGACCCGGCGAGACCGAACGCCTTGGGGATCGAGGGACCCGTCACGTCTGCGTCGAGGATTCCCACCTTGAGGCCGCGCTTTGCCGCGGCGACTGCGAGCATAGTCGTCACGAAGCTCTTTCCGACGCCGCCCTTCCCGGACGCCACGGCTATCACCTTGCCGACTTTCGACGCGGCATTCAGCTTCGCGGAGAAGTCGAACTTCTCCTTCCTGTCCCCGCAGTTCTTTCCGCAGGTCGAGCAATCATGCGTACATTCTTCAGACATTTAATACTCCTTGTCATCAACTCAGGAGCATTATACCATATTCAGCCCTTGTTGAGCACATCCACAAGTCGCTCGGGGACAGACCCCACGAATATTGCTATTTTATTGGCCGTCATCGCCATTCCACCTTTCACGACGCACTTTTCGCCGCCTTCGCGAGCCTCCAGCCGTGCGTCGCGTAGCCAAACTCCCCCACCTCCCTTGCCGTGACGCTCCGCGACCGGAACCGGTCACCCAGCGCAAACGCCGTCGCAGTCACGAACGCGAGGCTCCCGAATATCTTCCCCGCCCCTATCTGCGCCACCCTCCTCATCAACCGCCCGTCGGGGACAGACCCCGCGAAAGTGCCGTCGGACGCAGAGATCCAGCTCCAGGCGTAGTCCGCCGCGTGTTTCACCATCCCGGCGCGGACAGGGTTCAGGTAGACGTAGCGCATGCAGACAGCGCGGTAGCGACCGTCTTCTACCAAAGTCGACTTGAATCTGCCGTCCCATATCGAGCCGCTGTAGCCGCGCTCGCGCTTGTACCAGACGTTGAACAGCTCCTTGAACGTCTTTATGAACTCGCTCACGTCGTTCATCCGCGCACGGAGACGGTTCTGCGCATCGACTACCGCGGAATCCATGCCGATGTCGCGGAGCTCCTTCCAGTGCGAGGCGAGGTCTTCGGCCGCCCGCTCGCCCTTCAGCGCCGCGACGCGGCGAAGGAGCTCGCCCTCGGGCAGTTCGTCCTCGCTGCGCACCACCTTGCAGACTATGTGGAAGTGGTTGTCCATCGCGACATACGCCTCGAGCTCCACGCCCGAGAACGCCGCCGCGCGCTTCAGCGCGTCCACTAGTTGCGTCTTCACCCTCCCCTTCTCGAACAGGAAGCGCCTGTCGTTGGTGCGCGACATGAGGTGGTATCGCGCGGTTCCGTTGTTAGATTTCTTGATTCTTGCCGTTCTTGCCATTTTGTAGCCCTTTCTGCCACCGCTTCCCGCGGCGACAGATGCATCATACCACATCTCGGCGAAAGAAAAGTGAATTGAAAGTGAATTCGTTTCGGCCGCCCTCGGCGGAGAGTCGCCGGCAAGGAGGGCAAAAACGGGGCTAAGAACGGGGACAGGCCCCGAGAAACGCTGAAAAATCAGGCTTTCGCGGGGCCTGTCCCCGCGGCGCCGACCCCGCGGCGTCTACCGATCTCGCCCACCCGAAGAGGCGAGGAGCGGCGACTGGGTGAACGACACGACGACAGCGCCGCGTCTTGATATTTCATACAGGCCGTTCTTCTTGACGTATCTTGG
>Ga0256405_10006157_pt1 | contig 19586 bp, 15 predicted proteins | sample RumenRJG_02DNA_FD_189096 | JGI IMG/M metagenome (GOLD analysis project Ga0256405, IMG submission 189096) | Bovine rumen microbial communities from Lethbridge, Alberta, Canada - RJG_02 | ecosystem: Host-associated > Mammals > Digestive system > Stomach > Rumen | place: Canada: Alberta... | reverse complement strand
CCAGCCGACAAGCGTTGCGACCCCGATGATGACGATTGCGTGAGCCAGTCGCTCAAGACCTGAACGCATGTCCATTTTGGCAATGTCAAGGCCGCTCGTAATGAACGGAAATCCCGGGATAACGAACAGCATTGCACCGATATAGCCGGCTTCGTGTCTGGCCGCAACGTTAAACAAAAGCTCCATCGCATGAAAAGACAGCGTATATGACAGGCAGGCGACCATTACGCTGACTGCCACGCACGCCAAAAGCGTAATGTGCTTGTCAAGCATCTTGCGTCTCGTATAATTTCCTAATCCGGCTCCGATAAACGAACCGATCATTTCAATAATGCCGCCGCCAAGCAAAAAGACGAAGGCACAGCATGCAAGCGCAGATGCCAAGCCGACTTGATACGGTTTGTAATTGCCAGGAGTTGCCTGAATCTTGTCGAGTTCGTCATGAATCTCTTCAAGCGTCATCTTAGTTTCCTTGCGGTTGATTCTTTTGACAAAATGCTCCATTCGGGTCAATTTATCGGTATTGACGCCCGTCGTCGGAAGAGACAGGGCTTGCGTATAGGACTGACCGTCCTTGTCGATGCATGTGAACTCGATTGAAATCAATCCGATATCTGCCGAACAGACAAGGCCTAATTTTCTGGCCATGACGTTCATTGAATCACGAACGCGCCATGCTCCGGTTCCGCAAGAAAGCATCATCAATCCAACTCGTCCCACGACGGCTGCTTTTGCCGGAAGACTGGCCGTTCTGGCCAAATCATGATCGTCTTCCGGAATAAAGTCGTGCCAAGGCATCGCCATGTGATGTTTGTGATGCTTTTGATGCTTCTGAGACAAGTGAATGCTGCTTCTTTGCCTCAGCTCTTCTTCTTTGCTCATGTCAATTTCCTCCAAATATCTTCCTCTTAAAAACACCTTCAATTTTAGCACAGTTTGAAAAACTGAAAAAGACTCGGAAAAGATGTAAGCGCATCCCCGAGTCTTTTTGTTATTTGTACATGTATTCTCTGGTCCAAGGCAGGTTTTTGCCACTTGCGCCTTTTGAAATCAAGTATTGAACAACGTCAATATTGCCTGATGCAAACGAAGCCGCGCATGCCTGCAGATAAAGATCCCACATTCTGATAAAGCGTTCGTCTTCTATTTTTTTGACTTCGGGAAGTTCTTTTCTGAAATTCTCATCCCAAATTTCCAATGTTTTCTGATAATGTCTGCGAAGCATCTCAAGATCTGCCACCTGCATGCCGGCGTCAATAATGTGCTGAATGTTTTCACAAAGCCCCGGAACGTATCCGCCCGGGAAAATGTACTTGTCGATCCAGGCATTGGATGCTCCGCCCTGTTGGCGCGTAATTCCGTGAATCAGTGCTACACCGTCATCTTTCAAATAATCGGAAACGACTTGAAAATATTGGCCAAGATTTTCTTTTCCGACGTGTTCGAACATTCCGACGCTGGTAATGTAATCAAACGGTTCATGCTTTAATTCGCGGTAGTCTTCAAGATACACGTGTGCTTTGTCTTCCAGGCCTTCGACTCTGATTCTCTTTTTGACGAATTCGTACTGCTCTTCGCTCAGCGTGATTCCGGAAACCTCAAGTCCGTACTCTTTGCATGCGCAAAACATCAAAGTACCCCAGCCGCAGCCGATGTCAAGCAACGTCTTGCCAGGTTTTGGCTGCAGCTTGTTCAAAATATGGTGCACTTTGTTCAGCTGAGCCTTTTCAAGCGAATCATCCGAATGCTTAAAATAAGCACAGGAATAAGTCATCGTCCGATCAAGCCAGAGCTTATAAAAATCATTGCCGATGTCATAATGGCTCTGCACGTCTTCCATGCTCTTTTTTTCGGTATGGGCATGCTTTTCGACAAAATGCGCCAGCTTTGAATCGTTCATGAAGCTTCCTGCTGATTCGTATGCCGACTCAATTAAAGCTTCAATCGAGCCTTCAATCTCTATTTCTTTGTTCATGTAAGCTTCGCCAAGAGCAAGCGAGGCATTGCTCAATAAATCCTTTGGTCCAAAATTTCTGTGAAAGATAATTTTAACGACAGGTTCTCCATCACCATACTTTTCAACATTGCCATTGGCATAGGTAACCTGAACGGGAATATTGAACGAGTGCCTGAGAACTTCTTTCAAAAAAATATTATCCAGCATACAAGATGCCACCCTTCTGAATTTTACATAACATCGACCTTATCCTAACATTGTTTTTTGAAAAATTCACGCAATAAGGCTTCAGAAAGCATAAATGTTAGCTTTTTCTCGTGTCGGAGTTTCCAGTGCCAAACACAGATCATCAAGCGTCATCTCAACGAAACACAGCTCTTTTTTCGTTCTGGAAACCGCCGTATAGGCAAGTCCGTAATCAACCGCTTCAAGCACGTAAACGCGTTTGGCGCCGCTTCCCTGTGCTTTATGAATCGTCAGCGCATACGCCAAAAGCAAATCTTCTTTGGCGCGCCAAATCGGCAGCACATATTCTTTTTGGTCCGTTTTGACGACGACTTTGCCGTTTTTGTTCTTTTTGCTCGGAAGTTCCAGGAAAACGATCTTGCCAAATTCAGAGTTCGTATAGCCATACTTTTGATACTGATCATCGTTTCTGTAGAAGACGACCTCTGCTCCGACAAAAAAGCCGCCACGTCCGTAACCGTTCTTATACTCGAAGGGGACAACGTTTTGTTTGCCTTTTGAAAGCACTTTGAAAAACTGCTCGTTGATTCTGCCGACCGTTGCATTGCGATAAGCAATAATCATGCAGTCCTCAAGCGGCAGGTGCTTCAGCTTGTAAGCAATCATGTCGTCTGCATTTGACTGCTTGAAGACGTGAAGCTGCTTGAGGTTTTTCGTATTCTTATAGCGGCACTGCGCAATAAACATGCGCACTCGTTCATCCTTGCAGCGCAGGTTGGCCTGAAAATCAAAGTGCGATCCGGATTGAATCAACAGCTGCATGACGTTGCCGCATACTTCAAGCGCATCCTCATCCTGACTGACCGGAGGAAGCTGCTTGTCATCGCCTAAAAAGATGAAGCGATAGTCGTTTCCGACGTATTGCAGCAGCGTTTTCAGCATGTCTTGCGTAACCATTGAAATTTCGTCAATCACGATAACGTCATAGTCGTCCCCGTCGATCAGCTCGCTTTGACTGTTTTCAAGCTCATAGATCACTTTTTGAATCGTCTCGTTGTGCTTGAAACCGCACTTTTCCAGATTGATTCGCGCTTTGTGCGTCGGTGCAAGCGCCAAAACCCGCTCATGATCCAAAATTTGCCCAAGCGTATACGTCTTGCCGCTTCCGCCGACTCCAAGCAGGCTGATGATGCGATGATTGTTTTGAAAGATCCAGTGGATAAACCTGAACTGTTCTTTTGTCGGCCGATATTCTTTTGGAGGATGCCGGAACGGCAGCTTTTGTCTTGTCGTTTGCTTCAAAAGCTTTTCGATCAACCGTTCGCCCAGACATTTTTCTTTAAGGTGCACCGTATTTTGGCAATTTTTGTCACAAATAAAGCCGAATTTCCTCAGCTGCTCTGCATTTTCCAAAACGTGCTCGGAAGAAAGCGGCATGACCTCGCCCTGTTTCTTCAAATAAACCAGATCGTCGCAGCCTTTGAGGTGACGTTTGGCCTGCGTGTCGAGCAGGTCGTTTTGAAGCAAAAGTTTTTCGATCATCTCACGTGAAAAGATTTTCGTCAGCAAAAGCGCAAAAACCTTTGACTTCTCCCACTTTGTCTTAAAAAAGCGATCTTCTTCCAAATAATCATTGAACGAGGAGCGCAGATACAAGCTTCCGATTTCAGGCAGGTATTTTTTGTAATAGCCTCGATCGTCCAAAAGCGCAACCGACATGAACCCTTTGAACTTGACCTTTTTTGGCTTCGTGACCTCTAATTCGTGCCACTTGCCGTCACAAAATTTTTTCTTTTGCTCGTCGGTCATCCCGTTGATGAAAAATTTCACCTTTTCATATTCCTTGAGATCCGTTTTGGCAATCGGCGTCTTGTTTTTGGCGAGCTGCAAAAATTTGAAACGCATCTTTTTTGAAAAAGAAGTTTCATCAATTTTTGCGATTTTCTCCTTTAAGCCGGCAAGTTTTTCAGCACCATGCTCTGATGCCTCCTGCAAAGAAGACGCTGCTTTTTCCTTGTCTTGCCTGCTGACATAAATTTTTGTCAGCAGTTTCCATGCCTGCCCTTGATTTTTCTCCGTGTCGTTTTTCGTATGAAGCGTGAGAAATTTTTCCGCTTCGTCAAATTCCCGCAAAAAATAATGGCACTTGCCCAAGTAGTAGCAAACGGACAAAAAACCGGCATTTTCTTGAAAAACGTACTCAAAAAACGCCATGGCCTGCTGATAATCTTTTGCCTTGATTTTGGCGATTCCTTTTTGATACGTTTCGGCAAGCTGATCCATGAAAGCATTTCCTTTCTTAACAAATTCTTATTTCATTCATAATACTTTTTCCCAGAATAATATGATACGCTTTATCCCATAAAAGTTTCAAGGAGTGATTTTTTTGGTACGTCGCTTATTATGGTTGCTGATGTCTGTCATAAGTTTTTTGCTCCTGGTCGTCGGAATTGTTTTGCCGATCATGCCGCAAGTCCCGTTCCTTCTCGCCTTTTTGTACAGTCTTTCAAAGTTTTCGCCGCGGTTTCACAAGTGGCTTTTGAACACGAGAGTTTACCGCTGGCTAAAAGGCTTCATGAATAAAGAAAAAATCGGCATGAAACGCTTGTCAAAAAGCAAAGTCAAGATTTAAAAAAAGAGGTCGGAAACGGCCTCTTTTTTGTTTTAAACAAAAAATCTTACCGACGGATGTATTACTTGACATCCATCAGTAAGAAAAATTATAGAGCCATTCAAGGACAGATATAATTAAAATGATGAGAGGAGTTTTTTTAGATGCAGGCAGTGACTTTCGAGCAACTCGGTGGGCCGGAAGCGTTACGATTGCGGGAAATTGACGAACCGCAACTACGGGCCAATCAGGTACTGGTCCGGGTGCAGGCCGTGGCGGTCGACCACGTCGATACCTTTGTTCGTAGTGGGGCGTTTCAAACGGCACTGGCCACGCCGCACGTTGTCGGCCGTGATTTGGTCGGCACGGTACTGCGGGTGGCGGCCGGCGTGACTAAATTTGCGGTCGGTGATTTGGTTTGGACCAACTCTGCCGGTTACGACGGGCGGATGGGGGCGACCGCCGAAATGGTGGCGGTTGCTGCCGACCGGCTTTATCCGGTGCCATGCGGTGTGGACGCCCGCCAACTGGTGGCGGCGGTCCATTCGGCCGCGACGGCCGCGATTGTGTTGCAAGACGTCATGCAACTAACCCGCGGGCAGGCCATCCTAATCGAGGTGGCGGCCGGGAACGTCGTCCGTAAGTTTATTCAGCTAGCGCACCAGTTAGGGGCGGTCGTGACGACGACTTCCGCAGCGCGCGACTTTGACCGCTGTCGGCAATTGGGAAGCGAGTTAACGTTGGATTACCACGAACCGGTGGCGTCCCAGTGCGACCGGCAGTTTGATCACATCATTGATACGTCCGGTAAGGTGCCATTGCAGGCTAACTTGGCGGCGCTCAATCAGGGCGGCCAGGTCACGCTGATCACGGCGCCGGCGGATAATCATTTTACCTTCGACGTCCGCCAGTTTTACATGGCCCAAAAGCAAATTAGCGGCTTCGTCATCAGCCACGCTACCGACGACCAACTAGCGCGGGCGGCAAAGTGGTTAAATCCGCAGTTTGCCGCGGGTGCGTTACTCGAAGACGACCTTAATTGCCAGCCGTTTGCGGGCCGTTTTTTAAGTTGCTTTTCCGGCCAGTTTTAGTAACATTTAATATAAATATATTAATAATTAAAGGGAGGGGCAGGCGGATGCGCAAAGGCTGGGGAGTCTTATTTGCAGGGGGTATTATTACTGAGTGGCTGTGGGGACGACCAGGTTAAAGTTACTGAAACGCCCACCAATCAAGAAGCATTGCAAACTAGTCAGCAGCGGGCAAAATCAAAACAGGCAAGTACTGACCGGGCAAGTTCTACCACTGGGACGGCTCAAAAAAGTCGTGACGCTAAGGAGACGGTCACGGCGACCCGTTGGAATGCAACTAAACGCTGGCAACTGGTTAAGTTTATGCACGCGTGGCAGCAATGAATGGGGGCAGACCTACGTGGGAACCTATGACGGTGAACGCCCGGATCATTATGGATTTACTTTTCCGAATGCAATTGAATCTGGACAACTTGATAATCGCGTGATTTTGGCTAATCAGCGAATTCAGTTGCGCTGGTCGGAGGACGGTGAACAGTCGGCACCGTTTCAAGTGGTGGAAGCGGCAACGATGGATAATCAGCATGGGTTTTTAACGACCTACTTTTTTGCTTACACAATCAGCAACCGGTAGTTTTCGTAACCGGAACAACTAACGGTGATGATTTATACGTTCGCACCAGCCAAAACAGCGAGTTGCAAGCCGGTTTTGCCAAGATTGTGACGGAAAAAGCGTAAACCATTGCCAGTAATCAGGACTTAAATGTCGCCAACCTACAGACGTACCAATTCGGTGATGAGGTTCATAATAATTAACACAACTCGGTGTGGCCACTACCATCCCGAGTTTTTGATTGGGTAGCTGACTTAACCAACCTAAGTTAACCATCGGCACTGGTCATTAGTTGCGCAACGTTCGTGATTCGGTCAGTTGTTTAGTACAGCGTTGACCACTGTCAATTATTTATAGCACCTAGTAATAATGATAGCGTTAACATTTGAAAAATGCTTGCGTTGTTGAAGCGCTTACATTAGCCTAGTGGTATGAGCACCAATTGGTCTAGGTTTAGATTCAAGGGTGAATAGAATGTTATTAGGGGGTTGCAGAATATGCATAATCAGGATGTTGTTCAGGAAAATTGGCGGATGTGGAAACACGGGAAACAGTGGCTGTATGCGTCAAGTGCGGTCTTAGCCATGGGAATCTATATGGGGTTGTCGACCACGACAGTGCAAGCGGATACGCTGTCAAATACTCAAACAACCACGACGGCCGTGCAATCGGTTGCGAAACCGGCAACGACAACGACAACTGGTACAACCAACGCGGAACAATCGGGAACCGTTGCCGAAACGGACCAGGTGCCAAGCATCGACCCAGCTGCTGACCAGCCGACGAAAACCGACGTGGCGATATCCCAAACGCCGGCAGCGACCAGCACGCTAACGGGTGAAAAAGACCTGCAATCGTCACTTGAAACGAAGACTAATCAGTCAACTTCTTCAACTAAGTCGGTTGCCGTACCGGAAGTAGCGAAGACTAATCCGGTGGTCACTAGCGAAAAGGCCAAAACCGCCACACCGAAAAACAGTCAAGTTGAGAAACCGGCGCCGGTCACCCAACCAGTCAGTGCCCCGGCCCAAGTTGACACGAAGACTGAAACGACGGCACCGGTCCCCGTTAAGGACACGACCAAGGTGATTATTCACTATCAGGGTGACAGTAGTAAGTGGGCGCCGTACGTTTGGGGACTGAAACCTAACGGTAATGGTCAGCAGTACGACTGGACCGGAACCGATGATTTTGGTGCCTACGCCGAAATCGACATGGATCAAAATTACCAACAACTCGGCGTGCTGATCAAGGGTGTCGATAGTTGGGATAAGGACGGCAATGGCGCCGACCGGACCGTTACCGTCGACGCTAACGGGAAGGGCGAAGTCTGGTACCGTGCGGGCAGTGACGACGCTCAGGACGTGACGCCGACTTACCACGACACCACCATCAACGTGCATTATCATGACAAGAATCAGTCGGCCGTTAATCGCTACCGCGTGTGGACCGACAAGGCCGGTGAGGCAGGGGCGCAAACGGTTGATTTGAACCAAACCGACGCCAACGGCAATTTGCTCGGCACCGTGCAGTTGACGGCCGCCGACTTTACGACCGTTTACGTCCAACCGGTCGGTGCTGATGAATTGACGCGGGCCTTCACGCCGGTAGCTAGTGACGCCGCGACCGACATTTACGTCGTGGCCGGGGATCAGCAGCCGTATTACACCGCTAGTTTTGCGTTGCAACAGGAAATGGTGACTAGCGCGGCCATGCAAACGCCGACGGAAGTTACCGTGACAATCGGCAAGGCCCTGACGGCGGCGGAGGCCCGCCAACAACTGAGCGTGGCCGGACATACCGTTAAGGACGTGACGGCAATTGCACCGGACGCAACCGGACGGAGCAAGCAGTTCAAGTTGACGACCACTACCGACCTCGACATTATGACCACTAACAGCGTCAGCTTCAACGGTAACGCTAAGGTTATGGACATCGGCGATTACGTCCGCTCACAAGCGTTCGATAACGAATACTATTACGACGGCGACGACCTAGGTGTGACCTACAGCAAGCAACGGACGCAAATCAAGTTGTGGGCCCCGACCGCCAATCAAATCGAACTACGCCTTTATCAGCAACATACCGCCGACGCCGCGGTGACCAAGACGATTGCCATGCAGCGGGGCGCCAAGGGCGTTTGGACGGCGGTGCTTCCCGGCGATTATCAGGGCTGGGCCTACGACTATCAGCTCCACTTCGGTGACGGTAGCGTGACCACCACTGAGGACCCTTATAGCAAGGCGGTCACCGTTAATGGCAACCGCAGTGTGATTGCCGACGTTGATGCAGTCAAGCCAGCCGACTTTGACCGGTTACCGAGCTTTAGTGATCCAACCGACGCCGTGATTTATGAAACTAGTGTCCGCGACTTCACCAAGGACCCGAATTCCGGTGTGACGGCCAAGGGGAAGTTTACCGGCATGGTCGAATCCGGCACCCACACCGCATCCGGTCAAGCGACCGGGTTGGATTACCTGAAGGACCTCGGGGTGACCCACGTACAACTCATGCCGATGTACGACTTTGCCAGCATTGATGAAACCAGCGCCGACCCGAGTTATAACTGGGGTTACGACCCGAAGAACTATAACGTTCCGGAGGGGACTTATTCTAGCGACGCCAGCGACCCGACTGCGCGGGTGCTGGAAATGAAGGAAATGGTCAACGGCTACCACAAGGCCGGGATTCGCGTGGTGATGGACGTGGTTTATAATCACGTCTACTCAATGGACGAACAGGCCTTTCAAAAGGTCGTGCCGGGTTACTACTTCCAGTATGATCAAGGTGGCCACCCAACCAGCGGTAGCGGGGTCGGAAACGACGTCGCCAGTGAGCGCAGGATGGTTCGCAAGTACATTCTGGATTCGGTGAAGTACTGGGCGACCGAGTACAACATCGACGGTTTCCGCTTTGATTTAATGGGCATTTTGGACGTCGACACGATGAACGCGATTCGCGCCGAATTGAACGCTATCGACCCCGGTATCTTGGTTTACGGAGAAGGCTGGGACATGCGCGCTACCAACCACGACATTGGTGCGGGACAGTATAACGCTGACAAACTTGATCAGCACATTGGTTTCTTCAGTGATGATATTCGCGACGCCATCAGGGGGGCCGAGTTTGGCGGCATCAGTAAGGGGCTGGTCGAAGGAAACGCCCAGGAAGACGACTACGACCAGCACGCCCAGGCGTTTATTGCCGGTTTCCTCGGTGGTCAGGATTACGCTAACGCAGTCCCGGCTCACCCGTACCAGTCGCCGAGTCAGACGCTGAACTACGTGGCTTGCCACGATAACCGGACGCTCTACGACATGTTAACGGCTTTGATGCCGAACGAGTCCCAGGCTAACCTGATCAAGCGTGACAAGCTGGCAACCTCGATGGCCTTCTTGGCCGAGGGGGTCCCGTTCGTTTACGGTGGACAGGAATCCCTGCGGACCAAGGGCGGCGACGAGAACAGTTACAAGTCACCGGATGCGGTCAACCAGATCGACTGGGACCGCGTTCAGGATAATCAGGAACTGGTCGACTACTTTAAGCAGCTGGTTCAGTTACGCAAGGACGAAAGTGCGTTCCGGCTGACGAACTACGCTGACATCGACAAGACGGTCAAGGTCTTACAGGACGGTAAAAACGGCGTCTTCGCCTTCGAATATTTAGCGGGCGGCCACAAGTTATACGTGCTCTTTAACGTGAACGACAGCGCCCAAGTCTTTGACGCCGTCAACTTGACCAACGGCCGGGTGCTGCTCGGCAGCGATGCGGTCACCCTCGGAACGGTCACTAACCTGGCCGCTCTCAGTACGTTAGTCGTGCGCGAAGACTTGCCGCAGACCGTGACGATCAATTACCAGGATGACAACGGTCAACTGGTTAAAACGACGACCGTAACGTTGACCGCGGCTGGCACGGCTTACACACTGACGGCGCCAGCTGGGTACCATTTGACCGGTGACCAGACGACGGTTAGCTACGACTTTGATAACGATGGCACGGCGCGAATTGTGACGGTACTGGTTGCGAAGATGACAACTGATAACGGCCAACCCGGAGGACAACCAAGTGGTGGTAACGGTCAGACTGGTGATCACCATGGCAAAGAAAATGGTCAGACCGGCGCGACCACGCAACCGGGTGGCGGATCAACCACGACGACTGCTGAAGACCAGCTTGCTGGTGAAGTGGAAAAACCAACCATACCGACCACAACCGCTAATCAGGCGACGTCGTCAGCTACTAAGGCCACGTTGACGCCAACGACCGCTGCCAAAGCTGGTCGGGCCGCGGCAACCGGTTTACCACAAGCTGGTGAGCGGGCGGGTCAATCCGCAAGCTTGCTAGGCTTACTGGGAATCATGTTAGCCGGCTTGATGAGTTTGGTAAAACCGCAACAGAAACGGAATTAAGTTTTTAAATTTAAAGCAACGCGGTTTGTAACTTTAGTTATAATTCAACTAATGAAGAAGGGCTAGTCGGATTGAATGCTTGACTAGCCCTTTTTTGTGGCTGATTTAAGCCGAACGGTACCGGTTAGTTCGAGTCGGCATAAAAAAACTGCTAGCGCAAATTCGAGTTTTACGTATTATATAGGCTCTTTGTCAAATCTTACTGATGCTTGTCAAGAAATCTTACATATGTTTAGTGCTTTTTTTGAAGCAAATGATGTTCTGCTCTAGTCTGATCCTTTTCAAAAGGTGAGTGAAATTAGAATAGCCATAGGGCTGTACGTTCAATTTGTTTGATCTTACGATTAACGCCCTCTAGGCAGCCATTTGAGTACGACATTTTGGCACCATTAATGACAGCCCTCCTGTTCTTTCTGAAGATCCGTATGGTTGTTTTCAATTGCTCACAATACTGACCGATATTACTGTCGAGCAGATCGTTAATTTTTTCGTATCTTTGTCTGCTAAAGCATACACGAAATCCTGCATGAAGTCGTATGTGTTCTTCAGTGTTTCATTGCATTTAAGGCCTTCATCAACGATTTGAGCCGGTGTATACGGGACTTTAAGACATCTGTCATAAAATTGTTTACTGCCTTCCAGATCCTTATATTTCTTCATATACAGCTTCCAATATCGTTTTAGAAGCTTGTATTCTCTGGATTTCTTATCTAACTGTTTCATGACTTGAACTCTAAAACCGATAAAGGATCTGTTTACCATTTGAACCATATGGAAACGGTCAATGACAAGCTCGGCGTTTGGGAAAATCTGACGCACAATATCACCGTAGTAGCAGTTGAGGTCCATACTTACTGTTCTAACAGTCTTTCTAACTATTTCCGGGAACTGCAAAAAGTATTTAATAATAGTGTTTTTGAAGCGATTCTCTAAAATGGCGACGATGGTATGTTTTTCGCCATCTTGACAGATAAAGTGCAGCTTTCGCCCCACACCTCTAAATTCATCAAACGCTAAGTGTTCTGGCAAAGAATCGAATGAAGGAGTAAATTGAGCGCTACAGTGGTCTAAGTATCTTTGCACAGTAGTAACTGATACACCATTCTCTTCAGCGATACTGGTCATAGAATGATCTTTAGTGAGTCCGACAATGATCTTACGTTTAACGGCGTTAGAGATGTGGCAATACTTGTCAACGATTTGGGTAGACGGATAACTGTATAGCTCACAGTTCTTACAAAAAATACCGTGCTTCTTGACTTTGATAATGACTGGATTGCTTTCGTCAGCTGAAATATAAGGGATATGAACGACCTTGAAGCCGTTATATATATAGTCATCAGCAGATTTACAATTAGGACATGTGTCGAGCTCGGCAATGGCTGTACACATGATTACTTTTCTCCCCTTGTAAGTTGTTTGAGAGCAATCTACAAAATTTAGGCAAGGGTCTTTAACATTAAGCAAGTTTTCAATATAATTAGCAGTAGGGTTCATAGAAACCAGCTTTCTATACTTAGAAGAATTGTGGTAGAGGATTTTAAGTTACGAATAGCGAGGCCTATGGGCCTCTTTTTTTCTACTCTAAGTCAAGTGTTATCAACGATTTTAGGCAATTTTATTTTGAAATAAGAGCTCGATCGGGAAATGACTCCTGAAGGATCAAGTCAAATATCTGATTTAGGGCACGATAAATACAGCCACCTTCTGTAATTTCAAAAAAGAGGCTGTTATAATATCTATTGGATCAATTTTTATGACAAAAGTCTTTGGTTATGTTTAAATTAATTAAATGGATAATGGGAGGTAGAAGTAAAATGAAGAAAATTGGTATTGAAAAACAAATAGTACTTATATTTTTACTATTCACTGCATTTTTTACTCTCTTTCGTTCATCAATGTCTGGCATTTTTTCACTGTTTTATGCCAACAATGGCATTTCAGATAGCTCAATCAGCTCCATTAAATCTTTTCAAAGCATTGGGATCTTAATTGGTCTTTTACCGTCGGGTTATTTATCTGATAAAGTTGGAAGACTAAAAGTTTTGAACTTATCAGCATTAGTTTTTTATTACTTATTCTGTTTAGAAATGTAATTTCGTTTTCCTTAGCAGAATTTTTATATGGTATAGGACTTGCCTTCAACTCAGGAACATTGTTGTCATATATTACTGAGCTGCAGGAGCAGCACAAAATACAACCTGATGCAAAACTAATGGGTAGGCAAGTAATAGTTTTAAATTTAGCTACTTTGATTGGCGGAAATATTGGGACTTATTTGTTTGGAATAACTAATACAGCGCCAATTTGGTTTGCCTTAATAGGCTTAGGCGTGTATCCAATATTTGTTATTAGTGTGATAAAGTATTTTTCTTTAGCAGATAATACGGCTGAACATGAAAATACTGAAACAATTATGCAAAAATGTCAGACCTTTTTTAATCTCTTCTCTAAAAGAAACTTTTGGATACTTCTTTTCTTAAATGCCGGTTATGATTGTGGTACTCAATTCATTTTAATTTATTGGTCCATTATCTATGTAGATAAGCTTCATTTCAATTTGTCATTGGTTTATACATTATTTATGTGTTCACTTTTATTGGGATCTGCAATATTTGATAGGATAGTTGGATTTTTAGACACTAAGCTATTGGTTATTTTAAATACTTGCTTAATGATTAGCCTATTCATTTTAAGTAGTTGTATCTCTAATAGATATATATTACTCGCATTATTTTTATTAATTGAATTGCTGATGGGAATGATGTCTGGGCAAATATCTGCTACAAGTAATACATCGATTTATGGTGAGAAGAACAAATCAATGATGTTATCAGCCGTATCCTTTGTAGCAGAAATTTTAGTAAGTATTTCATTGTTTGTCAGTGATTTGATCATAAAGTCAGCTGGAAATATAATCGTGATGTATATTGTTTCTGCATTTTATTTTGCAATTATTTTGTTTACGGTCCCTTTAATAAGGAAAAAGGAGTATTAAGTTATGAATAATATTAAAGTTAATTCATCACCCGATGCTACTTGGCAGAAGATGTGCCAAGCGGCCAAAAAAGTACAGGGCTTCCATGAAATATCCGATCATATGGAAGCCGGTGGTGTAGCCGCTGCAGTATTGTCAGAATCGGGGAAGATTTATACCGGAGTGTGTGTTGACACAGCCTGTACTTTAGGCGTATGCGCTGAAAGAAATGCGCTTTTTAACATGATTACTAATGGTGAAACTAAAATTTTGCGTGTATTGGCAGTTATGTCTGATGGAAAAAGATTATCAAAATGTTGAAGTGATGATAGATTATGAGAGCAATAAAGGTGAGTTAACCCCAGAATGGTGGTTATGATTTGGAGGGATAGAGATGAGTGAAAAACCATTTATTTTAGACTTTGACAGTAATGAGCATGCAGTGCTTGAACCTAATCACGATAAATTACCTTTTAAATTTCATGAAAAATTAGTGTATGCATTTGTACCCAAGGAAGATATCGATAACTTTTTAAAACAAGTTCCACATAAGATTTTAGGAAATTTTGATACTGTGTCTTTTCAACCTAATATCTATGAAATTGAAATAAATGGTGAAAAACTAACCTTGTGTCAAGCACCACTTGGAGCTCCTGCTGCCACTCAATTATTGGATTGGCTAATTGCGTATGGGGTAAAAAAAGTATTGGCTTTTGGCAATGCGGGTGCATTGATCGATTTACCTGAAAATGAAATGTTTTTACCAGTCAAAGCTATTAGAGGAGAAGGGACTTCGTTTTATTATCAAGAACCAGGACAATTCATTGATATGAAGTCTGATTATCTTGATGAAATTGAAAAAGCCATAAAAAATATGAAAATTGATTATAAAGAAATCACCACTTGGACAACTGATGGTTTCTTTAGAGAAACTCCTAAGAAAGTTAAGCAATTCCGTGAACTTGGAGCTGCTACAGTTGAGATGGAATGTGCGGGAATGGCAGCTTGTGCGCACTTTCGAAAAATAGATTTTGCTCAAATTTTATTTACGGCAGATACTCTTGCAGATATTGATAATTACGATGAACGTGATTGGGGAAGCGATTCGCACAGTGCGGGTTTGAAGATTTGCTCACAGATTTTGAGTAGGGTAGATGCTAAAAAACTTCATCCTAAAAAGGTTGAAGTTCGGTAAGATAATCGACTAAATGGTTACAAAGTTTTCTGGCTTAAAGAATTTTGTTCCAGTTTCTTCTATATTACATGTAATTTAAATAAAAATTGTATGGATTATTATGGATTAAAATTCAGCCAAATGGAAAATTGTTCTAGTTTTACTAACCGCAAATTCTCAAAGCAGTGTTTTCGCCGATGCCTGGAATACTTGTGAGGATCTCCAGATCCCGCTTAGGAGCCAGCTTAGCCATCTCCTGTAAAGCAACCTGGCACTCTTCTTCAGCGCTTAGGATGTTGTTAATAGCTATTTTGAGGCCACGAACATAAGCACTGTCTTTTTTGACAGCTGGGCATGCGAGCTTGGCCAGTCGGATAATCCTCTGTGCCAGATCATTGGCACGTTTTTCACCAATACCAGATAAGCTCTTTAAGAAGTCGATGATATCGGCTTCTTTTGCTTCTAATACGATATCAGGGTGCGGGAATCTGAGAACAATACTCCAGTAGTTTTTTCCTCTTGGATTAGCCATTAGGTGCTCAATCTCTGGGAAAGTGAGCTGAATGGCTTTGTGCAGTCTATTCTTGTTGGTTATCAGATCGTGCGAAGCCTGCTCGTAGATGCGGTTGTTGGCCATCAATTCTTGATATTCTTCGCTTTGAACATAGGACAGCCGTTGCGGGTGCTCAGACTGCAGCTTGGCAAGGTACAAGGCATCAAGCTTATCGGTCTTGTTCTGGTGCAGGTCATCCTTTGTCTTTCTTTTGGCTTCCAGCGGGTTCATCATGACATAGCGTAATTCGTGCATGTCCAAAAACGCCTGGAGTCTTCTGGAATAGACGCCAGTTGCTTCAAAGATAATCTGCGGTTTAGTAACCTGCTTAAGGTCACCCAGCAGCTGATTGAAGCCTACCATATCGTTGGAGATGGCATAGTCATTAACTTTTTGGCCATTGACCATAATGCATACGTTAGACTTCCGGCTGCTAACATCAATACCGAAAACAGTTTTCAATAAATCCATAAGAATAAACCTCCGCTTTACTTGGAGATGAGCTTCCTTCACCCAATTCAATCAGATCTAATTTTCTCAACCGGACTTTAACAGCCAACATACTTAGACGAGATTCTCAATTGAATGGTGAAGCTGCCCGTTTTATTTACGACATCATGTGTCCAAAAGACGCACGGCATTGGCTTCATCTCCACTTTATATAGTAAAAGAAAAAGTGTTGAACGACTACTCCGTCGAGTAATCATCCAACACCAGATTAGTATGTTTTGTTTGCTCTTGATGCCACATGCAGTGTCTGCACCGCCAAAATCAAAAAACGCCCCACGCAAGTGACGATTGCTGAAAACGAGTCTGATCTGCCGACAAATGATGATCGTTTCCGTTGCCTATTTTTCTTCCATGGCTTTTTTCAATGCCGCAGCCAATGCGCTTTCCTGCGGCTCGTCGTCTTGATTGATTTTTTTCAGCAAGCGACGTTCTTCGTGCCTGCTCATCTTCTTTTTGCCTTTTTTGCCGCCGAGTTTTTCAGTCGTTCCGTCATACTTGCAGCGGAAATATTCGCCTTTTTCGCCGGAGACGATCAGCATCTTCTTGTGGCACTGCGGACAGCGGTGATTGGAAACTCTGGCTTCGGCACGGCGTTTGTAGTCGCACTCTGCATTTGAACAGACCAAAAGCTTGCCGTCCCTGACCTTCTTTTCCTTCAAGAAAGCTCCGCATTCAGGGCATTTCTTTTGCGTCATGGAGAAGTCCTGGTACTTTTTGGTCGAATTCTTGACTTCGCTGACGAGTTTTTTCGTATCGTCTTTGATTTCTGCGATGAACTTCTGGCTTGAAAACTTGCCCAAAGCAATTGCTTCAAGCTGCTTTTCCCATTTTTCGGTCAGTTCCGGCGTCACCAGGGACGGATTGACCAGTTCGAGCAGCTGGCGGCCTTTGCGCGTTACGCGCAAAAAGTTGCCGGAGCGTTCCATTAGTTCTGACGACACGAGTTTTTCGATGATTTCTGCGCGCGTTGCCGGAGTTCCCAGACTGTATCTTTCCATCAAAGCAAGCAGGCCGCCTTCGGTCAGCGGGTTCGGTGGCGTCGTCAGCTTTTCTTTGACTTCAAAAGTTCCCTTGATTTGTTGTCCTTCTTTAAAATGCAGTGCTTCGCCCGACGTCTGCGCATTTTCTTTCCATCCCTTTTGCAAAACGGTCGTCTTGGAAAAATTGAACCTGCGATCGGCAAAGGAAACGGTGATTTTTTCTTTTTGCTCGCGATACTCAGGCGCAAAAAGCATTACGAACCGTTTGACGATCATCCCGTAAATTCGATGCTCATCGCTTGAAAGCTTGGCATAGTCGGGACGCTGCTCAGTCGGGACGAGCGCATGGTGATCGGTCACTTTTTCGTTGTTGAAGACCTTTTTTTGAACGACTTTTGCGCCCTTTTTAGCATATTCCAAAGCTTCCGGCACCATTGAGCCGACTGCCTGCAGGCGTTCTTTCATCGTCGAAATCATGTCGGTCGACAAATATTTGCTGTCCGTTCGCGGATAGGAGACGATTTTGTGAACTTCGTAGAGACTTTGCACGACGGACAAGGTCTTTTTGGCAGAATAGCCGTACTTTTCGTTCGCCGCACGTTGAAGCTCGGTCAGATCATACGGCAACGGTGCTTTTTCGGAGTGCTCCTTGACGGTGATTTTTTCGACCTTGCCGATTGTTCTTTCAAGTTCCGAAACGATTTTTTGCGCTGCTTCTCTGTTCTTGATGCCGTAAGGATTTTTTTGTTCCATCAGTGCCTTTTGATTCGATGCGTTCAACGCAATCTGATAGTATTTTTGCGGAATGAAGCTTGAAATTTTGTCTTCCTGCTTCAAAACCAAGGCCAAAGTCGGCGTCTGCACGCGCCCGGCCGACAAATTGTCCTGATATTTCACGGTCAAGGCACGCGTCACGTTGAGGCCGACAAGCCAGTCTGCAGTTGCGCGCGCCAATGCCGATTGATACAGATCATCATAATCAGAAGCAGGTTTCAGCTTGGCAAACCCTTCCTTGACGGCTTTTGTCGTCTGAGAAGAGATCCACAAACGCTTGACCGGCTTGTTGAACCTGACGTACTGCAGAATCCAGCGTGCCACAAGTTCGCCTTCTCTTCCCGCATCCGTTGCGATCACGGCTTCTTTGACGTCCGATCTCTTTGCAAGGCGTTCGATTGCCTGCAGCTGGTGCCTCGTTTTTGGCAAAGGCTTCGTTCCGATGAACTTCGGAAGCATCGGCAAAGTCTCAAGCTGCCATTTTTGCCAATCCTTGTTCAGATCTTCCGGCATTTTGAGCCCGAGCAGGTGCCCCAATGCCCAAGTGACGATCACGTCCTTTCCTTCAAAATAATCCTTATGTTTTTCCGTTGCTCCGAGAATCTGGCTCAAATCTCTGGCAACGCTCGGCTTTTCAGCCAAAATCAGTTGTTTCATTTACTTTCCCTTCTTGCGGGATCGCCCGCACAAATGCTGTCTGCTTCAATTCTGCCCAAAACGACGCTGCCCGGTCTGATCCAGACATTGTCTTCAATAATCGTCCCCGGCAAAACGACCGAGTTGCTTTCGATCACAACGTTGTTTCCGATTCTGATTGGAAGCTCGCTGCACCAGTGATCACAACGCAGCTTGGGATCCTTTGCATGATTGCTCGTGTAGATTCCGACGTTTTCTCCGATGGTGACGTTGTTTCCGATCGAAACCTCGTTGCAGTCGATGATTTTTAAGCCGCAGCCTGCGTCAAAGTCGTCGCCGATGCTCAGATTAAAGCCGAATTCGGTAATGAACCCGTCAGCGATGCTTGGATTTTTGCCCAGCTTTTCAAACAGGGACCTTAATCCGTCAATGTCCGTTTCATGGCGGTTATAGCGTCGACACGTCTCATAGGCAAAGTTTCTTGCGCTTTCAATCAGCGGATCGTAATCATAATAGAGACGTCCGCTATTCGTAATCTTTTTGACGTGTTCTGTTTCTTCTTTGGTTAATTTATGTCGTCTGTTCAGATCCATTGCAAATTCCTCTTTTTTAATTATAACAGTTTTTTGCTAAAATATAATTTGAGGTGATGATTATGGAAAATTACTACAGCCTTACGGATGAAAAAATCATCCAAGCAAAGCAAAAAGCACAAAAATTGTGCGTTGAATACAACGAAAAAGTCAATCAAAAGAATTTTTACGATGAAGCATTGCTTAACGCGCTCCTCAAAAAAGTCGGCAAAGATCCCTACGTCGAACCGAATTTCCGCTGTTTTCTGGGCTCAAAGATCGAACTTGGCGATGAGGTGTTTTTGAACCATGACGTGACGCTTCAGGACATGGCGGAAATCACAATCGGAAACAACGTCAACATTGCGCCGAGAACAGGCATCTTCACTGAATTCTGCCCGAAAGACAAAGAACTCAGAAGACAAAAAAAACGCTACGCCAAACCGGTCGTGATCGAAGACGGCGTCTGGCTCGGCGGAAACGTGACCGTCTGGGGCGGAGTCACGATCGGCAAAAACAGCATCATCGGAGCAGGTTCGGTCGTCACGGCAGACATTCCGGAAAACGTGATCGCAGTCGGCAATCCTGCCAAAGTCATCA